>Ga0134122_10002105_pt1 | contig 14603 bp, 12 predicted proteins | sample KB302_FD_96461 | JGI IMG/M metagenome (GOLD analysis project Ga0134122, IMG submission 96461) | Terrestrial soil microbial communities without Nitrogen fertilizer from Kellogg Biological Station, Michigan, USA - KB3-0-2 | ecosystem: Environmental > Terrestrial > Soil > Unclassified ... | reverse complement strand
GGGTCTTGTCAGTTGTAAATCCGCGACAAAGCTCTTACTCAATCCTTTGCTTTCAGCAAATCGTTCGGCGCACCAAATGCAATCGTGGTCCCATGATTGGCGTGGAAGAGCTCGACAACATTGCCAGGGCCCGCATCGACGATGCGAAAATACTTCTGGCGGCGGGCCGCTTCGACAGCGCCAGCTATCTCTCAGGCTATGCCGTCGAAGTCGCGCTCAAGGCACGGATCTGCCGAACTCTTCAATGGACGGGATTCCCAAGTACGAACGCAGAGTTCCAAGGGTACAAAAGTCTACAGACGCATGAGCTGCGGGTATTGTTGCGACTCTCGGGGCGCGAGGCTCGAATCAGGCAAACGCACAACAAGTTCTGGAACCAGGTTGAAACCTGGACCGTGGACGTACGCTATAATGCCGTCGGCAGTGTTTCACCAGTTGCGGCTGCGGCAATGGTCCCGTCGGCCGAGCAAATTCTGGAGGGGCTATGATCTATCCTGAAACTATAGAAAAATTTATGGAACTCGAACGGCAAATCGCCAAAGAGAAGGGTGGATTCATACTCTTTGCCCTCTTTGCGGACGAATTGCTGTTTGACCGCTGGGACTTGATTGTCTGCGCCCCATGGTTCAGTGACGATGAGGGCGAAACAGTCGAATACCTCGCCGGCGAAATCAAGTCGAGACTCGGCTTACAGGAACTCATAAGTGTTTCGCGAATCGCTGTTATCAAGCCGGCAGATGCCGCTTCCATCACCCGCAAACTTCAGGTGGAGCACGGCGCCATCGAGTTGAGGGACAGGACTTTCTTCGGCGTACACGTGAAGCTTGCTTTCATCATCACGTCACAGGAATCTCCATCCCCGGTTGCGGCGTAGTCTCCGAACTCGAAGACATCGAAAAGGAGACCGCATAGTCCACGCCGCCCAACCAGCCGATGAACCCGCCGCCGCGACGCGGTCTGCTCACTTCGCTTGGTTCGGGTTATCGGCAAGCCGTTATGCGGTGCGGACCCCTTTGGCGTTAACCTCGTCGACTTGTCTGCGCTGTTCTGGGGGTTCTCACTATGGATGACATACTGCGGTTCTCGGGAGCCGTCCCGCGGGACCTCGTCATTGACATCTGGCTAAACAAACAGCCGGATGAACTGCATTCGATTGCACAAAAGTGGTTCACGCGGATGCGAGCGTGTGGCGACGATGTCCGAGAGTTGATGCACGACGGCTGCCCCACCGTGTGTGTGGAAGATGCGGCATTCGCATACGTCAACATTTTTAAAGCTCACGTCAATGTTGGTTTCTTCCATGGCGCTGCGCTGGAAGATCCTGCCCGCTTATTGGAAGGAACTGGAAAACGCATGCGACACGTAAAACTAAAGCCGGGCTCGGACCTCGATTCCACGGCAATAAGCGCTCTGATCGCCTGCGCATATCTGGACATCAAGGCGCGGCTGGGGGTTGGATGATTAATGGCGGGAATTCGAATCGGCAGGTGGACGAATCCATCAACGTCACCGTAATCGACGTCACCAGACAAGCGACACAGAATTGCCTTCCCAGCATTCACTTGAACCGATTTTCCTGACGGCGATAGAATCCGGCGGATGACGACCCAGGCCCAACCCACTTCCGCTCACCGCATATGGAGCCATGCTGCCGCGGCAGCAGCTCTGATGGTGCTGCTTCCCACGCTCGCTGTCACCATCTCGTGGTTTACCGACCGTCGCGCGCGTGATTCGGACATGCGAGGCGTCGATGAACTGATCTTCTTTTTAATAATGGTGCTGGCCGTACCGGCAGTCTCGCTCGCATTCGGAGTGCTGGCACCCTCGGCTATCATCCTGGATCGGCTCGCCCGCGGCCAGACGTCGCGGTTCGCCAATATGCTGCTCGGCACCACGTTAAGTGTGCCGGCGATGATCGTATTTGTTGTTGGAGCTGCGCTGATCCAAACTGGATTCAACTTTCAGGCGTTTGTGGCCACACTGTTCCGTCCGTTCTCGCCAGGGCACCATCCCGAGCGAGTACTGATCGCAATGGGCTTCTTCGCTTTACCCGGTATGATCGTCGCTCTCGGTATGCGCTACCGCGGAGCGCAGTGCGCTGAACAGAGCGTCCGCTCAGCCGCAATTCAACCATAAGACCCGCAGCTGGGGGGGTGGCTTGTGCCTCGATGGAGATCGAAGGGGAATTGATCGAGGTTCGCTGGGCGAATCCGCATGGGCACATGAAAGTCCGGACCGTCGATAAGGGCAAAGTTGTGGTTTAAGACCTTGAAACTGCCGGCGCGTCGCAGATGGAACGTTCCGGAGTCCAGCGCGCGTATCTGAAGGTTGGCGACAAGGTTCGCGTCGCCGGGTGGCCTCCGATTACTTCGGCGCGGGAAATCCACGCGACGAACTTGCTGACGGCAGCTGGCCGCGAGTTGATTCTGTTCCGGGGCGCGACGCCAAAGTTTGGCAATCTCCCAACCGGCAACTATGACTACGCCCGAAAGCGGGAAGGCGACCGGTCCCGGCCAGCGCTCGGACTGTTCCGCATCTGGAGCTTCACCTCTGTAAGCACTTTTCTGCTGCCCGAGGACATCAATACGGCATTCAACCTCAATACCTATCCGATGACAGAGGCGGCCCGCCAATCCGTGGCGAAATTCAATCGCGTGAAGGACAATCCAACGCTCAACTGCAAGGCGAAGGGCATGCCGATGATCATGGAAAACCCCTATCCCTTTGCGATCTCGAAAAAGGGGAACGACATCCAGATTCAGATTGAAGAGTACGACCTGCTGCGCACGATTCACTTGAACCAGAATGCGGCGCCGAGCGGAACCAGGCCTTCTCCTCTGGGCTATTCGGTCGGCCGGATGGAGGGGACCACGCTCGTGGTCACCACGACGAACATCAGTTACCCGTGGTTCGATCAGGCCGGCGTTCCTCAGAGCGGGCAATCCGTCATGGTCGAACGATTCACGCCAACCGCGGACGGCAGCCGGCTCGACTACGCGGTCACCGTCACCGATCCCGTCAACTTCACGAAACCCGTCACGCTCAACCGCTACTGGCTCGACCTGGGAGAAACCATCGTGCCCTATAACTGCAGGGAGCGTAAGTAAGCGATTTCAGAGAGGTACTTATCCTATAATCGTCGCCGATGAAACCCCGGCGGTTCGCGACAGCTGCGGTCTTATGTCTGGCCATACTTCTCTGCCAAAGCCCGCAGAACCCGTCCATTCAGGCAGCTCAGACATCGGCCGATGCTTCCACGGTTCGCGCGACGGTGGATCGATACTGTGTCACTTGCCACAACAGCCGAGCAACCACTTCGGCGACGGCGTCCGGCGTCGTGCTTGACCGCGCGGATCTGAATCATGTGGCAGACGAACCGGCGCTGTGGGAAAAAGTCGTGCGAAAACTTCGGACCGGCAGCATGCCGCCCGAGGGTCAGCCGCGGCCGGATCGAGCGACACACGAGGCGCTTGTCGGTTTCATCGAATCGCGCCTCGACCGGGCCGCGATCGATCATCCCAACCCCGGCCGCTCCTCGGTCCATCGATTGAATCGCGCGGAGTATGCCAACGCCATCCGCGACCTGCTCGCCTTCGAGGTTGACGCGGCGGCGCTGCTGCCGCCGGATGATTCGTCCGAAGGTTTCGACAACATCGCCGACATGCTCAGTCCGTCGCCGGCGTTGCTCGAAAGCTACCTGTCGGCAGCGGCAAAGATCAGTGCTCTCGCCGTTGGGAGCCCAAAGATCACCGCCAGTTCGGAGACCTACAAAGTGCGCGGCGACATGTCGCAGACCGAACATCTTGAGGGGATGCCGCTCGGCACGCGTGGCGGCGTATCCGCCCGGCACACGTTCCCACTCGACGGCGAGTACGTCATCCGAGTAAAGCTGGTTGAAACGAACCTGGGCACAGTCCGGGGACTTCAGGACGTCAACCAACTCGAAATTACGGTGGGCGGCGAGCGCGTGCTTCTCGCGCCAGTTGGCGGTTACGACGACTACATGGTGTCGGGGAATAACGCAACCGACGTCGTCAACGCGCTCTACACCCGCCTGGTGGCGCGCGTCCCAGTCAAAGCGGGACAGCGGCAAGTCACCGCAGCCTTCCTTAAGCAGGCGTCGTCGCTTGGTCCCATCCGGCTGCAGAACTTCCTGTACGACGCGATCGTCGCCACCGATCACCTCGGTCTTCCACATATCGAGTACATGACCGTCAGCGGCCCATTCAACGCCGTGGGCTCCGGCGACACGCCAAGCCGGCAGAAGGTATTCACGTGCCACCCTGCTCGTCCTTCCGTTCAAGCGGAGGAACGGGCGTGCGCCACGACGATCCTCTCGAAGCTGGCCCGGCGCGCGTACCGGCGGCCGGTGACGGACTCCGACATGTCGGGCTTGCTCCGCTTCTACGATGAAGGCCGCCGCGACAGTAAGCACGGCGGCTTCGAAGCCGGTATCGAGATGGCTCTGCGGGCCATGCTCGCGAGTCCGAAGTTCCTGTTCCGCGTCGAACGCGATCCCGCTGGAATCGCCGCCGGCAAGGCATACACGCTGAGCGACCTGGAACTGGCGTCGCGCCTGACGTTTTTTCTATGGAGCAGCATCCCGGACGAAGAGTTGCTCGCGCTGGCGGAAGCCGGCCGGCTGCACGATCCCAAAACGCTGTCTCGGCAAATCGAACGCATGTTGGCGGATCCAAAATCGGAGGCGCTGGTAACGAATTTCGCGGGACAGTGGCTCCAGATCCGCAATCTGCGCAGCGCGACGCCGGATAAGAACGACTTTCCAAATTTCGACCACACGTTGCGGCAGGCGTTCGAGCGCGAGTTGGATCTGTTCGTCGGCAGCATCATCCGCGAGAAGCGCAGCGTCTTCGAACTGCTGACGGCCGACTATACGTTCGTGAATGAGCGGCTGGCACTGCACTACGGAATTCCCAACATCTATGGCAGCCACTTCCGGCGAGTATCGGGCCTCGACGAAACGCGGCGCGGATTGCTGGGAAAGGGCGGCATTCTGCTGGTAACGTCGCACGCGGATCGCACATCGCCGGTGGTGCGCGGCAAGTGGATTCTGGATAACCTGCTGGGCGCGCCGCCGCCGCCCCCGCCGCCCAACGTGCCCCCTCTTCCGGATGTTCAGGGCACGAAGCCGCTGACGATGCGAGAGCGGATGGAACAGCACCGGGCAAATCCGCTCTGCGCGAGCTGCCACAAGCTGATGGATCCGATGGGCCTGGCGCTTGAGAATTTCGACGCCGTGGGCGCCTGGCGCGCCAAGGAGAGCGGCGACAACGGAGAGCCGATCGATGCATCCGGACAGTTGGCTGACGGTACAAAGATTGATGGAGTGATTGGCCTGCGAGATGCGCTTCTGAAGCAGCCGGACGCGCTCGCGACTACGGTCACCGGGAAGCTGCTGACGTATGCGCTCGGCCGCGGCCTTGAGCCGGAAGATATGCCTGCGGTGCGCGCAATCGTGCACCAATCGGAACGTGATGGTTACCGGTTCACATCTCTGATCGAGGGCGTCGTGAACAGCACGCCGTTCCGGATGAGGAAAGCGGAAGAAGAGAAGGAGAAGCCATGAAGTTTCCCATGTTTGTGACAAAGCGCTCGCTATCGCGGCGTACCTTTCTTCGGGGCGCCGGCGCTACGCTCGCGCTGCCATTGCTCGACGCGATGGCGCCTGCGCTGACGGCGGCGGCTGTACCTCACAAACGCCTCGGGTTCGTGTATGTGCCAAACGGCGTGATCGTGGATCAATTTGTGCCCGCGAAGGAGGGAACTGATTTTGGAATCACGACAATCCTGAAGCCGCTCGAAGCATTCAAGGATCAGCTCGTCGTCGTGAGCAATCTGTCGCGCGCGGAGCCCAGCAGCAATCACGCCGTGTCGTCGGGCGGCTGGCTGACCGGCGCGCGGCCCAAACGCACGGACGGCCCCGACTTCCGTATCGGAACGTCGATCGACCAGATCGTCGCGCGGCAAATCGGCCAGGACACGACGTTTCCGTCCATCGAAGTGGCGACCGAGGATTTTTCGGGCCTTCTCGGCGCGTGCGATCCCGGCTACAGCTGTGCGTACATGAATACGCTCAACTGGTCATCGCCAACCACGCCTCTCCCGATGGAGATCAATCCGCGCGTTATGTTCGAGCGGATGTTCGGCGGCGGCAGCACGGCCGAGGAGCGACTGGCGCGCATGAGCACGAACCGGAGCATTCTCGATTTCGTGGTCAGCGACCTCAAGGACCTCCAGTCCGGTCTCGGCGCGCACGACCGCGGACGTTTGAGCGACTATCTCGATAACGTGCGGGAGATCGAACGGCGTATTCAACTAGCCATGACGCAGACCAAGATCCAGGCGGACGTGCCGGCCGAGCCGGTTGGCGTGCCCGACACTTTTGAAGAGCACGTTGCGCTGATGTTCGATCTGCTCGCAGTCGCCTGGCAGGCGGATCTGACTCGCGTATTCACTTTCATGATGGCGCGCGAGGTGAGCCAGCGGACGTATCCTGCGCTCGGCATTGCCGAGCCGCATCATGCGATTTCGCATCACGGCGATCGGCCGGAATTGATCGCGAAGCACACGAAATTGAATACCTACCACATGGGACTGTTCGCGCGTTTCATCGGACGGTTGCGGTCGACACCGGATGGCGACGGTTCGCTCCTGGATCATTCGTTGATCCTCTATGGCCCCGGTATGAGTAACGGAAACGGCCATAGCGGATCGCCGATTGGTCAGGCCATCGTTGGTGGAGGCGGAGGAAGCATGCGCGGGAATCGCCACATTCGGCCGGCGCAGCTTGTGCCTCATGCCAACTTGTTGTTGAGCTTGTCGCACAAGTTCGATGTGGACCAAAAGACGTTTGGCGTCAGCACCGGGACGGTGGATCTATGAAACGCTCTACTGTAGGGGCGGTCTATGACCGCCCACGATCTCGCAATCGCAAAACCATATTGATGCTGGCAATACTCCTCGTATCCACAATGTTGGCGATTGCCCAAAGCAAGGCGCGTCTCGCGGAGGTTGTTCATTCCGGCGACGCCGCTGGAGCAATGGATCTACTGAAGAAGGGAACGTCGGGTCACTCCGCGGAAGCGGATGGCACCACCGCATTGCACTGGGCGGTCCAGCAGGATGACGCTCGCCTGGCGAGTGCTCTCCTGAAGGCAGGCGCGCAGGTGCGTGCGGCGAATCGTTATGGCGTCACACCGCTGGCTCTGGCTGCAATCAACGGTAGTGCACCAATGGTGGAACTGCTGTTGAAAGCGGGCGCCGATCCGAATGCCGCGTCCGGGGAAGGCGAGACGGTCCTCATGGCTGCTGCGCGCACGGGAAAGCCGGAGGCGCTGAAGCTGCTTTTAAAGGCGGGCGCCGATCCGAATGCCGCCGAGCGCCAGTTCGGGGAAACCGCGCTGATGTGGGCGGCAGGTCACGACAATGCGGAAGCGATCCGCGTGCTTGTCGCGGCTGGCGCAAAGCCCGATGCCATCTCGACGGTAATCAATCTGCCGAAGGCAAAAGTCGATTTTTCCTTCGCGGTGGCCACGGCGCTGCCGCGTGGCGGCATGACAGCTTTGATGTATGCGGGTCGGGAGGGCCAGATCAACGCGGTGACCGCACTCGCGGAGGTGGGCGCGAATCTGAATGCCGTGGATCCCGAGGGCAGCACCGCGATCGTCATTGCGATCATCAATGCGCACTACGATGTGGCGGCGCGGCTCGCGGAAAAGGGTGCCAATTCGAACATCGGAGACAACGCGGGTATGGGGGCACTCTATGCGGCGGTAGACATGATGCATCCGGCGTCATTGACGAACCGGCCTCCGCAGGTCCGCACCGGACCTTTGACGGCGGCCGAGTTGATACCCGTGCTCCTGAATCACGGCGCGGATCCGAACATGGCTCTCAAAGCGCCGCTCCTCATGCGGCAGCATAACGCCGGCGATGCATCGCTTGGCTCCGGCGCGACGCCGCTGATGCGCGCGGCAAAGACACCCGACGTCGACATCATGAAAGCGCTGCTCGATCATGACGCGGATCCTTCGCGCGCGCTAGCCAATGGCACGACCGCTCTGTCCTTAGTGATGGCAGGACGCGGTGCGCGCGCGCTGACTCCCGACGCACCCATCTTCCAGGCAGTTAAGATGATGCTCGATCACGGCCTCAACGTGAATGCTGCCGGCACCGGTGGCGCGACTCTTCTGCATCAAAGCCTGGATCGCGGCGAAGCCTTCGTCCGCATGCTCGTGGAGCATGGGGCCAGGCTGGATCTCAAAGACGCCAGTGGACGAACGCCGCTCGATATCGCGCTCGGTGTGCCGGCTGCAGCTCCGGCGGCAGTTCCGGCTGCGGCTCCGGCAGGTGGCCCGGCAGGACGCGGCGCTCGCGGGGGCCCCGGAGGCGCCGGTGCACCCGGTCCTGCGCCTGCTGCTGCAATCGACCCTGCAACCATCGCGTTCTTGCGCGGGGCGGCCGGGCGCTGACATGCTGTTCATTGCGCAATTTGAAGACAAGCCGGGAGTGGCCGAGCTGCGCCAGAAACTCCTGGAAGACCACTTCGCATTTTTGGATCGCAGCAAGGACAAGGTGCTCGTCGCCGGGTCGGTTCGCGAAATACCGTCAGACCTGCCGCTCGGCGGACTCTGGATCATCGAAGCGGAGAACGAGGCGGAGGTACGCGAAATCTTCAAGGACGATCCGTTCTGGGTGAACGGCTTGCGTGCCAGCGTCCGAATCAATCGCTGGGCCAAGGCGTTTCCCGATCGCAAAACTCCTGTCTAATTCCGGGACGAGCCCCGAATTTCATTTGTCTTTCTGTTTCCTTCCGCGTTTTTGGGGTGAAAGGCATCGACCGGTCAAATCCTCAATACTTTTGATTAAACTGTCGTCACCGCATGGACGGCCTCGGGTTGTGCTGCGGCGAATGAGACACGGGCAATTCGCGACATAGGTTTTCAATGAGTGGTGCAGCTGCAATGGAAGCGGCACCTGGAAAGGCAAAGGGCAGTTTGAAGTTTGCCTCGTTCGGCGACGGACCGCAAGGGTTTCGAAATTCGGGGCTCGTCCCGGAATTAGAAGGGCTGCGCCTTCAGGCGATTTGTTCCATCACTGGCGGTGGTTCCCGTCACCGTGTACGTCTGTCCGATGGCAATATTGGGGACCAATCGCGGGTCGACGACATAGATAGCCCAGGGCGTCACGACACCGGTAAGCTCATCTTTCACACTCATACGAAAGTACGACTTCGCGAGTCGTTGGGTCGCGACACCGGTAATCGTAATCTCTTTGCCGTCTGCAAAAATACTACGCGCGAGGATGGACCCCTGCACATCCGGAAAGGGATTGTCGCCAAAATCAATTCTCAAATCCGAAACAGCGCTACGAATCACAGCTACGGTTGGAGATTCCCATATGTTTCCCCCCGCCTGAATACCGGCGCGATACGAGCCGACCGGAATATTGGTCAACTCAAACGAATAGTCCGGCTGAAGTGGCGCCACGATGCTCGCCCCATTGGATATTGTCGCCGTCAGCACCACACTTAAATTGGTGACGGTCAATTCGCGGGCGAGGTTCACGACTTTGCCGCGAGCCGTCACTCTCGGCAGCGTCGTTCCCGGCTGGATGCCGATCATGAAAAGAAGAGACTGTGGCTCCCTCCCATCGATGAGCAAGACCGGTCCGGCGTTCGTGCCTCCACCATAAATTATGGACTTAACAGAATACCCGGGAGGAAGACCTTCCACAGCAAGCTGAGCAGCCGTGCCGCGTTGCAGAAAGAGGCGAAAGAATCCGTCCTCCACAGCGACACTCGAGTTGTGGCCCGTCTCCACAACTTTCAGAGGCACCTCCGGCAACCGACTTCCGTCTTCAGTAAGAAGCAGACCTGAGAGATTGCAGCACGGATTTTGCTGGCTGAATTGTGGCGTTGGATTTACACCGTTCGATGTCAGAGCGGCGGTTAGGGACAGAGAAAAGTCGATCTCCGAGAGCGATGGCCCATCCTGTGTGATGGAGATAACGCGGGCTTCGTTCTGCAGTAATGTTCCCGGGTAGAACGTCGGAGAGTCAATCGGTCCGGCCGCGATGAAATAGCGTCCCGGAGGAACATCCTCCAGCCGGTAGCGGCCATCCTTGTCCGTTTGCGCAAGGCGCGCCAGGACAATTGATCCATTTCCAGCCCTCCTGGCGCCCGGTACCACCATGGCCATGACACGCATGCCGGCAGCCGGCACTCCTCTCGTAAGCCGGACGGTTCCGGTAACCGATCTGCCCGCGGTAAGCTGCGCAGCACCAAAAATGAGAACTGCCCAAACCTTGAGGAAGCTCACGGTTGCTAATCATAACTCTGTTGGAGTTCCTTGGACGGAGGTATTAATACCGCCGTCCCCGGGATTCCCCCTTGACGGAATGGCATATGATGGTTGTCGCCGCATGAAGTACTGGACGGCTAATTTATGTTCTTAACCAGGAAACATCTGTCTCGCCGAACGCTCCTGAAGGGCGCGGGCTTCAGCCTCGCCTTGCCGCTGCTGGATGCCATGATTCCAGCCGGAACGGCTCTTGCACAGACCGCGGCAGCGCGGAAACTGCGCGTGGGGTTCTTCTACCTTCCCCACGGCGCGATCATGGACAACACGTCCCTCGGCCCTCCGATGGATCGATGGACGCCGAGCGGGTCCGGGACGGACTTCAAGCTCAACGTGATCATGCAGTCGCTCGAACCCTACAAAAAGTACGTCACGTCTTTCGGCAACATCAAGAACGACGCCTGGGCCGGCACCCAGCACGTTTTGAACCCCGCGACCTGGCTCAGCGGAATGAGGCCGGATGATAAACCGACTTCGCCGCACATGAGCGCGACACTCGATCAGGTGATTGCCGGGCAAATTGCGCAGGACGCCCCATTCCCGTCACTGCAAGTCGCTTCGGAAACAACGGGTCAACAGCGGGCTGGCGGCGCCGGCAATCCTTACGCCACGTTGTCTTTCCGCGACCCGACAACACCGCTGCGAATGGAATACAACCCACGCGAGGTCTTCCTCCGGCTTTTCGGTCCTCCAGACCGTGAAGCGATTACGAAACAGACGGTAAGCCTTCTCGACTACATCAACGACCAGACGCGCGCGCTGCAGCGTGATCTCGGTCCGGGCGACCGCGCGACTCTCGACAGTTACCTGACGTCTGTCCGCGATGTCGAACAACGTCTCCCGGGAAAGCGGGATCTCCGGGATATTCAGTTGCCGCCGTTTCCGAAGGGAGTGTTGGACAAATTCGATAAACAGGTCGACCTCATGTTCGATCTGATCGCCATCGCCTATCGGGCGGACCTGACACGCGTCGCATCCTTCATCATGGCTGCGGAAGGAACGAACCAAACGTATAACCACATCGGCGTGCCCGACTCATTCCACCCTGTCTCCCATCACGCAAACGATCGCAATCGAATGGAGAAGCTCGTCAAGATTCAGACCTGGCACACGGAACGTTTCGCGGAATTCCTCGGCAAGCTGGCCGCGGTTCAGGATGGCGAAGGCACGCTATTGGATAATTCGATGTTCCTTTACGGATCGAACATGTCCAACAGCGATTCGCATACCAGTCACCCACTTCCGACACTTCTTGTTGGCGGAGGCGGCGGGAAACCAGCCGGCGGCCGTCATATTGTATTGCCACAGCCGACGCCGATCGCAAACCTGCACCTGACCCTGCTGGGCAAGGTGGGTATGGAGCAAAAGACCTTTGGAGACAGCACCGGCACGATCTCCCTGTGAGGCCGGCTCGCGACGTTGCAAATCGTCAACGCGGAATCAAGATATCAAAGATAGCCGGCGCGGGTGTGTCTTTAACGACCACGATGGCGGCATTGTCTTGAGCAGGAACACCAAGTGCGAGAGAAACGACGGCTCGTAATTGTGAAATTCCGGGACGAGCCCCAAACTTCATGTGTCTTTTTGAATTTCGGGGCTCGTCCCGGAATTAATTTACCGGTCCATGACCAGCTTATTGAGGTATGCGATGCTCGCCGGCGAGCCCGTGAACAAGTCAGTTGGGAATGTCCTGTAGGTGAGCATCTCATTCCGTATCTCGGTGCCGAGAAACTCGTTGTAGCCGAGCCCTGCGAGATACTGCAGCCGCAGATTGCGGTCCCGATTGATCTCGGCGCCAGCCAACCACGGCGCAAGATCGCTGCTGCGCCCGCTGTAGGTGCGCAGCAGGTCAAAGACGGACTCGAAGCCCACGTCCGACAGGGACGAATTTACTGGCGCGTACTCCGGCTGTGTGAGGCGCGCCTGCAATGCGTCCACATCGATTGGCTTCTCTGCCTTCTCTTCAAGGCGCGCCACGAGCACGACGTCGTATCCACTGCCATTGGTGTTGTCGTTGCGCCACACCGTGCCGTTGGGGAAAACGGAGAAGAACGTGGCCAGCTCGCTGCGCACCACGTCCGGCGTGCTCTCGTAGAGCGGCACCCACTGCGTCACGACGCCGCCGGGGTTAAGGTGCGCTTTCACGTTCTCGAAATACTCCCGCGTATAAAGCGCCGCTGAGCCCTTCACCCAGGGATGGATCGGGTCGGAGGTGATGACGTCAAATCTCTCGCGCGTGGTGAGCACATAGTGCCGCGCGTCGTCGTACACGACAGACACCTTCCTGCTATCCGCAACGCCGTGGTTGGCGCTGCTGAAATACTTCGAAACGATTTTCGGGATCAACGGCTCCATCTCGCAGATCACCATGCGTTCGACGGTGGGATGGATGCTGATCGCTCCGGCAGTGACGCCGGCGCCAAAACCCACCACCAGCACGCGCTTCGGGTTGTCGTGCATCAGAGCCGAGAGGTGGCCCAACAGGCGCTGCAGCCGCATGTCCTGCGGCTCGGTGCTGGCTTCCACCTTGCCGCTCACGTGAAAGTTGCGGTCTCCATTCGTCTCTTCCGTGACGGCGATGGAGGCGTTCATGCCCTCACCCCAATACAGCGCGTTGGGTTCTCCGTGCCACGACAGCGAGCGGCCCCACGCGATGAGTCCCACTGGTACCGCCGACACCTGCGAGGCAAGATACAATGCGGCGGCCACGAACGCACACGTCACCGTGACAGCGCCCACGCCGGCTAGCTTGGGACGACGAAGCAGCGGCCACATCACCACCACGCCGCTCGCGGCCGATACGACGATGAATACTTGCTGTGCGCCCCTGGTTCCGATCCACGGAATCAACACGAGTCCGGTGACCAGCGAACCCACGATCGCTCCCAGGGTATTCGCGGCATAGACACGCCCCACAGTACGCCCCGCATCCGGGTTTGAATCTGCGTTTGCGCCTTCGCTCGCCGCGGCAAGGGCCAGCGGAAAGCTCGCGCCCCACAACATCGCGCCGGGAAACACGGCGAACAATGTGCGCGCGAGATCCACCTGAAACACGAGCCACGGACTGGACGACAACCGTTCATCAAGGGGCCACCACGGCAATTCGCGCGCGATCATGAATGCGCCCCAGGCGGTGGCGAACGCAAGCAGGAACTGTACCCAGGCAAGCATCACGCGTGGCTGCTTCGCATCGCGCGCCAGCCATGAGCCAGCGACGCTGCCAATGCCGAGTCCCGCGAGGAACACGCCAAGGATGATCGAGAACGCATATGTCGTGGCGCCGAACATCAGCGACAGCAACCGGGTCCATACCACTTCAGCGCCAAGAGCGGTGAGACCCGACAGGGCGATTGCGGCGTACACGCCCGGATGCTTCAAGCTCACCCAGCGCGCGGATGTGATGTCATTGGAGTTTTCAGTCGCTGCGTATGGTGCGCGCTTCGACAACGCGAATCCGAGCGCCGCCACAACCAGGTTGAGCGCCACCGCGACGAGCGCTGCCGTGCTCAAATCGAACCTCGGCAGCAGGTAGAATCCTGCGGTCACGCAGCCCACCACCGCGCCCACGATGTTGCCGCCGTAGAAGAATCCCAGCCACGACACGCCGCGCGGCGTGGCCTGCACATAGCGCGACATCGCCGGGAGCGTGGCGCCCATCAGGACCGTAGGCGGGAGCAGCAGCAGCGCACACACGATGGCGCGGAGTACGATGCTCGCCTGGCCGCCGCCGTCAACAGCCGTGTATATCCGCGACACGAGCGGCATAAGGACGATGAGCACGGCGCCGCAGACGCCAATGAGCCCTTCGAGCCGTGCGACCACATCCAGCGGATGCCCCGCCGGACTCACAACCTTCGTCAGCAGCAACGAACCGGCGCACATGCCGCCCATGAACGTTCCGAGCAAGACAGCCAGTGACACGGCCGACGAACCGATCACCAGTTGAAGCACCTGGAACCAGACGATTTCATAGATGAGCGCCGCGCAGCCGGACCCGACGAAAAGGACCAACATCAGCGGAAGGAATCGCGAAGAGGGCTCGGCGGCCTGCTCGGAAACGTCGGAACGTGTTTTCATAACAACCGCCTTAGTGGGTCATTTCAAAAATACGGTAACGATTTCTTTACCCCTCACCCTACCCTCTCCCTTCGGGAGAGGAATTTCGTTACCGTATTTTTGAAACGGCCCACTTAGTGAACTTTCGTAGATAGCCAGGCATCCCGG
>Ga0134122_10002104_pt1 | contig 14603 bp, 12 predicted proteins | sample KB302_FD_96461 | JGI IMG/M metagenome (GOLD analysis project Ga0134122, IMG submission 96461) | Terrestrial soil microbial communities without Nitrogen fertilizer from Kellogg Biological Station, Michigan, USA - KB3-0-2 | ecosystem: Environmental > Terrestrial > Soil > Unclassified ... | reverse complement strand
TCCCGACGCATCCAGCAGCTTGAATTCCAGGTCGTTCACCGGCGCGTCGGCGCGGATCCGGAAGCTCAGCTCGTAGCGGGCGGGCAGCTTCAGCGGCGCGGGGAGCGCCTTGCGCGCGATGGCATAACCGGCCCCGCCGTGGAAGTCGAAGTCCAGGCGCATCGCCTTCCCGCTGAAGCCGCGGTCCTGGCTGATGCGCAACTCCACGCCCTCCGAAGGGTGCGCGCTCCACCCTTGCAGCGCCTCGAAGTCGTCCAGCACCTGCGGGGCGGGCGCGGCGGCGAGGAGGAGGGCGGCGAGCGCGAGCATGGGGACGTATCGTAGCGAGATGGGATTCCCGCTCGTGGCTTTCATCGGCGCGTTGCTCGCCGGACCTCTGCCTCCGCCGAAGACCACGTGCATCCCGGAATCCGGCGACGGCGCGCTCGCGGTGACCCGGATGACGATGACCGGCGCGCCGCCGATGCCGAGGCTGGCGCCGCTCGCCACCTGGACCGGGAAGGAGCTGTTGTTGTGGGCGCGCGATCAACGGCTGAGCGGGGGCGAGGCCGTCGCGAAGTGGAAGGGGTGGGTGTACGCGTACGCGCCCGCGACGGACCGCTGGAGGCGCCTCTCCGTATCCCGCTCGCTCCCGCCCCGGACCGACGCGTCGCTGACCTGGGTGGGAAACGCGGCGATCCTCTGGGGCGGGTACGACGAGCGCGGGCGCACGCAGGAGGGCTTCTCCTTCGACCCCGCCACCGGCCGCTCGCGGAGCCTCTCCACGCGCGGCGCGCCCAGCGCCCGTTCCGAGCAGGTCGCGGTCTGGACCGGCTCCGAGCTGCTCGTGTGGGGCGGATTCAAGGACGGCGGCGGGTACCTCTGCGACGGCGGCCGCTACCAGCCCTCGAAGGACGCCTGGACTCCCATCCCGCCGCCGCCGGCCGTGACCTGCGAGGGCCTCTACAGCAGCGCGGGCGCGGCGGTGTGGGTAGGCGGCCGGCTGGTCGCGCTGATCGGCCACTATCCGGACGCGTTCTCCGCCTTCTCGTTCGACCCCGCCTCCGGCCAGTGGACGGCGATCCCTCCGTCCGACGGGCCCAGGCAACTGCTGAACGCCGAGCTGGTGCCCGGCCCGGACGGCTTCGCGTACACCACGGGCACGCACGGCGAGGGCGGCCGGCCGTACGTGTACCGGCTGGACTTCCAGCGGAAGGCGTGGGTGCCGGTGGCGCCGTCCTGCAACCTTGCCCCGCTCATCAGCGTGGGCGGGACCCTGGTGCAGCTCGGCCCGGAGGACACGTGCCTGTACGATCTGGCGGCGGCCGGATGCCGCGCGCTGCTGGTGTCCGTGGTGCCGGGCCTGAGGCCCGCGTCGGATCCGGAGGTCGCGGTCGCGGTGCCCGCGGGGGAGATGACGCTGCGGTGGCACGGCCAGGGCGAGATCGTGCGCCTGGGCTCCGCGGCGACGGCGCCGCCGCCGGCCCCGGCGGGCGAGGGGACGCTGGTGAAGGGGCGCGCCACCTTGACCCAGGCGGTGTTCTGCGGCGGGGCGGAGCCACCGGCCGACATGCCCAGGTCGCACTCCGGCCCGGCGAGCGGCAAGAAACTGCTGGTCCGGCGTGGGTCGGTGAACCGGGCCACCCCGGTGATCGCCGAGGTGACCACGGATCCACAGGGCCTGTTCGAGCTGCGCCTGTCGCCCGGCACCTACTGCCTGATCGAGGAGGGCAAGCGCGACCTCGCCCCGGCCGGCGCGTTGCCCCGGTTCACCGACGCCGGGTGCCTGAAGCAGTGGCGCGCCCAATGCGACGCCACCTTCACGGTGAGCCCGGGCCAGGGGACGGTGGGCACCGGCGTGGCGTTCTTCCAGGAATGCTTCGGCCGCTGCTACAAGGGCCCGCTGCCGCCGTAGCGGCGCTTCGAAAGGGAACCGACGATGCGAATGCTGCTGGGAGCGATGGTGCTGGCGTCCGCGGTGGTCCTGTCCGGCTGCAAGAAGGAGGCGGCGAAGCCGGACACGACGGCGTCGAACGGGGCGCCGCTGTCCACCAAGAAGATCGCCACCGGCAGCCCGGGCGAGGAGATCACCTACGAGGAGCTCCGCACCGGGGACGGCGACAAGCCGACCGCGCAGAGCACGGTGAAGGTGAACTACCGCGGCACCCTCACCGACGGGACGGAGTTCGACAGCTCCTACAAGCGCGGCGAACCGATCGAGTTCCCCCTTACCGCGGTGATCAAGTGCTGGACCCTCGGCGTCCAGGAGATGAAGGTCGGCGGGAAGGCGCGCCTCACCTGCCCTTCCGGCGCGGCATACGGCGAGCGCGGGCACCCGCCGGTCATCCCTCCGAACTCGACGCTGATCTTCGAGATCGAGCTGCTGGACACCCGCTCGTAGGTGAGTCCCGCCGCTACTTGCAGCAGTGGGCGGTGGCCAGGGAGGTGTTGGCCACGTTGTCCTGGAGGCGCATGCCGCCGGGGTTCCCGCCGCAGCCCCCGGCGATGGTCCGCGTCGTCTGCGACGAGTACATGAAGAACGCGAGCTTGCCGTGGATGTTGCTCTGGTCGGTCCCGAGGTCGGCGACCCAGCCCCAGCAGCACGCCGCGTAGTCCGCCTCGGCGTAGGCGCTCAGCTCCGCCACCGTGCACAGGCGCATTCCGGCGGCCTTGCACAGGTTGGCCGCCTGGAGGCGGGTGAAGGAGTAGGTGGTGCCCACGCAGAACGCGTGGTTCTCCCCCGACCCGACCGCCCCGTCCCACGGGCCGTGGATCCCGGTGACCGGGATGACGCGCACGAAGTCGACGGAGAGGTCGGTGATGCCGGTCGCGAAGTCGGTCACCTCGATGTACTGGTCGGTGTCGTCCGGCAGCCAGGCGCAGGAGATCTCGAAGGTGCGGAACGCGCCGCCGGCGGGGAAGTCGTTGGGGTGCATCGTCACCGCGGTGCCGACCTCCAAATTACTGCTGAAGCGGGTGGCGCCGCACCGGAGCGTCGCCAGGTTGGACCCGAGCGCGTTGTTGGTGACGGCCGCGCTCAGGGAGACGATCGCCGTGCCGTTGGCGAGCGCGCCGACCTGGGCGTTCTGCACCTTCCAGACGGACCCACCGGCGGCCGCGCTGGCGGCGGCGAAGCGGACGGAGCCGCCCGAGGCCTTGGTGTTGGTCTGCGCGGCGCCCAGGCCGCCCGTGGCGGCGGGAGCCTCGGTCTCGATGACGCGGTTGCTCTCCGCCTTGGAGGCCACCACGCTCTGGTCGATCCGGATGGGGTTGCCCGAGGTGCCGTCGCCCAGCATCCCACCGCCGGAGGCGACCGACGGGAGCGGGCCCGCGGGCCCCTGCGGCCCCTGGGGCCCGGCCGTGCCGCTAGCTCCAGTGTCTCCCTTGTCCCCCTTGCACGCGGCGAAGAGGCAAACGCTGGACAGCACGCAACACGCGAGGATTCGAGAGGACATGGATCTCCTAGTGGTGAGAAGGGCGCGCGCTTGATTAGCACCCGTCAGAGCTGAGCCGCCAGCGCGCTGAACGGCGCGCACAGCTCCCGGGACGCGCCGTACGCCGGCGCCCAGCTGCACTGCACCGCCTCCGAGTTGACGAAGCCGGCGACCGCGCGGAACAGCGCCCGCTCGCCGCCCAGCCGCTCCGCCCAGAGGAGGCCGCGCGGCGAGAGGTTGGGCACCAGCGGCCCCAGGTCCTCGCCGCCGCGGGCGGAGGACGCGCCCTGCTCGCGCACCTGCCAGGGGACGTACAGCGGCGCGAAGCGGGTGTGGCGGTGGGCGGTGACGCAGCCCTCCTCCTCCACCAGCGTGGCGCACAGCGGCAGCTCGCGCGCGTTGAACACCAGCTTCACCGCCCCGCGGTGCGGGTCGTATCCACCCTGCAGCCGGTGGTCGCCGCGCGGGATGAGCCGCCGGTCCAGGTAGCACCACGCCCGCGCCGACGGCGGCACCCCGTGGCGGTGGCGCTCGCCCGCGTACCGGAAGAACGGCCGCACGTTCCGCGGGCTCACCTCCGGCGGCGAGTCGCCGGCGTACCTCCGCAGCTCCCGCAGCTTCCCCCGCAGCGCTTCCGGGATGCCGTGCGCGTCGGCGAAGGCGTCCAGCGCTTCGTCGTTGGCCCCGAGGAACGCGCGCACCCGCGCCAGCAGCCGATCCGGGTCCGCGTCCACCAGCAGCTCGTCGAAGCGCGTCTTCAGCCCCGGGAAGCTCACCGGCACCAGCGTGGAGAGCGGCTCGCCGTCCCCGCGCCAGGACGCCTCCAGCCGCCGCGCCCGCTCCGGCACCGGCCGCAGCAGCCACTCGGGCGCCTCCGGGGCCAGCGGCTCCGGCGCTCCGCTCCGCGCCCGGTAGCGGCTCCCGGAAGCCGCGGCGTCGCGCGCCCGCGACGTCCACACGCTGGCGCAGGTGCGGACGCGCGTGCCCTCGAAGGCGCCCTGTCCCAGGTCCAGCACCTCGCGCAGCTCCAGCCCCTCCAGCAGCGCCCGCCGCACCGGCGCGTAGAGGAACGCGTCCAGCAGCGTGGCGGAGGTGACGAAGGCCAGCGCGCCCCGGCGCTCCTTGAGGCGCGCCGCCGCGAGCAACAGGAAGAACGCGTAGTCGTCCCGGAGCGAGGTGCCGGGCGGGAGCGAGAAGCGGTCGGGGAGGAGCCGGCGCAGCGACGCGTACGCCTCCGCGTCCTTGAGCACCGCCGAGGTGCCGTTGTAGGGCGGGTTGCCGACCCACAGCTCGAACGCGCCCTCCGGCACGCGGGCCAGCAGCGCCGCCAGCCCGCCGCGGAGCGCGTCGCCCTGGAGCACGGTGGCGCCGGGCACGCACTCGCGGCAGTGGGCGGCGATGGAGGGCGACAGCTCCAGCCCCAGCAGCGTCGCGCCCGGCAGCGCGCGGGAGGCCCCTTCCAGGAACGCGCCCGCGCCGCACGCCGGGTCGATGATCGCCACCGGCTGGTCCCGGGGCAGCAGCGGGCGGACCAGCGCCAGCACCTCGTCCACCAGCGGAGCGGGAGTGAAGTAGACGCCCTGAGCCCGGCGATCCACCTCCGAGAGCTCCGGGAACGTCGCCGCGGCCAGCGTCATCGGCGGCGCACCGTACCGGCCGGTGGATCCGCTGTCGAGCGCGGCGTCACACCGGCGCTTGCAGCGGCCCCCTGGGCGGGACGTTCATCGTCTCCCGCCGGTACGCCAGCAGCTCGCGGGCGACGATCTGCGCGGAGGCGATGACCGGCACCGCCAGCACCGCGCCCGCCACGCCGCCCAGCTCGGCGAACGCCAGCAGCCCCACCACCATGATCAGCGGGTTCACGTGCACCGTGCGCCGGTACACCAGCGGGCCCAGCGCGTGGTTCTCGAAGAACTGGTAGACGATGAAGAAGATCCCGGTGGCGAGGCCCTTCGTCAGCCCACCGATCACCAGCGCCACCAGCGTGATGCCGGCGCCGACCACGGTGTTCCCCACCATCGGCACCAGGCTGGACATCCCGCTGAGGATGCCCAGCGGGAGGAAGAACGGCACCCGCGCGATGGCGAGGAAGATGGTGGTGCAGGCCGCGTTGCAGCCGCAGACCAGGGTCAGCCCGGAGAGGTAGCCGCCCACCGCGCGGTAGATCTTGTGGAGGACCCGGCGGTAGCGCTCCCGGTGGGAGGGGAGCGTCTCGTCGAGCGCCGACTGCACCAGCCGCTCGCCGAAGAAGAGCATGAAGATGGTGAGGCCCCACACCGTCACCAGGGCCCCCAGCGCGGAGAGCGCGCCGCCCAGCACCTTGAGGCCCGGCTGCACCACCGTGGCCGCCTTGGCGGGCGCCTCGGTCCGCAGGCGCTCCACCTGGTGGGTGAGCTGCAAGCGCCGGTCGAGGTCCCGGTAGAGGCGCGTCTGTTGCGCGTCGCTCCACAGCTCCGGCGCGCGCTGCACCAGCGCCTTCCCTTGCCCCACGGCCGGCGGGACGAGCAGCAGGAGCACCGTCGCCCCCACCACCATCGCGGCGGCCAGCACCGTCCAGATCGCCGCCCAGCGCCGCAGCCCCTGGCGCCGGAGGAGGTCGACCCCGTGGTGGAGCGCGCAGGCCAGCATCGCCGCCGCCAGCGTCATCACCAGCGCGAGCTTGGCCTGCACCACCAGGTACGTGGCCGCGACCAGCGCCAGCACGGTGAGCGCCGCCTTCGCCGTCGCCTTCGCCGTCAGCTCGGCCGCCATGCCCTTCGACGATGGGCGCGCCCCGGCGCGGCTTCACGGGGCGCTCGCGCGCTCGCCTGCTATGGTTCCGGCGGGTCTGACGCCGGGAGGGCCTGCCACATGCCGCTGAAGCTGCTCGAGGTCGGGATCGGGATGGCGATGGTCTACCTCCTGCTGTCCATGCTGGTGACCGGAGTGGTGGAGCTGTGGGCCGCCATCTGGGACAAGCGCGCGAAGGTGCTCGCCAGGGGGCTGCAGGCGATGCTGGGCGCCGCGGCGAACGCCATCTACGAGCACGGGCTGGTGAAGGGCCTCAAGATCGGCAGCGGCCCGCCCTCGTACATCCCCTCGGACACGTTCTCCCGCGCGCTGCTCGACCTGGTGGCGCCCGGCGCCAAGACCCCGGACGACGTGCTCAAGGCCATCGACGCCGGCGCCACCCCCCTGGACGCCAAGCTGAAGGAGGCGCTGCGCGCCCTGGTCAACGCCGCCGCGGCGGACATGGAGAGGCTGCGGCGGGAGGTGGAGTCCTGGTTCAACGCCGCCATGGACCGCGTCTCCGGGACGTACCGCCGGTCCACGCAGTGGGGCCTGATGATCGCCAGCGCCCTGGTCGCCGTGTCCGTCAACGTCGACAGCATCCGCATCGCCAACACGCTGCTCAACGACGACGCGCTCCGCGAGGCGACCGTCAAGATGGTGGAGACCACCGTCAGCGACCCGGAGTTCCAGGACACCGTCCGCGCCGCGGGGCGGGCCCGCATGCACCCGGGGGAAGGGATGCTGGTCCCGCCTCCGGGGACCGCGCCGTCCCCGGGCCCCGGAGGTGGTGAGGGCGTGGCGCCGGACGGGGGCGGCGGCTCCGGCCTGGCGCAACCGGGCCCCTCCGGGACCGCTCCGGCGCAGGCGCTCTCCGAGGAGGAGCAGGAGAAGGCCGAGGACCAAGCCAAGCAGCGCTCCGAGGCGGCGCAGAAGACCATCCAGAAGAGCCTCTCCGCCGTCACCGAGCTGGGGATGCCCATCGGATGGGGCAGCGCCAGCTCCCGGCAGTACTTCTTCGACCACCCGCTGATCAGCCTCCTGGGCCTGCTGGTGACCGCGCTCGCCATCGCCCAGGGCGCCCCGTTCTGGTTCGACCTCCTCCAGCGCTTCGTCGGCATCCGCACCACCGTGAAGCCGATGGTGGCGAAGGCGCAGCAGGACGATCAGGACGGCAAGTAGATCGAGCAGGCGCGAAGGCCCGGCGGCCGTGGATGCGGCGCCGGGCCCCCCCAGGACGAGCCCCCAGCTACGGGAGCTTGTCGGTGCTCTGATCGCTGTTGTTCAGGTCCTTGTTGACGTCCTTGGACGTGTCCTTGCTCGTATCCTTGGACGTGTCCTTGGACGCGTCGTTCACGCCCGACCCGCCGGTGCCGCTGGTGTCGTGCTTCTTGTGCTTCTTGTGCTTGACCGTCTTCTTGGTCTCGGTCGTGGTGGTGGTGGTGGTGCCCTCGTCGAGGCCCGCCCCGCCCGTCCCGGTGCTGCTCTTCAGGTCGCTGCTCCCGCTCTTGCCCTGGTCGGAGGACATGGTCCCGCTGCTGGTGCCCGACGAGGTGGTGCTGGAGCTGGACCCCGAGCTGAGGTCATTGGAGTTCAGGCCCGACCCGCCGGTCCCCCGGTCCTTGTTCTGGTCGCAGATGACGTCCGACGAATTCGGCGAGCCGATCTGGTTCCGGTTGCACGCCTCCGGGTCCATGTCCGGGTTCTTCACGTCCAGCCCCGGCTTGCTCACGTCGAACCCGGAGCCGCCCGTCCCCGGCTGGGTGCTCAGGTCGTTGTGGATGTCGGTCTCGTTCTTGATCACGTCGCCCTGGTGGTCCCGCATCGGCTCGGCCGGCTGCGTCTCGATGCCGGCGCCACCCGTCCCCATCTCCGTCCCTTGCGTGCCCGGTTGAGGGGCTGGCGCCGGGGCCGGCGTCGTGACGGTGCTGGTGGAGGACTCCGTCGTGGTGCTGCTCGGCTGGTGCGTCTTCGCCGAGCGGTAGTGCGAGCAGCCTAGTCCCGCAACCGCCAACATCCCGGCGACGACCAGCCTCCCCTTGAAGGTGCTCATGGTTGCTCCTTTTCTTCCGGTTCACCCGAAAGCTAGGGACGCCGCGCGCCGGAGGGGGCAAGCCCGCCCGTGGACCGACCCTCCCGGCGAGCGTTGCCGGTGTCAGATCAGGACCCTAAGGTGCCCGCCATGTCGTTTACCCATCTGCACCTCCACACCCTCTATTCCCTCCTGGATGGCGCCATCCGGATGAAGGACCTGATCAAGACGGTGAAGGAGAAGGGGATGTCGTCCGTGGCGGTGACCGACCACGGCAACATGTTCGGCACCATCGACTTCTACAAGAAGGCGAAGGACGCGGGGATCAAGCCCATCGTCGGGCTGGAGGCCTACGTCGCCGGACCCAAGGGCCGGGCGGACCGGACGGAGAAGATCGCCCACCACCTCATCCTGCTGGCCAAGGACCAGGAGGGGTACGCCAACCTCCGGTACCTCGCCTCCACCGCGTACCTGGACGGCTTCTACTACCACCCGCGCGTGGACAAGCAGGTCCTGCAGGAGCACTCCAAGGGCCTGGTGGCGCTCACCGCCTGCCTCGGCGGCGAGGTCACCTCGGCGTGCTTCCGCGGGGACATGGACCACGCCCGGAGCGCCGCGGTCGAATACCGCGGCATCTTCGGCGACGGGAACTTCTTCCTGGAGATCCAGTCCAACGGGCTGCCGGAGCAGGAGAAGGCGAACGAGAACCTCAAGCAGCTCTCGCGGGACACCGGCATCCCGCTCGTCGCCACCGCGGACTCCCACTACATCAAGCGAGAGGACGCCCGCGCCCACGAGCTGCTGATGTGCATCGCCTCCGGAAAGACGCTGCAGGACGGCAAGCGGATGAAGCACTCCACGGACAAGCTCTACGTCACCGGCCCGCAGGAGATGCTCTCGTACTTCACCGACGTGCCGGAGGCGGTGCACAACACCCAGCGCATCACCGAGATGTGCAACCTGGAGCTGAAGCTGGGCAAGCCCATGCTGCCCACCTTCAAGGTGCCGGAGGGGGAGAGCCCGGACGAGTTCATGGCCAAGCTGGCGCGCGCCGGCCTGGACGAGCGGTTCAAGGAGCTCCGCTACCCCGTGGACCGGGACGTCTACCGGGGGCGGTTGGAGCTGGAGATCTCCGTCATCCAGAAGATGGGGTTCTCCGGCTACTTCCTCATCGTCCAGGACTTCATCAACTGGGCGAAGCGGAGCCAGATCCCGGTGGGGCCGGGCCGCGGATCCGGCGCCGGGTCCATCGTCGCCTACGCGCTGCGCATCACCGACCTGGACCCCATCCCGTACAACCTGCTGTTCGAGCGCTTCCTCAACCCCGAGCGCGTGTCGATGCCGGACTTCGACATCGACTTCTGCCAGGACCGCCGGGACGAGGTGATCCAGTACGTCGCCGGGAAGTACGGGGAGAAGAACGTCGGGCAGATCATCACCTTCGGCTCGCTGAAGGCGAAGAGCGTGCTGCGCGACGTGTGCCGGGTGTACGGGCTGCCGTACTCCGAAGGGGACCGGCTGGCCAAGCTGGTGCCGGAGATCCTCAACATCACCCTCAAGGACGCGATCGAGAAGGAGCCGCGCCTGAAGGAGATGTACGACAAGCCCACGGTGATGGGGCAGGTGGAGGGGAAGGAGATCACCTCCAAGGACGTGCTGGAGGTGTCGCTGGCGCTGGAGGGGCTGCACCGGCAGGCGGGGATGCACGCGGCGGGGGTGGTGATCGCGGACCGGCCGCTGTGGGAGTACGTGCCGGTGTACTCGCCGCCCGGCGAGAACGTGATGATCACCCAGTTCGCCAAGGACGAGGTGGAGGCGGCCGGGCTGGTGAAGTTCGACTTCCTCGGGCTGACCACGCTCACCGTCATCCGGCACGCGCTGGACCTGATCAACAAGGGGCGGAAGCCGGAGGAGCGGATCGAGCCGCACCTGATCCCGACCGACGACAAGGCGACGTACGAGCTGATCTCGCGGGGCGACACCGCGGGCGTGTTCCAGATGGAGTCCTCCGGCTTCACCGAGATGGTGGTGAAGCTGAAGCCGTCCAACTTCGAGGATGTCATCGCCGCCGGCGCGCTCTACCGGCCCGGGCCGCTGGACTCGGGGATGGTGGACGTCTTCATCAACCGCAAGCACGGGAGGGAGAAGGTCGCCTATCCGCACCCCAAGCTGGAGACGGTGCTCAAGGACACCTACGGGGTCATCGTCTACCAGGAGCAGGTGATGCAGATCTCGCAGATCCTGGGCGGCTACACGCTCGGGCGCGCGGACCTGCTCCGGCGGGCGATGGGGAAGAAGAAGGCGGAGGTGATGCAGGCGGAGCGCGCCGGCTTCCTCGAGGGGTGCCAGAAGAACGGCGTGGACCCCAGGGTCGCGGGGGAGATCTTCGACCTGATGGAGAAGTTCGCCGAGTACGGGTTCAACAAGTCGCACTCGGCGGCGTACGGGCTGATCACCATCCACACGGCGTGGCTGAAGGCGCACTACCCGGTGGAGTTCATGGCGGCGCTGCTCACGTCGGAGAAGGACAACACCGACAAGGTGGTGGCGCACATCGCCCAGGCGCGGGCGGCCGGGCACCAGGTGCTCCCGCCGGACGTCAACCTGTCCGAGCGGGCGTTCTCCGTGGTGGAGGGGAAGATCCGGTTCGGGCTGGGGGCCATCAAGGGCGTGGGGGATGGGGCGGTGGAGGCCATCCTGGAGGCGCGGCAGAAGGGGGCGTTCCAGGACGTGTTCCAGTTCTGCGAGAAGGTGGACTCGCGGCGGGTGAATAGGAAGGTGGTGGAGGCGCTGGTGAAGGCGGGCGCGTTCGACTTCGAGAAGCGGCCGCGGCGGCAGCTGTTCGACACCATCGAGAGCGCGATGAGCCGGGGCGCCTCCACCCAGCGGGACCTGGCGTCCGGGCAGTCGTCGCTGTTCGGGATGCTGGGCGGGGGGGAGGGGCCGGCGGCGCCGAAGCTGAAGAACGAGTACGCGCGGGTGGAGGAGTGGAGCGAGAAGGAGCGGCTGGCGTTCGAGAAGGAGGCGATCGGCTTCTACGTCTCCGGGCACCCGCTGCACCAGTACGAGAAGGAGCTGCGGCGGTACGCGCGGCCGGCGGCGGCGGTGCAGCGGGCGAGGCGGGATGAACGGATGACGGTGGCGGGGATCGTCTCGCAGCTGCGGGAGCGGCCGACGAAGACGGGGAAGCGGATGGCGTGGGTGACGATGGAGGACCTGTCCGGGTCGGTGGAGGTGGTGTGCTTCCCCGGGAAGGACGGGACGCGGTCGGTGATGGGGAGGGACGGGAAGTGGACGAAGGCGGGGCCGAAGCCCGGGTACGAGCAGTGGGAGGGGATGCTGAAGGGGGACGACCCGGTGCTGGTGACGGGGACGGTGCAGGTGAACCAGCGGGATGAGGAGAGCCCCGTCTGCGAGATCATCGCGGAGGAGATCCAGTCGCTGAAGGAGGTGCGGGAGAAGCGGGTGCGGCGGGTGGAGGTGCGGGCGACCGCGGAGGAGGTGACGGAGGAGCGGCTGGCGAAGCTGAAGGAGCTGGCGTCGAAGCACGCCGGCGCCACGCCGGTGGCGATGTCGATCTCGTTCGGCGGGGAGGCGGAGGTGCTGATCGGCGGGACGCAGCTGAAGGTGAGCGTGAACGACGAGCTGATCGGCCAGGTGAACCGGCTGTTCGGGAGGAACGTGGTGGAGGTGGGGTAGGGGCCGCCGGGGACGCAGAGGGTGGTGTTGGGCTTGAGCTGGAGCTTCTTGAAAGTGGGGCTGGGAGGCATGGCCGCTTCTTAGGACACTGGGGCGATGGTGACGGTGTTGATGATGTGGGCGCTGGCCCAGGCGCCGAACTACGACGCGTTCTGCGATCGGGACGGAAACCTGCTGACCCACGAGCATGGGCTGGAGATGTTCGCTGTGCTCCAGCGGCCAGGGCAGGTGGAGGCGATGTTCGCGGACGCGGCGAAGGGGAATCCGCGGGCGAAGCGCGTCGTCGAAATACTGGAGACGGATTACTTCCCGGACATCGGGCGCGCGCTGGCGGAGAAGGTGAGCCAGCCGCCGTGCCTGATCCCGGCGCTCCGGGAGCTGTCCGGGTGGTGCGTGCCGGACTGGACGTTCCTCGACTTCCTGAGCCAGGACCGGCCGGGTGGTGCGAGGCTGCGGAGGGCGTTCTTCAACGGGTACGCGGAGCGGATCCGGCAGCGGCAACTGGAGAACCAACTCGTGGTTTCGGCGGCGAACGCGATTCTGGGCGTGACGGTCGCCGCCACGGTTCTGAGGCAGGCGGAGGCTGCGCCCGCTTCGGCGCCACGTGCCATCCTGGAGATGGGCAAGGGCGGGGCCGAGGGCACGGAGGGGACGAAAGTCGCGGCGAACCTCAGCCGCGAGGAGCGGGCGGCGCAGTTGGCGAAGGATCCGGCCATCGGTGGGAAGATCACCGCCAAGACGACCCGCGAGGCAGAGGCGGCGCTCGGGTTGGAGCAGGCTGGGGATCTGCGCACGCCTGTGAAGCGCGACCCGACCGGCGGTGCCGACTTCCTCGACGGTGCTGGGCAGGCCTGGGATGTGAAGGCGTTCAACTCCAAGTTCCCGCCCAGGAGTGGCGGTTTCGAGCTCGGCGATGCGCTCACCAAATCAAGAAGGCCCTGGACGGCGGGGAGAACGTCATCCTGGAGACCAAGGACCTGAGCCCGGCGCACCTGGCGGACCTGAAGAGAGCGGTGGACGCCCAGGGGTGGTCCTCGCGCATACGATGGTGGCCGAAATGACTCGGGGAGAGCTCGCCGAACATCTCGCGCGCCACGCCCGCTGGGTGGTGACCGCCGGGTTCGATGGGGAGCAACTCGTCATCGAGGGCGGCGACCTCTCCGGCATCGACCTCTCCGGAGCCGACTTGACGGAGGTGGCGCTGCCCGGGTCCCACCTGGACGGTGCCAGGCTGGCAGGCGCGCAGCTCGGCTTGTCCAATCTGGCCTCATGCAGCTTCAAGGGCGCAGACCTGTCCGGAGCGAACCTCGCCAAGGCCAACCTGGACCGCGCCTGCCTGGAGCGGGCCACGTTGAGCCAGGCTGTGGCGACGCGGGCGACGTTCGTCGCCGGCGATCTGCGGGAGGCCCGGCTGGACGGCGCCGACCTGCGGCGCGTGCTGTTCGACAGCGCGAACCTGGAGGCGGCTTCGCTGGAAGGGGCGGACCTCACCAAGACATCGTTCACCGGGGCGCGGATGACCGGCGTGCGGCTGGCTGGCGCCAAAGGGCTATCCGAAATGTTGGTGAGGTGGATCGAGGTCGGCGGCGCGCGCCTCGATGAGCCCGCCGCGCGCGAATGGCTCTTGCACGCCGCTACCGCCCGATGATCGTGAGCTGCGCGAGCCGAGTTCGTCGCGCGGTGCGGAGGCAGTGGTGCGATGAAGCTTCGTCTGATGCCTGACTACGATTGCCACCCGCTCTGGGAGACCCTTCCAGACGGGGTGCGCAACGTCGCGCCAGAAGAGTTGTCGCTCAGCCCAGGGCTCCGGCAGGAGCTCAGAGCTTGGGCTGCACGCTACGACGCGACCCTGAACCGCGATGACCCGTCCGCATCCGGCTTCAAGAGCGCCGAAGACGAACGGGACTTCGAGGAGACCGGTGTGCGGCTCTGGGAGCGACTCCGGCAGGAAATGGGTGCACGCGCCGAGGTGAGCTACTTCAGCCAGCTCGAGCACCGCGAGCTCACCTGATCAGCGCCCCGCGTCCGCCTCCGCGCGCGGCAAGACGCCGATGATCGCCCGCGCCACGGCCGCGTAGTCGCCGCCGAAGTGGTGGCCGCCGGGGAGCTTCACCGCGCTCACCCCGGGCACCGACTTGATCACCGGGCACAGAGATTCGTCCGTCTCCTGGTCGCCGAAGATGCACACCAGCGGCGTGCCGCCCAGTTTCTTCACCTCCGGCTCGACTGGGATGCCTTCTTCGCTGGAGCTGACGAAGTCCGTCACGTGCACCTCGAACTCCGCGAGCTTCTCCGCCGCCACCTGCCCCAGCAGCTTCACCCGCGCCCGAGCGTCCGCGTCCAGCCGGTTCACCGTCGCCGGCAGCACGTCCGCCCCGCGCGAATACCCCAGCATCACCACCGTCCCCCGCTTCCACGCCGCCGCGTAGTGCCGGATCACCCGCGAGACGTCCTTCGCCGTCTGCTCCGGCGTCTTCGCCTGCCAGAAGTACTTCAGCGAATCCATCCCCACCACCGGCACCCCCTGCGCCCCCCCCCCCCCCCCCCGCCCCCCGGCCGGCCCCCCCCCCCCCCCCCCCCCCCCTCCGGCTGCGCGCGCGAGAAACTCGGCAGCGCAATCCAGCCATGCAGGCGCAGGCCCAGCCTCGACTCGTCGAGTTCCAGCGCGTTGGCGAGGAATTCCTCGTCGG
>Ga0134122_10002103_pt1 | contig 14604 bp, 16 predicted proteins | sample KB302_FD_96461 | JGI IMG/M metagenome (GOLD analysis project Ga0134122, IMG submission 96461) | Terrestrial soil microbial communities without Nitrogen fertilizer from Kellogg Biological Station, Michigan, USA - KB3-0-2 | ecosystem: Environmental > Terrestrial > Soil > Unclassified ... | reverse complement strand
TCCTGATCGAGGCGGCCAAGCGCGGCAAGGAAGTCACGGTGGTGGTGGAGTTGATGGCGCGCTTCGACGAGGAAGTGAACATCACCTGGGCGTCGCGCCTGGAGGAGGTCGGCGCGCACGTGGTTTATGGCGTGGTCGGCCACAAGACGCATGCCAAGATGGCGCTGGTGGTGCGGCGCGAGGACGGCCCGCAGGGCAGCGTGCTGCGGCGCTATGCGCACCTTGCCACCGGCAACTATCATCCGCGCACCGCGCGCCAGTACACCGATTTTGGGCTGCTCACGGCGCGCGAGGAAATCTGTTCGGACGTCAACGAGATCTTCAAGCAATTGACGGGCCTGGGGCGCTCGAGCCGCATGAAGCACCTGTGGCTGTCGCCCTTCACCCTGCACAAGCGCGTGGTCGCCGCGGTGCGCAACGAGGTCCGTCTCGCCAAGGAAGGCAAGCCGGCGCGCATCATGGCGAAAATGAACGCGCTGCTCGAGCCCGAGCTGATCGAGGAGCTTTACGCGGCTTCGCAGGCCGGCGTGCAGATCGACCTGCTGATCCGCGGCGTGTGCGCGTTGCGCCCGGGGGTCGCGGGCCTGTCGGAGAACATCCGCGTACGCTCGGTAGTGGGGCGCTTCCTCGAACACACGCGCCTCTTCTACTTCGGCAACGAAGGCGCGGAAGATGTCTATCTTTCCAGCGCCGACTGGATGGACCGCAATTTCTTCCGCCGCATCGAGCTCGCCTTTCCGGTGCTCGACCCGGAGCTCAAGCAGCGCGTCATCCGCGAGGGCCTGCAGGCCTACCTCGACGACGCCGGCCAGGCCTGGATCATGAATTCCGAGGGCGGGTACGAAACCCCGGCACCGCGCCGCGGCAAGGCGCGCGTGGTGCAGGAGGAGTTGCTGCGCACGCTGGTCCCGGTAGCCTGATAAATTCGGCGCTGGATGGCGGGAACCCGCAAAGGCGCGTCCGGCGTGCGCAGGCTTCTGAATGCTGCGCGCTATTCCCTTGATGGATTCAGATCGGCCCTTTCCGAGGCCGCGTTCCGGCAGGAACTCGCTCTAGCTGCAGTCCTGATTCCGCTTGGCCTCTACCTCGGGAGCACTCCCGTGGCGCGTGCGCTGCTGGTGGGGAGCGTCCTGCTGGTGCTGATCGTGGAGCTGCTCAATTCCGCGGTTGAGGCCGCGGTGGACCGTGTCTCCGTGGAAGACCATGCCCTATCCAAGCGCGCCAAGGACGTCGGCAGCGCTGCCGTCGTGCTTTCGATCCTGAATGCCGCGGTGCTGTGGTTGCTCGTGCTCGCGAGGTAAACTGCGCCGCAGGAGGCCGCTATGGCAGTGCAAAAAGAGGCGTTTCACCAGGCTTCGCCCAGCGAAGCTTTCCTCATGGATTGCTGGTACGTCGCAGCCTGGGATCACGAGCTGATCGACGGCAGGCTCCTCGCGCGCACGCTGCTCGACAGGCCGGTCGTGCTCTACAAGGGCGAGAGCGGCAAGGCGGTGGCGCTGGATGATCGCTGCTGCCATCGCGGCGCCAAGCTTTCGCAGGGGCGGCTCGAAGGCGATTGCCTGCGCTGCATGTACCACGGCCTCAAGTTCGACGCCGCCGGAAAATGCGTGCAGATTCCCGGCCAGGACAACATCCCGCCGAAGCTGGGCGTGCGCAGCTACCCGGTGGTAGAACGCGACAAGCTCATCTGGATCTGGATGGGCGATGCCGCCAAGGCGGACCCGGCGAAGATCCTCGACTTTCCGTACCTGCGCGATGCGGCGTGGCGGGGACACCCGGGCTACCTGCATTACGACGCGAACTACCTGCTGATCGTCGACAACCTGTCGGATTTTTCACACCTCGCCTTCGTGCATGCGAAGACGCTCGGCGGTTCCGAGGAATACGCCTTCAAGTCGAAACCGACAGCGATCGAGCGCCTTCCTGACGGCTTTCGCGTCGAGCGCTGGCACATGGGCGCGCCGCCGCCGCCTTTCCACAAGAAGGTGGTGCGCGACCAGGGCCCCGTCGACCGGCGCAACATCGCGCGCATGCATGTCCCGGGCATTTTCTTTATGGAGACCCTGTTGTCGCCGGCCGGAACCGGCGCCGAGAAGGGCGTGATGGCGGGCGCGAGGCAATACCGCAACTGCCAGTTTTTCACACCCGAAACCTCACGCAGCACGCACTTCTTCTGGGATTACCTGCACGACTACGACCTGCAGGATCCGAACGTCGCGCTGTCGCTCTACCGCAGCATGGTGGACGGCTTCATGGAGGACAAGGCGATCATCGAGGGCCAGCAGAAGACCCTGGAAGCCGATCCAGCGTTCACGATGAACGCCATCGTGGCGGACGCGCCGCTGGTGCATTTCCGGCGCACCCTCGCGCGCATGATCGCGGAAGAGCGCGAGGGACTGAAAGCCGTCGCCGCCTAGCGCCTCAAGCGAGGCCCTGGTTGCGCTCCATGCCGACGAGGCGCGGCAGGTTGGGCACGGGCGGCGCGATGGTTTTCCTGTCCCTGAGATAGCGCTCGACCACATCCCATACCGGTTCGCCGGTATTTCCCGCGCCGCCGCCCTCGGCCACCGGCGCCCAGCCCGCGACCTTGTAGCGCTTGCCGGCTTCCACTGGCTTTCCGCGCAGCCGGAGGTCGGAGATCCGCGCGCCCAACTTCTCCAGCGGCGCGCAGGCGTAGGTCATGCCGCCCACGCGCACCATGTCGCCGCCCTGCTGCAAGTACGGATCGGGGTTGAAGAGGTTGTCGCAGACGTCTTCCAGGATCGCCTTGATGTCGGCGCCGCTCAACTCGTTCAGCGTCACCTGCGGGTAGGTGATCGCCGTCTGGTCCATGAGGTGCTCGCGCAGGATCAGCTCGCCGGGCAGCAGCGTGGTGCCCCAGCGGAATCCGGGCGAGAAGGCGATTTCCGCGCCTTTGACGGCCATCAGCGCGTCAAGGATCAGCTGGTCGAAGCTGCCGTTGAAGTTGCCGCGCCGGTAGAGCAGGCCCTCGGTGAGCGCGAGCGGCTCCGCCAGTTTCGCCTGGTACGGCGCGCGCACGCGCTCGATGAGCGCCTGCATCTGCGCATCGGGCGGCAGGAGGTTCGCGAACACCGGCAGCAGCCGGTAGCGGAAGTCGGTGACCCCAGAGTTCTTCACTTCCAGGTCGAGTACGGAGAGGAACTTGCCGTTGCAGCCGGAGTTGGCGACGATGGTCTTGCCGCCGGCGTTGGCGATCACGAGCGGCACCGGCACCCCGTCGTGAGTATGGCCGCCAAGGATCGCGTCGATGCCGCGCACCCTGCCCGCGAGTTTCACGTCCACGTCCATGCCGTTGTGCGACAGCAGGATCACCGCGCGCGCGCCCTTGCTGCGTACCTCCTCGACGATTTTCTGCAGTTCGGTTTCCTGGATGCCGAAGGTCCACTCGGCGACGAAATGGCGCGGATTGGCGATCGGCGTGTACGGGAAAGCCTGTCCGATCACCGCCACCGGCACGCCGCCCATCTCGCGCATGACGTAGGGCTTGAACACCGGGTCGCCGAAATCGGCCGTCTTGACGTTCTGCGCCAGGAACTCGATGCGCCCCGCGAAATCCGTTTTCACCACTTCCTGGAGACGCTTGGTGCCGTAAGTGAAGTCCCAGTGACCCGTCATGATCTCGACGCCGAGCTGCTTTTGCGCCTCGATCATGTCCTGGCCGCGCGTCCAGAGCGCGGTCGCCGATCCCTGCCAGGTATCGCCGCCATCGAGCAGCAGTGCGCCGGGCCGCGCTGCGCGGAGCCGTTTTACGAGCGTGGCGAGGTGCGCGAAGCCGCCGATCTTGCCGTAGCGCCGCGCAGCGGCGTCGAAATCGAGAAAGGTGAGTGCGTGCGCCTGCGCGCTGCGCGCCGGAATGCCCGCGTGCCGCAGCAGGTGCTCGCCCACCAGGTGCGGCGCGCGTCCGGCCGCATCACCGACGCCGATGTTGGCGCTGGGCTCGCGAAAATGGGTCGGCAGCAACTGCGCATGGCAGTCGGTGAAATGCAGGAAACTCACATTGCCGAAGCGCGGCACGTCGTACAACTCGCGCGCAACCTGGGCGCGCGCTGCGCCGAGCGGAGCCCCGCAGGCCGCGGCCGCGGCGAGGGCGCTCAGGAACTCCCGGCGATTCACGACCGCGTACGGAAAGCGGCCATCATTTATTTACGGGAGAGTCCGGGTCGAGCAGCAGCGCGGTGACGTCCTTGATCTGCTGCTCGGTGAGGATGCCGTTATGCCCGAAGCGCGGCATGTTGGAGCAGGCGGTGAAGGCCTGCGAGTTGTAGACCTTGCCGTAGGTGTAGCGCTGGATCGGCTCGCTTGTGCCGCGCAGCTTGCCGAAGTTGTAGAGGCTCGGGCCGATGGTGCCGTAGGAGATCTCCGCCTTGGACAGCTGGTGGCAGGCGTAACAGTTGGCGCCCGAGGGTCGCTTCGGATCATCGTTGAACTGCATGCCCTGGCCGTTCTGCGCAATACGCTCGCCGCTCTTCCAGTCGCCGATCAGCTTGCCGTCGGCGGGGTACCGGATCGACGCAAGATTCTGCTTCTCGATGCGGGCGGCAGCCTCCTTGGCAAGTTCCTGCGCCGGCGGCTTGCTGCACAGCTTCTGGGTCTCGTCCTGGTCCAAGCGCTCGAGCTTGGCCTGTCCGCGCTCGTTGAACGAGGCCTTCATGAGCTGCAGCGCCTTTTGCGAAGCTTCCTGGTCGCTCATGCTGGCGCAGCCCGCCGCAATGGCCGCGATACCTGCCAATACTGCCGTGAGATTGGTGGGTTTCATCGGGGGTCTTTCAGCGCTTGATGGCGGGCGCGTTGAACGTGGCGCCATTGGCATTGCGCGCGAGGAAAGCCGTGAGCGCGATGGACGCGTCCGAGGCGAATTTCAGGTCCGGAAATCGCTGCTGCCGGTAGCAGTCATTAAGGCGCCACTGGAAAGTGCGCAATTCACCCTGCGAAACGCGGTAGGCGGGCCAGGTCGTGTAGGCGAGCTGCGCCCCCGCCTTTTCGGTCAGGTTGGGCAGGTCCTGCAGCCTGATGCGCTTGCTGTTTTCGGCGTGGCAGGTGGCGCAGGCGAAATCGTGCGGCCCGCCGCGGAAATAGAACATCTTCTCGCCGAGCTGGTATGCCTCGCGCTCCTTGGGATGGCTAAGCGCGACGTTCATCGTCACGCCTCTGGATTCAGCCGTGATCCATGCCGCAAGCGACTCGAAATCGGAGCGGTTGGTGCCCGCGCCGAACGGGCGCTTGGTCGCGTCTTCGAAGCGCAACCCCTGCAACGCAACCATGCAGTGCACGAGGCGCGTTTCCAGGTCCATGACGCGGTCCGCGTCGGCGAAATAGCGCGGCAACTCGGCGTACGCGCCATTCACTACCCCGGCGCCCTTGCCGAGGTCGCAGGCCTCCAGCGATGCAGCCTTCGGGCCGCGCTTCTGCTTCCACAGCGCTTCGCCGCGCGCCTCCCACAATTCCGCCGGGTTGCCCGCCGCGAGCGCCTCCCGGTACTTGGCGATCTCCGCCTCCGGGTTGCTCTGGGCCGCAGCCCCGAGCACCGCTCCTGCCGCCAGTACGGCGGCCGCCATCGTTCTCCGCATCATCGCGCTCGCCCCCTAGTTGATGGTCGTCTCGTCGGTACGCGTCTCGCCCTTGTTGTCTTCCCAAGTGATCGCGATCCTGTCGCCCTTTTTTCCGCCCTTGAAATTGAACTCGAGGAACGGATTCTTCGCGACCGCCGGCCCCCATTGCGCCGAGAGCACCGTCCTGCCCTGGTGTGTCGCGGTGACCTTGCTGATGAAGTGCGCCGGCACGATCTTGCCCGAGCCGTCCTTGCGTTGGCCGGTCTCCATTTCGTGGCTCATCAGGATTTTTACGTTGACGACGCCGTCGCGCTCGGCGGCGCGGATTCTCATTGGATCTGCCATTGCGTGCTCCCTTGTTCGCTCAGCCGCCGCAGCCGCCGAGCGTGATCTTGATTTCCTTCTTCGCCATGTAGAACTTGCCGTCGGCCTTGACCAGCGCGTAGACGTCCGAGCTCTCGCCGATCTTCACGCGCGTCGAAACGCTGGGTTCCGTGCCCGCGGGGATACTGAAGCTCGCCGCTAGCGGCTGCGGATTCTTCTCGATGAGCAGCGTGATGGACTCGGTTCCCGGCAGGTTGCTTTCGATGCCGATCGGAACCACGGCGCCGTTTTCCGCAATCTCGGGCGCCTTGATCTGGATCGCCGCCGAGACCGCCGGACCCTGTGCCCCCAGGGCGCGCAATGCCTCAGGCACGCTTTTCATGGCAAACGCATTCAGGCCTGCGCCCTGCGCGAAGACCTCGCCCGGCCTGGCGATGCCGGCGGCGAACAGCAACCCCAGCACACCGGCGCCGCCCCCCGTCTTGAGTACTGCCCTGCGTGAGTGATTCATGGACTTCTCCTTTAATCGCTTGTAAGAATCCACCGGACGAGCGTGCGCGCCTCGTTTTCCTGAAGCTGCGGATTCGGCGGCATCGGTACATTACCCCAAACACCCTGGCCCCCGGCTTTGACTTTCGCAGCGAGCAGCTGTTCTGCGCCGGTGTCGGTCCGGTAGCGGGTTGCAATTTCGGCGAGCGACGGCCCGACGAGCCTTTGCCGCGCGCCGTGGCAAGCGAGGCAGCCCGATTTCTCCGCCAGCGGTCGCACAGTGTCGGCGGTGGCGGTTACGGCGCTGGACGCAGGCGCGCCGCGCACGGGCCCAACGAGCCGGTTTTGCGCGGCAAGGTTGCCATGCGAACCGCGAGCAAAATCGGGCATCTGGGAGACAATCCGCCCTGCGGCAGGACAATCCCGCATGCATGCGTCGTTGCGGACATCGCCCTTTCCCTTTGCATCCCATAGTCCGGGCGCAGGCTTCATGCCGTCGCGGTTGGGCAGGCGTTTCTGGACTTCGGCGATGTTGCGCTCGTTGAGCACGAAACTATCGGGCACGATCCGCCCGAGGCTGAGGATGTAGGCGGTGAGCGCGTAGACCTCGTCCGTACCGAGCGTCTTGGAAGCGTTCCAGGGCATCGCGCGGTTGATGTAGTCCCATAGCGCCGAGAGCTGCGAGAGCTTCATGAGCGTGGTGCGCTGCTCGCCGGGGCGCGTGAGCGCGTCGACGCGCCCGCGCTCGATGTCCATCGGCGTGGTGCCGCCGGCAATGGGCGGAAACACCGCGTTGGAATCGCCGAAGCTGCCGTGGCAGGAAGCGCACTTGGCTTCCCAAACCTCCTCGCCCTGCTTCACGCTGCCCGAACCTGCCGGCAGACCCGTGAAGTCCGCGCGCACGTCGATGTCCCAGGCCGCGATCTCCGCCGCCGTCGCAGGGCGACCGACGCCGACGAACTTTTCTTTCGCCTGAATTTCAGGAAAGACAAGAAAACAGAGCACGAGGCTAATCAACCTGCACATTGCTCACTTCTCCGTTGGCGGCCACGCGCCACGACTGGATGGCGTTGTTGTGATAGATGGACCGGGTGCCGCGCACCGCGCGAAGTTGCGCGATCATCGGCTGCACATAGCCGGTCTCATCGATGGCGCGACTCTGCAGGATTGCGGGTGCGCCGTCCCAGCTCCAACTGATATTGAAGCGGGTCAGCGCCTTCGAGAGCACCGGCGGCTCGAGCCGCGCCGTGCGCCAGTTGCGGCCGCCGTCGAATGACACGTCGACTCTCGTAACGCGCCCGCGGCCCGACCAGGCGAGCCCGCTGACGTTGTAGTGGCCCCTGTCGAGCAGAGTCTGGGCGCCGGAGGGAGCCGTGATCACGGATTTGCATTCCTGGATTGAAGTGAATTGCCGGTGCGTGCCGTCGGGCATGAGGTCGACGTAATGCAGCGTTTCCTCCCGCGTGTGCCAGGGTTGGTCGCCGACTTCGATGCGGCGCAGCCATTTGACCCAGGACACACCCTGAACGCCCGGCACGACGAGCCGCAACGGATAGCCATTCTCGGGCCGGAGCATCTCGCCGTTCATTCCCCAGGCGACGATGGCGTCGTCCAGGGCGCGTTCCATCGCGATGGTGCGCGTCAGGCCCGATCCGTCCGCGCCTTCGGCGAGCACAAAGCGGCCCTTCTTCGTGTCGGCGCCGCAATCGTCGAGCAGCGTGGCGAGGCGCACCCCGGTGTACTCGCAGCAGGAAAGCATGCCGTGCGTGTACTGGACCGTGGGCACGGAGACGTTGCCCCACTCCATGCCAGTATTGGCGCCGCACTCGATGAAATGGATGCGCGATACGGCGGGCAGGCGCATCAGGTCGTCCATCGTGTAGACCTTCGCCTGCCGAACCAAACCCATCACCATGAGCCGGTGCTGGCGCGGATCGATGTCCCACCAGCCCTGGTGATGCCGCTCGAAATGCAGCCCGCTCGGGGTGATGATGCCGAACATTCCCTGCAGCGGCGTGAACGCTACCGAGGCCTGGGATACGCGCGTCAGGCCAGGGCTCTCGCGTCGCTGCAGGTTGGATTCGTGTTCCGAAGGCAGGCCGTAACCGCGCGCGGCCACCGGCCGGCCAAGGCTGCTCGAGTGGACGGGGAGCCTGAGAATCGCCGGATCGCCTTGCGCGTGCACGCGCGAGGCAGCCAGCGTTGCGGCGCCGCTGCCGGCGATCGCAAGGGTCTTCTTGAGGAACCCGCGTCGATCCTCGAGCGCGGGAAGAATCCTGCCGGCACGATTGGCGGCACCGGTCATCCGTTGCCTCAGGCGGCGCGCTTCTTCGGCGCCGGAAGCAGTTTCAGGAACCGGCGCCTGAGCGGCCGTCGCTCATCGATGGTGCCGGCGATCCGGTTGCACACCGAACGGCACAGGTCGATCATCGTCGGATCGGCGACGCGATAGATGATCTGGGTGCCCTCGCGCCGCCTGCCGAGGACGCCGTGGCGGTGCATCAGGCCGAGATGGCGGGAGACGTTGGTCTGCGTGGCGCCGGTGTCGGCGACGATCTGCGATACCGTCTTCTCGCCGTTGCACACCGCGTGCATGATCTTCAGCCGCGTCGGCTCCGACAGCACCGAGAAGTACGCCGCTACCGCATCGAATACCGGGTCGAGTTCATCCATGCGCCATGCTTATATGACTGCATGCGCATATAGTCAATCGTGCGGTGCACAATGCGCTAGAGCGTTCCCGGAAATGCGCCGCCGTCCATGAGCAGGTTCTGACCGGTGATGAAGCCGGCGTTGGCGCCACAGAGGAACGCGCAGGCGTCGCCGAACTCCTCGATGCTGCCGAAACGCTTCGCCGGGTTGGCCTGGGCACGCACCTGCGCCAGTTCCTCGGGCGTCTTGCCGAGTTTCTTCGCGTTGAACGCCATGTTGCCGCGCAGGCGGTCGGTGTCGAAGGGCCCGGGCAGGAGGCCGTTGATGGTGACGTTGTGCGCCACAGTCTGGCGCGACAGCCCTGCGACGAACCCCGTGAGCCCGGTGCGTGCGCCGTTCGACAGTCCCAGCTCGGGGATCGGCATTCTTACCGCGCCCGAGGTGATGTTGACGATGCGCCCGAACTTGCGCGCGATCATGCCGTCCACCGTCGCCTTGATGAGCTCGATGGGCGTGAGCATGTTGGCATCGAGCGCCTTCAGCCAGTCCTCGCGCGTCCAGCTGCGGAAGTCGCCGGGCGGCGGGCCGCCGGCGTTGTTGATGAGGATGTCCGGATTGGGGCAGGCGGCCAGCGCCGCAGCACGGCCCTCGGCCGTGGTGATGTCGCCCGCGATGGCGGTGACCTTCACGCCGGTGCTTTTGCGGATTTCCGCCGCCGTCGCCTCGAGCGCCTCCTTGCCGCGCGCCGTGATGACGAGATTCACGCCCTCCTTCGCGAGCGACTGCGCGCAACCCTTGCCCAGGCCCTTCGATGCCGCGCACACCAGCGCGGTCCTGCCGCGAATTCCCAGATCCATGATCAGTTCCTTTTCAGCGAGACGAGCAGCACGCCCGAGATGACGAGCGCGCCGCCCAGGATTTGCGCGATGCTGAGCGCGCCGTCGAGCAGCAGAAAGTCGGCCAGCACCGTGGTGACCGGTCCGAGTGCGCCGATGAGCGCGAAATGGTTGGCGCCGATGCGCTTGAGGGACTCGGCGACGAGAAACACCGGCAGTACGGTGCACACGGTGGCGAGCGCGATCACGATCCACCACAGGTTCGCCGGCAGGGCGAGGGCGGCGCTCGATTCGACAACGCAGAACTGAATGATCGCCGGCACGGTAGACACGATCATCGTATAGGCGGTGAAGCGCACGCTGCCGACGCGCTTGATGAGCTGGCTGCCGGTGACGAGGTACACGGCGTAGCACATCGCCGAGGCGAAGACGAGCAGCGCGCCGAACACCGCCATGCGATGTTCCGGCGCCGCCGAAATCTGGCTCGAGAGCACCAGTGCGATGCCAGAGTAGGTGATGGCGAGCGCGGCAAGCTCGCGGCGCGTCGGCGGCTTGGCGAGGAAAACGGCCGAAAGGATGATCACCAGCGTCGGGTAGAGAAACATGATGAGCCGCCCGACACCCGCGGAGATGTACTGCAGGCCGATGAAATCGAGCAGGCTTGCGAGGTAGTAGCCGAGGAACCCCAGACCGAGGATGCCAAGCCAGTCGCGGCGCGCGATCGGCCCGCCATTCCTGAACCACCACGCCATGGCGAGGAAGAACGGCAGCGACAGCGTCATGCGCAGGAAGAGCAGAGTGGTCGCGCTCACCGGGTGCGCCGAATAGCCCAGCTTGATCAGCACCGGGCGGAACGCGAAGGCGATCGTACCCGCGAGCGCGCACGCGATCCCCCAGAACCGGTAGCTTCCGCTCAACGCCGCTTGCCGAGGATAGAACCGAGCAGCCCGCGGACGATTTCGCGGCCGACTTGCGAACCTACGGTGCGCACGGCGCTCTTCGCCATCGCCTCTAAGAGGCCCTGCGACTGCTTGCCGCCGCGCGGACCGGTTTTGCCGAAAAGGACGTCGGACATCACACTGGGAGTCGCGGGCGCTTTTTGATCTGCTGCATTCTTTTCTTCAGTACGGCCCTTCAATTTTTCGTAGGCCGACTCCCGGTCTACCGCTTTCTCGTAGTGCCCGTAGATAGCGGAGCTCTCAACGCACTTGCGCCGCTCTTCGGGCGAGAGCGGTCCGAGGAAACTGCCGGGTGGAATCACGAAGGCGCGCTCGACGATGTTCGGCCGCCCCTTGTCGTCGAGGAAGGAGACTAGCGCCTCGCCCACCGCGAGCTCGGTGATGACCTGCTCGACCTTGAGCTTCGGGTTCGGGCGCATGGTCTCGGCCGCGGACTTCACTGCCTTCTGGTCGCGCGGCGTGAAGGCGCGCAGCGCGTGCTGCACGCGGTTGCCGAGCTGCCCGAGCACGGTTTCCGGAATGTCGAGCGGGTTCTGGGTGACGAAGTACACGCCCACGCCCTTGGAGCGGATGAGGCGCACCACCTGCTCGATCTTGTCGAGCAGCGCCTTGGGCGCCTCGTTGAAGAGCAGGTGCGCCTCGTCGAAAAAGAACACGAGCTTCGGCTTTTCCGCGTCGCCAATTTCGGGCAACTGCTCGAACAGTTCCGCGAGCATCCACAGCAGGAAGGTGCCGTAGAGCTTGGGCGAATTCATGAGCTGGTCTGCGGCGAGGATGTTGACCACGCCTTTGCCGGAAAACTGCGCGCCTCCGGTCTGCATCAGGTCGGCGATGTTCAGCATCGGTTCGCCGAAGAACTGCGCGGCGCCCTGGCTCTCCAGCGCGAGCAGGCCGCGCTGGATCGCGCCGATCGAGGCGGCCGAGACGTTGCCGTATTCGGTGGTGAATTGCGCTGCGTTCTCCCCTACGTGCTGCAGCATCGCGCGCAGGTCCTTGGTATCGAGCAGCAGCAGGCCGCGGTCGTCGGCGATCCTGAAGACGAGGTTGAGCACGCCTTCCTGGGTGTCGTTCAGGCCGAGCATGCGCGCGAGCAGCAGCGGGCCCATGTCGGAAACCGTGGCGCGCACCGGATGGCCGCTCTTGCCGTAGACATCCCAGAACACGACCGGACAGGCGGTGAACGCGAGCTCCAGCTTCAGGCTCTTCGCGCGCTCGGCGACCTTGGCATTGGCGCCGCCGGCCTTGGCGAGCCCGGCGAGGTCGCCTTTCACGTCGGCCATGAACACCGGCACGCCGATGCCGGAAAAACCCTGCGCCAGGGTTTGCAGCGTCACGGTTTTTCCGGTGCCGGTCGCGCCGGCGATGAGGCCGTGACGGTTTGCGAGCGCGGGCAGCAGCGCGAGTTCCGTCTTCTGGTTTTTCGCAACGAGGATCGGCGCGACCATGACGGTAAAATTATCACATGGCCGGACACAGCAAATGGGCGAACATCAAGCACCGCAAGGCGGCCGCGGATGCGAAGAAGGGCAAGGTTTTCACGCGCCTGATCAAGGAAATCACGGTCGCGGCGCGCATGGGCGGCGGCGATCCGAATTCCAATCCGCGCCTGCGCATGATGCTCGACAAGGCGCGCGACGCCAACATGACCAAGGACAGCGTGCAGCGCGCGGTGCAGCGCGGCACCGGAGAACTCGAGGGCGTCAACTACGAGGAAGCGCGCTACGAGGGCTATGGCGCAGGCGGCGCCGCGGTGCTGGTCGAGTGCCTGACCGACAACCGCACCCGCACGGTCGCCGAAGTGCGCCACGCCTTCGCCAAGCACGGCGGCAACATGGGCGCCGACGGCTCGGTGGCGTTCCTGTTCAAGCATTGCGGCCAATTCGTGTTCGCGCCGGGCGCGAGCGAAGACAAAATCATGGAAGCGGCGCTCGATGCCGGCGCCGAGGATGTGGTCGCCAACCCGGACGGCTCGATCGAAGTGCTCTGCGCGCCGGCCGATTTTGAGCCGGTCAAGGCCGCTCTGGAGAAAGCCGCGCTCAAGCCCGATGCCGCCGAGGTGACGATGAAGCCCCAGTCCGAGACGGTGTTTGCGGGTGCGGAGGCGGAGAAGATGCGCGGCCTGCTGGATGCGCTGGACGAACTGGACGACGTCCAGAACGTCTACACGACGGCCGTTCTGGACGAGTGAAAATACTCGGTATCGATCCCGGCCTGCGCATCACCGGTTTCGGCGTCATCGAGCAAACGGCCGGCAGGCTGCGCTACATCACCAGCGGATGCGTCAAGTCCGGCGCAGGAGATCTGCCGGCACGGCTCAAGAGCATCCTGGACGGAATTGCCGAAGTCATCGCGGCAAATCGTCCGCACGAAGTCGCCATTGAAAAGGTTTTCGTCAACGTCAACCCGCAATCCACGTTGCTGCTCGGTCAGGCGCGCGGCACCGCGATCTGCGCCGCGGTGATCGCGGGCCTCCCGGTCGCGGAGTACACTGCGCTGCAGGTCAAGCAGGCCGTGGTCGGCAAGGGCCACGCGAAAAAAGAACAGGTGCAGCACATGGTGAGAAGGCTGCTCGCACTGCCAGGAGATCCCAGCCCCGATGCCGCCGACGCGCTCGCCTGCGCGATCTGCCACGCTCATGGCGGGAAGCTGGGGGAATTTCCCGTCAAAGGGTTTCGTCGAGGGCGATCGAGATGATTGGTCGCCTTTCGGGAAAGCTCTTATCGAAGAATCCTCCTCAGGTGCTGCTCGATGTGGCTGGCGTCGGCTACGAGATCGACGTGCCGATGAGCACCTTCTACAACCTGCCCGCGACGGGCGAGGCGGTCACCCTGCTCACCCATCTGGTGGTGCGCGAGGACGCGCATGTGCTGTACGGTTTCGCGACGCTTGAGGAGCGCTCGGCGTTCCGCAAGCTGATCCGCATCTCGGGCGTCGGCGCGCGCACCGCCCTGTCCGTGCTCTCCGGGCTGTCGGTGGCCGACCTCGCGCAGGCCGTGACGCTGCAGGACACAGCGCGCCTTACCAAGGTGCCGGGCATCGGCAAGAAGACCGCCGAACGGCTGCTGCTGGAATTGAAGGGAAAGATCTCCGGTTTCGACACCAAACCGGCCGCGGGTTCCTCTAACGAGGTGCTCAATGCGCTGGTTGGACTCGGCTACAGCGAAAAAGAGGCGCTGGCCGCGGTAAAGGGCCTGCCTGCAGGGCTCGCGCTGACCGAGGCAATCCGGGCTGCGCTCAAGGCTCTGGCAAAATCCTGACGTGGCAGTCGAAACGGACCGGTTGATCTCGGCCAAGCCCTCCTCGGTGCAGGAGGAGCAGATCGAGCGAAGCTTGCGGCCCGCAACCCTGGCCGAATATGTGGGCCAGGACAAGATCCGCGGCCAGTTCGAAATTTTCATCCAGGCGGCCAGGGGCAGGGGCGAAGCGCTCGACCACGTGCTCCTTTTCGGACCGCCGGGCCTGGGCAAGACCACGCTCGCCCATATCCTCGCCAAGGAGATGGGCGTCAACCTGCGTTCCACTTCAGGGCCCGTGCTCGAGCGTCCGGGAGACCTGGCCGCAATCCTGACCAACCTCGAACCCAGGGATGTGCTCTTCATCGACGAAATTCACCGGCTCTCGCCGATCGTCGAGGAGATCCTCTATCCCGCCCTGGAGGACTACCAGATCGACATCATGATCGGCGAAGGGCCCGCGGCGCGCTCGATCAAGCTCGACCTGCCGCCCTTCACGCTGGTCGGCGCCACCACGCGCGCCGGCATGCTCACCAACCCC
>Ga0134122_10002101_pt1 | contig 14611 bp, 13 predicted proteins | sample KB302_FD_96461 | JGI IMG/M metagenome (GOLD analysis project Ga0134122, IMG submission 96461) | Terrestrial soil microbial communities without Nitrogen fertilizer from Kellogg Biological Station, Michigan, USA - KB3-0-2 | ecosystem: Environmental > Terrestrial > Soil > Unclassified ... | reverse complement strand
CGCGACGGAGTTTTTCATGGCATTCTATTCGGGGAACCGGTACGAACAATTCGCGTTCATCAACCGGGCAACCGGGCCGCTGGCCTGGGGCTATTGGATCATGGTGGGGTGCAACGTGCTCGTGCCCCAGCTGTTCTGGTTCGCACGCGTGCGCCGCACGCTGCTGGTGGTCTTCATCATTTCGCTTTTGATCAACGTCGGCATGTGGTTCGAACGGTTCATCATTATCGTGAGCTCGCTCGAGCGCGACTTTCTCCCGTCGAGCTGGGCGTCGTACAGACCGACGTCGATTGAAATCGCGACGCTGGTTGGAAGCTTTGGCTTGTTCTTCACTTGTTTTCTGTTGTTCTGCCGATTCGTCCCTGTGATCGCAATCGCAGAAATCAAAGCCGTGTTGCATCCAATCCAATATGGTGGCGGGGATGCGCGGTCACAGACCGCGCCTACAAGGCCAATCGCGCCTGTAGGCGCGGTCTGTGACCGCGCATTCGTCGCTGTCTTCGAGCACGAGACCGATCTTCTCCACGCAACGGCTGCAGCGTGCAAAGAAGGACTGCACGTTGTCGACGCATTCGCGCCGCACGCCGTTCACGGTCTGGATCGCGCCATGGGACTTCGACCATCCCGGCTGCCATGGGTGTGTTTCGTGCTTGGCCTGCTGGGCGCGGTTTCGATCCTCTTGTTTCAATATTGGACGACAGCCATGAGCTGGCCCATCAACGTCGGCGGCAAGCCATGGAATTCACTGCCGGCCTTCATTCCCGTTACGTTTGAAGTCATGGTGCTCTGTGCCGGCGTGGGCACGGTCGTTGCGTTCATCTGGTCGTCCGGATTGCGGCCCGGACGCCGGCCGGCGCTCTCCGATCTGCGCGTCACCGACGATCGCTTCGCGCTCGCGATCGGTGAGACGGCCGCCTTCAACCGCGCCTCGGTCGAAGAACTCCTCTCGCGATTTCATCCCGTGAGCATCGAGGAACGCGGCTTATGAGTCGCCGTACGCTCAATCGCGCCCTGGGAGCGGCATTAGTGGTGTCGGTCATCCTTAACATTGCCGCCCTCGGTCCCAAAGTGCGCCTGAACTACGAGTATTTTTCCAACATGGCGCGCACCGCGAGGTACAACGCTTTCGAAGAGAATCCGAATTTCAGCGATGGAATGACGCTCCGGGCGCCGGTGCCTGGCACGATTCCACGAGGATGGGAACCGCTCACCGACACCAACCCGTTTCAGGCTACCGATGGTGCTGCCGTGAAACGTGGCGCAATCGTCTTTGAGAATTTTTGTCAGCCGTGCCATGGGGCCGACGCCAAAGGCGTGGGCCCCGTCGTCAAGCACGGATTTCCACCGCCGCCGCCGCTGTCTCGGGGGCAAACTCAGGACAAGACCGACAGACAGCTCTTCGACGTAGTGACCAAGGGCGTACAAACCATGCCGCCGTACGGACCACAACTGTCGATCGAGGATCGCTGGAAAGTTATCCTTCACGTCCGGTCGTTTCGACGGCCGGCTTTGCCATGAGCATCGAAGTCCCTCGCGTCAAGCTCGCTGGAGTTGAACGCCTCACATTAAGCGCGCTCGCGATTGCCGGCGCGATTGCCGCCATAGCCGGCGCCGCGGCAGAGCCGGAACGCCTGTGGGCGAACGTGTTGCTCATTGGTTATTGCATCGTCGGAGTAGGGCTTGCTGGCTTGTGCTTCGTTGCAATCCACTACACCGCGGGCGCGAGCTGGAGTGTGGCTGTTCGGCGCGTGGCCGAAGGCCTGGCAGCATCGGGCATCCTGGGGATCGTCCTTCTCGCGATTGTCTTCATCACGCGGCCGCAGCTCTACCCCTGGATGAATGAAAGGTTGAACGCGAACAGCCTTGGTTCGCCGACGGACACCGCTCTCGCGTTCAAGCGGTTCTGGCTTTCCCAGCCATTCTTTCTTGTGCGGGCCGGCGGCTACTTTGTCCTCTGGACGCTATTCGCCCTCGCCATTCGTCGCTGTTCGCGACGGCAGGACCTCGATGGCGATCCGCGATGGACGCGCGCGAACGTCCGCCTGTCGGCGGCGTTCCTCGTTGTCTTTGGCGTGACGTTTACCCTGGCGAGCTTCGACTGGGTGATGTCACTCGAACCCCGCTGGTTTAGCACGATCTTCGGCATCTATAACTTTGCGGGTTTATTCCAGAGCGGTCTCGCGGAGCTCATCCTCGTGGCGTTATGGCTGGAGCGGCGGGGACCGCTGCGAAACGTGTTGAACGACGAGCACCTGCACGATCTTGGGAAACTGCTGTTCGCGTTCAGCGTGTTCTGGGTATACATCTGGTTCAGCCAGTACATGCTGATCTGGTACACGAACATTCCCGAGGAGACGACTTATTTTCTTCGGCGCCTGCACGGCCACTGGTATGCGTTGTTCTTCGCCAACGTCGTCTTCAACTGGCTCGCGCCCTTTGTATTGCTGTTGCGGCGGGACGCGAAGCGCAACAGGCGGAGGCTGGGACTGGTGGCGGCGGCGGTGCTTGTCGGCCGCTGGCTCGACCTGTACCTCATGATCTTCCCGAGTGTCGTTGGCGAAACCCCGAGCATCGGCCTGTGGGAAATCGGCTTGACCGCCGGCGGCATGGGCTGCTTTGGCCTGGTGCTCGTGTGGATTCTGCGCCGCGGGCCGGCCGTCCCCATTGCCGATCCCCAACTCACCGAAAGCCTGCAGTACGAGCAATAGGATTCGGGGTTCGAGTAGCACGGCCCCGAATTGTCTCCTGTGATTGTTTCGCGGATTTGCACGCCGGCCGCGATTCGTGCCACTACGTGAGAAGGAAGACCATTCAATCCGGCGCGTAGACCATGACATAGAGTGTGTTCCCAACCACGTCCGTGCCCTGAAACCCATTGCCGAACGAGAAACTCCATTCGAAGCCTGGCGCGGCCGGATCGCCGCTGCAAATTGTCGGGCTCGTGTTTCCGGCGCACGACCAGTAGAGGTAGGGTTGGATATTGTGGAACGGACCGAGTGCGATGTCGGGTGCGCGGACCACAGGTTCACCCTGCGGCAATGCCAACAATTTCAGGAGCTGGTTGTAGTACAGCTCTCCCATTGGAGAACTGGAGCAGTTATAACCGCCATCCTTGTTGCTGCACTTCGGATCGGTGTCGATGGGCGGCAGCTGCCAGCCTTTCTGGCCGAGGTATCCTTTGCGATCGTAGCTGTTCATTGCCTTGATGAAGGCCTCTGCGGTGGTGTGAGACATCGCTCCATCGGATACAATTCCTGAAACATTGAACTTCATCGTCGCGGCCAGATTGGCGTTGGCGAGCCATGTCACATTGGCAACGGGATCGTAAACCGTCTGTCCGTCGGCACTCGGTTGCAGTTCGGTTCCCCTGCCGGGCTTCGTGCCAGGGAGTGGTCCCTCGATCATGGGCAGTACATACATCACATGATCGGAGACATTTCCGCCCTGCCAACCCGTATTGAAGGAAAATGTATGCTCCCCATTGTCGCGCTCGGCCTTTCGCGGATTTCGCGCATTGGATCGTTCTCGTTCCTTACCCGATCCCGACCAATAGAGATAAGGCTGGAAATTTTTGAAAGGACCGACATTGCCGGAAGGAATCGGCACCGCTGTATTGGGTTGTCGAATGTTGAGGCCGCGATAGTAGAGCGATCCCATCGCACTGTTCCTGCAATTGAATGCGAAGGAATTGCCATGGGGACCTTTCGCCACGGTGCAATCCGGATCTGTTGTCGGAGTTGCCGGCAACGTCCAGTTCTTATGACCCAGGTAACCTGCTGCGTTCAGCGAATTCACCCATTTCCGGGCGTTGGCAAACGTCATCGCTCCACTTTGCTGGATCGGCAGACCGTATTTCTGCTTTGCGGGAAAGTTCGCGTCGGCAAGCCACGTCACACGCAGAAGGCTGTCATGAACCGTGAGTCCGTCGGCGGATGCGACGAAGCGGGCCGTCTGTTGGCCGTGTATCGGAACCAGGGCAGAGCTGATGATGACAAGAAAAATTGCTCCACTGAGCGGGTTCCGGCGGTTGAAGCTCATAAAGGCACCTCAGGATTGGCAGCGTTAAATTCGGATCGGGAGAAATCATATTCGAATTTGTTTTTCGGCACACCTGAATGGATCGAAGTCCCTGGTGTTGATCTGGTTAATTGCGCATACGAGAATCTTCTCTACCCAAGTATTTATCGAAATGCGATGCTTCACAATGTGCACCGTCGAGACAGGCACCAGACAAGTCTGCGCCAGCCAAATCAGCGCCCCGCAGATCTGATCTGCACAGATTGCTTGCGGAGAGATTCGCTTTTCGACAGTCTGAATCTGAAAAATCCATCCCGGATAGATCAAGACCGGCGAGGTTAGCCCCACTCAAATCATTGGGCAACTGTTCCAGACTTTTGCTCCGTCTAAGTTCGCGCCCGTTAAGTCTGCGTTCGCCAAATCGGCATCTTCCAAGTTCACGTAGTGAAAGTCGACGCCCTTCAAATTGGAGCGTGGAGACTCTAATCCTGATAAATCAGGACGGGTCTTGGGGAATTGCCTGCGCCACATGTTCCACACCTTGACGCCCTGTAAAAAAATCCTAAGGTGTTTTTGAATAGCCATGGGTAATTAGAGATTTTGGAAAAGTCAAGGTGAGCGAAGATATTTGAACCGCGAAACATGAACTCCTCATCGGTAGGAAAGCATATTCTCAGTGGTTATTCTTCGGAGTGACCCATTAGATCCAATACGGTAAGAAGGATAAAGAAATCAGTAGAGTGAATCGAATGGGGATGTCCTATAAAACCGTCACCTGTGGGAACGCAGCTGAGACGCGGCAGCAACCACAGTGCGGCTCAGTGAGTTTGGCTCACGTCTCGGATGGCGATCTATACGAAATAGAGTCCGAGAGTCTGTCGGCATGGTCAGAACATACTTCAGACCAAATCCAGATACGGCGATCAAACAAAAGGATTGCGGACTTCGAGGAATATGAACTTCCGAAAGTCGGAATCATTCGTGTACAGCACGTTAACTCCGTGTTGACGCAGGACAGTGGCAAGCTGCCCATCGGGAACAAGGTTGCCTCGGATAGGAGTTGCTTCTGCGACTTCCTGGAACAATTCCCAAAAACCTTCTTCCTCGCTTAGCGGTCGAACGTGAGGCAGACGCAGCAGCGCGTCGACATTCGCAGCCGCCTCCGCCAGGCTTAGTGGATGCGAGAAGATCGAAGGGTGGGTCGCGATCCGAAGGTAAGCCATGATTGTTCCCCAGGAAAGGTAAAGTAGTTCCGAACTGGCAACACGCTCTGCAAGAAACGCTTGAGCGCGCTGTGAAAAGTCACTCGAAGTATCGGAAGCGTAAAGCAGGATGTTGACATCGATTGCTGCGCTCATCGTTTGATGTGCCTGGTCCGAGAAGGATCCTGATCGAGAGCGCGGTATACGGCGTCCTTATCTCGCAAGTCGACGTTCGCTCCCATCGGCTGGGATATCCATTTGAATCGGCTCCGCTCTTTTCCCGCTTTGCGCGCCGCGAGTCCCCCCGCAACAAGCTCCGAAACCAGTTCGCCAAGGGTCTTCTTCTCCTGTTTTTGGAGACGCTTAAGATCCCGCAGTATGGGGCCGTCCAAATCAATTGTTGTCCTCATACATCAGATTCTCAATCCTGACGCATCAGATGTCAATATGAGAAGGAAGACCATTCAATCCGGTGCGTAGACCATGACATAGTTTTCAAAGAAGGTCGATGCGGTGACTGTGGGAAACGTTCAGGAAGTCGCGAAGAAATACCTGCTCCCGGACAAGTTGTTGATCGTGGCTGTCGGAGATCGGAAGGTCATCGAGGGAGGACTCAAGCGGCTGAATCTCGGTCCTATTGAACTGCTCGACGCGGATGGCAATGTGAAGTAGAGCCGTGCCGCACATGCTCGGTCTAATTGCCCCGCAACGCTTCTTTCAGAAGCGAATCGTCGATCAGCGGTGTCAGTTGGGCGCGAGTGCGTGGCGCCCGGTTACGCTCCTTGGCGACCCACTGGTCCTCCTGTTCCATCACGTCCAGCAGATCATTCGCCATGGAACCGGCATAACGCAGCTCCGGCCAGCATTTCGCGATGAGTTCGGGCGGGTAGTTGAGCTTCGTCGAGAGGAATGGCCAGAACTCCTGAGGCGTTGCCCGCATGCGCTCCGATGCCGTAATCAAAGATCGCAGGAACTGCACTACCGCACGCCGTTTTTCAGGATTCGCCAGTACCCTGGTGGATGTGTTGAGGTTGAACAATTCGCGATAAACGCGCCGATCCTGCAGTACGATCGCGTCGCTGCCGACGGCGTCAATGGCGCGTTCCGCTTCCGGTTCCCACATGGCAACCGCATCAACGCGTCCGTCCTTCAGGGCCGCGGCCATTTGCGTGCCGTTCGTCGCAACAATCGTCACATCGGACTCCGTCAGGTTGGCGGTCGCCAGCATCCGCGCAAGGAAATAGGCTGCCGACGTGTTTCCCGGCGTTGTGATCCGCTTGCCTTTGAGGTCTGCCACCGTCTGAATGCCTGCGGACTTGCGGGCAACGATTCGATAGAAACTCTCCGCAACCGTGAAGATCACGCGTAGATCCGGATTGTCCACGGACTGGCGCAGCAGTTGAGTCTCGGCATTCGTCGCAACATCCGCGTCGCCACTCACGATGTTCGGTATACCTCCATTGCTAACCGTGATCTGCCCTGGATAAATACCATTAGCCGCCGCAAAGACAGGCGACAGTTCGATCGTGCTCGTGTTTCCAAAAACCCGAAGAGGCGTCAGCGGTTGCTGCACGCTGCCGACAAGCAAAACTGCGGAGAAAGCCAGGACGCCACAAATCCCGATGGCAACAGGTAGTTTCATCGCCGGGCGCGTTTACTTCCCGACCAGGTGCTCGATGTCCTTGTTGTTCTCGTTGCACATGTATTCCAGCAGTTCGCTGTCCGGCTGATAGAGAAGCGGCAGGGTCACCGTCCACGGTTTCGTATATGTCTTCGGATCGTCGATGGTGACTTCAACGGTCATATGGCCAAAATCCTTTCGGCGGAAGCGTTCCGTGACGCGAAGGCTTTCGGTTGCAGGGTGGCCGTTGTTATCCAGCCAGACGTTGTCGTTGAATCCCGCAGAATCAACGATGAACGTGTCGTCCTGCCAGCGTCCAACCGAGTAACCCAACCACTGGGGATTCGGATCCTTGGGAAGTTCGCGGCCATCCGTGAAGATCTGGCGGTATGAATGAACAGCCTCGTAGAGAATCACGACCATGCCGCTGGTGTTCAGGATCTTGAACGGATAGGGTACGGCGGTCGACCGGGGCACGCCTCCCACCAGGCATCGGCCGGTGGGGTCCTCCTTGCTTAGCGTTTCCCGCCTGTGCGCATACAATTCCGCGGCCCCTGGCTGAAACGAGACATCTCCCGGCTTGAGGTCCCGCGTAATGTCGCCAATGTAGCCGCCCTGAATCAGCCATAGTCCGGACAGGTCCGGCTTGCCGTCTGCCGTTCGCGGCGCGGGCGCCGCCAGATTCGGTTTGCCATCCGCCGTGCGAGGGATGCCGGGAGTCGGGTACTTGAGCCACTGCGCCGATAGCGTGGCGCTTGTCATCAACACTGCAGCGATGGAGAGCCAGCGCACATTCATGACGATTCCTCCCGGTTCTTCGTTAAGTCGTCGCACCGAACGAGCGAGAATTTGCAAAAATTGTCGGGGTGCCTGCGCAGAGAATAGGAAATTCAAGCGAGGTGTGCAATGCAGAAATAGGTGCGGGCTGGATTACGCGTCCGAAAAGGCCGCCGTATATGGTCGTAATACCTTGCTGATTTCTTTGCAACCTCCGGCAAACCTGCCTAAGATCTGCACGATGAAAATCACCGTCGCGCTGGCCGTTATCATAGCCGCATCGCTCTCCGTTCAAGGCGCCATGGCCCAGGATCAGGCATCGACGCCAAATTCGGCCGCAACCGGTTCAATCGAAGGCGTGGCATTGCAGACCGATACCAATGAGCCCATCGCGGGTTCAAATGTGACGCTGAGTTCTCCGTGGCTGTCTGTTCGGTCCAGGCAGACAAAAACAGATGATCAAGGAAAGTTCTCATTCACGGGATTGGAAGCAGGCACATACGGACTGTCATTCTCGGGGCTGCCTTACGTTCGCCAGGCCTATGGACAGAAAACATTTCCCGGGTCGGGGATGGCACTTGTACTAACGAATGGACAGTCCATCAAAGCACTCGTGATGCACCTGATGCGTACCGGCGCAATGACGGGCCGTGTTCAGGATCCCGCGGGCAAGCCGCTCTCTGCAATTCCCGTTCATATCCTGAAGTCCGTGTATGACGCTAACGGCAAACGAACATTTCAGGATTCCGGAAAGACGACGACGGACGATCGCGGAGTCTATAGAATCTACGGCATCACACCCGGACACTACTACGCCGCAGCGGGCGGAGTGATATCGGGAGTCAATGCGATCGACGCGTTCTATCAGCCACCGCTGATCTCGCCAAACGAAGTCCCGGAAGCCCGAGCCATTACCTTCTATCCTCGCTCTGGCGACGCGGCAGGAGCTTCGTCGATTGAGATTCTTCCGGGAGGAGACTATACGGGAGTGGATTTCGTTCTGGAACCGCAGGTTCTATACAGAGTTCGTGGTCATGCCATTGATATCCGGACAGGAAAGCCACCGGCAGACGCAACCGTTCGAATCAATCGAGCACCATTGTCGGGTGAGACGACGCAGGAAATCGGTAACTACACTGCTTCGACGGGCTTCGTTGAAGCCGCGGGCCTTGCGCCCGGGACTTACGCCATTGGCGTTGCCACAGATGCTCTAACCGCTCGAGGCGGATCCTATCTCAACGTGACGGTAGGAAACTCCGACATTGAGAATATCGTCTGGACATTGTCGCCGGCATCCACTCTAAAGGGACGCTTCATCGTCGATGGACTGACACCAACGTCCTGGCCCAAAATCGAATTCGGTTTGCAGCCTGTCATCCCGGAAATGATCCCCCAAGGTGAATTGCTCGATAATTCCGGAGCGTTCGCGATCACCAATGTGATTCCCGGTGACTACAGAGTCGAGATCCACGGTGTGTCACCCTACTATGTAAAATCGATTAGGTACGGCGGCGGCGAAATCCTGGGGAAGACGCTCCAGTACTCCGCCGGAGATACTGCTCCACTCGAAATTGTATTGAGTCCATTCGGAGCGGAAGCACAGGGAACGGTACTGGATGGCAGGAATAATCCCATGCCGGGAAACACCGTCGTTCTTGTACCGGAGCGTGCGAAGGATAGAACGGATCTCTATCGAAGGACTACTGCTGATGCCGCGGGCCATTTCTCATTTTCAAATGTTCCGCCCGGCGATTACCGGATCTATGCATGGGAGGCTCTGGAGATGTTTGCGTTCTTTGATCCGGAGGTGACACGCGCCGCAGCATCAAAAGCCACTTTCGTTCAATTGCAGGAATCATCGAAGGCATCCGTCACAGTGACACTCATTCCTGCGGCACCGTAGGCGTCCGGAAACGGCGCTGGAAGTTAATGGTCTCTGTAGATTCTGGTATACGCAGTCGAGCGCACCCTCAGCAAGAAACCGGCAAGCCCACCGACCGCACCCAGAAGCAGTGCGGCTCCACCAGAAATTCCATTGCCGTCGGTCAAGGCGCCATCGAGGCCGGCAGCGATGCCAACTCCTCCTGCAACGCCAATCGCTGCGCCGATTGCACCTTTCCTGAGGCGAGCCGACTCGCTTTTCACGTTGACCTCGTGTATGTCCGATCTGGCGATATTCAGCTGGCCAGCTTTCGCACTCACAACGAGTGTGCTGTCCGTGGCCGAAACGAAACTGCCGCGGATCTTATTCTTCAGCTTTTGGATTTCAACTTTGATTTCAACTTCAGTCCCCGAAGCCACGGACTGCACCCGGCGCCATTGGGCTGATGGATCATTCCCCGGAACCTGAGCCAGCGACTCCGAAGCGATCAGCACAAAGACCAGGGCGAGAGACAATAAGGCTCGGACGATGGGATAATTGGATTTCATACTGCTCCTCTTGCGTCACAGCATAGCGAAACCTCTCGCTTTATCCATCACTTACCGTTTTTAAAAACAGCACACAAACAGGATAGGCGAAGTTCACTTCCAATTAACCTTATTGCGCCTGTGCTTTCCGCTCATCGAAAAGGCGTGTCCGTATCCATGTCATTCTAGCGAAGCGTCCTGGAATCCAACGGCAAAGCGCTGTCAGGTTCGCGCCAGATAGTCGGATACGAGCCGCACAGCCATCGCTCCCTCGCCTACCGCAGATGCAACGCGGTTCATTGCGCCGGCCCGCAAATCGCCGGCAGCAAATACGCCGGCGACAGTCGTCTCCAGCGGCATGGGCTCACGCGATTCCTTCCATAGTCTGGGAAAGGCTTCGGAAAGAGTCGCATCATGTCCCGTCAGTACGAATCCCTTCGCATTCCGAAGAACGGATGCCGGCAACCAATCGCTATGCGGACGGGTCCCGATAAAAACAAAAACCGCGTCGACTTTTTCGATGACGACCGATTCATCATCGAGCGAACGCAGCCAGACCCGCTCCAGCCGGCCATCGCCTTCGACGCGTTCGACGATCGTCCTGGGCCGTATTCGAATGCTCGGTATCGCGGCAAGCTGATCCAGAAGATACTGGGACATTGTTTCGCGCAGGCCGGTCCGGCGCACCACGATATGCACCTCACTTGCGAACCGGGAGAGGTACACCGCGCTTTGTCCAGCGGAGTTGCCTCCACCGACGATCACCACACGGCCGTCCCGGCACGAACACGCTTCCGTCACGGCAGCTCCGTAGTACACGCCGGCGCCACTGCAGGCGGCGATGCCCTCGGCAGGGTGTTCTCGATACGTCATCCCCGTTGCTGCCAGTACGGCGCGCGCCAGCAACTCACGACCGTCTGAGAGCACAACGCGCTTGTAGCCTTGATCCACGCATACGCTGGCTACCGATACAGGAACCAGGAATTCCGCACCAAGACGCTGGGCCTGAGCCAACGCTCGGCGCGTCAACTCGCTACCACTGACACCCGCGGGAAATCCGAGATAGTTTTCGATCTTCGAACTGGCCGCCGCCTGACCTCCAGGCCCGTGTCCATCCAGGAGCAAGGTCCTCATTCCCTCCGATGCGCCGTATACCGCCGCGGCCAATCCGGCGGGCCCTGCTCCGACGATGACAAGGTCATACAAATCGCGAGCTGCTGCCGTGGACAGGCCGAGGTTTTCGGCAACCTGCCTCTTTTCCGGGTTGCGCAGAATGGTTCCATTTTCGAGAATCAAGGCGGGCAATTCCCCAACGGCCACTCCCGTCACTTCCATGAGACGCTGCGCGTCCGGGTCTCGCTGAACATCGAGCCATCGGTAGGGAATGAGATTGCTTGCGAGGAAGTCTTTCAACTCATGCGACTGTGGCGACCACTGATGTCCGAGCAGCCGCAGGCCGGTCAATTCAGGCCGGTATCCTCCCAGCCATAAAGCCAGCAAATCATCGACAACCGGAAAGAGATGCTCTTCAGGCGGATCCCAGGGTTTTTCGAGGTAATGATCAAGATGGGCTTCGTTGATGCCACGGATAGCCGCTTTAACATCCGAATATGCGGTGAGCAACACACGGCCAGCTATTGGGTAAATCTCACGGCACCTTGCCAGTAAGTCCACGCCGAGCATGGACGGCATGCGCTGATCGCTGATCAGCAGCGCCAGCGCGTCGCCTCTCGACTTCAGCTCCTTAATGACATCGAGCGCCGCTTCCCCGGAACTCGCCGCCAGCACACGGTAGTTCTCGCGGTATCGCGATCTCAAATCTCGCCGGAGAGCGGCCAATACCTGAGGGTCGTCATCGACAACTAGAATTACGGGCAAACTCGTCATTTCTTCAATCCTTCAATCCTTCAGGGCCTTCAGAGCCTTCAGCAAGCCACCGCAACCGGCAGTGTCACACGAAATTCTGTTCGCCCTGGGCTCGAGTCCAATTCAATCCGTCCGTTGTGCCGTTGGACGAGCCGCCGCACGATGTCCAGGCCAAGCCCCGTGCCTTCACCGACTGGCTTCGTGGTAAAAAACGGATCAAAAACGCGATCGCGAATCTCGGCCGGAATGCCGGGTCCGTTATCGATCACTCGGACGACCACGGCATCGCGCTCGTGACTCGCGGCCAACTCCACGAGCCCTCCCTCGCCCACGGCATCCAGCGCGTTATCCAGCAGGTTGGCCCATACCTGATTGAGTTCACCGCCGAATCCATTCACGGCTGGCAGGTCTTTCTGGACATTCATGCGGACACCGACCGACTTGCTCTTCGCTTTCGCGCGCAGAATGACAAGCGTGTTCGTCATTCCTCGTCCGATGTCCACTGGTTCCGGTACGGCCGCCCGATCCATCTCTGTGAATCCTTTGATGGCGCCAACCAGGCCGGAGACGCGTGATGCAGCCTCCTGTATTTCCGACGTCAGTTGGTGCGTCGCGCAGGACGCCGCCATCCAGCGAAGTGCGGCGTGGAGTGGCGGCCCCTTGATTGATGTTGCGAGCTGATCCAGAAGTTCGATCGTCGCACTCGTGTCCGCAAGGGCCTCTGCACCCACGGATTCTGCGCCGTGGGCTTTTAGCCAATCCGCAATCGTGTCTTCGCGATCTTCCCGCTCGAGGGGAGACAATACTGGCTGTTCGCCGGTGGCAAGGCATGTCTCCCATACTCGTAACATCACTGCAAACTGCTCCCTCGATAGCTCCGCTGAGCCGAGAGCACGAGATGCGGATTCCGCAGCGGCGAGTCTCTCCGACAGCGCACTGGCGCTTCGGCCAATCGCCGAGACCGGGTTATTCAACTCGTGCGCCAGGCCAGCCGCAAGCTTACCAAGCGACACCAGCTTTTCGTCGTGGAGATAGCTGGATGTGAAGTGACGCGCGCGATCGACCATCACGTGAACGAGTGTGGCCGTCACCTCGGTGCACTCACGAATCAGTGCCGGTATGTCGTTTCGATGAACGGTAATCACCTCCGTCGGCTCTTCGGCGACGACGTCTCCCGGCGGCGCAACCAGACGCGAATAGGGCATCAGGCCCGTAACGTCACCCCCGCGCCATTCCATGATCTTGCGGCGTCCAGTTCCACGATCCACGTAAATGGCCAGGTGTCCATCGAGCACCACGTGCAGGCCTTCAACCGGCCCTTCCTTCGAAGTCAACACCTCTCCCACATTCAGACGACGCAGGATGCCGTGAGTCGCAATCCATGCAATTTGGTCTGGTGGCGCCGAGCCAAGTGTTCGATGTGTGGATAGACGTTCGACAAGAAGGGCAGTGCTCAAGGGAAGCTCCTGACAAGCGCAGAGTTTTTTCGATTTGGCTACCACCCCGGCGCTTCGCGCCACCCCTCCTGTTCCAGGAGGGGAGTTGTCCAAGTGAATTCTATTTTGCTGGAGGAATCGGATCCGGCACTTCGTTCTTCACGGCCGGAATGGTCTGCAGGAACGCCCATATGGCCTTCAAGTCGTCATCGCTCAACTTGGAGTACATTTGCCACGGCATCGGCGGCAGGATATCGCGGCCCGTTCCGATGTGCTTGCCTGTCTTCATGGCTTTCAGGAATGCGTCTTCAGACCACGCGCTGCTTTTCAAACCGGTGTCCGGGTCCGGCGTAAGGTTCGCGGCAAAGGTAATGCCCCAGGGTCCGCTCCACGCCGTCAGCGTGCCCGTCGTCTGGATGATCCATGGGCTTCCCGCCGCGACTTTGGGCGGCGCGGTGATCTTGATCCCTGATGGATGACCCGAGAGCATGGTGCTCATATCGGGTGCATTGTCCTTCTTGGTGGTGTGACAATCGTTGCAACCGAACACCTGAACCAAAACCTTGCCGCGTTCGGCAGGCGTTTGTGCAGGGGCCGCCGCCACGGTCGTGGCCGCCGCAGGCTCGCTAGGCGTCGACGGTGTGCATGCGGAGATCGCAGCCGTGATCGGCAAGCAGACCGACAACAGGAAGGTGCGATGCTGGAAAAAACGCATGTGATTCGCCTCCTCATTGAGAAAAATGACTTGAGAGCGAGCGGGAATTATACTCAACCGCAAAGCCGACGCACAATCGGATCTTCAAGTGTCGCCCCTAGTAATAAGCCAGAGTTTCGATGCCGGTGCCCGCCGTGAAGGTTTTGATCACCTGGCTCTTGACCAGATCAATTACGGAGATTGTTCCGTCTCCGTGATTCGACACGAGGGCAGTTTTGCCGTCGGCTGTGAAAGCAATGCCAAACGCCTGCTGGCCCACGGGAACGATCTTTTGCGCGGCGTGCAGATTCCGGGCATCGAAGACATTTGCCAGGGCATTCATGTGGTTTGCCGTGATCAGCATTGAGCCGTCGGGTGAAAAGCGTGCGCGGAACGGACCGATCGTGTTCTTCTCCACTACGACGGTGTCGATGATCTTATCCGTGGCGGTATCGATGATATAGAACTGAGGATCGGTGAAGTCGATCGCCACGACGCGCTTTCCGTCAGGCGATGCCGTGATTCCCTGAGTGCCCTTGGGCATCGGCACGCGCCCGATCATCTGCCGAGTCTTCAGGTCGATGACGCT
>Ga0134122_10002100_pt1 | contig 14614 bp, 12 predicted proteins | sample KB302_FD_96461 | JGI IMG/M metagenome (GOLD analysis project Ga0134122, IMG submission 96461) | Terrestrial soil microbial communities without Nitrogen fertilizer from Kellogg Biological Station, Michigan, USA - KB3-0-2 | ecosystem: Environmental > Terrestrial > Soil > Unclassified ... | reverse complement strand
TTCTCTCTCAGCAGATAAATCTCTTGCCGCTCAGTCTTCTGCAACTGCTTCATCTACACTTGGATTAAAGAATATAAACATTCTTCCTTACCAAGTGTTGCGATTAAAAATTGAACTTAGGAAGAAGGTTTTATGAAACTTACAGACTTGTTTCAACAGTGTGTCCTTCCAGCACCTGATTACCAAAGATATTTAAGACATGCAGCAGAAAGACTGGAAGACAATAGTCATGCAAGAATGCCCCCTCTTGATACCACTAACCTTACAATAGAGGCACTGGTACTAGATCAAAGGCGCAAATTAAAAACAGACGTCGCAGGAAAAGCGTCCTTACTTATCAGGTACAGAAATTATGAAGGCGCTGTTGCTAGTTTGGAAGAACTAAATAATGATGAAGAATGGAGAATTTGCCAAATTCAAGGGGCTAAGAGTCAAAAATCTTTTCGTGTCACTGCTGGAATTCATTGGCAAACGCTTCTTGCACACAGAATTAGAGATTATTCACTTATTCCAGCAGCTGCTGTTCGTCATATAACCATGAGACCTTTGCATGGGATTGAGAATATTGACGGCGCTGAGTCTGCTACTGTCGACGCTACTTATCAATCAGTAAGAAGTGCCCTCCAAATGAACTTTTCCAAAGAACTTGGTCTATATATTGTAGACGTTTAAGATTAGTTTTATTGTTTCTAACTTGTATTTCTAAAGCCTACCTCGTGGGAACTGGCGTGTCGCCAGTTTTACCTATTTCGACTCCTGAGAAAGCAAGAAAAAAACTACTCAAAGTTTAATCAACGCCATGAAGTCTCTATACATTGCTTCAGCGAAATTGTTGCAGTCATGAAACATTCAGAAACCGACGACACGTCGGTGCCCGCTGAGAGCGAGAAAATTTACATTTATATTTGTAGGTTTGTGTATGATGTATCTATGAAGACAATTGTCATAACTTTCTGTACTTTTTTTCTTTTGGTATTTACCAGTTGTTCTTTTGCACAAAAAGAAGAATCTGAAAATCCAAACGTGTCTCTTGATCAAAATGATAAAGCGAAGTGTGCACTCCGTTTTGAAGATTTTCCTGCGACGGCTACTCCTGAAGAAAGTTTTACCAAAACCATTGATTTCTCAACAAACCCAGATGCTCTTTGGTTTAAGACAAAAATTACTGAAGCCATAAAGAATGGCGTGAACTTTGCCGGACACTATACCTTTGCACAGTGGGGATGCGGCTCTGGTTGTCTTGAAGCAGCTATCATTGATGCGCGTGACGGAAGGGTTTCAACTTTTGGAATTCTTTCTGAGAATCTCGGATATCCTGCATATGCACCTGATGGATCTGAGGTTTTTAGTTTTTCTTTTAAAAAGGATAGTCGCCTACTACTCATACACAATCTCTGTTTTGAAGGAGATTATGATAACCCGCTCTGCAATAAAACTGAGACCCTTGGATATTACGAATTAACGGGAGACGGTAAAATAGAGCTCAAATGCTCTGAACCGAATACAAACGTTCCTGAGTGGGCTCGTTGAGAAATTCTTCGTTTTTTGCTATAATTAAGAGATTTTTAAGCGTTTATGCCAGAAGCACCGCCAAATTCTTTATCTAATCTTAATTCAGATTCTTTTGAAAGAAGAGAGCCTGTTGAAAATATAGTTCCGCAACAAAAAGTTGAAGTAATACCACCGAGGCTAAGAATAATTGAGAGAGTAAAAAGAAAATTAAAAAGATTATTTGAAAAAATGCATGAGAAACTTGAGAATAGAAGACCTCCAAAGCCTGAAATGGTGTATGCCAAGAAAACACCTCAGCCTGAGATGGTATTTACTAGTGCTGAATTTCAAAGGAAAAGAGATGCAAATGCTCCAATGATTAATTCTTTAGGAACTGTTGAACCTCAATCGCTCCCCAAAGATTTAGAAAATAAAGAAAAACTTGCTCTAAGTGATTTTGAACCTGGTTTTATCACAGATCTAATGTGGATAGATGGAGCTCACTTTTTTCTTACAGTAGAGGGAAGTTTGAATGGGGAAAAAGAAAAATCTACCTATTTGATGGCTTATAAAAAATCCTCTGAAGGGATTGAAACAGTTACAATTCTTGATCGCCAAGGGAAGGAAAAGCCTGAACTTTCTTCAGGAAGAACTGCTCCAGTTGAAAAATTTTCAAACATGGGACAATTCTTAGGTGGTTTACTAGCGAGAGACTATGCTTACCCTGAAGAAGAACTTATTAAGAAAATACCTCCAAGCCCTAGAACTGTCAGCGCTTTATCCCGTAAAGAAAGTTAAACTTCCGATCAAGAACTTGTATTTTCCCAGTACAATGCAGTAGCCTGCCTGAGGTCTATCTGCCTATGCTTTCATACACCAAAAAACTCTTCGCACCCATGGGTGCCGGCGGCGGCGCCGTCCTCCTCGGCATCGCCACCATCCTGAGCAATCTGCTCGGTTGGGGGCGCGATGCTTTTTTCGTGCGCGTCTTCGGCACCGATGCTTTTACCGATTCCTACTTCAAGGCATTCTTGATTCCCGATACCCTCCTCACGATCTTCGTGACCGGAGCGCTCTTGGGACTTTTGATCCCGCTCTACCTCAGAGCCCGACAGATCTCAGCGGAGGAAGGCGCAAAAGCCTTTGGCACCTTCTTCACCGTGCTCAATGGCTGCTACGCCGGTGCCGCGCTGTTGCTGCTCCTCTTCCTACAGCCGCTCATCATCTTTCTCTTTCCCGATACCCTTCCAACGCAAATCCCCGTACTCGTGAATATCACGGCGATTTTGCTCGGTGCGAATTTCTTCTTCGCCGTCTCGAATTTTCTCGGGCATTTTCTCCTCGCACACAAACATTTTTTCTCCTACGCCGTCGCGCCGATTTTTTATAATCTCGGGATCATCATCGGGATCTATCTCTGGCATGACAGTTTTGGGATTTACGCCGCTGCTTGGGGCGGACTATTTGGGGCATTTTTACATTTCCTGAGTCGGCTGTTTGACCTCTGGTGGAGCCCCGAACGCTTTCGTTTCAGTGCAGATCTCAAAAATCCATTTTTCCGCGAACTGCTGAAAGGAATTTATCCCAAGGTCATTGCACTGGTTTCATTGCAAGTTGGCTTTTACTTTTTCGCCCGCATGGGCGATGCCCTGCTCACCACCGGCAGTTACTCGGCATTTCAGTATGCGCGTAATCTCCAGAGCTTTGTGGTCGTGCTCTTTGGGGTGTCACTTGCGACCGCGGTATTTCCATTTCTGGCGGAGTTTGTCGCGGCACAGGAGACCGAAAAATTTCTCTGGCGTCTGGAAAAATCGATGCGACAGATTTTGTTTTTGACCATACCGTCCGCCTGCGGGATGGCACTCTTAAGCAGCGAGTTGGTGCGCCTCACCTATGGCAGCAGCGCGGCGAATGTCTTGACCGTTACGGTCTTGATCCCCCTCGCGGTCGCCATCCCATTTGAAAGCATCCTGCAGCTCAGCGTGCGCGCCTTCCATGTGCTGAAGAGCACCGTAATCCCGATGTTCTCGAGCCTCATCTTCCTCGCGGTGCTGATCGGCGCAGCCTACTTTTCCGCGACCAAATTGCACTTGGGAGTCATGGCATTCGGAGCATCGTATATCTGTGCCTTTATTATTCAGTTTATCTTTCTCCAGTACTATTTGGAGAAAATTTCGGCGCCATTTCCGTGGCGAGAATTTTTACCGAAGTTTGGGAAGACGCTCGTGTTAAGCGCTTTGATGAGCCTTGCCGTAATTTTCTTTCAAGGCGTCTTGGGCAATCAGCATGTGCTGCTGCGGTTGTTTCTGCCGGCGGGAATCGGTACACTGGTGTTTTTCGGAGGCGCATATCTCTGGAATTGCCCGGAGGTGTCCGAACTTCCGATCAAGCGCTGGCTCCGGAAAAAAGTCGAAGTGGAAGGGATCGGACCGGGAAGATTATAATTTTTAAAAATTCTTATGACACCGGACTCATTCATGCCAGCAGGAAAAAAGAAACGCTTTATTCAAAATCCTTGGTTCTTTGTGCCGGTGGGAATGGTGGTGGTGGCTGTCCTACTCTTACTTTTTCCAAAGGTGCAGAGCCGCTACGCGCTGTGGCAGGAGGAGCGTCGGCTCTCGGCAGCACATGAACAGATGGCGAATATTCCAGAAGCGACACCGCAAACTCCTTCACCTAATATCCCAGCCACATCTGACCAACCTCCGGCGGAGAAATTCGCTGCCGACCTAGCGGCGCTTTCGCCGGAGAAACTCCCGGCAGAGAAACTCCTGACCGTACCGTTCATTTGCCAAAATCCATTTCAGGATCAAGCCGGTTGGGAATTTCACAAAGAGAGCTGTGAAGAAGCTTCTCTGCTGCAGAATGTATTATTTCTCACCGGAAAGACCGTTACTCCGGTTGAAGCCGATAAGATCTTTCGCGACATGATCGCCTGGCAGAAACGCCCGGAAAACTTCGGCGCGCATATCAATCTCTATGGCGAGGATATGGTGAAATTTATCATAGGCTATTACGGCATGTCAGCCGATCAGGTCGTGCATCTCAAAAATATCGATGCCGAAATGATCCGCAAAGTGATCACCTTGGGCTATCCGCTCATCATCCCGATCGAAGGCAGTCTCCTCAAAAATCCATTTTACCCCGAACCGGGCTACCACATGATGAGCGTGATCGGCTACACCGCGGATCAGGTGATCACGAATGATGTCGGAACCAAACGCGGTGAGAAATATCCGTATCCTTGGGAGCGCTTTCTCCATGCCAATTCCACGGTGGGGAGCGATGCGATCGTGCTGCTCGAAGCGCCCAAGAATATGAGTCAATAACCCTGAGCTTAAGCCCAGAATTGTAATTTTTGGAACAGCATCAGTCCATATCTTCGCGGGAACTCCTTTGCGGGAACCGACGTGTCGTCGGTTTCTCATGTTTCGGCATCTGGAGAGAAGAGTGCTAAAAGCTGCTCTGGATTTGTTGAAGAGTACACCCGGTCTTTCCGTGAGAGTTGCCTGCCCTCAGGCAACCTCGTCACTCGAAGGCGAGTGACTGCCACACAAAGATACTGCAAAGAATTTGAGAATTCATTTGCACTAATAGTTATCGAAAAGTTAAGGAACTGGCGACACGCCAGTTCCCGCATTCTAGTCAGTTCTGAATTCTTAGTAATTCCTACTCCGCTAGCTTGATGAGATACGCCGCATAAAGATTGCGATTGAATTTCTCATGATTGAATTCCTGTGCTGAGATCTCTACTCCCGACTCCGCCACAAACTTCTTCGTGAAATATTGCTCCCCCGCCCCCGATTGCACCGGCGCGAAGAAAGGCAAGACTGCCCCGCTTCGTAAATCGATCTTCTGCGGAGCCGCAACAAAAAGTTCTGCCTCCTCAGTCTCTCCTGGAGCTACCTCGGGAAAGAAAAATGAGAAGACCGTGGCGTCAGCTTGCTCCTCAACTTTCACATCAGTGGAGAGCACACCTTTAGCACTGAGCAGCCGTGTACCTTTTGGAAAATACAGTCGCGTAAATACTTTGTTTTTTCCGGCACCCATGATTTTCTCGAGGCTTTCTCGATCAATTTTCTGCGCGCCGAAAGTTTTGAAAAGTTCGGCGAATGCAGCGGCTTCTTTTTCACCCCACGTATCCGTTCGCTCGATCTTCACGGTATGAAACATCTCCCCGGCTAAATTTATCAGACTCGTTTCCGAGATGTTTTGCACCATGAAGGCATCGCTCTTATTGCCGCCGATATTCGCCTGCACTAGCCCAAGAAAATCGCCGGAGCGCTCGGCAGCGGGGAGGAATTCGCCGCTCAAATTCAGCTTCTTCCAAAAATTTTCCAGAAGTTCGGAGCGCGAATAGAGCTGTACCGATTTATTTTGCGCCCATTTTTCCGGCAGCTTGATGAGCTCTTGAAGAGGAATTTCCGGAAGTTTTTGGAGCAGCACTGGAAAGAGCTTTTCTAAAAATTTCTTCGGGGAATTCTCCCCACCGGTGCCGAAAATCTTCGCCTCAATGACATAGGACAGGGTGAACGAAGCGGTTTCGGCATCGAGCGTAACTCCGACATCGGGGAGTTCCAGTGGTCCGGTGAGGTTTAGGAAATCGGTGAGGATATCCTGATTGATCGCCACGACCGTGTCGGGCGTGTTGCCCTTGGAGTGCTCCAGGAAAAAGCGGCACTCTTCCGCTGCGGTCGGAAAATCCGGATCGCGGTTGCAGTCATGAATGAAAAATCCGCCGGTCAGATGCGCGAATTCTTCCGGAACAGGAATGTCGACCGTCATCTGTCCACTGTAGGCAAATATATCGGTCATCTGCCATGAGGAGATTTTCCCCTGATCGAAAACGACCTCTAAAGTATTGCCCGGGAAACCGCCAGTCGCACGGATCTCATTGCGGTTTTGTAGGAGAAAAAAGATCGTGTGCGGATGCTTCTCGCCGAGGAGTGTGCGCAGTGCTGGAAGTGCTGACAGGAAAGAGTTCCCGAGATTTTGTGCGGTGGTAAGAAACGGTGCAGCACGTTCTAATTTCTCAGAAACCTCTGCCGGGAGTTGGAATTTTTTGACCTGCGCAAAGAGCTCTTGCACCTGCTGCAATTGGCTCAGACTTTCGCGAGTGAACTGTTCCACATGCTGCAGAAGGGGTAAAAAACTCGCTTCGCCGGAAATAAGCAGCGGCACTTGAGCGAGGAAATACTCCTTTTCCGCCAGCGCTTTTTGCGCGAGATCGCTAAAAATCTGCCCGCTGTGAATGAGCGCGGTCGTCGCCTGCAGTCCGCTTTCGAGCGGCAGTTTTTCTGAGACGAAACCCGCGTATTGCTCCAGAGATAAGGCGGAACTTTGGAGCGCCTCTGAAAAGCTTCGCAGTGCCGGCGCAGCTTCATTCATGTCTTTGGTAGTTGCGAGCAGTGCATCGATCTCGGCGCTGATTTTTTCCTTTTCTTGCGGCAAAGTTTCTCCGGCAAAAGAAGTGATCTTGCCGAGTGCTGCCGCCGAGAAGATCAGTACGAGAATGATTGTGACAGAAACCCCCATGCGAAACATTTCACGATACTTCCCGAGATGTTGGAATGGCGACTGTGCAAATTTTTGCCAATTCCTTTTTCGCCAAAATGAATCGAGATTCTTTTCCGCAATTTCTTTTTGAGCATTTCGCAGCGAGACGACATAGGGCGAAGTGATCTTCCCCCGGAGCGCCGTATCGCGAAGAATCAGCGGACGCTTTTTCTCTTTTTTCATGCCGCGGAAAGAAGCGAAAAGGTTCATGATTTAGAAATTTGGGTTTGCTATTTCCAAGCATTGAGGAGCGCCAAGGCGGCGATGAGCAAGGCGGCGATATCGATCTTGCGGGTGAATTTGCTGCCCTTCAGGAAATCAAACAGGACAAAGATGATCGCTGCCGGCGCCAGATAAAAAGGCTTCCACATGAGCGCGGCCAGGGCGAAGACAAAAGCGATGAAGCCAAAGAGTCGCACTTTTTTCCATTCCTGCATTTGTTCGAAGAGCTTTGCTACCGGATTTTCTATCTCAAAATTCGGCGTGGGGTCATCGGCGGAAATCTTGGTGATGTGCTCCTTCTCGGGCGAGACGATCTCGATCTCCTCGGCGGAGATCTCTTCGACTTTGTGTTTATGGGAATCAGGGTTCATAAAAAAATAATGATCCGCTTAAGTATAGGAAATTTTTGGCGGTACGGCGAGAGTTATATTTTTCCAAAATACAGATAATGCGGGAATTAATTCCCGCGTTAAGAGAAGAAACACAAGAGCAGCCCTGGCGAGTTGCTCTTGATATTGATTTTTCTAAGGTCAATTTGACAAAAGTTCAAATTAAAATATATTTTAAGGTAACTTGCGAACTTAATTTTATGGAACTTCGCCTTGAAGATTTAAATAGGAGAAAAGAGCAATTGCCTGAAGAAGCATTGTTGGATTCTCTTGCACCAATCCCTCTAAGAAGGCTTTTTACAAGATCTGAATTGAGTCTAAGAGCAGACTTGGTCGAGTTATTTGGTCTGCCAGATCCTACTGATGAAGATGAAATTGATTTAGAACTCTAAGCTAGGGATTGTTAAATATTTTTTGATATTCACGAGAGCATCTTTTGTTGCAGCACAGTAAAAACACCGCACTAAGCAGAGCATTATTTCTTAGTTTTCAAAGTACCTCACCGCATTCTCAAAAATTCTGATGTTCTCAGTTTTCTCCGGAAGCACTTCCCCTTTGCGCCGTGCTATTTCCTTGAGCAATGGATAGTCCGGTCGCAGCATCGTGTAAATTCCTCGCTCCGGGTGCGGCATGAGTCCGAAGATGCGCCCGCTCGGATCACAGATGCCCGCGATGTCGTGCAGGGCGCCATTGGGATTATCCGGTGCTAATCCATTCGCAGGGTTGCCATCTTCTTTGGTATAGACACAGGCAACTTGCTGCTCCGCTTCGAGTTCTTGAAGTTCCGTTTCAGCCATATAAAATTTCCCCTCGCCATGCGCGATTGGGAGGTAGAGGCGATCGATTCCCTGGGTGAAAATACATTTCGAAGGTGGACATTTCAGGTGCACCCAGCGACAGATGTAGCGCGCGCTGTCATTTGCCATGAGCGCCGCTTGGCGCTCACCGTATTTGCCCTTGAGCGCGGGGAGTAAACCTAAAGCTGCTGCGACTTGGAAACCGTTGCAGATGGCGATTGTGAGCGTATCGCGTGCCAAGAAAGTGAGGAGTTCTTCGCGGAGATTATTGGTGATTCGATTCGCGAGCGCTTTGCCCGCGCCGGTATCATCGCCATAGGAAAAACCGCCCGGAAAGGCGAGAATCTCATAATCCTGCAGTTTTTTTTCACCGGAAATGAGATCGTTCACATGCACAATTTCGGACTCCGCGCCGGAGATCTGAAACGCGAAAGCGGTTTCTGCTTCGCAGTTGACGCCATAGCCGGAGAGGATGAGTGCGCGAGGAGTCGACATATTACAGCTGAGCAAAAGGTTGGCGGTAGGCTGCAGTAATCTCTGGAACGGTGGTGGCAAAAATTTCCTCTCCCTTCAGCCCCAAAGCGGAAACTTTTTCATCGCCGCGCACCGTGCCGATCAGGGCGGCAGCGGGAAAAAGGCTTTCCAATTCGCTGCGCTTGCTCGGATCAATCGTCACGATGAAGCGGCTTTGGGATTCGGAGAAGAGGAGGAAATCTTCGCGCAAAATTTCTTCGCACGGAATTTTGCTGAGCTCAATTTCGAGCCCGAGCTGTCCGCCGATACTCATCTTGAGCAGAGCGACTCCAAGACCGCCAATGACTGGACTGATCGTTGCGGAAAAAACTTCTTGTTCGACCGCTGTTTGGAAATTGCGGTAGCGCGAAATTGCGGCGGAAATTTCCACCTGTGGAACAATAGCGCCAATTTCATGATGCAGCGCAAAATACTCGCTGCCGCCGAGTTCATTCTTCGTGCTTCCGATTGCGTAGATGAGATCCCCGGGCATTTTGAAGTCCAGCGTGACGCATTTGCGCACGTCGGGGATGACCCCGATCGCCGAGACGAGCAGTGTCGGCGGGATCGAAATCTTGAGCGGCTGATCCTGTGCATCAAAGCCCTGAAAGTCATTAAACATCGAATCCTTGCCGGAAATATAGGGCGTGCCATAAGCGGTGGCGAGTTCATAGCAGGCGCGCGCCGCTTCCTTGAGTTCATAGAGCCGCTCCGGATCGGCGGAAGAGCACCAGCAGAAATTGTCTAAGAGTGCGAGGTGATCGAGCGTCCCACCGACACAAATGGACTGGCGGATCGCGGTGTCGATCGCACATGCCGCCATGTGATAGGTATCGAGATCGCTGTACTTCGAGTTAATCCCTTGTGAGAGGACGACTCCACGGGTATTGCCAAGGAGCGGTGTGCGTATGGTCGCCGCGCCATTGACGCGCCCTCTGCCTTGCAGTGGACCCACTACCGTACCGCCCTGCACCGTGTGGTCATACTGCGTGGAGAGGAATTCGGTGCCGCAAATATTTTTGCGGCTGAGCATTTCCAGCAGCGTTTTGGTGAGATTTTTCGGTGCGGAAATTTGTGGTTCGGTGAGATTTTTTTTCACGAAAATGCTCTTTTGCATTTCTTGTGGCAGTCCTTCGTGGAGAAATTCCATCTCCACCTCCATCACGGTTTTGCCTGCATATTCCACAATACATTTTCGTTCAGCGGTGAACTCTCCGACCACGGCGCCATGAACACCATGTTTTTCGAGGAGCGTAAGAAGTTCCGCCACTTTTTCCGGGGGAACCGCGAGCGTCATGCGCTCCTGCGACTCGCTGATCCAGATTTCCCAGGGTGAGAGATTCGGATATTTGAGTGGCACGGAATCAAGTTGTACCTTGCAGCCACCGGCTTCACGCGCCATCTCAGGGATCGAACAGGAGATGCCGCCGGCGCCATTGTCGGTGATGCTGTGGAAGAGATCGCGGTCGCGCGCTTCTTTCACGATCGCATCGCTGAGTTTCTTTTGCGTGATCGGGTCACCGATCTGCACCGCAGTTGCCGGGCTGCCGCTCGAAAGTGTCTCCGAAGAAAAGGTTGCGCCGTGAATGCCATCGAGTCCGACCGCTCCGCCGACCACGACGATCTGGTCACCGGGTTCCGCCTTTTTTTCAGCGGAAGAGACGCCATTGATTTCGCGCGGGATGAGTCCGACCGTCCCGACAAAAACCAAGGGCTTGCCGCGATAGCGATCTTCAAAACACATGAACCCCTGTGGTGTCGGAATGCCCGATTCATTGCCGCCGGCGTAGACCCCGCGGATCACCCCCTCCATGATTTGCCGGGGGATAAGCATCGGATTTTTTTTATTCTTGCCGCGGTAGAGCGGGCGTTCGTCTTCGGGTTCGCCGAAGCAAAAACCGTAGCGGTTCATGATCGGTTTCGCCCCTTTGCCGAAGCCGATCGTATCGCGATTGACCCCGACGATACCGGTGACTGCCGCTCCGAACGGATCGAGCGCTGCCGGACTATTATGGGTTTCGACCTTATCGGTGATGAGATAATTTTCATCGAAGATGATGCCGCCGGCGTTATCTTTAAAGACCGAGACGCAGAAATCATCCTTCCCTTTTTTCTGACGAATCTCCTGCGTGGCGCGCTTGATGTAGTGCTGATAAATCCCTTCGGTGATCTCATCGAGCGGATTCGCAAAGATGGTGTGCTTGCAGTGCTCCGACCAGGTCTGGGCGATCGACTCCAGCTCGACATCGGTCGGATTTCTCTTTCGTCCGCGGAAATATTCACGGATGGCGAGGAGGGATTTGAGGCTGAGCGCCAACGGTCCGCGCCGCGTGCCATCAGCATTCGCAATCCCGGCTTTGCCGAGCTCAGTGAGTTCCGCATCAGAAACTTCCAAGTTTACTTCCTGAGCCTGCGGCGCATGGTGGAGTTCGACTTTTGGAATTATTAAACCCATACCCTTTGCCTGCTGAAACTCCCCAGCGGATTTGATATGAATGCGCTGGATCAGGGGATTGGCGAAACTTTCGGCAATCTTCCGCACCTCAAGTTCGTCCAGCTTGCCCTTCAGGAAAGTGATCTGCGAGTAGTAGACATTCTCCTCCGGTTTTTGAAACTGAATTTTAAAAAGATCTTCGATGCTTTCGCTCACAGTATGCGCGACATTGTCGGTGACTCCGGGAAGAAAGCCGATCTCAATGGCATAGGACCAATCAAAGTTTGGATCGACATTCGGCGCAGCAATGGTGAAGTCTTCAAAGAGTGGGTTGGTAAGCATCGTGCCGATCTGCTCGCGCTCGGCTCCTGAAAAATCTTTGGCAATGGTGTAGACATCGACGATTTGAATTTCGTCTACGGCAAAGCCGTCGCGCCGGAGTTTTTTTGCGCGTGTGAGAGCCCTGGTATCCTTGAGAAAATTGCGGATTTCAAGGCGAAAAGGACTCATGAATCTTAATAAATTTTAATACGGTTAAATAGTATCAAAATTATAAGAATGAGCGAAAATTAATTTTTAATTTGCCCCTCCTGTTTGTAAATAAATCGCAGAAATTTCTAAAGCGGAAATCTCTGGATTTTCAAGAACTATCAATTTAAAACCGCTTAAATCTGTTCTTATCGCTCTAAAAATAATATCTTTTTCTCCAGCAGACAACTCTGTATCTTCTGAAATTCGCTGCCATGCTTTTAGAAAACCTTGATTTTCAGCAAACAGCGCTTCTACTTCTGCATTAATAGCTTGGCGCGTAACACCTGCGATTTGCGCAGCTATTTTTAATGCTTCCTGTGTGCTTTCAACGCCGAGTACTCTTTGAGCTTCAAGGTTTTCCATTAATCTCTCTAAGAGTGATTTTCTCGAACCTGTTATAGTTTCTCCCATAAAAATTTATTGAATTGGGTGTCAATTATAATTGTATTTTTAGAAAAAAGTAAAGGATTTATAATTATTTATATAGTTTAAAGCATTCTTATCTCGATCATAAAAAGATTGACGCAGTTTTTTAACTTCCAGCACAATAAAGATCCCGAACTTGGTTCGGGATGATTTGCCCTTAATTTTATATGCCCGAACTTCCCGAAGTACAAAGCGTTGTCACTGGCTTAAATAAGATCCTTCCGAATAAGACCATTAAATCTGTCGAAGTTTTTTGGCAAAAGACCATTGCCACTCCCGCAGTCGAAACTTTTCAAAAGAAATTGACCGGACTCAAAATCAAAGAGGTTGCGCGCCGGGCGAAATTCATCGTCATGACCTTCGAGAGCGGGGAGATCCTGCTCACGCATCTGCGCATGAGCGGACAGTTCTCTTGGCATCAGGAGTTGCCATCGGAGAATGCAAAGCACCTGCGCGTGCGCTTCCTCTTTACCGATAACTCCGTCTTGGACTTTATGGATACGCGGAAATTTGCGCGGATGTACCTTTTTCAAAATCTCAAAGAAGCTGAGGAAAAAGCACTGTATAAACTCGGCGCTGAACCGCTGGAGATAAAAGCTCTGGAATTTAGAGAAATATTTCGTGCCAAAAAAGGAAACATCAAAGGCAATCTCCTGCGCCAAGATCTCGTGAGCGGCGTGGGCAATATCTACGCCGATGAGAGCCTCTTCCTCGCGAAAATTCATCCGACTTCCCTGACCCATAAAATCCCCAAGGCGAAATTTACCGAGCTCCATCAAGTGCTGCAGGGCATTCTCCGCAAAGCGATCAAGCGCAACGGCACGACCGTAAACACCTTTCTCAATATCAATGGCGAAGCCGGCGGATTTCGCGATGAGTTGCAGGTCTATAAACAGGAAAAAGCCGCCTGCCCGAACTGTGGTAACCTGATTCAAAAAATCCGCTTGGGAAGCCGCGGCACACACTTTTGCGCGACCTGTCAGAAAAAGTATCTGTAATTATTTGCTCTCAATTCTTTTTCAAAAGAAACTTGAGATTGCCCGAAAGAACAAACTTGATTGAATAAAATGTTCCCCTGACAAGGGGGTTCGCTATAAATTCCTTATCAAAATTATACGGAATTATTTTTAAAAAAACTTCTCCCCGACCGCCTTCTTTTCCCCCTATGAGGGGGAATATTCGAGAGAATTGGTTTTACTTTACGAGTGATAAACCTCTTAAAAGCTCAGGAAATCTTGATTAAGAATTTTCCTACAGCATTTTTTTAGAAGCCTGTTCGATCGCTTCCTGTCCGATGCCAGCGAGCGCATAGAGCTCTTCGGGTTTTCCGGAGAGTTGGTACTCGCGCACGCCGAGCATCTCAAATTTCTCGATTGGAATACTTTTCGCAATGATGAATTGCGCGATCTGTCCGCCGAACCCGGAATAGGGATTGTGATCTTCGACCGTGATGAGCTTCTTGGTTTTGCGGATCGATATCTCTAAGTTCGCATCGAATTTCTTTGGAGAACTCACAATGATGATTTCCACCGAAATTCCTTCCTGCAGCAGTTTTTCCTGAGCGCGCAAGGCTTCGCTCACCATCGAGCCGCTGGCGGCAATCGTAAGATCGGTGCCGCGCCGCAGCAGTTCACATTTGCCATACTCGTACTGATACTCGGCATCAAACAGCACTTCGCCATTCTCTTTCGTGAGCACCGGGAGCTTATGCCGCCCCATCCGGACATAAAAATTCCCGTAGTGCGCAGCAATGAAGCGGACCATGCGGTCGCAGTGATTCGGATCAGCGGGTTCGAGCACGCCGGTATGAAACAGGCCGAGGAAAGAGCCCATGTCGTCGATCGCCTGATGCGTCGGTCCGTCCTCACCGACCGAGAGTCCGCAGTGCGTCGCCACCATTTTTACATTGGTGCGGTTGATGTCATTGACCCGCGCCTGATCCTTGGCGCGACTCGACATGAACGCCCCGAAGGTTGAAGGAAAAGGAATGAAGCCGTCGAGCGAAAGTGCTCCGGCACATGAAACCATATGCTGCTCGGCAATCCCGACCTCGATATGGCGTTCGGGGAATTCCGCTTTTACAAATTTCGTCATGACCGACCCGGCGAGATCGGCGGTGAGCGCGACGACATTCGGATTGAGCTTCGCAAGATCGAGCAGTGCTTTCCCGTAAGCCGTACGGCAATCGGTGAGCGTATCGGCAGTATAAAGCGTGGGAGTTCCGGTCTGAACCTCCGGCAGCGGCTCGAGGTTCT
>Ga0134122_10002099_pt1 | contig 14615 bp, 18 predicted proteins | sample KB302_FD_96461 | JGI IMG/M metagenome (GOLD analysis project Ga0134122, IMG submission 96461) | Terrestrial soil microbial communities without Nitrogen fertilizer from Kellogg Biological Station, Michigan, USA - KB3-0-2 | ecosystem: Environmental > Terrestrial > Soil > Unclassified ... | reverse complement strand
GCGGCCTCCATGATGGCGTCGGCGGCGAACGGCGGCGGCACGAAGATCACCGACGCGTTGGCGCCGGTCGCCTCGCGGGCCTCGGCCACCGAGTCGAACACCGGAATGCCCTCGACGCTCTCGCCGCCCTTGCCGGGCGTGACGCCGGCCACCACCTTCGTCCCGTAGTCGCGGCAGCCCAGGGCGTGGAACGTCCCCTCCTTGCCGGTAATGCCCTGCACCAGCAGTCGCGTGTCGTTGTTCACCCAGATCGCCATGGCTACGCTGCCTCCTTCGCCGCCACCACCACCTTCTCGCCGGCGTCGGCCATGTCCTTCGCCACGATGAACGGGAACGGCGCCTCGGCGAGGATGCGCCGCCCCTCCTCGACGTTCGTCCCTTCGAGGCGCACCACCACGGGGAGGCTGACGTTGCCCAGCTCCTCGATGGCCCCCACCACGCCGCGGGCGATGCGGTCCGTCCTCGCAATCCCGCCGAAGATGTTGATCAGCACGGCGCGCACGTTGGGGTCCGACACCAGGATGCGGAAGGCGTTCTTGACCGCCTCCTGCGAGGCGCCACCGCCGACGTCGAGGAAGTTGGCCGGCTCGCCGCCGTAGAGCTTGATGATGTCCATGGTGGCCATGGCGAGGCCGGCGCCGTTGACCATGCAGGCGATGTTGCCGTCGAGCTTGATGTAGTTGAGGTTGAACTTGCTGGCCTCGACCTCCAGGGGGTTCTCCTCGGCGAGGTCGCGCATCTCCAGGACGTCCTTGTGGCGGAACAGGGCGTTGTCGTCGAAATTCATCTTGGCGTCGAGCGCCATCACGTCGCCGCCGGCGGTCACCATCAGGGGATTGATCTCGGCGAGCGAGGCGTCGGTGTCGAGATAGGCCTTGACCAGCGCGGTGACCTGCTTCGCGGCCTTGCCGGCCGTCTGCCCCTTGAGACCGAGCCCCGCCGCCACGGCGCGCGCCTCGAACGGCAGGATTCCCAGATGGGGATCGATGGCCTGCCGGAAGATCGCCTGCGGGTCCTTCGCCGCCACCTCCTCGATGTCCATGCCGCCCTGGGAGGAGGCCATGACGACCGGCTTGCCCCGGCCGCGGTCGAGCGTGATGGAGAGATACAGCTCCTGGGCGATGGCCGCCGTCTCCTCGATGAGCACCTTGCGGACGAGCTGCCCCTCCGGCCCGGTCTGGTGGGTGACGAGCTGCATGCCGAGGATCGTCCCCGCGAGCTCACGGGCCTCCTCGGGCGACTTGGCGAGCTTGACGCCGCCGCCCTTGCCGCGACCGCCGGCGTGGATCTGTGCCTTGACGACGCACCGCCCGCCGAGCTCCTCGCAGATCCGGCGCGCCTCCTCCGGATCGTCCGTCACCTTGCCCCGCGGGGTCGCCACCCCGTAGCGGCGCAGGATCTCCTTCGCCTGATACTCGTGAATCTTCAAGACATGTCTCCTCCGGGAAGCTCCCGGGAACGTGAATTCGAGACTGGGATCGCCCCGCAGGGCTGGAGGCGCCGGGCTGGCCGGAGCCGGGCGGGAGTGTATCGCACTCAAACCGCCACGAAGCCCGGCTCCTTCAGAAGATCGCCGTCGAAGGTGGCCACAGCCTCGTATCCGCTGGCCCGTGCATGCTCTCGGATCACATAGTCCGCGAAGTCGCCGCGCCCTGCGTCGTAGGCTTCGAGCGCACGGGCGAGCTTCTCAGAAGAAGAGAAGGCCAGGTTGCCGGCACGAAGCAGACGGCCGAGAACCTGTCCGATCTCGCTCCGTCGAAGCTTGTAGCTCCTTTCTAGAACCCAGACCAGCTCACACATCACGACATCGGAGACATAGCAGACAGAGTTGGAATCCACGGCCTTTTGGAGAAGCCGTCGGGCTTTCGCCAATTGGGCCGCATCGTCCTCCACCAGGAATCGCACCAAGACGTTCGTGTCGAGGGCGATCACTCCCCGGCCGCTCCCCGGCGCACAGCCTCCTTCATATCCTCGATCGTCACCCCTTGGACGGCAGGCTTGAAGATGCCGCACAGAGACATCAGGTCCACATTCTCAGGGTGCATTTCAACCACCCCATTCTCCCGGACTACGAAGGAGACCCGATGTCCGGTATCCAAACCGAGGGCGTCTCTGACCTCCTTGGGAATCGTGTTCTGGCCTTTGCTCGTGATCGTTGCCGTTGGCATGCTTGCCTCCCCCGAATGCTCCTTACTCAGTGTAAGGAATCTGCCGAGGCGTGTCAAACGTGTCGAGGCGGTCGATGCCGTTGTCTCATTCATGACTACTTCGGATCGACTTCGATGCCCCCACGCGGAGAGGCGGTCTCCAACGAGCTGATCGACAGGCTCCGCGAAGAAGAACCCGAGTGATGCGAGCGCTTCTCGACATCAATGTCCTCTGGGCGCTCCGCGGAGATCCAACGGCTGGGCGTCCTGCGCCTTGTACCGTGAGGGGACTCTGCGTCATCCTCGATCCGACACCGGAAGAGCTCGGAACCGCCCGCACCGGCGATCTGTGGGACCTCTGGAACTCGAAGCGCGCGAAGGATCTTTTCTCGGTCGTCTGAGGAAAGAGTTCAGGCAGCAGAATGGCAAGACGGCGGGCATGTAGGCCCGCCGTTACGATCTCAACCCGAGCTGAACCTTGATAGCCTGCTCGACCCCCTCCATGTCCGCGGGCGACAACGCAGCGATCTTTTTCCGCAGCCGGCTCTTGCTGACGGTGGCCAACTGATCCGCCATCGCCTTCCGCGTTTCTCCCTGAAGCGTGACGTAGGCCTCGCTCGGGTACAAGCGCTCCACGTTGCTCGTCAGCGGAACGACCTGGACGCGGTTCAGGAACTGATTCGCTGCATCGTTGCTGACGATGACCGCCGGACGTTCTTTCTGGATCTCGCCCTCGACGGAAAGATCGAAGCTGACCCACCAGACCTCACCGCGTTTCATCCGCGACGTCCCTGACCATGGCTTCTGCCCACTCGCGAGCTTCCGCTTCCCGGCGCTCGTCCGCGGCCATCTCCCGGTAGGCGGCGGTCAGATCCTCGGGAACGACGTGCGGACGGACCAGCGTCTCGATGAACTGGCTGATCTTCTGCCGGCCGATCACCCGATGAAGACCGTCATAGACCTGCTCATCCACCGTGATCGTCAGCTTCTTGTGCATGGCTCGGCTCCTCTACGTATCCTATACGTATTAGTCGCCTGGAGACAACGAGGACGGGCCGAACTGACCGAACCGTCCCGTTCCCGCACCCCTTGCGGCGGACCGCGGCTTACGACAGGGGAGTCCTGCGCCACTCATAGAATGTCACGAATTTTAGGATCTGTGCACAGTAGAGTATAGAAGAACGTTCCGCAACGGCAGCGCTGCCCGCCCGGGCGTGACCGATCGTCCAGGAACTACAGGAGGACCGCTATGAAGAATCGAGCGAGTTGGTATCTTTCCACCGTCATTCTCGGCTTCGCCCTGCTGCTCAGCCTGCCGGCTGCCGGCGTGGCGGCCGACAGCGCCGCCGCTCCCGCCGGCGGGAGCCCCCCGCGCGCGACGGCCGCTCCGGCGACCGGCGTTACGGTCATCGACAAGGCGGACGGCGTCATCCCCAACGCCAACCACTACAAGTGCTACCCGATCCTCTCGGCCAGCGACTTCGTGGAGCGGAAGGTCTACCTGAAGGACCAGTTCTCGAGCACTTGGGTCAAGGTGTTGAAGCCGGTCTACCTGTGCAACCCGGTGGAGAAGATCACGGAGGACGGCACCGTCTACGATCCGCCGCAGTGGGACGCGCACCTGGTCTGCTACCTGATCGAGGAAGAGTTTCCCACGCGGGACTGGAAGGTGCAGACCTATGACCAGTTCGGGTGGCTCACCTTGAAGGGGAACGCCGCCGAGCTGCTCTGCTTGCCGGCCAACAAGTACGTGCTCTCCGGCCCGGGCGCGGCTGGAGGGGCGACGCCGTAGACCCCCGCCTCATTCGAGAAGGGCGGAGAGCGATGGCTCGCCGCCCTTCTCGGCTTTCCTGAAAAGACGGACCATCCCAGGAGCCTCAAACCTCGAAGCCGCTAGGACTCTCGGGAAAAAGAGGTTACGCTTACAGAGTGGAGCTCGAATGGGACCCGGCGAAGGCCGCCAAGAACCTGCGCAAGCACGGGTCTCCTTCGCCGAAGCCTATGAAGAAAAATCCTCACGATGAGATGAACGACGAGTTGCGCCCCGAGTACGACCTACGGGAGCTGTTTCATACTGGAGCTCGGGGCAAGTATGCGAAGCGCTACAAGCTGCGACCTTGACACCTTACGGCTTCGCGAGTCATACTCACACCCATGAGTATGACCAAGCGTCTTCAGATTCCCGTCAGCGAGCAGGAGTGCTCGCACTTTCAGGCCGCTGCGCGCCGATCCGGTCTGCCGGTTGCCGAGTGGGCGCGGCGCCAGCTCCGCGAGAAGGCCGACGAGGCGCTTGCGGGATCGGACCTCGGGCCCCGCGAGGCCCTGGCTCTGCTCAAGACGCTCGAAGCGCCGGTCGGCCCCGTGGAAGCCATGATTGAGGAGTCGATCACCGGGCGCTACCTGTGATCCTGATCGACGCCAATATCTTCATGTACGCGGCGGGGCGGCCGAGCCCTCAGCGTCTACCCTGCCAGCGGTTCCTCGACCGAGTTGTCGGCGGCGGCGGACCCGCGGCATGCACAGACTCCGAGGTGCTGCAAGAGGTCCTGCACCGCTACCGGTCCCTGAAGCTCCCGGAGGTCGCCTTTCAGGTCTTCGACGCCGTGACCCACCTCGGCATTCCGATCCTCCCCGTCACGGATCGCGCCATGGCGTACGCCCGCAGGTTTCTCGCGGACTACCCGGCCTTGTCGACTCGCGACGGCGTTCACCTGGGCGTGATGCGGGAGCACGGCATCGAGGAGTTGCTCTCCTACGACGACGGCTTCTCGGAGGTTCCCTGGGTCAAGCGGCTCGAAGCGGAGCGCTTTTTCGGCTTCGAGCCGCTACCTCGCCGGGGCGAGGCGGTCTCCAACGAGCTGATCGACAGGCTCCGAGACGAGGAGCCCGAGTGAGGCGTGCGCTCCTCGCCGTCAATGTGCTTCTGGCGCTGCTGGATGCGGGACCACGTCGATCACCGAATACCACGAGCTCTGGCCTTGCACCATCAGTCTCCTCGAAGGCCGCCGCGTGAACCTTTGGCGGCGGCGCTATCCCCACATGCCCGAGACCATCAGCTTCCTCGAGCTTCTCGCGGACTTGGGTGGAGCCACCCTGACGTTGAGGCGCGGAGACGTCACGATCGCCGCGGCCGTCATCGCCTTGCCGGCGGGACGCCAGATCCTCGCCATCGAGCGGACGTACCGCGAGGGGCTCTGCGTCATCCTCGATCCGACTCCTGAGGAGCTCGAAACCGCCCGCGGCGGCAACCTGTGGGACCTCTGGAACTCGGACCGGGCGAGGGATCTCGGCTCGATCGTCTGAGATAGGCCGCATCTCGGAAAGACCGCGGGCACGTAGGCCCGTCGCTACGACCCCAATCCGAGTTGGACCCTGATGGCCTGTTCGACCCCTTCAAGGTCTGCCGGTCTTCGATCCCGACGTTATCTTCAGCCTCAGCGTCTTCGTGCCGCCACCCCTCCCTCCCGGGCGCCGGAGCGCTCCCGTCGACCGGCGCCGCGGACCTCGCCGTGCTCTAGCGGAGGCGGCCGCGGACGAGGAGGTCCACTTCGGTCGCCCGCGGCCAGCGGGTGAGCATGCCGAACGAGCTGACGAGGCAGAGCACGGTGCCGTACGTCGCGGAGCCGGAGGTAAGCGCCACGAGAAGGCCGACCAGAGCGGCGGTTTCCAGGATGGCGAAGCTGATCAGCGTCGCCCGCCGGTAGGCGGCGAGCATGGCCTCAGGATCGGTCGGCAGAGCCGGAGACCGGGGAAAAGCGCGCCGAAGGATGCTCCAGCGGAGCCGCGAGGAAAGCAGGATCAGCACGGCGGCGAGGAAGCTCAGGGAGAGCGGCAGAGCGCGCGGCGCTCCCGGCACCGCTCCGCCGGCTTGCCGTACCAACCACCAGCTCAGGAGCGCGCACAGAGCCACGGTGCCCGTCAGGGCGGCACAGATGTGGCGCAACGGCCGCAGCCGCCGCGCGTATTCGGGAACGGGATCGTCGCGCCGCCGGCCCGAAAGGTCGAGGTCCACGGCATCAATCTACCGCGGATTGGGGACTCGACGCGATTGCGGTCGCCCTCCTCCGTTCCTCCCTCGTCCGCAGCGGCCAGAGCGCCGCCAGGAGCAGCCAGAGCGCCAGCAGTATGAGGAAGGGGAAGAGCATCCTGGCCCATGGAATCGCAGTCAGAATGGTCAGGGGGGCTGCCGCTCCATGAGCCAGCGCGCCGAGGATGCCGAGCCAGGCGATCCAGGGCGACCCCAACGCACGGTCCCGCGTCGCCGCGACGATCAGTCCGACGACGGCCAGCCCGAAGACGGGATAGAGGACCACGGCAAGCCAGAGATGGGTGGTGAGAACCGGCGTCGCCCTCCCCGCGACGAGGTTGGCGTGATCCACGAACGCCGCGGTATGGAAGGCCATCTCGACGGCCTGGAGCGCGGTGGCGACCGCCGCGAGACGAACCCACCGTCGCGTCCGATCAGGGAGAGCGATGCTCCGCTGGTAGAGGATCAGTCCGGCCAGGAGCGCGAGGAAGCCCGCCAGCATGAGCGCATGCGCGGGAACCCATTTGGGATGCGCGAGCATCTCCGCCATCGTGCCGCCAGGATGCTGCGGCCCTCCGATCAGGATGAGCAGCGCGGACAGTGCGAAAAAAAGGCGCCAGAGGCCAACGCGAAACATTCTCATGGATCCCTCCTTCCCCCAATCGCCGCGATTGGGAGCTACAACTGCTTCAGCGCGGAAAGAGGCGGAGGAGAGTCATCGAACGGCAGAGCCGCCGCGTGGGTGCAGGCACGAAGGCATCAACCCTGCTGCGCTGCTGCGGCTCTCGGTTGTCCGGCTCCACACCCTCTTGGGGCGAAAGTTGTTTACGACCCTAGATCTAGCTCGCCTGTGGGAGTAGAATAGCTCCTTCGAGCGAGCGTCCGCTTCAGTGTGAGGTGGTCGCGCGATACCCCCCTTGAGGATGAGGTCCAGCGTGGAAGCGAGGCGGCACCCCGAAGCGATTCTCGAAGCCCGGCGCGATCGCGCTGAGCGCTCATCAGCGGTCTCGCCGGCTGAGAGGCTCGTCCAGCCCACGCTATGGGAACCCTTACCGGGCACTCAAGGCGCCAAGCCTCGACCGGCGATTGAGCCCTGCTTCGAAACGGATCTCGGCCAGCTCGTCGTCGGCGACTGCCTGGAAGTTTTACGTGGGCTTGGAGAGAACACCGTCGATCTGGTGGTGACCTCGCCTCCTTACGACGGCCAACCAAAATATGGGAACGGAGAGAAGTACGAGCGGGAATGGTACGCCGGCTTCTTCATGGACGTGGCGGCGGAGATCCTTCGCGTTCTCAAGCCGCACGGCAGCTTTGTCCTGAACTATCGTTCGAAGCGGCACGGCAACGAGCGCGGAACCCTGCAATACGAGCTGATCTTCTGGCTGCGCGAAAAAGGCTTCCTCTTCTGCGAAGATTTCGTCTGGGGCAAGCCTTCGCCGCCGCCTGGACGCTTCAACCGGTTCCTCAAAGACGCCGTGGAGTACTGCTTCCAATTCGCGAAGACTTCGGACTGGCAGTTCTTTCCGGAGCACTGCCTGTCTGCGGCTCGCTGGGACCTCAAGGATCGCGAGCGCCGGAAGCGGCTGGCGCACAACTACGAACGGGTGAACGCTCCGTCAGGCCAGGGGAGAAAGCGGGTCCAAGCGGGACCGGATTTGGTGCGGCCTTCGACGCTGCTCTCCTTCGAGCCCGAGTTCGGTCCCAACCCCGTGCGTCACCCCGCGCGTTTTCCGCTGCAGCTTCCGACGTTCTTCATCAAACTTCTGTCCAAGCCAGGGCATCTCGTACTGGATCCCTTCGGAGGGACCGGTACCACCGCGTTGGCGGCCGAGCAGCTCGAACGGCGATGGCTCGTCACGGAGATCGATCCCAAGTACGCTGCCGTGGTTCCACAGCGGTTCGCAGAGGTTCGTTGAACCAAACATCCATGACGGACATCGATGCCACGGCCGCGGACGTGGCGGCGGCTACCGACTGGAACAAACGTGTAGCTCTTATCCGTACGGTTCCCGAGATCTTCGGTAAAGCTTTGCATCGGGATGTCTACTCGCGGATCGCCGAGTGGGCTTACGTTCCAAACCTCGCACCCGACTTCGCATACGTACATTGGCGCGATGAGTACGAGCTTGCCTCTCTCGAAGAGGCTTATGGGATGGCCCACGAATTGACAAGGGGCTTCACGGCCACCGGAGTCGAGAACCTGACAGCAGCGATTTCTGCTCAATCCAAAGCGCTGCGAGTGTTCCGGCTGCTCTTGGGACTCACGGCGCAGGAATTCGCCATTGCGACGCAGATCGTCGCCGAGCGTCACGGCGTCAGAGCGTTGACTGCCAGTCGCATCAAGAATCTGGAAACTGGCTCAATCTGCAACGAAGAAACGGCCCGGTGCTGCGCTCTCGTCGTCGACGAGGGTATGCGGGGCGAATTGTTCGGTGCACCGCCGAGCGGAGCGGTCCAGCCGAAGATCCACAAGCCGGACACGCTGGAGGGCTGGATGACCGTTCAGCGTTATGCGGTAGAGGGCGTGCCGCTCGCGGTGTTTCTTCATCAGCGGCATTACGGAGGCGCGTTCCGCCAACTCCTCGATGCGACGAGCACCCGTCGCGGTGACATTCTCGAGGACGCTGTCGAAGAGTTGTTCCAAGAAAGAGGCGTCTCGTTCATCCGGACGGGCTCGCACAATCAAGAAGAGATCGCCCGTCGTTTCCGTCTCACCGTGAGACCCTCGCCCGACTTCGTAATCTTCAACGGCTCGGATACCCTTCGCGCCCTGCTTGAATGCAAAGTCGCCAACGACGGAGGGACCGCGCGCGACAAAGCCGCCCGCTACACCGCGCTGCGAGCCGAGGCTAACCGTCTGGGAGGGACACCCCTGTTCGCCGTGCTTGCCGGTCTGGGATGGAGGCGCACAGCCGATGCCCTGGGTCCGGTGGTGCGCGACACGGATGGTCGCGTCTTCACGCTTCCAACGTTGGCTGACATGCTGAGTGTTCAGCCCTTCCCCGAGCTGATCGGGAGCCACTCCTTCAGATAGCGCTCCTTGATGACGTTCCCCGAGCTCCCGGAGCAGGCTCCTGATGGGCCGCTCGTTCGCGTCTGAAAAGGGTACGTACTCGTCCTGCTCGAAGCCGGGCAGCTCGGTCATGTCGTTCCTCGCGAACCTCAGCGCTCGATAGGCATAGATGCGCTCGTCGTCGATCACGTGAAAGAGAATCTCTTTGATCGTCCATTTGCCTTCGGCGTAGCGATACGTCAGTTTTTCTTCGGGCACCGAGAGCAGGAGGTCCCTCGTCAGCGCGTAATTGTCCCGCAGGTGCTTGAGAACGAGGCCGTCGTCGGGCAGCAGGCCGATGTACATGATTGCGTAGGGCGGATACTCGCCCTCCGTGGGCTTTTCGATCTTCCTCACCATGGCCTACCTTTCAGCCCCCCCGGCATGTCGGCCTCGAGGCCTGCGTCCGAAGTCCCTTTTGGCGTCCTGACGCACACTGTATAGGTAGGATTGATCTTCCTTCGTCCAGATTCAAGACGCTCCTCGAAAGGAGACTCTGATGAAGACAACTTTCCTCGTTTTACTCGGCATGGCGCTGCTCGCAATCCCGGGAGCTGCCGCCTCCAAAACCGCCGTCCCAGCCTGTCTCGTCATGGATTCGGGCGCCACGGAGGGCCCTCTGTTCGGCATACCGCTTTCCGGGGACAAACCCGAGAACGCGGCCGTCGCCGTGCCGGCGCCGATGTGCCCAGAGTTCCGCCCGTGCAGCGGTAACGACTGTTTCGGGACGAGCACCTGCTCGTTTACCGACACCGGCAGGCGCTGCTGCTATGACTCATCCTTGACGCAGCACTGTTGCCCGGCCGGCACGACGGTTTTCGCGGTCGTCTGTGCGTGCGGTGGCACCTCCTGCACGACCGCCACCATGCAGACGGCTCTCTGTTTCTGACGTCGAATGGCGACTCGTTCCTGCGGGCCGGGGAGCTGCAAGCGGCCCGCGGGAACGCAGCCATCCAATTTCCTCCGTTCACCTGGAACTTATTGATGAACTTATTGATCTGATCCGACAAGCGGCTGGCTCGCGTTTACGCGGGTTGGGCGTAGACGCTCCCTTCAGGGCAGGTCCCTTCAACAGAGTCAACCTCAGCAGAGGCACAGACGAACGAGAATCCCACTCCGAAAGAGGGCTGAAAGGTGACGCGATACGCTGGACCAACCCACGTCAAATCCGTGCTCTCCGGCCTGCCGGTCTCAAAGGTCAAATCCCAGATCGCGTTCTGCTGATTGAAATCCGTCATCGAGACGTCGACGACGCGACTGAACCGGAAGGTTACGACGGTGTGCTTTCGCCATTTTACAATCGTGGACCGCTCGTCCTCACGATAGCCCTCGCAGACGTGAACACTGACGAACGCAATGGGGCCTTCCCACTCATCGCGTCCACGGCGCTCCAGCCGGATCCCGGTGACTTCCGCATCATGGAATGACGGCCAGCCGCCAAAGATCTCGGTCAGCCTCTCATGGCCCTCGACGACTTCGATGGGATCGACGGATGCCATTATTTGGCCTCCAAAACCAGATTCCCCGCCCCATCCACCTGTCCCTCCCAGCCCTCGGCCATCAACGTAGCGCTGTGGCTCTCGAAGACCAGGGCGGGACCGGCCATTGCGGCTCCCGGTTGAAGATTGGCGCGGTCGAAGAAGGGCACGTCCCGCCAGGCACCGCCGGTCCAGCAGCGACGATGATCGGCGGGCGCGGCGTCGAACGGCTGGACTGCCGGCGCCGGTTCGGCATCCACCACGGACGAGCTCGAGGAGGCGATGACGCGCACCGATTCCAGCTCGATCGCCCTGCCCTCCGGCGCGTAGCCGTAGATCTCCCGGTAGGCGGCGGCGAAGTCGGTCTCGATAGCGTCGGCGCTCTCGTACTCCACCGCGAGGGCCGTCTCCTGGCCGGCGAAGCGGAGGTTCAAGAGACGGCGCCGGATGGCGATCTCGCCGGCCGCGATGCCTTCGGCGGCCACCGCTGCCGCGGCCTCGCGGCCCAGCTCGTCCAGCCAGCCGGCGAGCCGCGGACTCGCCTGCTCCAGCGGCTCGAGCACCTGCCGGTGAGCGAAGCGCTCGACGACCGCGGCTCCCAGGCCGAGGGCGGAGAGGAGGCCGGCGTCGGCGGGCACCAGGACGCTGGCGATCCCCAGCAGCCCTGCCACGGCGCAGGCATGCTGCGCGCCGGCGCCGCCGAAGGCCACCAGGGCATGGCCGGCCGGATCGTAGCCGCGGCGCAGGGAGATGGAGCGGATGGCCTCGGCCATGCGCTCGTCGGCGATCTCGAGCAGGCCGGCGAGCACCGCCTCGGGGCCGGGATCGCGCTCCCCCATCCGTGCCCTCAGGACACCGAGCGCCCGCTCGGCCGCAGCCGGATCGAGGGGGATCTCGAAGCGGTCCGGATCGAGCCGGCCGAGGATCAGGTTGACGTCGGTCAACGTCAGCGGGCCGCCGGCGCCGTAGCAGGCGGGACCGGGCCAGGCGCCGGCGCTCTCGGGTCCCACCTTGAGCTGGACGCCGTCGAAGCCGCAGATCGAGCCGCCGCCGGCGGCCACGCTCTCGATGGCGAGGGCGGGCGCCACGAGGTGCGCGTCGCCCACCCGGTGCTCGAAGAGGTACTCGAAGTCGCCGTCCCAGCGCGCCACGTCGGTGCTGGTGCCTCCCATGTCGAAGGCGATCACCCGCTCGAATCCGGAGCGCCGGCCGGCGAGCGCCGCGCCTACCACACCGCCGGCGGGGCCGGAGAGGAGGCCGTCCTTGGCGCGGAAGGCGCCGGCCTGCACCAGTCCGCCCGCTGAGGTCATGACATGCAGCGAGCCGCGGCCGAGGGCTCCTGAGACTCGGGCAAGATATTGCTCCAGGATCGGCGAGAGATAGGCGTCCGCCACCGCCGTCTCGGCTCGGGGGAGGAGCTTGATGAGCGGCGCCAACCGCGAGGAGAGAGAGACGTACCGGAAGCCCTCGTCGCGCAGCACCGCTCCGAGCTCCTCCTCGTGGCAGGGGTTGCGGTAGCTGTGCATGAAGGCCACGGCGGCGGATTGCATCCCCTCCGCCAGCAGGCGCCGGGCCGCCGCGTGGAGGGGCTGCGTATCGAGAGGGATCAGCACCGAGCCGTCCGCCGCCAGCCGCTCCGGCACCTCGATCACTTCGCGGTACAGGGGCTCCGGCTTGACGATCTCCAGTGCGAAGAGGTCCGGCCGCTGTTGGGTGCCGATCCGTAGGAGGTCCGCAAATCCGCGGGTGATGAAGAGGACCGTGGCGGCTCCCTTCCGTTCCAGCAGCGCGTTGGTGCCGCGCGTGGTGGCGAGCCGCATGGCGATCTCCGGCAGCTCGCCGCCGAGCGGCGTGCCGGTCACCAGGCGGGCAGCGAGGAGCGGTGCCTCTTCGGACGAGCGCAGCTCGAAGGTGGCGCCGGCGACGGCGGATGCCGAAAGAGGACGGTCAAGGACGAGACCAGGACCGTCAGGATCGTAATCGGTTACGGCTGCGCTCTCCCCGGTGTCGAGGAGAGTGAAGGTGAAGCCGCGGAAGAAATCCCGCGGCACCCGCCAGCCTGCGGCGAGGAAGGAGCCTTCGCTGGTCCGCTCGGCGATCCGGCCGCGGACGGCGCTCGTCGAGAGCACCTTGACCCGGTGCAGGGTGTCTTCGGGATCGAGGGCCAGGCAGTCGGTGAAGGTGCCGCCGGTGTCGATCCAGATGCGCCAGGGAGTCAGCAGACCTCCGATCCCACGGGCTGACAGAATCCGACCGGTGTCCGCGCTGGCGGGATCGACCTCATTCTCCAACGATCTCGATCAACACCCGGGTGAGCGCCTTCATCACCGTCCTTCGGAGCGGGGCGGAGAGGGCGGTCCGGACAGGCGGTTGCCGAGCAGCCGGACGCGCTCGTTGTCGCGGTCGCGAGCCTCGGCCCGGCGCAGCCACTTGCGCGCTTCGCCGGCATCGCCGGAGGCGAGGGCGACCAGGCCGAGAGCGGCGTAGATCTCGGCGTCCTCGCGGTGCAATCGCAGAGCCTGGCGGTAGAAACGCTGGGCCTCCTCCAGCCGGCCCTGCGCCAGGGAAAGGTCGCCCAGGGCGATATAGCTGAAAGGATTCTTGTGGTCGGCGCTCGCCGCCAGCGCCAGGAGCTCCTCGGCCTCGTCATTCTTGCCGCGCGCCCGCAGGATGGAGGCCAGGTTGCTGTAGGCGGAGGAGGTCTGAGGATCGACCTCCAGGGCCTTGCGATAGGCGGCCTCGGCACCCTTGGAGTCGCCTTCCCGCCGCAGCGCCACTCCGAGGTTCACCCAGGCGCCGCCGAAGTCGGGATCGATCTCGACCGCTTTGCGCAGCCAGCCGAGGGCCTCGCCGGAGCTGCCGGCGCGGAGGGACTCGGCTCCGCGGTTGGAGTAGAAGAGGGCGACCGCCCGCAGGTCCGTGACCGCATGGACGTGGCGGTAGCCCGGCTCCCGGGACGGTGTGAAGTCGAGGATCTTCACCTTGCCGCCGCCGATGTCGTACCCGGCGCTGACGTGGCCGGAGACGACCATCAGGTCCCCGTCCTTCTCGAACCGCTCGACGTCCTCCACGTCGAGATAGAAGGCCGGAATGCCGAGCTCTCGCGCCAGCCCCACGAACAGGCTGGTGAAGGCCAGGCAGTTCGCCCGGCGCGCCTCGAAGGCTTCGCGGGCCGTGGCGGTGCGGCTGCCCTCGTACTTGAGCTGCATCTGGCCGATCATCGCCGCCAGGAGCTTGTCCAGCCGCTCCTCGCTGGGTGTGCTGTCCGGCACGTTCGCATGCGCCCAGGTGCGCATCTCGTCGGTGATCTCGAACGGCACGATGACGGAGGCCGGGTCGAGCCCGCGCGCATGGAGGTTCCGCACCAGGTCCTGAGTGCCCAGCGGCCCGCGCGAAGCGCAGCCGGCGGCCAGCAAGGTGACGGCGGCACAGGCGAAAAGCGCTGTTCGTCGTCGCATGGCCGCCTCCTCGAAGCCGGCTCCCCTCTCAGGCCGCCCGGGCGGCCGGCCGCCGGAAGAGCAGCTTCTTCACTCCCAGGTAGAGCAGCGTCAAGACGAGCAGGAAGGCGAAGACCGGCAGCGTGATGGCGAGCACCGAGAGCAGCGCCGAGCTGCCCGCCTCGGCCGTGGCCACCACCGGGTTGCCCAGGCCGCCCGTGGTGAAGGAGGAGATGTGCCGCACCATGGCGGTGACCCCCTGGAAGACGGCCGTCGTGCCGCCGCCGGCCAGCACGGCCAGCGTCCACTTGAGCATGGGGCTCACGTCCGTCATGGCGGAGGCTGTCACCAGGATGCCCGCGACGATGGCGGTGGGCGTCGCCACGGCGTCGAGCAGGTTGTCCACCCAGGGGATGTAGTAGCCGGCGATCTCCAGCACGGTCGCGACCGAAAAGGCGATCAGCGCCGGAGTGG
>Ga0134122_10002098_pt1 | contig 14619 bp, 7 predicted proteins | sample KB302_FD_96461 | JGI IMG/M metagenome (GOLD analysis project Ga0134122, IMG submission 96461) | Terrestrial soil microbial communities without Nitrogen fertilizer from Kellogg Biological Station, Michigan, USA - KB3-0-2 | ecosystem: Environmental > Terrestrial > Soil > Unclassified ... | reverse complement strand
ATGAGACAACCGCACCGGCCGTGATCATTGGTGGCGCCCTCATTCTGGCAGCTGTCCTGATGCAGGCCGCGGGCCAGGCACGCAGCACCGCCGGCCGCGCAGCTTCCAAGGCAACGCAGTGGCCCACCTGAGAGCTATCGCCGATTCGTGGTGATGGCCTGAGGGTCCGGCGGCGACGGTTGCGGGCTGGCGGGTGGTCGTCGGCTTGGTGGCGACCTCGAGGCCGTCAGCGAATTTCACAGCAAGGAGTGTTACGACCATCACAGCAAGATTACATGCGGAGAAGCTGGCCATTCTCCGCGTGCGAGCTGGCCACGAATCACTCACAGTTCTTGGCCTGTGAGCGTGGCCGCCCCCGCAGTCGAAAAGGTCATCTTCATGTACGTCCGACGGCTTGGAAAAGCCGCCGCCCAGGCAACCTGGCAATCCAAGCTAGGGCTGGCCGCGGTCGGTCTTTGCCTCGGTCTCTTTTTGGCTATGGAACCCGCCTTCGCCGATTGTCAGCCCAATGCTCCCGCCCCTGGCGGAACAGTTACCTGCTCCGGCAACGACAACGACGGTTTCATCGCGCCCGCCAATACGCCAGTGACCGTCAATGTTCAATCAGGTGCCAACGTCAACGCTGCGGGCAACGGCAACGCTATAACCTTTGCGCCCGGCACTTTCGGAAATGTTCTGACCAATCTCGGCAACCTCAATGGCAGCATCGGCGGCAGCGGGGATGGCAGCATCAACTTGCAGCTTAACGGCGTGCTCAATGGCGGCATCACCATCACGGACAACGGCACGAACTCCGTCACCAACTTCCCCTTCCGGAATGTCAACGCACCGGCGAACATTAGCGGTGCGGTGAACACGATCGACAACTCTGGATCGTTCAACCAAGGCTTGATTCTGACCGGCACGATTAAAAATACCGTCATTAATCGGACGGGCGCGTTCATCAATCAGACCTTAACGATTACCGGCAATGGCACGAACACCCTCGATAACTTCGGCACTCTCAACAACGGGGTCATCATCAACGGCGGGATCACAAATACCGTCACAAATCGGGCCGGGGCATTTATCAATCAGACCTTCACGATCACCAGCAACGGCGCGAACACGGTCGACAACTTTGGCATCATCAACAACGGGCTCACAATCAACGGCACTGGTACGAACTTCGTTACCAACGCGGCCAATGCGACCATCAACCAAGACATCACCGCTCTGACGGGTGCGAACAACACGCTCAGTAACTTGGGGCTGATCAACAACAATATCAGACTTGGACCAGGCAACGATGTTGTCACCAACAGTGGAACAATCAACGGCCTGGTCGACCAGGGGGACGGCGCCAATCAGTTCTTCATGCTGAGTGGGACCATTAACAACCAGGTGCTGCAGGGCAGCGGCAATGACATGGCGACGATCCTTGCTGGCACGATCACGCAGCAGGTCAGCACCGGCGCCGGGAACGATCAGCTGCTGTGGACCGGTGGCACCATTGGGGCCCTTGCCATGGGCGCCGGCGCCGACGTCGCAATATTGCGCAATCTAACGTCCACCAATCTCAAGACCATCACGGTCGATGGTGGTCTCGAGAACGATCGCCTGTTCTTAGACAACACAATCGCCGACAACGTTCAGCGTTTTATAAATTGGGAGTCGATCGAGCTCACAAATGCCTCTCAGCTCACGTTCAATGGCACGCTTAGGCTTGGCGATGCCGGCACAGGAACAGGAGCGCTTAGCATCGATCCCACCAGCACGGTGTTTGCCGGACAGGGTAACCATGCGATTGTGCCCTTCGCGTCTGGCTTGCTTGCGACTGTCACCAATGCAGGCACCATCGACCTCACCAACGGCGGTTCGGTCCCAAGCGACAGCCTCAGCATCACAGGTAACTATGTGGGCCAGGCCGGACGTCTGCTGGAGAACACGGTTCTCGCAACTGACGGCGCCGCTTCTGACAGGCTGATCATAAACAGAGGCGCCGCGTCGGGTACGACCTCGCTTATCATCAAGAACGCTGCTGGGCTCGGGGATCTCACGGTTGCCAATGGCATCCTCGTGGTCGACGCGGTCAACGGCGCCAGCACGGCGCCTGGGGCATTCGCACTGGGCGCTCCCGTTGTCGCGGGTCCCTACGAATACGCGCTGTTTCGCGGCAGTGTCGACGCCAGCAACCCACAAGCTTGGTTCTTGCGCTCGAGAGTGGATTGCTCGCAGCCGAACGCGCCCATCCCTCCTTGTCAAGGGCCGACACCACCCGAGCCGCCGACGCCGCCTAACCCTAATCCCCCACCAACGCCCCCCATTCCAAACTTTCGCCAGGAGGTGTCCCTCTACGCTGCCATTCCGGCGCTCGCCCTGCTTTATGGCCGCACCCTTCTCGATACCCTGCATGAGCGGGTCGGTGAGCAGGAGCATCTGCGTACGCGGAGCGATCCCTCCGCGTCGCCCTACAACAACGGTACCTGGGGCCGCGTCATCGCCCAGCACGGCAATCGCGACGGCGACACTATCGGCATCTTCGGCGCGGGCCCCAGGTATGAATACGATTTCGGCACTTTCCAGATCGGCCAGGACCTTTTCCGCACCGAGCAGCCGAACGGCTGGCGTACGCACGCGGGCGTCTATGCTGCCATCGGTGGCGCCCACAGTGATGTTGAGCATTTCAATGGCCTCAGCGCCGGCCACGACACCTTCATGGCTTACACGACGGGTGGTTATTGGACCACCTTCGGTCCCAGCGGGTGGTATCTCGACAGCGTCCTGCAAGCCACCTTCTATGACATTGATGGTGATTCCAATCGTCTGCCAGCATTGCGTACCGAGGGCTGGGGCCTAGGCGCCTCTCTGGAGGGTGGCGCTCCCTTCAAGTTCGGCGGGGGTTGGCAGATCGAGCCGCAGGCTCAGCTGATCTTCCAAACCATCAATATCAATCAGGGTAGCGACGTCGGTGCGACGGTGCGTTTCGATGATGTCGACTCGCTTGCCGGTCGCGTGGGCGTGCGGCTCGCCAACACCTGGACGATGCCGAGTATGCTCGGTATCTCGCAGCCAAGCCTGGTGACAGGTTGGTTTCGGCCGAACTTGTGGCATGAATTCCTCGGGGATCCGAAGACGCTGTTTTCGTCGGAAACTGGGTTCATCCCGTTTCGGGCCGACCTTGGCGGTTCTTGGGTCGAGCTCAACGGGGGTATCAGCGCGCAGATCAACCGCACGACGTCACTCTTTGCCAACGCCAGCTACCAGATCGGCCTCGACGGCGACAGCACCGCCTGGGATGCCAAGGTCGGGCTGCGGGTAAATTGGTGAGCAAACAGGAGCCCGCTCAGCCACATCGTTCAGTTCCGGCTCCGTGGTGATGGCCTGAGGGTCAGGCGGCAGCGGTTGCGGGCTCGCGGATGGTCGTCGGCTTGGTGGCGACCTCCAGCCCGTCAGCGGCTCCTGCGCCCGATAGGCCAGGGCTCGAGTGGTGCGAACTCCTTGCGCGGTCCACCTCGACACCCCCAGCGTTTGATCGCCTGGAGCAGCGCGCGGGAGCCTCGGGGATCTCCCCAGCCGCGTCCAGAGACCCCCTAATTTCCCGTAGTAGGGATCACGCTACCTCACCTGCCCTCTGCCTGTTGTGATTTGGGGCACACCGCTACGGCGAGCGTTCGGGGCAACATGGTAGGCAAACCTCTTCGCTTCCAACTGACCGCCACGATGCACCGCGGCAGCCCGGCGCTGAGGCGAGAGGCTATGATGATGAGATGGTTGCGGCGAACTTCATCGGCATTCTCGAGGGCGTTTCTGGCTGGCGCCGAGGGCCATCTAACATGAAAGTGGCCTCGGCTTGGTGGTAGTTCGGCGGTCGGCGAAATGGGGAGGGTAAGCAGGTTTGCAAGCCCGCGTGCCTGACCTGCACTCGACCAAAGTGTTGGGCCAACGGAATGATGGCAAGTGCTGCCGGCGCGGTGTGGTATCCGCACCGATAATCATACGGGGAGGGGACAGATGACAAATGTGGTCAGGAATTACGACGGTGGTATTACGGCCTCCCCCGCGCAGCTCGTGTCGCCGCAATCGGTTGCCGAGATCCAATCCATTCTAAGAGATGCCGACCGCTATCCGAGCCCGGTCCGGGCGATGGGCAGCTATCATTCCTTGACGCCGTGCGCATCCTCCGACGGAACCATCATCAGCATGTCCGCCATGAAGCGGATCGTTCGGATCGATCAGGAAAAGGGGACGTTCACGGCCGAGGCGGGCCTGCAGTTTATCGAAGCCTCGCGCGCGCTCCGCAAGCGCAAGCTGCAGTTCTTGACCAACATCGAAATCGGCAACATGACCCTGGGTGCCGCCGCCTGCTGCCATACCAAAGATGGTTTGGATGGCGGCGAGCTCGGACAGGTCGGCTCGTATCTGACGCAAATCAAATGGGTAACGCCGGCCGGCGAGCTGGCGGAAGCCTCCGCGACGGACAACCCCAAATTGCTCCGCCTGATGCGCTCGAGCTACGGCCTATGCGGGGTGGTCTACGAGGTGACGTTTCGTATCAAGCCGCTGGAGGCGATCGAGTTCAATTATCTGCCGCGCCCGATCAAGGAACTGACCGAAAGGGAAGTGGACGCAATCATCGATGCGTCGAGTGGCCTGATCTGTTGGACGGTCGGCCGCAAGGCGCACTTCCAAACGCGAAAACGTATCGACAGGGTCGGGCCGTTCGGCTCGCTGTTCGCGGCCGGGCGGCGCAAGCTGTGGAATCACACCGAAGCCAGGGTCGGCCGCTTCATCGATCGCCGAATTCCGACCAGACCCCTCAGGAATGCATCGCATGGTGCGTGGTTCGCCGGCAGCAAGCTGCTCCTGTCGACGCTGGGCCTGGCCGGCGGCGCCACGCTCTACAATCCGGACAAGACGATCGACTACAGTGGAACTAAGCCGTCGGCGAAGTACGCGTTCACCTTCTGGGCCTTCCCACGCAATCAATGGCTGGGCGCGCTGCGCGAGTATCTCGCGTTCACTGAACAGCATTTCAGAAAGTACGATTTTCGCTGCAACATGGCGCTTGGCTCGTACTTTATCCGCAAGGACACGAGCTCCATCCTGTCCTACACGCACGACGGCGACATTTTTTCTATCGACCCGATCCACGCCTACACGGACAAGCCGGCCTGGGATAGATTCCTGAAGGAATTCAATGAGTTTGCCTATAAGCGGAACGGTATCCCACTGCTCAACCAGAGCCCATTCGTGGAGCGCCGGCATGTCGAAGCCGCCTACGGGGCGCGCTGGGCCGAGTTCTCTCAGTGGGTCAGGCAACAAGACCCGGGAGGTCGAATGCTGAACCCTTTTTTTGCAGAGCTCCTGTCCTAAGGGGCCGTCGCGCGCAGGAACGGCGCGGCCCCGGGGAAGCGGGAGTTACCAAAGCCGAAGGGGAGCGCTTGTGACCCCATCGGCGCGAGCCTAAGGTGGCCTCGCCCAATCTCTGATGGCTATCGCTGATCCGCCCAAGGTTTGCCGACTTTCTCTCAGCGGACGTCCGCGAGAAAAGTCGCAAGACCGCGTTTTGGACTCATAACGAGAAAAAACGGGTTCAAACGATTGACGGGAATGTTCGATGGATGACCTTCGCGGCAAAACCAGTGAACGCCGCCAGCTCACCGTTCTGTTCTGCGATATCGTCGATTCAACCGGTCTCTCAGAGCGTTGCGACCCCGAGGACTTGAGCGAGATTCTGCTGGAGTTCCAGGCGATCAGCACCCGATGCATCAAGGATGCCGGTGGCAACGTCATCAACTACATTGGCGATGGCATTCGCTCCGAGTTCGGCTATCCCCTCGCATCGGAGAACGAAGCCGAAGCCGCGGTGCGCGCCGGTCTGGTGTTGCTGCACGCGGTCGCCGAGCTGAGCGAGCGCGCAACGGCGACAATCAAGGAACCGCTTCGCGTTCGGATCGGCGTACACACGGGACTTGCCGTCATCGGCAAGGCAGCGGTGGGCCACGTCCACCGCGCCACGGAGATCGTCGGCGACACACCCAATATTGCCTTCCGGCTGCTGGAGGCAGGCGGTCCCGACTCGCTTGTCATCAGCAACGAGACCCGACGCCTGCTGCGGGGGAAATTCCAGCTGCAACCGCTTGGGCTGCGCACGCTCAAGGGATTGTCACGGAAGATGGAGGCCTTCCAGGTCGTTGGCGAACTGATGGACGGCGAGCTCGAGCACGACGAGACCCGCCGCAACACCTCGCCCCTCGTTGGTCGGGGCGCCGAGATCGACGAATTGCTGCTGGCGTGGGAGCAAGTCAAAGCCGGACGCGGCCAAAGCGTTGAAATCACCGGCGAACCCGGAATCGGCAAATCGCGGCTGGCACTGGAACTCATCGACAAGATCGGGCTCAGTGACGATTGCATCGTCGTGCTGCAGGCCTCGGCCCAGCACCAGAACGCGCCACTGCACCCGATCATCCGGAGGCTCCAGCAGTGGATCGGTACTCGCGCCGATGAGCCTCCCGAGGTCAACGCGGCGCGCCTGTGCGAATTCCTCGCCAGGATGCCTGCGGGCGACGCCGAGACGCCGGCGCTGATCGGTCAATTGCTGGCCCTGCCGATCCCCCGCCCGGCCACCGCCACCCTTCCCGATGCACAGGAGCTGCGCCTGAAGACGCGCGAATCCATGGTGCAGCTGTTGACCTCGCCCGCCAACGGCGGTGTTGGCCTATTATTGGTCGAAGACTTTCACTGGGTCGATCCGTCGACCGCCGAGGTCGTCGAGCGCATCGCCGCGCGGATCGGCAATGCGCCAATCCTGCTCGTGATCACCAGCCGGTCGAGCACCCTGGGCAACGGTTCGGCAATGACCCGGCGGATCGGGCTGCAGCGCCTCGCCGATGCGGATTGCCGCAATCTTGCGGACTGCGTCGTGGCCGACAAGCAGCTGCCGAGCGGGCTGCTCGAGCAGATCATCGCGCGCTCAGATGGCGTGCCGCTGTTCGTGGAAGAGCTGGCGGCAGCCGCCCTTGAGACCGGACAGGTCGACCCGGGCACCAGCACAAACGTCGGCGACAGCGGACACGGCGTGCCATCGGCACTCTATGATTCTTTGATGCTCCGCCTCGAGCGGCTCGGCGAAGCCAAGGCGATCGCTCAGCTCGCCTCCGTGATTGGGCGCAGCTTTTCGCACCAGCTGCTGGCGGCGATTGCGGGCGAACACGGCGACGCATTCGAGCCCGCGCTCGCCAGGCTGCTGGAGTCCGGGTTGATCCGGCTCGAGCAGGATGACGATGAGACGGCTTATACCTTCAAGCACGCGCTGGTGCGGGACGTCGCCTACTATTCGCTCTTGAAACGGCAGCGCCGTGAGCTGCACGCTCGCGTCGCCGATGCGATCGAACTCCACCTGCCGGAGGTTTCCAATAGAGAGCCAGCCTACCTGGCCCAACACCTGTCGGAAGCAGGACGCACCCCGCGCGCGGTTGAGATGCTGCTCAAGGCGGCCGCCCAATCGGCCGAACGCTCGGCAAATCTGGAGGCCCGCGCGCAGCTCGATGCCGCGCTGGAAGAGATCAAGCGGCTGCCCGCCGGGCCCGAGCGCGACAATCTGGAACTGGAGGCTCAGATCGCGCTGATCGGGCCGACCATCGCGCTGCAGGGATTTGCAGCCGTCGCGGTCGCCGACGTAAGCCGTCGCGCGATCGAGCTCTGCCATGCCTTGGATGACGATCCGCGCATCTTTCCCTCGCTGTTCGCGCGATGGTCGTACCTGCGCGCCGCAGGCAACGTGGCCGAGGCCGGTGAGTTGGCGAGAGATTATCTGACGATTGCCGAGCTGAAGGGAACCAGGACGGATCGCATGGTCGGTCATCGACTGTTCGGCACGTCCCTGCACGACGACGGGGAGCCAGCACGGGCGCGCAAACATCTTGAACGCGCGACCAAGCTTTATGATGCAACGGCCGACCGCGCCACGGCCCTCATCTACGGCACCGACGTGCAGGTCACGACCTTATCGAACCTGTGCATCGTCGACTGGTTGCTGGGTCGGGTCCGCGAAGCGCTTCTGCACGGGCAAGGCGCACTGGACTTGGCAGGGCAATTGCGACACGCGCACAGCCTCGGCTACGCCTTCTCCTATGTCTGTATGCTGCACACGCTGGAGCGCGACGTGCAAACGGTCGAGACCCTGGCGCGACAGGCGCTCGCCGGCGCCACCAACCGGGAACTGCCGCTTTGGATCTCGGTGGCGCAGACATTTCTCGGCTGGGCCGAGGTCGAATCCGGCTGCCTGGAGCAAGGCATCGACACGCTGGAAAAGCAGCGTGGTTTCCTGGAGAGGGCGCAGCTGTTCTACTGGCTGCCCACCTATCTGTGCTGGCTGACCGAGGCCCACCTGCGTGCTGCGAACTTGCAGGAGGCCAAGTCGTGCCTCGCGCAGGCCCACGATTTCAGCCGCCGAGGGGGCAACTCTTGGTATGAGGTCGAGTGCCTGCGCCTCGAAGGACGCCTTGCCGCCGCGGCGGCGCAAAGCCATGATGCATCAGCGGCCGAACGGTGCTTCGAGCAGGCGCTGGCGGTTGCCCGCCAGCGCGGCCAACGGGGATTTGCCTTGCGCACGGCGCGCGATCTTGCCGCCCTTCTTGCCGGCAAGGGCGAGCAGGCGCGGGCGCGCGAATTGTTGCAAGGCGAATTGCGCTTTTTCACGGATCAGCCAGAGGGAGGCGATCGCACAGATGCCAAAGCCTTGTTAGTCTCCCTCCGCAACGCCGCTCGAGGCTGACAGCCCCCTGGCGAGGTCGGCCGCGAGGTGGACATTTTTTTGAAGTGTTGGAAGTATCGGGGCGACGATGCCAAAAAAAGCGTGGTCGGAGAAATATGAGGGAGGCAGCCCCGAGGCCGAGCAGCGCCTTTTTGAGGGCTATGCGCGCGACATTCTCGGCGTTCAGCTCAAATACAAGAAGAAAAGCGGGTCGAGTGACATCGAACGCGCCTCGCATGCAAAAATGCTTCTTGGTGTGGCCAACGCCAGGCTTCGCGTTGTCCCCGAAATTCCCGAGCCGTTTCGAGTCGAGCATTTTCAGCCGGGCAAGGAGTACGCGGTCACCATCCGCTTCTCCAATGCCAGCGGTACGTGTCGCCCCGATACCATGCGGGATCTGCGCGGCGCCGCAATCCGCATCCGAATTTCGGATCAACAGTCGCAAGATCTGTTCGTCGCAAACTATCCGACGGCCCATGTGGGCAACGCGCGCCAGTTCGTTGCCTTCAGCAAGGCCATGGCTGGCAAGCGCACGCTACTATTCCCGCGCCTATTCTTGCACCTTGGCCCCTTCCACGCTCTGCGCACGATCGGAAACCTCCTAAAGGCGACGCGCCGACGGGTGCGCAGCCTGGCACTGGAAAGCTACTGGAGCCGCGGCCCGATCCTGTGGGGCGATGCCGGACCCGTGCGCTATCTGCTGCGTCCGGCCGCCGATGTCGCCGCGGCGCCTAAGCCGCCCTCGTCGCATGCCGACTATTTGCGCGAAGAGATTGCCGCGCGGCTTCGCGACGGCGATATCGCCTTTGATTTCTACCTGCAGCCCTTCGTCGGCGCCTGGGCTACCCCCATCGAGAACTTTGCCGCCGCCTGGAAGGAGAAGGTCTCCCGGCCGATCTTAGTGGCAACCTTGAGGATCCCGCAGCAGGACGTCGACGCCGCCGAGGGGCGGGCGATGGAGCGGGTGGTGGACCAGCTTTCATTCAATCCCTGGTACACGACCGACGCCTTCAGGCCGCTCGGCAACATGAACCGGGCACGGAAAGCGGCCTACCGTGCCAGCTCGGCGCAACGTCTCGGCTACCGATTTTGCGAGCAGCCGCCGCGGCGCAACGTTATCGCCGGCCGCATCGCCCGGGTTGGCTTCGCCCTCCTCAACCGGTTCGTGCCGTGGCATCGCTTGCCGCGGTCGCTCGCCCTGCTCAATCTCGCCATTTTGCGCAGCGAGCTGCGCGAGAACAATCTGATCGGCACCCAGCCGCAGGCAGGCGGGCCGCCGGCCTGTTCCGCACCATCGCCGATCCCCGAAGCGGTGCGAACCGCGCGGACGCACGATGGCACCTTCAACGATCTCTCCGATCAGGCTATGGGGGCTATCGGATCGGCGTTTGGCCGGAATATGCGGCCGGTCTACCAGCCGGACAAGTTCGATCAGCCCGATCCGATCCTCGTCAGCCGTGAACTGTTGACGCGCGAGACCTTCCTCCCGGCGAAGTCGCTCAATGTGTTGACAGCCGCGTGGATCCAGTTCCAGGTCCACGACTGGGTCAATCACGCGCGCTTCGACCTCGGCGAAGAGGGCAAGGACATTGTCCTGCCGCGCCCCGGTGCCGAGCCGTGGCGCAACCACAAGGACCTTCCCCCCGAGCCCAACATGCGCATTGCCGGCAACAAGATCATAGGTCATGCGCCCGGCGGGTATCCAGTCTTTCCCAATATCGCCACCCCCTGGTGGGACGGCTCGGAAGTTTACGGTGCGGATGCCCAGAAGGCCGCGGACCTGCGCGAGGGTGCCCTGCTCCGCCTCGATAACGGCTATCTGCCGACCGATCTGAGCGGCACCAATGTTACGGGCTTCAACGACGCCTGGTGGCTTGGGCTCAGCGCTATGCACACCCTGTTCGCGCGCGAGCACAACGTCATCTGCAGGGAGCTGCAGCTTGCCTATCCCGCCTGGCCGGATGAGCGCGTCTACCAGACGGCACGACTGATCATCGCGGCACTGGTTGCCAAGATCCACACGGTGGAATGGACCCCGGCGATCCTGGCGACCAAGACGATCGCTACGGCGCTACGCGCGAATTGGTACGGCGCGCCGAAGGATTGGTTGACGCAGCTCGGCATCTGGCTGTTCGACGCCCATGCGCTGAAGGGCATTCCCGAGACCCGGCCCGATCATCATGCGGCGCCTTACTCGCTGACCGAGGAATTCGTGGCCGTCTATAGGATGCACCCGCTGATCCCGGACGACTATGCCTTCTTCGACCACCGCGACGGGCGGCATCTTGAGACGCGCACGTTCACCGACATCCAAGGCCCCGCAACCGATGGCGAAATGCGGCGGCTCGAGCTCAGCAACGTGCTCTATTCCTTTGGGATCGCTCATCCCGGGGCCATCACGCTGCACAACTTTCCGCGTTCCCTGCAGAAATTCGAGCGCTTGAACGGAGAGCTGATCGATCTGTCGGTGGTCGACATCGTGCGCGACCGCCGGCGCGGCGTGCCGCGCTACAACGATTTTAGAGCAGCACTCAGGCTTCCGCGCCTGCGTGACTGGGAAGAGCTGTCGACGAACCCGATCACGCGGCGCAAGCTGCGCGAGGTCTATGGCAAGCTTAATATGGTCGACACCATGGTCGGCCTGCACGCGGAACCCGCCCCGGCGGGTTTTGGCTTCAGCGATACCGCCTTTCGCATTTTCCTTTTGATGGCGGCACGACGCCTGCAGAGCGACCGGTTCTTGACGATCGATTTCCGACCCGAAATTTACTCGCCGCTGGGCATCGACTGGATCGCCAACAATGGCATGACCAGCGTCATCTTGCGCCACTGTCCTGAACTTGCCGCGGCGCTACCGCGCACCGGCAACGCCTTTGCACCGTTCCGCCCAATTGCACCGCTGGGCGGCCACCAGGGCAATGCTTAGGCCACGTTTTCTGTGATCGATTGGGCGAGCCTGGAAGGCGCATGGCGCGCACGCACCCTAGCCTTTGGCGCCGCGCTCAGCTTTGCGCTCTATTCGCTCGCCACGCGCGGCGAGCGGACGCCAGACCTCGATGCGGCGCTGGTCGCGGTCGGCATCGTCTCGGCACTCATCTGCGCCATCGCCGTTTTATGGCTGGGCCTGCCAATGGCCGCAAGTTTCAACGACGCCGCGCTCGCGTTGCTGCACGGCGCCGTCATCGTGGCGATCGGCCTCTTCTTATTTGCGCGGGGCTCGCAGGTCTGCCTGGCGTCACCTTGGTGATGCTGGCGCAGGCGGAGGCAGTCGCCGCACCCATCTGAACCTACTGGTTTCAATGGGACGACCACGCCGGCTGTCGTCGATGGGGCGCTTATTCTTTTCGCCGTCCCGATGCACGGCTCTTGGGCGTGGATCGTGCCGATCATCGTGGGTAGCCGCCCCGTGGCACCCCTTTACGTTCCCCGAACCGATGCTCGGCTTGCGGGTCAGGTCGACGGTCTTGGGGCTCGAAAAAAGGCGCGAGTGCACGAGGGCCCACATTGCTCCGCCACAAGACGCCTGAGAAGCCCTGGCGCCTTCTGTGGAGGGTCGGACCGGTCTAGACTTCGCTTCCGCGGCCTCAGCCGCACAAAACCCAGTGGAGATGGTCGCATGGCAGTCGTCGAAAGCGAGCGTCACGGACAGGTCCTTGTCCTTCGCATGAACCGCCCGGAGCGGCTCAATGCCCTCAATGGCGAGATGCGCACTGCCCTTGCTGAACTGTGGACCGAGTTCCGGCACGACAAGGACTTGGAGGTTGCGATCTTCACCGGCGCCGGACGTGGCTTCTGCGCCGGCGAGGACATGAAGGAATCGCTTGCGAGCGGCACGCCCGGCGGCAAGCGACCGGCAATTGCGGATCCTTTCATGGACGGCGCGCTGGAGAAGCCGGTGATCGCTGCCGTCAACGGTTTTGCCATGGGTGGGGGCTTCATGCTGGTCGAGCGCACGGATCTGCGCGTGGCTGTGCCCGAAGCCGTGTTCGAGGTTTCAGAGGCGAAACGCTGGCTGTTGGGCGGCTACAATCATGGCCATGTTGCCAATCTGCCCTACCCCATCGCCATGGAGATGGCGCTCGGTTTCCGCTTCCCAGCCGAGCGCTTGTACCAGGTCGGCTTCCTCAACCGGCTCGTGTCGCAGGACGAGCTCATGCCGACAGCGCTGTCCATGGCCGAGCACCTGCTCTCGCTGCCGCCGGCCTCGCGCGTGAATACGGTGCACATGATGCGTCAGATGCGCCCGGAGCCTTCCCCGGGCCACAAGGCACTCGCCGCTAAGCTGCATGAGCACGGCGACAAGGGCGATCTCATGGAATCGCGCGCCGCCTTCGCCGAGAAGCGCAAGCCCAACTTCAAGGGTTGGCTCGACCCCCAAGACAGGTATCGGCTGCCAGGATTCGAGGACGTCAAATGATCTTGCGCTCCCGAAGCCCCTGAATGTCCGCCTTGCTGTAGCCAAGGCTCGTCAGGACCTCGTCGTTGTGCTCGCCGAGCTCGGGCGCAAGACCGATCTTGGCCGGTGTTTCCGAGAACTGCCACGGCGTGCCGTGAACCCTCAAGCGCTTACCGTGCTTGGGATAGTCGACCTCGGTGACGTAGCCGTTGGCGAGCACATCGGGGTCTGAGGCCGCCTCGAGCATCGTGTTGATTGGCGCCGAGACGATATCGGCGGCCCTGAGCTTGGCCACCCAGTGGTCGCGCGTGTCGGTCGCGAACAGACGGTCAAGCAAGGCGAGCAGCTCGGCCCGCCGGCCGGCACTATCCATGGCCTCGCCCAGGTGACCGAAACCCGCCTTTTCCACTTCGGCGTAAAAGCCGAGGCCGACCATCGCCTTCTTCCACTGGTCGCCGCCGAGCTGGAATACCATGGGCTTACCGTCACGATCGTTGAAGCTCGCCGACATTGCCGGCCGCTCGCGCGTGCCGGCGACGCGGGCCTGACCCGTCACCGGGTCGGTGCCGCGCCACAACGTGGTCGTGAACGTCCAACCGAGCAGGCGAACGATGCTGCCAAGGAGCGATAGTTCGACCTTTTGACCGACGCCGGTGGCGCGCGCATGCGTCAAGGCCGCGAGCGCGCCGCCGAAGGCAAGGATGGCGCAGGTCTCATCAGCAACGGAGGCGATGCCGGTGCGCATCGGCTGGCCCGGCGCAGCATAAGCTTGGGCGATGCCGCCAAGCGCCTGCGCCATGGAGTCCGTTCCGGGCAAATGCGCGTTCGGTCCCTTCGGGCCGTAGCCGGAGATCGAAATGTAGACCAGCTTCGGATTGACCTTCTTTAGGTCCTCGTAGCCAAACCCGTTCTTCTCCGCCGCCCCCGGGCGAAAATTCTGACCGAAGATATCCGCACGCTGGACAAGCTGGCGCAGGATCTCCCGACCCTCGGGGGTCTTGAGATTGAGCGTGACGCTCTTGACACCGCGGTTGTTGGTCTCGAAGAACGAGCTTGGATGCCCCGGTAGAACCGACGAGACGCGCTGGGGATCGCCGCCCTCGGGTACCTCGATCTTGATGACCTCGGCACCGAGATCGGCCATCAACATATAGGGTACCGTGCCGGCTTGGGCGGTCGAGCAGGCAACGACCTTCACACCGCTTAGCGGACCGTCGGAATTGGTCATGGTTTCTCCCCGTTTTCTATGCGTCTAGGCCCTGCGATAGGAGCCCGGAGACCGCTTCCCGTATGGATGGTGGCAAGGGCGCCGGGCGCCGGGCGTCGAGATCGAGTTGCACACCGGTCTGCACCATAGACGCGATCTCGCGACCGTCCGCAGCACGCATGTGATGGACATAGCTAAGCGAGGTATTACCAAGGTGAGCGATCGCCGTCGTGACGTCGATCCGGTCGCCAACTCCAGCCACCCCCGTCAGTCTCAGGT
>Ga0134122_10002097_pt1 | contig 14623 bp, 12 predicted proteins | sample KB302_FD_96461 | JGI IMG/M metagenome (GOLD analysis project Ga0134122, IMG submission 96461) | Terrestrial soil microbial communities without Nitrogen fertilizer from Kellogg Biological Station, Michigan, USA - KB3-0-2 | ecosystem: Environmental > Terrestrial > Soil > Unclassified ... | reverse complement strand
TCACGCGTCGTAGTGTTGCGTTCATGTCCTCAGACTCCTTCTTCCTGCACGTCACACTTCGCGATCGCAGTCCCCATCGTGCTCAGCGGGCCGGCGGCGGCGGCGGTGGTCCCGGGACGACGACGTCCGGGGGTGCGGGGGCGCCGACCGGCGGCGGCACGGGGGCGGCCACGACCACTTGGGCGGGGATCCACACCCAGTAGAACGGCACGGCGACCCCATCGCCTCGCAGCTCGTAACCGCCGGGGGGGTACTGGACGACAGTCACGCTCGGCGCCGTCATCAGCACCACCTGCTGGTCCACCCACCACCATGCGTAATACGGCGACCATGCGCCGGGGCCGCGCTCGAATCGCCAGCCGTGCCCGCGCTCGAGGTGCCAGGGCACTGGCCGACGCTCGATTTCCCTGCGCTCGAATCGCTCGCGCTCACGCCCCCGCTCGTCACGACGATCCTGCGCGCGGCGATACCGCGGACCGTCCGGCGGCCCGACAGTCGCGTGACGCGGCTGCGCAACAGCCGAAACCGGCACCATCATCACGCTCGCGAACAGCGCTGCGGCGCCCAGCCCAATGACGACTCCGCGCATTCGATTCACCTCCCCGCTCTCCACCTGTCCGACGCCGCGCGGGGCTACGCTATTCCCGGACCGTCACGCTCTTCCTACGCCCGCGGTAGATCCTACGTTGACCGGGCGGCCGGCTCGCGCGTGACAGTTCCGGCCGCGGTGGGCCGTGCGCTACACTGGCCGGGATGCGCAGGCTGGTCGTCTCGCTCGTCGTGGTGGGCGCGGTGAGCCTCGTGGCGCAGCCGGTCGCGGCGGGGCCGCCCGCCGACGTCACCGCCTACTGCCGCGCGACGCAGCCGTCGACGCAGGCGCAGGTGCGGTGCCTCTTCACCGAGCGTAGCGCGCAAGATCGCGCGATACGCGCGCGCGCCTCCGCGGCGCCCGATGCCTGGGCGCGGTGTGAGAGCGGCAGCGTCTCGTGGACGGACATGGCGAGCTGTCTCGGCCAGGGGGGAACTTCCGGCGGTGTCGCGACGTCCGTCGGCGGCGCGGCGGCACCGAGCGCAGCCGAGAGCGACGAGGCCCGGCCCGAGCAAGGCCGCGACGCCGCCCCCAGCGCCACGGCCGCCGCGCCGGCCCCGAGCGAGCCCGTGGCGCCGCCCAGCGCCATCGCACCGTCGCCCTCGACCGTGATTCTCGGCCCTCGGGGGACGGCGGCGTCCGCGGCCTCCGAGCCCAACCGTGTCACGCGGCCGGTGACCGAGGCCGAGGCCGAGCGTCATCTGAAGGGAGTGCTCGAGCGCAGCGGCGAGCCGGCCGCGCGCTGCACCAAGACCCAGTACAGCGGCGGCTGGGTCACCGTCTGCGACTGATGCGCGGCTAGTCGCCCTTCCGCAGCGGCGCCAGCGCGCGCCGCAGATCGTCGGCCGCACGATCCCAGCCGCGCTGGATCGCTCGCCAGTCGTTCTGGAACTTCGATCGAACGTCGTTCCCCGCCGCCGCCTCACCGGAGCGCGCAGGCGCTGAGTGCGCCGGTGCGGGCGCGGCTGGCGCCGGGAGGGGCGCTTGCGCGGCCGGCGGAGGTCCCGGCGACGCCGCGGGCTCATCTTGCGGCTTCGGTGCGAATGCGCGCTCCGTCGGCGCGGGGACCGGCGGCGGTGGGGCGGTGCTCGGCGCGGGCCGCTCGACCGTCGCGGGCCGCTCAATTGGTGTGACCGCGATCGCCCGCTCGGCCGGCTTGGGGGCCGGAGACGCCGCCGGCTTGGCCGCCGTCACCGTGCCGCGCGACCGTGGCGCGTTCTTTGGCACCGGAATCGGCTTGTCCTCGCTCTTCGCCGGCGGCTCCGTCAGCGCCGCCTCGGGCCCCATGCGGCGCGCGGCCACTTCCGAGACTTCCATCTCGAGCCGCTCCAGCGTGTGCTCGGAATCCTTCATCCGCTGCTCGACGCCGTGCAGCCGCTGCGTCTGCGCGTCGATCTTCGCGTCGAGTGCGGGCACGCGCGTGTCGGGAGCAGGCGCGGAGGTCGAGCGAACCGGCTGACCGATCACGACGGCCAGCAGGATCGCGGTGGCGGCGAAGCATCCGGCGGCCACCGCGTGGCCGACGCGGGTCAGCAGGGCCCGGCGCGAAGTCCGAGCGGGCGATTCCTCCCCTTCGGAGGTGAAGCCGTAGAACGCCGTCAGGAGGCAGATGACAACCGCGCCGAGGGCGCTGAGCACGATCGAGGCGGTAAGTGCCGTGTAAGCGAGCGGGGGCATAGATCTCCTCCAGCCCCTGCCTTCAATCTACATGCCGTTGACCAGGGCTGCCACGGCTTGGTCCGGGCTAGAGCCCGAGCGCGGCGAGGCGGGGCGCGGTCGGCACGCCGTCGGCGTCCCACCCGCGGAGGGCGTAGTAGGTGTCCAGCATCGCGGCCAGCTCGTCGGGAGGGCAGTACATGCCGGCCGACGGCCCGTCGGGGATCGGCTCATGCATGACCTTCCAGGGCAGCACGTCGGCGGCGCGGCGCACGCCCTCACGCACGTTGAACAGACGCTCGAGGTTGATGATCCGCTCGCCGATTCCCTCCAGCTCGGCCACGCTGACGTCCCAGCCGGTGACGGCGCGGACCATGCGCGCGTACGGCTCGTCGAGGAACAGGCCGAAGCCTCGCTCGGAGGTGAAACGGCACATGACCAGCGAGTCACCGACCGCGGTGAAGTGCTGGCTGCGCGCGGCGAACGCGGGCTTGTCGGCGGTCGAGCGGCGATCGAACGTGGGCGCGTACTGCGGCGTCGGCCGGGTGTCGTGGTGGCTGCCGCCGCGCGTGGCGGTGGCGTAGCCGATCGACAGCCCCTTGAGCGCGCGCGCCGAGTGCGCGGGCAGCTCCAGGCGCTTGACCGCGTACACGAGCTTCGTGCCCTCCGGGTGGACGGACTCCGCCAGCCGCCACGCGCCGTCGGCCAGGCGGTCGCCGAAGCCCTCGCGCCGCGCCGTCATCTCGACCAGCTTCAGCATGCCGCGCCAGTCGCCCCAGCCGAACGGCACCCCGACGTCCTTGTCCGAGAGCCAGCCGCGCTCGAGCGCCTCGCAGACGAAGGCCAGCGTCACGCCCATCGAGATCGTGTCCAGCCCCAGCAGATCGCAGAGATCGTTGGCGAGGATCAGCGCCTCGGGCTCGGCGATGCCGAGCATGGGGCCGAGCGCGAAGATCGACTCGTACTCCGGCATCTTGGCCTTCGTGCCGGCGAACTCGCCCTCCTTGATCGCGTACTGCTTGCCGCACGCCACCGGGCATTTCAGGCACGTGGTGTCACGGTCGTGGTAATGCTCCTTCATAGATTCGCCGCCCACGGCCCGGGCCTGGTCGAAGACCTCGCGGCGCAGATTGAAGCTGCCGAGCGCGCCGATCGCATTGATGGGTCCGACCAGGAACGGCGTGCCGAAGGTCGACAGCGCGGCCGTGCCCTTCTTGAGCGGCTCGCGCGTCTCGTCGAGCAGCGCCCTGAGCGCGGCGGGATCGGCGATCTCCGTCTTGCGCGCGCCCTTGACCACGACGGCCTTGACGTTCTTGCTTCCGAGCACCGCGCCGAGCCCGCCGCGCCCGGCCACCGCCTCGCGGTTCTTCCAGTAGTGCGCCAGCGCGGCGAAGCGCACGCCGCGCTCGCCGGCCGGGCCGATGGCGATCGCGTCGGCGTCGGCGCCCTCGGCGGCCACCAGCGCGTTCACCGTGTCGCGCGTCGAGCGTCCCCAGAGCGCGGCGGCCGGCTCGAGGCGCGCGCCCGTCTCGTCCACGACCAGGTACGAGGGCGCCGCCGCGCGACCCGTGAGGACGATGGCGTCGAAGCCGGTGCGCTTGAGCGTCGCCGGCCAGCGGCCGCCGAACGTCGAGTCGAAGAACAGCCCGGTGAGCGGCGACTTGGCGGCGGCGAGCGCGCGGCTGTTGCCCGGCACCGTCGTGTCGGTGATCGGGCCCACGGCGAACACGATGGCGCTGCGCGGATCGAGGGCGTCGATGCCGGCCGGCACGTGATCGTGAAGCACACGCGCGGCGAGGCCGTTGCCGCCGAGCAGCGCGCGCGCCGTGGTCTCGACCAGCGGCTCCACGCGCGAGCGCCCGGTCGTGCAGTCGACGAAGAGAATGCGCCCGCCGTAAGCCTTCATGCCCGGCATGGTACTCCGGTCAGCGAGTCGAGGAGCAGGGGCCCTGGCGGGCGGCGGTGGCGAGATCGCTGGGCAGGTCGGACTGGGTCAGCAGCTTGCGGCAGGCGGTGGCGGTGGCTTCGGGCTGCTTGAGCGTGGCGAAGGCGCGAGCGGCGCCGAGCAGGCCGCGGCGGCCGGGCGGCGTCGACGGCGCCATGTACGCCGCCGTCAGGTAGTACTCGGCCGCGGCCAGCACGTCGCCCTCGCCCGCGTACGCGTCGCCCATCGTCTGCGCCGCCTCGGCGGCCACGGCGGTCTCGTCGCTCTTCAGCAGCCGCTCGAGGATGGCGCGCGCCTGGTCCCAGCGCTGATCCTGCACCAGCAGCCGCGCGTGGCCCATGAGGGCCGTCGCGCTCGACTCGGGGCCGCGGCTCTCGCGCGCGGCGCGCGAGTAGGCCTCGAGCGCGCCGGCGCGATCGCCGGCCACCTCGCGGACCCGCGCCAGTAGCAGGACGGCGCGCGGATCGTTCGGCGTCTCGGCCGCGATCTTCTCGACCTCGGCCCGGGCCTCGCCGGCCTTGCCGGTCTCCACGAGGGCCTGCGCGAGGCGCAGCCGCGCGCCGGGGACGAACGGGCTGTCGGGATACTTCTGGCGCAGCAGCGTGTCGGCCTCGCTGGCCACCGCCCACGCGTGCGCCTGGGCCGCGGCGGCGCCCACGCGCTCGAGCGCGTCGTCGGCGGCCTCGTGCGCCGGCTGCTCGCTCACCAGCCGCTTCGCGGAGCCGAGCGCGCTCGGCCAGTCCTTCTCCTCGACCGCGATCCCGGTGAGCACATAGAGCAGCGCGCCGGCGCGCTCGGCGCCGCGGGGCCCCGGCGGCACGGTACTCAGCGCGGCGGCGGCAGACGGCTTGAAGCCGGCGAGCTTGCCGCGAGCGACACCGGCCACGGCGATGCCGTACTCGGCGACCGCGACGACGTCCGGCGTGCCGGCGTCGCGCGCTTCCTCGAACCGCTTGACGGCCTCATCCCAGCGCTTCTGCTTGAGCGCGATGACGCCGTCGCCGGCGCTGGCGAAGGCGCCGAGTCCTTCCTTGCGCGTGAGCGCGAGCTCCTTCTGCGCGCCCGCCGTGTCGCCGGCGTCGAGCAGCGCCACGGCCAGCGTGGCGTGGGCCCGTCCGAAGAGCGCGGGGAACGGCGCGCGGCCGAGCCAGTCCGTCATCGCGGTCTTGCCCTCCGCCGCTTCGCCGGTGCGCACGAGCAGAATCGCGCGGTTGATCCGTGCGAAATCGGCGCGCGGATGCGTGGGGTACGTCTGCACCACGCGATCGAGCAGCTCGCGCGCCTCCTCGTACTGCCCGGCGGCCAGCGCCAGCTCCGCGGCCAGCTCGAGGGCGTCCACCGCGTTGGCGTGATCCGGCGTGGCGCGCACGAACTCGAGGAATTCACGACGCGCGACATCGGCCCGGCCCTGGCGCAGAGACGTCCACGCCACCGCCTGGCGCACCATCGGCGCCTCGGATCCGCCGGGGAACTCGACGAGCGCACGACGGAAGGCGGCGCCCGAGGCCGCGTAGTCACCGGCCTGATAGGCCGCCTCGCCCTGCAGGTGCAGCACGGCTGCGCGGAGCTCCGGCGGCAGCCCGCCCGTACTGGCCAGCACGGTGAGATCCGTCTGCGCCTGAGCGAACTCCCGCAGCTCGAAGTCGACGCGGGCCAGCCGGAACGCGGCCTGCGCCGCCACCGGCGTGCCGGCGCTCACCTGCCGCGCGAGATCGAACTGCGTGCGCGCGTCGTCGCGGTTGCCCTTGCCGCGGTCGATCTCGCCCTTGGCGATGAGCACCCACGCGCGCGCCGCCGGCGTGAGATTGGCGCCCAGCGCGTCCTGCACGATGGCGTCGACCTCGGCCGTCTGGGGCGTCTCCGCCGCCGCGCGGATCAGACGCAGCAGCAGCGGCACCGTCAGCGGCGAGCGGCGCGCGCCGAGACCCGCCGCCGCATCGCGCGCGGCCTTCCAGTCGCCGTTGGCCAGCAGCGCCAGCGCCAGCGCCGCCTCGCCCCAGTCGCGCTCGGCGCCGCTCGCGGGCGGCGTGTACGCGCGGATCGCCGCCAGCGCCTCCGGCGCGTGACCGGCCGCCAGCGCCCACCACGCCCGGCGAAGCTGGGCCGTGGCCAGCAGCGGATGGGCGCCGCCGTCCACGAACCGCTTGAGGTCGGCCTCGGCGCGGCCGGGCTCGTCGACGCGGCCGAGCGCGTCGCCGTGCCAGAAGAGAACGTCGCGCGCGAGCGCCGCGGGCGCGCCGCGCTCGAGCAGCTGCGTCCACGTCTGCACCGCGTCGCCGTAGCGGCCGAGCGCGTACTGCGCCAGCGCCAGGCCATGGCGCGCCCACGGCTCGATCGGCGCCGGCGCGGCGGTGCTGAGGACCGAGCTGAACGCGTCACGCGCGCGCGGGGCGTCGCCGATGCGCAGCGCCGTCCAGCCGCTCGAGTGCAGCGCCCACGGCCGCACGTCCGTGCGCGTGGCGTCCTGCACCACCTGGCGGAACGCCCAGTCGGCCTGCTCGATCCGGCCGAGACGATAGTACGTCTCGCCGAGCCAGTAGCGAGCCTCGCGCAGCACGTCACGATCCGGGGTCTTGATCGCGCTCTCGAGCGCCTTGGCGGCGTCGTCGTACTCACCGCGCTGGAAGCGGGCGCGGCCGCACTCGAGCGACTCGCTGGCGACGCCGGTCCACGCGCCGATGCACGGCAGCGCGCGCGGCGGCGTGACGAACGCGGCCGGCTTCTCGGCAGTCGGCACCACGAGTGCGGCGGGCGGCACCACCGGCAGATCCACGGGCGGCGGCGGCAGCGGCGCGTCCGCCAGCACCGGCGGCTTGTCGAGGGGCGCCGCCACGAATCCGATCAGCGGCGCCAGGTCGGGCGGCGGCGGTGTGAGCGGCAGCGGCGCCGCGGCGGCGAAACCGACCCACAGAGCGAGCAGCGCGAGCGCGCGCCTCACGACTTCTTGCTCGCCGGCTTGTCGGCCGGCTTGGTGGGCTTGGCGCCGTTGCCGTTGGTCTTGGGCATCTGCCGCTTCACCTCGGCCACGCGGTCGCGCGCCCAGTCCCGCAGCGTCGTGTCCGGGCTCTTGGTGGCCACGGTCTCGTAGGCCGCCAGCGCCGCCTTCCATTCTTTCTGCTCCTCGCGGGCGAGCCCCAGACCGGCCAGGGCACGGAAGCGCGAGCTGATGTCGACGTCCGGGATGGTGCCGACGGCCTCGAACGCCTTGGCCGCCTGCGGGAAGTGCCGCTGCTTGAGCTCCGCTTCGCCGACGAGGAGCAAGCCCTCGGCCTTGATGCCCTCGTCGTCACTCTGCGCGGCGATGGCCCCGAGCGCGACGGCATCCTTCCAGTTCTTCTGCTTGAAGGCGGCGGAGGACAGCTCGCTCGCCATCTTTCGCGTGCGCTCATCTTGAGGGAACTCCGCGCGCAGCTTGCGCCATGCCGCGTCCTGCTCCGCGCGCATCCCGAGGCCGGCGGCGATGGTGGCCGCCTCGTGGTAGCCCTCCGCGGTGGCCGGATCCTGGGTCATGAACGTCTTGTAGGCGGCGAGGCGCTGGCTGCGATCCCCGTACTTGGCCAGGCCCTGCGCGAGCAGCCGCCGGGCCTCGGGCGCCTGCTCGTGATTGGGATTCGCGGTCACGAACGCCGAGAGATCCGACAGGCCGCCCGGGCGATCGCCGTTGTTGTACTTCACCCAGCCGAGCAGGTACTGCGCGTCGGGGATCAGCTTGGCGCCGGGGAACTTCGTCGCGAACGTGGACAGCAGCGGCAGCGCCTCGCTGATGCGCTTGGCCTCGACGAGCGCGCGCGCGAGCTGCAGCGTGGCGGCCGGCGCCAGCGCGTGATCGGGCCACGTCGTGAGGAAGTCGCGGAAGGCTGTGATGGCCGGCTGGGGGTTCTTGAGCTCGAGCTCGCTCCACGCGAGACCGTAGAGCGCGTCCGGCGCCAGCGGCCCGGCCGCATCGGTGCGCACGATCTCGTCGTAGGCCGCGCGCGCCTCGCTGTAGCGCTTGAGGCGGAACTGCGCCTCGGCCTGCCAGAACTTCGCCTCCTGGACCTCGGCCGTGGCCTTCAAGGCGGTTTGCGCCCGGCCGAGCGCCTCGAGCGCGGACTCGGAGTCGTTGAGCCGCAACCGGGCCTGGCCCAGCAGCAGCAGCGCGCGCGGATGCCGCGCGTCGGTCGGATACTGGGTCACGAATCGCTCGAGCGCCCGCCGCGCCACCGGGAAGAAGCGGTCCGCCATCGCCTTCTCGCCGACGAGGAACAGCCGATCGGCCTCCTCGAGCGCGGAGACGGAGACAACCGCGGGTGGCAGCAGTAGGCCGAGAGCGAGGGCCGCGACGATCGCCAGCCGGCGCTTCATGCCAACGAGCGTAGCACGTCCATGGTACGGTCATGGCGTGCTGCGTGTGTGTGCGTTCGACCTCGATCACACTCTCGTCAACACCCCGCTGGACCTGGCCGCCATGGCCGTGGATATGCGGGCGCTGCTCGAGACGCGCTGCGGGCCGCTGCCGGCTCGGCCGGACCGCTACCGGGTCGGCGAGCTCATCGGCTGGTGCCAGGCCAACGCGCCCGACGTCGAGAAACCCCTGTGGGAGGTCGCGCTCGACCACGAGCGGCGGGCGATGGCCGTCGCCACGCTGGAAGCCGGCGCGCGCGCGGCGATCGAGGGGGCGCGCGCGGCCGGTTTCGCCACCGCCGTGTGGACCAACAACGCGCGCGACATCACCGCGGAGGCACTGGCGCGCTTCGATCTGCTGGGCGTGCTGGACCTCGTGGTCACGCGCGACGAGATGCGCGCGCTCAAGCCCGATCCCGACGGCTGGCGCCTCGTCGTCGAACGCTTCGGCGTCCCCCACGACGCCGTCGTCGTCGGCGACTCGTGGGTCGACGGCGTCGCCGCCGCCCGCGCCGGCGTTCCCTTCATCGCCTACCGCCCGAAGGAGCCCGACCTCGTCCGCTGGGAGATCACCCCCGTCGCCCGCCTCACCGACCTCGCCGCGCTCCCCGCCTGGCTGCAACGCCGAATCGGTCACAGCCAATGACCGCCATGCGAGACCGTGATGCAGGCCGCTCACGGCCCCCATTGGGGGGTATCGGGGGTAGCGGCGGTCGCGCCCCCGATCATGAAAAATCGGGCGGCGGGGGGAGCGGCGGTCACCGTTCGATTCGAGAAGGTCATGCCGGCCGCTCACGGTCCCCGTTGGGGGGCGTCGGGGGGAGCGGCGGTCGCTCCCCCCGACTATAAAGATGGAACTATTCGAGGACGCGGGCAGCGCCAGCGGGCCGGACGCCTCGGGGCCGCTGGCCGATCGCATGCGGCCGCAAGCCCTCGACGAGATCGTGGGCCAGGAGCACCTGCTGGGACCCGGGCGTGTGCTGCGGGCGGCGATCGAGAGCGGCGAGCTGCACTCGATGATCCTGTGGGGCCCGCCGGGCTCGGGCAAGACCACGCTGGCCTCGCTGATGGCGCGCGTGGCCGGCGCGCGCTTCGTCGCGTTCTCCGCCGTGCTGTCCGGCGTGAAGGAGATCCGCCAGGTCGTCGGCGAGGCCGACCTCGAGCGCCAGCGCCGGCGGCGCCGCACGATCCTCTTCGTGGACGAGATCCACCGCTTCAACCGCGCGCAGCAGGACGCGTTCCTGCCCCACGTCGAGAAGGGCACGATCGTGCTCGTCGGCGCCACCACGGAGAACCCGTCGTTCGAGGTGAACTCCGCCCTCCTGTCGCGCTGCCGCGTGTACGTGCTGCGCGCCCTGACCGAGGACGACCTCGTGGAGATCATGCGGCGCGCGCTGGCCGACCGCGAGCGCGGGCTGGCCGGCCTCGGGCCCGACGTCAGCGACGAGGCGCTCCGGCTCATCGCCCGCCTGGCCAATGGCGACGCGCGCTCGGCGCTGAACATCCTGGAGCTCGCCGTCCAGCTCACGAAGCCGGCGGCCGGACGGCGCGCCGTGACGGAGGCCGGCATCCGCGAGGCCGCCCAGCGCAAGACGCTGCTCTACGACAAGTCGGGCGAGGAGCACTACAACCTGATCTCGGCGCTCCACAAGTCGCTGCGCGACTCCGATCCGGACGCCTCCCTCTACTGGATGACGCGCATGCTCGACTCCGGCGAGGATCCGCTCTACGTCGCGCGCCGGCTGGTGCGCTTCGCGTCCGAGGACATCGGCAACGCAGACCCGCGCGCGCTGACGCTGACGCTCGCCGCCAAGGAGGCGTACGACTTTCTCGGCTCGCCCGAGGGTGAGCTGGCCCTGGCGCAGGCCACGCTCTTTCTGGCACTGGCGCCGAAGTCGAACGCCGCCTACGTGGCCTACAACGAAGCCAGGGCCGACGTGCAGGAGCGGCCGTCGGAGCCGGTGCCGCTTCACATCAGGAACGCGCCCACCGGATTGATGAAAGATCTTGGCTATGGCGCCGGTTACCAGTACGCCCACGACGCGCCCGACGCCCGCGTGACGCAGGAGCACCTGCCGGAGTCGCTGCGCGGCCGGCAGTACTATCGCCCCAGCGAGCGCGGCCTCGAGGCCGAGCTCGGGCGCCGCCTCGCCGAGTGGCGCCGCTGGCGGCAGGAGCACCGACCGAAGGCGTAGCTCCCTGGCACCGGGTTTGCCTCCGTGATCTGACGGAGGACCGTGTCATGAAGCGCTCCCTCGTCGCTCTCGCCATCCTCGGGCTCTCGGCCACCACCGCCACGGCAGCGCCCGGCGACCCCCGCGTGCTGCAGGGCACGCTCGAGTGGCCCGCCACCGTCGCCAACGAGCCCTTCGTGGTCATGCGCGGTGAGGACAGCCGGCTGTACTACGCCGATATCAGCGCCGCCCAGCGGCGCACACCCGATCCGCTGACCGCCGGCACGCGCATGACCGTCCTCGGCGTGGAGGGCTCGCGGCCCTACGAGATCGCCGCCATCGCCGTCGGCGCCGGCGACGCCGCCGCGCTCGGCCTGCCGCCGACCGGCCCCACGGCCTCGGCGCCGGCCGCCCCGTCGGCCTCGATCCCGTCCGCCGCGATAGTCCAGGGACCTCCCGCCGAGCCCATGTGGCGCGTGGACGGCACCGTGCAATCGGTTGCCGGAGGCCGCGTGACGTTGCGCAAGTCGGACGCCCGCACGGTGAGCGTGGACGTCTCGCAGCTCAGCGACCAGACACTGGCCGCGCTCCGTCCGGGTGACCGCGTGTCGCTCTTCGGCGTGCCTCGCAAGGACCACCGGCTGGTGGCCAACGGCTACATCCAGAACGAGACCGCCGCGCCCTCGGCTTCGCCGGGCTCCACGCGCTGAGACCGTAGCGCTCACGGGCGGCGGAGCGGGACTGCTACAATCCGCTCATGCCGCGCGTGGGCGTGATCTTCGGCGGGCGCTCCGGCGAGCACGAAGTCTCGCTAGCCTCCGCCGCGTCGATCATCGCCGCGCTCGAGCGGCGCGGCCACGACGTCGTCCCCATCGGCATCGCTCGTGACGGACGCTGGGTGGTCGGCGGCGATCCGATGCGCGCGCTGGCCGAGCAAGCGCGCCTGGCGGCGCCGGGCGGCGGCGACGCCGGCTCCGTCAAGAAAGCCCTGGCCGATCGCGCCGAGGGCGTCCGTGCTGCCGTCTCCACCTCGCTGGCGCGCTCCGAGCCCGCCGGCAGCGTGCCCGCCGAGCTGCGCCAGGGCCTGGACGTGGTCTTCATCGCGCTCCACGGGCCGTACGGCGAGGACGGGACGATCCAGGGCCTGCTCGAAGTCGCCGACGTGCCGTACGTGGGCGCCGGGGTGCTGGCCTCCGCCGTCGGCATGGACAAGGCCACCATGAAGACGATCTTCCGCGCCCACGCCCTGCCGATCGTCGAGCACGTGGTGGTGCTGCGCCGCGACTGGCGCGCGCGGCGCGACGCGGTCGCGCGCGACGTGCTGGCGGCCGTCGGGGTGCCGTGCTTCGTCAAGCCGTGCAACCTGGGCTCGAGCGTGGGCATCAGCAAGGTCGCCACCGCCGCGCAGCTGCCGGCCGCCCTCGACGAGGCCGCGCGCCACGACCGCAAGATCGTCGTCGAGCGCGCGATCCCGCGCGTGCGCGAGGTCGAGGTCAGCGTGCTCGGCAACGACGACCCCGAGACGTCGCTGCCCGGCGAGATCGTGTACGAGAGCGAGTGGTACGACTACGCCACGAAGTACGCCGAGGGCGAGGCGCGGCTGGTCTGCCCGGCCCCGATCGCCCCCGCCCTCACCGCGCGCGTGCGCGAGCTGGCCGTGGCCGCCTTCCGGGCCGTCGACTGCGCGGGCATGGCGCGCGTCGACTTCTTCCTCGACGGCGCCACGCTGCTCGTGAACGAGATCAACACCATCCCCGGGTTCACCTCCACCAGCGGCTACGCGAAGATGTGGGAGGCGACCGGGCTCGCCTACCCGGACCTCGTGCAGCGGCTCGTCGACCTCGCCCTGGAGCGCCACCGGGACAAGTGACGGGACAGGTCGCCGTCATCATCGCCGGCGGCGGCACCGGCGGACACACGAGCCCGGGGCTGGCCGTGGCCACGCTGCTGCGCGCGCGCGGGATCTCGCACGCCTGGATCGGCAGCCACGACGGCGTGGAGGCGCGGCGCGCGGCCGAGGAGTCGATTCCCTACCACGCGATTCCGACCGGCAAGCTTCGCCGCTACTGGGCGTGGCGCAACGTCAGCGACCTGGCCGTGAACGTGCCCGCCGGCATCGTGCGGGCGCGCGCGCTCGTGCGGCAGCTCGCCCCGCGCGTGGTGCTGGCCACCGGCGGCTTCGTCGCGCTGCCGGTCGTGCTGGGCGCCGCGCTGGCCCGCGTGCCGGTGGTCGTGCACGAGCAGACGTCGGTGCCGGGGCTGGCCAACCGCATCGCCGCGCGCCTGGCCCGCAAGGTGGCTGTGACGTTCGCCGGCAGCGAGAGGCACTTTCCCCCCGATCGCGTCGTGCTTACCGGAAACCCGCTGCGGCCCGACCTGCGTACGGGCACGCGCGCGGACGCGATCGGCCGCTTCGGGCTCGACCCGGCGCTGCCGCTCGTGTACGTCACCGGCGGCGCGCTGGGCGCGCGCGCCATCAATCGCGCGATCGGCGAGATCATGCCCGGCCTGCTGGCCGGGGCGCAGGTCGTCCACCAGTGCGGCGACAACCAGGCGACCGGCGATCGCGCGTGGCTGGAGGCGAAGCGCGCCGCACTGCCGCCGGCGCTGGCGCAACGCTACACCGTGCTGCCGTGGGTCGGCCCCGAGCTGGCGGGCATTTACGCCACCGCCTCGCTGATCGTCACGCGCGCCGGCGCCGGCACCGTCAACGAGTGCTGCCAGCTCGGTCTGCCCGCGCTCTACATCCCCCTACCGGGCACGCGCGGCGACGAGCAGACGGCCAACGCGCGACTGGTCGGCCGCGCCGGCGGCTGCGCGATCCTGCCGCAGGCGACGCTCACCCCCGATCTCCTGCTCGAGCGCATCCGCGCACTGCTGGCCGAGCCCGCGCGCCTGAAGGAGATGGGCGAGCGAGCGCGCGCGCTGGCGATCCCCGACGCCGCCGAGCGCCTCGTGGCCGTGCTGCTGGAGGTCGCGGAATGACGCGATCAGATCGCCGGGCGTCGCCCGTTCAGATCGAACCGGAGCGCGCAGTCCCCGCAGGCCGGCACGGTGCGGCAGTGGGACTTGGCGACGGCGACCAGGAGGGCGTGGAACTCGTTGAAGAGCGCGGGATCGGACGGCAAGTGCGCTTCGACGAACGCACGCGTCTCCTCGTAGCCGATGCCCACGGGCACGAAGCGGTGGCGCGCGAGCACGCGGCGCGCGTAGGCATCGGCCACGAACACGGGGCGATCCGCGGCGTAGAGCAGGATCGCGTCCGCGGTCTCGGGACCGAGCCCCGGCAGCGCCAGCAGCTCCCGGCGCAGCGGGCCCAGCGGCGCGCGCCGCAGCACGCGAAAGTCGCCGTCCGCACGGGTCAGGAGCCATTGCGTGACGTCAGCCAGCCGGCGTGCCTTGAGCCGCCACGTGCCGGCCGGCCGCACGAGCGCGCCGAGCGTCGCGGCGTCCGCGGCGGCGAGCCGCTCGGGCGTGAGACGTCCGGCCGTACGCAGCGCGGCGATGGCGAGCGCGGCGCCGGCCCAGGCCGTGTGCTGCACCAGGATCGCGCCCACGACCACCTCGAACGGCGTGCGGGCCGGCCACCAGCCTTGTGGCCCGTGGCGCGCCAGCAGCGCCCGGTAGAGCCGCAGCAACCGTGCCTTGACGCGATCGCGCGGCGGCCCGGGAATCCGGCGCCACGCGGTCAGCACCGGAGGGGTTGACGGCATGCTGGGGGTCATCCTCCTGCTCCAGACGTTGACGCTGGCGATCGCGGGACCGGCCACGTCACCCGAGTATCTCCCGCTCCGCATCGCCGAGGCCGAGGGCCATTTCGCGCGCGAAGGCCTGAACGTGGTCCTCAAGACGACGCGGGCGGAGCCCGGCGCCGCC
>Ga0134122_10002096_pt1 | contig 14625 bp, 15 predicted proteins | sample KB302_FD_96461 | JGI IMG/M metagenome (GOLD analysis project Ga0134122, IMG submission 96461) | Terrestrial soil microbial communities without Nitrogen fertilizer from Kellogg Biological Station, Michigan, USA - KB3-0-2 | ecosystem: Environmental > Terrestrial > Soil > Unclassified ... | reverse complement strand
TGTGCAAGGTCGAAGTCATGAATCACAAGGGACGCACCGATTCCCGAAGACGTCAGTTGCACGTCGAGAAAGCTGAACGGCACCGGGTGCGCGGCCGCAGGTAACGCGAGTGTCAGCAGCAACACCCAAAGGAATAGAACACGCTGCATTGCACGGCAGGCTACCCGACTTGCCGTCACCGTGCAAGCGAGTGGAAATTCCCCTAAACGCTGGAGGCATCATCCCGAAGATTGCATGAGTCTGCGTTGCAAAGACTGCAAGACTCGCAGGGGTTGTTTTTTCTATTACGCACTTCTTGTCGCTGGTAAGCTCTTGAACATCCTGCTGCAGTGCCTCGCTTGAAACTCATCGCTCCCGCGGCGCTATCAAGCCGCCCGAAGCACGGGTCCCGGGACGGCGGCGCAGGTGAATTATGAGTTAGACGCACAACGATTGGCTGGCTACCAGACTACGTTTTTGGGGTTGGACTGAAGATGAGGGTTGAAGAAGAATACGCCGACGTTCTCCAGAACATCGAATCGGCCATCGTGACGGTCTTTAGCCGGAGTTCGGGCATTGTCGATCGGGACGTGGTCGCTGCCGTTGAGGCGCTGATAAACGGTTATGTGCGCGAGAGGCCAGGTCGTGTGGCACCAGCCGTGGGCCCGCCAGGGCGAGCACGAGTCGTGTATGAACAGTGCCGTCGCATCTGCGAATGGCGGTTAGGACGACAGCCGTTGAACGAAAACGAATCGCCCGAAGATGATCCTCGGCCGGGAGAGCTATCGGTTTCTGAACTCATCTTGTGTTTGAAGCGCCTACGCAAATCGGTGCGGTTGTGGCACGCTCGGGGAGGAGCACAGGGATACCTCCAGTATGTGCGCCAGTTTCTCAACGATGCAGATGCTAAACTGGGCGTCTAACACGGCAATGGAGCCGACAATCGGCGCGCCGTGCTTTCGGCGCACTTGATGGCTGCGGCCCGCGCCGCTTGCGGCTCATTGCTAAGCCGTTAGCCAGACTCCCGCCTCTTGCAGTGGCCCCGATTGGAGCATCGGGCTATACTGAGTCCCATGTCGCGAAAGGTACCCAATCCTCCTCCAGGTTTTGACGAGCTTACCGTTGATGAGAAGCTCAACTACGTGCAGTCATTGTGGGATCGTGTCGCTGCGAAGCCGGAGACGGTCCCAGTACCTGAATGGCATCTCGAGTTGATTGAGGAGCGGCTTCGTCGGAATCAGACAGGAGCCGGTCGGCCTTGGGCGGAGGTCCGAGACGAACTGCTCGCACGGCTGCGACAATCGTAATTCTTCCGGTGATCCGTCTCTTGCATTTATGGGACGAGGCTGATCTCGATGTCGTCGACGCAGTTGCGTGGTACGAAGGACAGCGCAGCGGACTTGGCGCGGAACTCCTGATGGAGCTTGAAGCAGTCATGCAGCGAGTTGTCCAGGCGCCGCTCCAATTTCCTGAAATCAAATATGGTGTCCGTAGGGCATTGCTCCAAAGGTTTCCATATTCCGTCTACTTCAAAGTGGGCGACGAAACAATTGACGTCGTAGCAATTCTCCATCACCATCGCCACGCGAGAATTTGGGAACAAAGAATCGTCAAGTAGAAAAGTCTGGCTAACAAGGGGCATGGAGTCGACGGCGCAAAAGAACGCGCCGCGGCTCATGCCAAGGCCGTTAGGTGCACACGTGCGAATCGTATTGACCACTCTCATCCTGATCACAATCATTGCGCTGATTGTTATCGCCGTCTCATACGGGCTCGGTCCTGTAGGGCTTGAATCCATCGTGGGTAAAGCAGTGGAAGAGTTGGTCGCACAATCTGCGGCACGAGCCGATGCGTCGTTGTCTGCGGCCACATCGGCCAATCCCAATCTGCTGGAACTGCCTCCAGAGTTGGAACTAAAACGGCGACTGAAAAGAATGTTTGGCAAAATAAGTATCGTTTACTCGGCCCCTGAAAGTGCAATTCAGGTCACCGTGCATCAGCAGAACGGGTCACAGTCTGTTCGATGCTTGATTGTCTTGCGCGGGGATCATGTGATTGGTATCGCAGTCGTTGACGGCGGAGTGGATAGCCGGTTTGCAGATCGTGTACAGGACGCACTGAAAGTGGAATTCCGCGGGTACGAAGTTCAACGGCTGCGCGAGGCACCTAACAAAACGTATCGGGACTCTTCCGTCAGGGAGAGCGACGTGTAGTCCCCCCCTTTATAAGAGGTTTCCGATTCCGATTTCGTCGCAAGCTCGATGCCCGTTAGATTGAAGAAAATCAGACTGCCGCTGTATTCAGTCCATCGCCTACCTCGTCGTTGTTGGGCAGTGGCATCTTGTCCATTGTTCCAGTTATCGAAGTACCGGCCCTTTGCCTGTTATTGTTCCACGTGTTCGCGTCGAATGCGGTGTTGCGCACCGTCCAGACAGCGGATCCGTAATACGGACTGCCGCCGGATCGGGTCATGAACTGAAACCGCCCGTTGACGCGTCCGAGTTCCGCATCGACGGGCGCCACGATGATTTGGACCTCGCCAATGTGGTCCGAACTCATGTAAGCGCTAAGAGCGGGCATCAATTTCGCGCGGGAATGGCGCCGAGGTCCATCGTGATTTTCCCACCTTCATCCACGTGCACCCGCTTGCCTTGGGATTCGTAATCGCGCAGCACTCCGGCATCCTGCCAGCCGCCATTCTCAATCGAGTCCCATGCAAACAACAGATAATCGCCGGGCGCCACGTTCTGAAACTGGAATGCGCCTGCGGCATCGGAAGCAACCCAACGATGGTTGACTCGATAACGCAATGCACTGTCCGGAACCAATGCAACAACCGCGCTGGCAAGCGGCTGCTGCCGATCATTGAGAACGCGGCCCTCCAGCGTGCCGGGATTAGTGCCGACTACAATTCTCAGATCGTCAATTCCATGATCCAACCGCAGTCCGTCCTTCAACACATCGATATCTCCAACTCGCATCGACTTGACATATGCATTCTGGAGAGCGGGCGGTACAAATGGCACTCCATCGGGCAATGTTGGCGGCCCCAGCAAAGGAGTGACGATCACCCGGTACAATCCCGGTGGCGGCGCTGGAGCGGGTGACGCATTCGGATTCGGATTCGCAGGTGGAGGCGGCGGAACCGAAAACGTGCCGTTGGCTGCAACGGCCGCGGAATACGTCGGTACTCCCGGAATAAAAGGCTCCGGCCGCAGTGTGATTCTCAAGCCCGCGGGTGGAGGACTCGGCGCCGCCCCCGCCGGACCGTCGAGGGCGACCTGCCCGGATGCACTCAGCCCCTGACCGAGTGTCACGCCAATCCCATCGATGTCGCGGTCTCGAACTTCGACCGGAACGCTCCCGGTGAGCGCGCCGGATGTCGCAATCAACAGGTAACGGCCCGCAATCACGTTCTTGATTTCGAAGCTTCCGTTGGCCTCGGCATTCACCGACGGGACTTGTGCATCATTTGTATTGAGAACCGCCTGCAATGGGATCATCCGCACCGACGGTCCCGATGGCAGTCCCGCCCGGATAGCGGCAGCATTGGCCGCATTCGGAGTCGCGAAGATGCCTGAAACCGTGCCCTTCACATGCCTCGTGGGAAGCGCACTCGCATGAATGTCGATATTGCGCAGTTCGGCTCCGGGCCGGATCTCCATGATGGTCGCGGACTGTGGATCCGGCGTGCCGGGATAGAAAAACGGAACGTGCGCTTCGTTCTCCGCCGCGCCGCTGCCGCTTGCACGATTGAACACGGCACGCAGGCTGCGCCGTGCGGTCACGAAAGTGTTGTCGTTGGAGCCGTCCGGAGTCATGAAATAGGGAGCGTTGGAGGCGGTATCCCATACGATGGCCATCACGACGTATTTTCCAGGCGGCAACCAGAAGATGTGGTATTCGCCGAGGTCATTGGTCCTCGATGTCAGTAACAGACTGAAGTTGGGCTGACCCTCAATGTAGGTCACAGTTATTGCAACCACGTCGGCAATGCCGACGGGCACGCCATTATCCAGAACATGACCGGAGATCGCACCTGCCCGCGTCATCGCAATGCGCAGGTCGCTGATCCGCTGGCCCGCTGCGACCGCGACAGGCTGCGATGGACCGCCCACGTGCCTTTGTCCGGGTTCGGAATTCGCATAGCCGGACCGCATCGCCACAACCCGGTAGCCTGCGGGTTTCACATTGAATAGAAAAAAGCGCCCTTCGCTATCGGTGATCGTCGATGCGATAGCCGCTGCCGCACCGGGACTTCGAAGCTCGACGGTGACCTTGGACAATGGCATATTGCTGGAAGAATCCGTGACCAAGCCCTGTATGGAACCGGGCGCCGGTTGCTGCGCGCCGAGCGCACTCGTCAACAGAATGCACAATGCCGATCGAAGGAACCATTTCGTTTTCATTTTGGAATAGCCGTCATGGTGACGTCCTGCCTGCTGCGTTCGTCGACGCGAATGGATTTACCGAAACTTTCGTAGGCCCGAATAAATTCCTGGTTCTGCCAGGAATCGGGTTGCGCGAATTCCCATACGAACAGCTTGTATTCGCCCGGCGGAATACTTTGAAACTGAAAACTGCCTTTGAAATCCGTCGTGGCGGTTTGATAGAACTCGGGACGTCTCCTCAGCGCCGGCAATTCCGGTACGAGCGCCACGGTGACATTGGCCATCGGCTCCCGCTGGCCTTCCGTCACATTGCCGCCGACGCTGCCGCCATTTGTTCCGATGATAATTTCCAGCGGGTTCTCGGGCGCGGCGGCCAGGTGAAGTCCGTCGCTCATCACATCGACGCCACCCATTCGAACCGATTTGACGTAGGTGTTTGGCGGAATCCCCGTGACGGAGACACGCGCATCGCCAAGCCAGGACTGAATCGAGAAAGTGCCATTGGCAGCCACCTGTCCGTTTGCCGGCCGAGGAGGGTTATTGGTGGTGCCTGGTGGAAGCGGCGGAAGAGGAGCCACAATGGACGGAGATCCGAGAAGATCCGGATCCCGTGTGAGGTTGATACGAATTTTCGACAGATCCGGATCGGTGTCATTCGCCAATCGGCCTTCAACTATCACGCGGCCGGGTACGGACACGCCGGAGGTGGTGACCATTTGGACTTTCTCGACGTTGCCATTGGCGACCTCGACGGGAAGGCTTGTCATTCCTGTTGTCGTGCCGCCTCCATTGAGCTGAGTGAGCGAAACACCGGCGGCAGCCGCGGCCGCAGCCAGTTCGGGAGAGACGCTTGCTCCTCCAGGAGTGGTTGAGGTGGAAGTTGCAAAGGCGATGTAGCTGCCGGGAACAGCCCCGGCGATATCGAACACTCCGTCCATATCCGCCGCAGCATTCATGATGACTACTTCCGGACCCCAGGCCCGCGGTATCACGCGAACCGACGCTCCGCCGGCGGGCTTGCCTGTGGTGCCATCGATGACGACGCCGCGAATGTGCCAGGCTCGCAGTTTTCCGGCGGCCAAAGAAATATCCGCGGATGGGAACGTGCCGCCGGCCGTTGCGTCAATCGGTTTTGCATAAGCGGGATCCGTGGTGCCACCGAAGTAGACGACCTGGTACGCCTCGTCAATGATGTCTCCCGACGCCAGCGTCTGATGAACCACGTAGGGGTTTTCTCCGCGCTCGGTCGCACCACGCCGTCCCGGCGGAATCGGATCAATCGAAATCGTACGCCGGCGGGGATCCTCCAGCAGCGCCGCAACGTAGTGCGGCCCCGGAACAAGCCAGTGAAGCCGGTATTCGCCGTGTTCGTCGGTCGACATGACTTGTTCCACGTTGAGGACGCGGCGGCCTCCCTCGCGATACTGCGGATCGAGAGCGATCACCAGCACATGCCCAAGGGGCTCGCCATCGGCATCCATCACGCGGCCGGTGATGGCTGCCGGCTGCACCATTTCAATCCGCGTATCTTTCATCGCCTGACCGTCGGCCAACGGAAATGCCAGACCGCGCTGCCTGGGATCACGTTGCCCGTATTCTGCGGGATAGAACGAGCCTCCGACCTTGAGCGCGACAAGCTTGTACTTTCCGGCCTTTAGATTCTTGAAAGCAAACTTGCCGTCGGGTCCGGTCTTCGCGTACTGGACTTCGGGAGCCACGGCCGCGGGTGGAGCCGAAGCGCCGCTGCCGGCGCCGGCCTGGAGAGCGGTATATGCTTCCAGAAATCCCGGAGATAGTGGAGACGCCGTGGTACCTTCAACCCGGGTGAGTTCGACATCGACGCCTGAAATAGGTTCCCGGGTTCCCTGCTTTGCGGCAATCCCTTCGATCGAAGCCGTCGTTACCGGTGGCGCAGGGGGGGACTGAATCGGCGCCTGTGCCGCACGAAAAGAAGAGACCGCAAGGATTGTCGCAACTAGCGCGTTGGGAACGACGCGAGGTTTCAAATAGAACTCCTGTATATGCGTTATACCGGTCCAAAACAGAATTCGTTGAAACTTACGCGTACTATGACGCAAAAGTTCCGTAGTTGGTTAACATCAGGAAACTTTTTTCACACCCGGTATGAGACTCGGCTGCAACCCTTCCATGATCCGTGCTGTCTTCTTTGATTTTGACGGGACGCTTTACGATCGCGATCTCGCGTTATGCCGCATGGCGGAAGAACAATTCGCCACGTTCAGGAATGAACTCGGCGTGGACGAATCGATGTTTGTCGGGGATCATCCGGAAGCCGACATCGCCGGCGCGCGGAATGCGGGAATGTTGCCGGTGTGGAAGAGAAAGCCTTATTGGGAAGTTCCGGAGGATGTTCAGCGGATTGATCAGTTGGGTGAAATACTACTGTCGATACTTTGATTGTACCCTCACGGAGCACTGATCGTGCCGGAACTTCGATAGACGATTGGCGAATAGTGAGGGAACGAGGGGTCTGACCCCTCTGTCGTATACTGCCGGGAACGTCATGCTCATTTGGTGCGCATTCATTCTTGCTTTTGCGTCTCAGGAACCGGCACGGCCATTGCCCGATGCCGGGGGTTTTCGGGAAAGCGTGCGGGGAATCATCGCGGTGCTCGAAGGCTCGCTGTTCCGGGCGACAATGCATATCGACTTTATTCCCGAAGCGGCCAAGTACACCTACACCGAAAAGGAAACCGTCATCACACGGGATTCCAAGAGCGGGCGCGAGAAGATCGAGACGAACGTCTATGACATGACCCGCGGACCTGAAGGCTGGCAGTACTATCGAAAGTTGATTTCCAAAAATGGGAGTGCCCTGACCGATCGGGAAAACCAGGAGCAGGATCGCAAGCATGCGGCATTTGAAAACTCGGTACGCGCCTCCTTGAAGGCAAATGACGTGAGTGCGGCTCGTGAGGAACAAGCCGGGGATAACGATCTCCGTGCGATGTTCGACATCCGCGTCGCAGGGCGCGATCGAATCGATGGCGTTCCGGTAGTTCTTCTCGAACTGAAACCAGACCCGAAGTACAAACCGAAGAGCGTTTACGGGAAGCGATGGCAACATGTCTTCCTGCGGGTTTGGGAAACTGAGGATAGCCACGAGGTTGTGCGGTTGATTGCCGAACTCGGCGATCCCTATGATGTCGGATTCGCGGTCATTGAAAAAGGAGCGGCGGTGTCCGTGGAACGGCGATTGGTGAATGGTGAAGTCTGGTTGCCGGTCCGAATTGAAGTGACGAGCCGGCAGGATCGACCGGACGGGAACAAGCTCACACCGCGCGAACATGTGATTGCCGAATTCTCAGACTTCAAGAGATTCTCCGTGGACGTCGATATCCGGCCTGGCGGCCCCGTACAGTAGGCGGGGTCTGTCGCTCCGGGATGGTCATGCCTGTTCCTGTCATTTACCCGGCCGGTCTGGTCCTTGCGCAAGCATGCGAAGCTTATAGAGTCCTTCGCGGGCGGTGATGAAAAGGGTCTTCTTGTCGGGTCCGGAAAATGCGACGTTGGATGGTTGCCGCGGGATGGGAATGGTTCCGAGATAACGTCCCGTCCTGTCAAATACCTGAACGCCGGTGAGTGAGGCCACATAAAGACGGTTGTCGCGGTCCAGCGCCATTCCGTCGCCGCCGCTGTTTTGTCCGCTGGGGATATCGTTCAACCTGGCAAAGGCACGCTTGTTCTTCACCGTTCCATCCGGCTGGACGTCGTAGGCGAATATGGTTTCTCCAACCGTGTCATCGACAAGGAGAGTTTTTCCATCCGTTGTCAGGATGATGCCGTTCGGCCGTACGATCTTGTCGTCGAGCATGATGGGTTGTTTGGCGCCCGGCGCCAGATAATACACGTACACGATGCGCCCGGCGACAACGGGCCGCGGCCCGGGATCGGTGAAATACACGCCGCCCTTCGAATCGAGAATTAAATCGTTCGGTGCGAGCAGAGGCTTTTCCGGAGTACCTTCTGTGACGACCGTCACCTTGCCGTCCGCGAATTTACTGACGCGCTTGCCATTGGTTTCGACAGCGAAGAGTTCTCCCGCGCGGTTCAGAGCCAGGCCGCCGGCGGCATTTGCTTGCTCGCGAAGCACCGTGATCTCGCCGTTTGGCGCGAGGCGGTGAATGCGATCCGAAGTCTGAAGGTCGGAAAAGTACAGCCCTCCATCCGCGGCCGGGACAGGACCTTCGGTGAAGGCGAACCCTTCCTTCACCAGTTGGACGGTTTCACCTTTCGAGACAACATCCGGAATTCCAGCCAACGGCCTGGCCTGCTGGGGTGCGGCTGCAGCCTGAAGAAGCGCCAGTAAGAGAACCAGTGTCCAGTGCATGGTCCGGAATGTTGACCGATATCGCGTGAGGTTGGAAAGTGGAATTTTTTTCCGAAAACCAGGACGGTATCGTTTAACCTTCCATGCTGTTGCGCTTGAAACCGGAAAGGAGTTCCTATGGATTGGAAATCTTACGAAGACGGAAGACTTGGCCTGGGAGTCGGACCAAACACCGACATGGATTCGTACATGGAAGGCAAGCGGGCGCGCGAATCCAAAACCGCCGTCCCCGGCGTTGCATTCACACTCCTCATCGTGGCTCCATTCCTGTTTCTTGTGTATCCCGCACTGGGGTTGACCATTTACGCCATCTTCCTGGCGGTGGTGTACCTGTTGTTCCTCGCAGGGCTTTCCGGAGGCCTGAATATCCTGTTCGGTGTGATCCTGGGAATAGCGGGTTTCTTCCCGGCGTACAAGCTCGAAGCAATCGTTTCGCAGTTTGCGCCCTACCGCTTTTTCCGCGTCGTGTTGCGGCCTATAGCCGTGTTCTGCTTAACGGTTGCACTGCGCAGCGGTGCGGCGTTTGATAACAACCACGCGATTGATTTCAATAGAGTAGCCGGCGACAAGCTTCTCGAAGGAATCCTCGCGGCGATTCTGATGCATTTTATTCTACGCAGAGCGGATCGTCTCTACTTCCCGGTGTTGGCGCAGGTGCGGAGGCAGCAGGAGAGAGCGGCGAAGGGTATACCGGATCAGAGACCGCTACTCAAACGTTTCTGGTACAGCCTGTTTTGGATCATACCGGTGGTGGCAATCCTGAATCTGATGATTCGATTAATTGTCGGGGGGGTTACGGAAGGGCCACAGGAGAGAGCGGCCTTCTATCAACAGTATTCCATGTTCGTATATATTCTCGATTTCATCGTGTGGTTCACTCTCGCCTTTACCGGCATTCTTCCCGGCACGGCGAAAATTCGGAAATATGTCGTTGGACAGACCGTTGAATCCTAAATTCTTTCCTCCCGCATGGAGTCTGAGTGGAGCAGTCTTCGTGTTGTGGACCATTGGAGCCGTCAGCACATTGCAGGCGCAGACTCCCAGGGTTGCACCGCGCGCCGGAGTTACTTTCCACGATCAGCAGACGGTGGGTACGTTCCAGGTCCAACGGTGGGTGGATGCCGCCAATCCGGAAGTGTCTCCATCGGGAAATTGCGATTGTGTCACGGTCGTTTACTCGGGCAATCGCAAGGTTCTGACAATCGATCCCGGCAGCGGCATCACCACGACGATCGATCCACGCAGCGGCCAGGATATCAACGGCGATAACATTCCGGAGCTCATTGTCTCGCAGTACACCGGAGGAGCTCACTGCTGTAGTTCCACTACGATACATTCGCTATCGACGGAACTGAAGACGATCCTCGATGTCCAGACGGGCAATTGTCCGGGGGAATTTGAAGATGTGGACCATGACGGCAAGCTGGAATTCGTGACCTGCGATGACGCCTGGGCTTATGAGAAATGCGCATTCGCATTCTCGCCCATGCCAGTGGCGGTCTTTACCTATAGCGCGGCTGCGGGCAAGTATGCGCCGGACACGCCGCATTATCGCGAGCACTTCCAGAAGGACATCGCCGAATCGATTGCACAGGCCGAAAAGCAGGTCGCGGACGCGGCGCGAGATCCGGATCAGGATGCGTGTACGGTTCTTGGACCCGTCCTCGATCTCATGTATGTCGGGCGATTTGATGAAGGCGTTGCCTTGTTTCGAAGGCTCTATCGACGAGGCGACGCGACGGAACTCGAGCGGCAAGCGGTGGAAAAGGTACGATCCAGTCCCTTTTGGGTTCCGATAACCGGCCAGAAGGCCTCGCCTCGCTAAGCCGCGCAGCGGCAGGGGAAAAACGATTTTTACCCCTCACCTGGACCTTCGGTCCATCCTCTCCCTTCGGGAGAGGGTTGGGTTCCTGAATCGAATCCTTTCGGTCAGGATTTCCAGCGCGGAAAGGACTTACTTATTGATGCACTGCCAGGATTTCCCAACCAGGGTCAATGGAGGACGGGGAATTCCGTCGATTTGTATGAAGCTGCCCCGGCCTTTTTCTTCTTCATCGAGATAGGTTTGTATTCGCACCAGAGCGGCCGAAGTTTTGATCGTACATCCCGAAGCCTTCACCGTACACACCGCGTCTCCGCACATGATGACACTGAGGGTGCACTTACTCTTGTTGCTTGCGAAATAGCGTTTCCATATTCGAGGCAGGATCTTCGGGTTCCATGTGATAAAGACGGGCTTCCATGAAACCGTAAACGAATACGTGAGCGGCGAGTCGCACTTCGGCTTATCGGCGGTGACCTCAGTGACGTGCCATGGTTTGGTCGGCGGCGACACTTTGGCAGCGGCCAAAAGGCCGGCCGACAAGAACAGAATACCTGTGGCAATTCGGAAGCAGGTCACTCTCCATGATGTGTTCATTGCAACTCCTTTGGAATGGTTTCAGCGCGAGATCTGGTCCAGATCGGCAGACGCGGCATCGATCCCCTTCGTCAGGCGCGTCAGCGCGGCGGCCACGCGAACGACTTCGCGTTCGGCTTCATCATAGCGTCCGTCTTCGATGCCTTCGCGAACGCCGGGAACGCTCTTCACGCCGTAACCGGTGTAGAACCCGGGCGCGTAGAGCAGATGGCGATACCACGCGCGCCGGGGCAAACCCGCCGCATCGAGGAGCTGCGACTCGGCCGTGCGCAACTTCTCGTTCAACTTTCGAAGGGCGGCAGGGTTTGCCGCGAGTTTCGCCTTCGCCCCATCGAGCGATTTCTCATAGCGTTTCGCCGCGTCGGCGAGCGCCGCCGCCGCGTTGTCATATGGTGCGAAGTTGATCGCAGGCGGTACTGTCTCCTGCTTCGGAATCGGCACGGGCCGGCGCGGATCGCGCATCGCCGCAAACACGCCATCGGCAATCTGACGGTTACGCTCGCGAATTTCGTCCTGCTTCTTGCTGAGTAGCTCTTTCAATTCGCGCCCGTATTTCTGAACGGTGTCGGCGAGATCGGTGAACTCGATCGGCACCACGTCCGCATCGGCCAGCCGAATCACCGCAGTGCCGGCTGTCTGCGCCAGGGCGCGGCCGTAGACGAAGTCGGTGTCGAGAAAGTGCGTGAAGAAATAAAAGTCATCGTAGATCGAGTGATAGATGCCGTCTTCGTCTTCGCCGCCAAAGCCGAGGTTAATCGATGCGATGCCGGCGTGCTGTATGAACGGCGTGTAGTCGGATCCGGAACCCAACGGCGCGATACGCAGGTCTGCGCGCTCGCGCGCATCTTTACGATCGTCCGCCGATCCTCTGGAAATGATGGAAGCCTGACGGCGCTTGAGCACGCTGATTCCCGATTCCGGATCGTTGATGTCGCGCGCAACGCCATCAATGAAGCGCTCGAGCGAATGCGAACCGGCGATGTTGAGAAATCCGCGGCCGTTGCCGTCGGAGTTGATGTATGCGACGGCGTGCTGCTGCAGGTCGGCTTCGTGAGTCTCGACCCACTCCGTCGATCCCAGCAGTCCTGGCTCTTCGCCATCCCACGATGCGTAGACGATCGTCCGCTTCGGCTGCCAGCCCTGCTTGCGAAGCTCGCCGAGCGCACGCGCTTCCTCAAGTTCGGGCGCCATGCCGCTGATGGGATCGCTCGCGCCGTTGACCCAGGCATCGTGATGATTGCCGCGAATGACCCACTCGTCGGGAAATGTCGAGCCGGGAATTTTTGCAATCACGTCGTAGAGCGGCTTCGTATCCCAATTGAACGCAACTTTGAGATGAGCCTTCGCAACGCCTGCGCCTAACCGATAGGAAATCGGCAGAGCACCGCGCCAGCCCTCGGGGGCCACCAGACCGGTGAGCGCGGCCAGCAGCGGCTGCGCGTCGCCGTAAGAAATCGGCAGCGTAGGAATTTTCGTGAGCAGCGGAGCTTCGCTCACCGCGAGACGCCGCGCGCCCGGCACGGAACCGTAGCCCGGCGTTAAGGGATCCCCCGCTCCGGTGGCGAGATCTTCAACCGAGCCGCGCTGTACGCCATCGCCCGGACGCATTGGTCCGTTGGGGAATATTGCTTCCGCGGAATAGCCGTCGTCTTTCGGATCTGAATAAATGATGCAACCGACAGCGCCATGTTCGTACGCAATTTTCGACTTCACACCGCGAAAGATCTGGCCGTAGCGCACGATCACGATCGCGCCGCGCGCGGAAACACCCATGCGTTCGAGTTGCTCGTAATCTTCAATGCGGCCGTAATTGACATAGACGAGAGCCGCAGTGACATCGCCATCGATTGAATAAGCGTTGTAGGAAGGAAGTTGTTCGGACTTCTGATTCGATGTGGAATCCAGCGCGACGGCCGGTTCCTCAAGCTTCGCGGTGAACTTCACCGGCTCGATCAATTCGAGCCGGCGTTCCTTCGGTGTCGGGAAAAGGACGTCGAACTGCTCGATGCTCGCGTCCCATCCCCATTCCTTGAACTTCGAAAGCATCCACTGCGCGTTGTCCTTGCCGTATGCCGATCCGACATGATGCGGACGCGCGCTCAGCCGCTCCATGTTCGCCCGAATGTTCGCGGGCTGGATCAGCGACCGAAACGTTTCATCCCAGGCTTTCGGCGCGGGCGACTGCGCCGCAAGCATCGACGTCGCAAGAAGCAGGGGAATCAATTTGCGCATGGGTTATTTCGCTGTCTGGAGTTCAGCAAACAACTGTCCAATAAAGCGGTCGCCGGTAGTGCCGACGCTCGGAACCTTCGAGTCGTAGTCTGCCGTGGGTTTCGCGGCGATTACCTGTTCCAGCGTCCTTCCCTGTTTTACAAGTGGAGCGACCTTGTCGCGGATAGCGATGATCATGTCGCGATGTGCGGTCAGCCCGGCCCGATTGACCATCTCACCATGTCCGGGAATGATTTTCGTGCTCGGACCACTCAAAGCGATGGTCGCCGCAAGCCCGTCGATCATTCCCTGAAGCGTCCCCCCATTGGCACGGTCGATATTGGGATAACCGAGCGAACGGAAGTAGTCGCCTGTCATCAGGACATCATTCTTTACAAAGCGGACGAGAGTATCGCCATCGGTATGTGCCGCGCGAATTGGAATGGCCTCAACATCCTCGCCATTGAGATGAAACGTGATTTTCTGGTCGTACGTCACCACCGGAAGGGCGGCGGCCGGCGCCGGCGTCCCTGGAGTTCCATTCGCTGCCGGTGCAGGATTCGCCAGCCGCTGACGCAACTGGTCCCTGGAGAAAATCGCCACTCCCATCTTCCCGAGGTTTTCGTTGCCGCCGGTGTGGTCGCCGTGCACATGCGTGTTGATCAGGAACTTGATGGGGCTCGGTGTAATCTGTTTGATCGCGGCCACAATCTTGTCCGTGAGCTGCGCGTACTGCGCATCCACCATCAGAACTCCGTCCGGCCCGGACAAGACACCGATCGTGCCCCCAGAACCCTCGAGGGTCGAAAAATTGCTGCTGATCTTCGTCGTCTTGATCTGCACCGCAGAGAGATCCTGGGTTTGAGCATTGACGATCAAAGCCATCGTGGCCATTGTCGTCAAAGCGAAAGCAATTGTGCGATTCGATATTATCTTCATCGTACCTCCTCAGTTTTGAATGTGCTGCGGAGCGCGTCGAGCGAGCACGGACGGATTCTACGCGAATGAGGCTCGAAACGGAACGGATCACCTGATGGCAAACGGGGGGACAGTCCCCTCATTTGGTCCAATACTGCTTTCCTGCATTTTCGACAATTCGTGCCATGCTTCATAAATGCACATGGATCTCCACGCCGTAGCCGGTGTGCTGATTGCGGCCCTTGGCGGATTGACGGTCGGACTGGAACGCGAATGGTCCGGACATGCGACCGGTCCACAGTCGCGCTTTGCGGGCGTCCGCACATTTACGCTGCTCGGAACCTCCTCCGGATTAT
>Ga0134122_10002095_pt1 | contig 14626 bp, 15 predicted proteins | sample KB302_FD_96461 | JGI IMG/M metagenome (GOLD analysis project Ga0134122, IMG submission 96461) | Terrestrial soil microbial communities without Nitrogen fertilizer from Kellogg Biological Station, Michigan, USA - KB3-0-2 | ecosystem: Environmental > Terrestrial > Soil > Unclassified ... | reverse complement strand
GGCCTCTTCCTCAACCGCGTCCTGCGCCTGACGCTTTGTGCCGACGAACATGAAGCTCTTGCCATCCATCGCCTGCTGGGTTACAAACTTGACCGCTTCCTTGAAAAGCCGCTGGGTCTTTTGAAGGTCAATGATGTAGATTCCGTTGCGCTCGCCGAAGATATACTCCTTCATCTTCGGATTCCACCGCCTGACCTGATGCCCAAAATGGACGCCAGCTTCAAGCAGCTCTTTCATCGTTACAGTAGCCAATCGATCCTCCTGAGATTTAATTGATTTATGTACTCACCGGCCAGCGTCCCAAAATCCCGTTGGAACAACCAATCGTTAGCCGGCAATGGATTTTGCGGATTTTGAATTTTGGATTTGCGAACTTGGATTGCGCTCGCCCAGCCAATCCACAATCCAAAATCTAGAATCCAAAATTGAAAACTATCTCTTCGAAAACTGGAAGCGAGCTCGAGCACCCTTTTGTCCGTACTTCTTTCGCTCCTTCGCTCTCGGATCACGAGTAACGAATCCAGCCTTCTTGAGCCGGGTTCTAAGCTCCGGATTCATCTCAATCAGAGCGCGGGTAATCCCGTGGCGCACAGCGCCTGCCTGGCCAGCGGGCCCTCCGCCGTTGACGTTAACCAGAATGTCGAACTTACCGGCTGAGTCGGTCAATTGCAGCGGCTGGCGTATCACCATCCGGTGTACCTCGTTCTGGAAGTACTCTTCGAACTTGCGCTTGTTGACTACGATCTCGCCGGTGCCGGGTTTGATAAAGACTCGCGCGGTCGCACTTTTTCGTCGGCCCGTTCCGTAGTTTTGATTCACTTCTGCCACTAGTTGGTTCTCCTCCGATCGGGCCCGCGCATCCAACCACGGGCATCGATTCCTATAGTTCGAGTGGTTCCGGCCGTTGCGCCTTGTGCGGATGATCCGTGCCGGCATAGACCTTGAGCTTCTTGCCCATTTTCCGGCCCAGCTTGTTCTTGGGTAACATCCCGCGAATCGCAAACTCCAGTATTCGCTCCGGGTGTTTTTGCATCAGCTTCCCGGCGCTGATTTCCTTCAATCCGCCCGGCCAGCCGGTGTGATGCCGGTAGAGCTTGTCTTGCAGCTTGTTGCCGGTGAACACTACCTTCTCGGCGTTGATGATCACCACGTGGTCACCCATGTCTATAAAGGTCGTATAGGTCGGCTTGTTCTTTCCCATGAGTATGCGCGCGGCCTGCGTAGCCAGCCGGCCGACTGTTTTGCCGCTCGCATCAATGACAAACCACTTGCGATTCTGCTCTAGATCCTTCCCTGAAGGAACGTATGTCTGCATGGCGCGAATCTCCAAATCTCTTGTAGAGAAGACGAACGGAAAGCATACGAAAGGGGTCATTTATTGTCAAGCTGAAGGCGATTGGTCCTCTTTGTGAGGCGATCGGTGCGGTTTGACGTGGACAATCAAAAAGAAAATCATTGCTTATATCCGTTCGGATGCGTCAGTCGCCAGGCCCAGGCGCTTTCAACTATCGAGTCAATCGAAGTATGCACGGGCTTCCAGCCGAGTTCACCAACGATCTTTGCGGGGCTCGCAACCAGGATGGCAGGATCTCCGGGACGGCGTGGGATCACTTGCGCTCGAATGGGCCGGCCAGTAACGGTCCTCGCTGCGTCGAGCACTTCATGCACCGAGTAACCCCTTCCAGTCCCAAGATTGTACATACAGCTTCCATGAGCGAGCCCGCCCAGAGCCAGTATGTGCGCATCCGCCAGATCAGCTACATGAACGTAGTCTCTTACGCATGTCCCATCAGGTGTCTCGTAGTCGTCGCCAAACACTTCAACCTGTGGCAGGAGTCCAAGCGCGCAGCTTAAGACGTTCGGGATTAAGTGGGACTCAGGCGAGTGGTCCTCACCCAGCCCGGCCGTGGCACCGGCCGCATTGAAGTAACGAAGGCTCGCGTACCTTAACCCGTGGGCGACTTCGTACCAATGAAGAAGCTTCTCGAAGGCCAGCTTTGTTTCACCATACGGATTTGTCGGGCGCGTGGGTAATTCTTCAGTTATCGGAAGAGTATCGGGTTCACCGTAGACCGCGCAGCTTGAGGAGAATACGATTCGGTTGACTCCGCAACCAACCATCGCATCTAGCAGTTCGGTCCCGGCAAAAATGTTGTTCCTAACATACTTCGACGGGTTGATCATTGATTCGCCAACAAGCGCGCTGGCCGCCATGTGAATCACAGCTTCAACCCGATGCATGCGGAGAGACTCGGTAAGCGAGCGAGAGTCAGTTAGCTCGCCAACGACCAGGATCGCTCCGGGCGGTACCGCATCGCGGTGACCCTCTGAGAGGTTGTCGTAGATCACCGGCTGGTTTCCCGTTTCGAGGAGGCGCTCGGCCACAACACTCCCGATATAACCAGCTCCGCCTGTAACAAGTATCTTCATGAAGACGTTGATTCCTCCCGGCTAGGTGCAACGGGTTTATAGCAACCGGGTTGACATTGGTCAACGCGTTGCTATTGAAAATAATCACGAGAGTTGTATTATCTTGCGTGTACCTCGATTGTCCAATTGTGACGCTTTCCAGGAGGAGAACTATGCGGCTCAAACTATGGGCAACTTCACTGATAGCGCTGGTGCTTTCTCTGCCGCTCTCGGCCGACGCTCAACGTCAACCCCCCGGACGGGGCGGCAACCCCTCAACATCGTCCGCGGATGCGCCCCGCCTCGTAAAAGCCTTTGTGACGGATGACCGCTTGTCCGCGTTGCGCAAAGAGCCAGATTTGAGATCACAGGTTGTGCAGCGGCTACGGTTGAGGCGGCCAGTCTTCATCATCGGATCTGGCATCAACAAAGCAGGCGGGCCCAAGTTTTACCGGGTGGCGGTAACAAGGCGAACGAGGGGATGGATTCACTGGGCGGCGCTCGCGATGCCGAGCCGCCCAGGCGATGACGCGCGTGTGCTGCAACTCGCCGAAAATGCAACTGATGGGCTTGATCGAATTGCCTTGTGTCTGTTGTTGGCTGAAGGCTTCAGGAACTCGCCGCTCGTACCGCAAGCTTTGCTGATGTTGGCGCGCGAGGCCGAGCATTCAGTCGCTGCACTCAGCAAACGAGTCGCGAAACGAGTTGCTGGAGTCGATTCCCAAACGGCCAGCGTGCGTCAGCGAGATTATTACTTAAGTGACGCTTCCCTCGACCGGTTGAGCAGACTGGGGGTTTCATTCGACTTCGACGAAGCTGCGGGCGAGTATGTCTATGATGGGGCGGCTTATCGGACCATCCTCCGCCGCTTTCCCACAAGCGCCTCGGCAAAAATCGCGCGCGAACGGCTCGAACTAGTAAAACAGCGGCTCGCGCGGCGCGAGTAGTTTGAGTGACAAGCTACTCTGAGACACAGTTAGTCGTACTGCGGGGCGAGGAACTCGGCGTGAGTTTTCTCTGAGATCCGCGGCCGCAACGTCGTGGCTGAATCGCTTGCTGTCTTCGAACACTGTGCGGGAAAAGACCGTGCGCAGACCATTCCCTTTGACACAGCGCGAGGCGACTGTTAGGGTTCTTACGATCAGAGTTCAGCTCACTCTCTTCTCAGGCTTTCTGGAATCACCCAGACCATCTGACCACCACAGCTCACATCTTAGGAAGTCAGCGCGTTAAACGCAGTCTGGACCTCTGGAAAATCAAAGGAGAATCAAATGTCAGCCAAATTGTTTGTTGGAAATCTCTCGTCAGACACTACGAGTGACGAACTCAAAACGCTCTTCAGCGGTGCGGGCGAGGTTGAGTCTTGCCAGTTAATAACCGATCGCGACACCGGAGCCTCGAAGGGATTCGCCTTTATCGAGATGAACACAAAGGACACCGCTGACGCTGCCAAGTCGCAGTTCAACGGTCAGGATCTCCACGGGCGAGCGCTCAAGGTGGACGACGCCAAACCCAGGAACTAGTCATCGGACCACACGGCCGGGCGGTCGAAGAGGTCTTGTTCAAGTCAGCGGTCTCCGGTGGCATGAACTCGGAAAACCTGACTCGACCGCCTTCAGGTACCGATCGACAGGTACCAAGTCTCAGGCCAATAATCACCCGTACGATGTTGCTATCTCGAAAAGAACTTGAGTGCAGCCGTAGTTATGTAGCGCCAGATTGGTTGGGCCGGAAGTAATCAGGCGGTTTTCACGTCATTAAGTCTGGAGGTTAGCCAAATGCTTGCGATTGGAAACAAGGTCAATTATCCCTGTCACGGACCCTGCCTCATCAGTTCCATAACTGAGCGAACCGTCGGCGACAGACCGATGTCGTTCTATCAGCTACTCGTCCTTAACGATGGTGATCTCAAGTTACTCATCCCGGTTGAGAAGCTCCGGACAGTGGGACTCAGGCCGCTGCTGAACAAGGCCGAAATCCCGAAGCTTCTGGATCGGCTTAAGCGCCGCACCAAAGGGTCCGTGGATCGCAAGCAACGAGTTCTCGACAACCTGAAACTGCTCTCTTCGGGATCGGCATTCGACCTTGCCGAGATTGTGGCAACACTGAATGGGCTGCTTGAGGTGGGTTCACTCTCATTTGGCGAGCGCAGCACGTTCGACCGGGCGAAACGTCTGCTCGTTTGCGAAATATCCGAGGTGATGGAGGAAACAAAGGAAGAGGCCGAGGCCAAGGTAGATCTGGCCTTGAGCATTCGAACCCACAAAAGCGTCGTCGCAGGCTAAAACGCCGGGAGCCGTTACTGCTTTTTGAACGGCCCGCTGAGCACAAACTTTACCGGACTACCTTTAACCTCATCCCTAACGCGTTTGCGTATCTCCGCTTTGTCGGTGTTGAGATGGACAGCAAGCACGAAGCCTCCGGCGTCGTCTTTTTCCACCCCAACACCGCTTACTTCAGGCAGATCAAGCAACCGAAAGGACACTCGGTCCTTGATTGCCGCAACTTCTTTTTCTGATGCCATGAGGACATTGTTTCAAATGGCGTCCCCTCAGGCAAGCGTGACACCGAACGCAGTTAAGACATCCTTGATGTGATTTGCGATTGTATGTGAAGTCGACCCGGCGAATAGCAATCCAACCGCTTTGTTCGTCGCCCGCTCGAGGATCAACGAGCCCGAATCACCACCGGCGCTGAACGGCTGATTGTTCAAGCCTTTGATTATGATCTGCCCCGAAAACTTGTAGAGCCCCGTGTCGTACTGCACCGACACGTCGGTGTTTACGCTCGTCACTCGCCCTACTCGGTAGCTGGTCGTTCGGCCAAACTTGTGGACCACCATGTCCATCAGAGCGGGAGTCACACCTTTAGGCTTCCCGATAAAAAGGATCTCGTTCGAGACCAGGCTGGCTTTCAACGCCTTTGCGATCGCGGCATCGACCTTGTTCATCCCGGTGCTTTTGAGTTTTATGAACTTTGTAAGCGTGGCAATCCGATCGGTAAGCGGCTTGCCGCCGTCGAGCAGTCCAGGCTGGAAGATTGGTGAGCCGAGCGGCAGCTGATTCTCATCCGCAAGAACGTGGTTGTTGCTCAGAACGAAGAGGCCCTGACTGCTCTTCACAAGCGCACCAAATGTGCCGGCCATTATGAAAGCGTTGCCCGGATCTCTGAATCCAACCGAGCAGCCAGGCTGCGCCGGTCGAAACCTCAGTTTGGGGTTTGGCATTGGAGGCAGCACCGGGGCAGGAGCTCCTAATTTCCTAAAGGTGCCGACCTGTTCCACGTCAGTTGGCAGCCCGTTGACTGTCCTTGGTAGCTGGTGTTTCTTGTCGACTTCGCTGGGTGAATACTTGACTCGCACAAGAAACTTGACGGCCATCACGCCGGTGTTTTTGCCGTCAGAGATCTTCTCCCCGATACCAACACCGACCACGTTGGTTTCCGGCGCCGTAGTCGTTGCCATGCTTTTCGCGCTGAACGCCGTGGCTGGGGCCGCTTGAAGGAATGCCGCGGACATTTTGTCCTTGGCGCCTTTCAAGTCGCTCAGTAATTGAGCCGATGCTGCGGTAAAAACTGCTGATTTAGCTGATTTGGATTTCGACTTAGCCATGTTTCTCCTGTGTTGCCGGTGCGAAGGACCGGATCGTGTTAAGAGCTGGCCGCTCAGAAAACGTCGCAGACAAAAGAAGCGCACCCAATGTGCGGTTGACGCGCTTGCCCTCTAGATTGATCGATAATCGTCGGGCGGAGCGGGGAGCGCGCAGATGATCGCTAAACGAAGCTCCTTCTCGCCCAGCGTTCGTGAGGATGGGTTTTGCTCTCGAGGCCGCCTGCGTTCGTTACATCTCCAGGCGGCTCCTGAATCACGCTTGTTACGCGACAATCTTATCGCCTCCACTAAGGTAGACGGAAACCAAAAGCGGTTTTTTGCAGTGAGCCGCCTTCAATTCTCGTTTTGAAGGCACCGGCGTCATCAGCGATAAACCGATCTCTTTCCTCGTGACTCGCGTTGCGGTCCACCTTGACCGGGATTACGACGGAACATAGAATCCCTCGCCAAGAAGCTTCTATTCAGACACAAACTGAAGTTCGCATCCAGTGGGGCGAGTTCAAATCTCTCCGGGCAGGAGTCTTAATGATGAGGAACCGAAATCTCTTTGTCGCGGTCTTGCTTGTCAGCGCCTTGACTGTTGGCGCGCTGGCGAACGGCAAAGGCAAGCTGACGCTCGATCTTTACATGGATTGGGAGTACGTCGCTTCGCCTCAGATTTCATCTGACGGTTCTCAAATCGTCTACACGCGCCGTTGGACCGATAAGCTCAACGACAAGTTCGAAACCGACGTCTGGATAATAAATGCCGACGGCAGCAAGAATCGATTCCTCGTTCGCGGTTCGTCTCCGGTTTGGTCGCCTGATGGGAAACGCGTCGCCTACCTCGCACAGGGTCAGCCGGCGGGTCCGCAAATCTGGGTGAAATGGCTGGACACCGGGGAAGAGACGCAGTTGACCCGGCTGGAACGCGCTCCGACCAACATTGACTGGTCTCCCGATGGCAAGCGAATCGCCTTCAACATGAATGTCCCGTCGAAGCCCGAGTTCACGGTAAAGCTTCCGCCGGCGCCCCGAGGCGCCAAGTGGATTGATCCGCCCAGGGTAATCGAGCGACTCGATTATCGCGCCGATGGACAGGGCTACCGAGCGGACGGTTATGCGCACATCTTTGTGATCGGGACCGATTCAGGGGGCACACCACGACAGGTCACCGAAGGCGACTACAACCACGGGTCTCCCGAATGGACTCCCGATTCGCAAACGATCTTGTTTAGCGCCATTCGCAAGCCCGAAGCCGAGTATCAGCGCGGAGACTCGGAGATTTACTCGATCTCGCTAAAAGACGGACTAGTCCGCCAGCTTACCGATCGCCGAGGTTCAGATCAGAACCCGGTGATTTCGCCTGACGGCCGTCAGGTCGCTTACACCGGATCTGATCAAAGCGAGAATACCTACACCGTTTCGAAGCTCTACTTGATGAACATCGACGGGTCCAACAAGAAAACCTTGACCGAAGGATTCGATCGCGCGCCTGCTCGGCCGGTCTGGGCAGCTGACTCCAGCGGCGTGTACTTCACGACCGAAGACAAAGGAACCGACAATCTTTACTTCGAACCGGTGAAGGGCGGAATGCCGCGCCAGATTACTCAAGGCAATCACCAGCTACAGGTTTCGTCGATGGCCAGGAATGGAATGATGGCCGCCGTTCTCACAAGTCCCACCGAACCCGGCGACGTTGTTGTCTTCAATCTCAAGCAACCAGTTCTGACAAAGCTGACAGACGTGAACGGAGATTTGCTCGAAGGCCGGCGCCTCGGTGATGTTGAGGAAATCTGGTATGACTCGGTTGGCGGCAAGAAGATTCAGGGCTGGATAGTCAAGCCGCCGGACTTCGACGCGTCAAAGAAGTATCCGTTGATGCTCTACATCCACGGCGGGCCTCATGCGATGTATGGTGTCGGGTTCAACTTCGAGTTTCAGAACCACGCGGCCGAAGGCTACGTCGTACTCTACACAAACCCGCGCGGGTCGACGGGCTATGGCCAGGAATTTGGTAACGCGATCAACAACAATTATCCGGGCGAGGACTACGACGACTTGATGAACGGCGTCGACACCGTAATCAAGAAGGGCTACATCGATGAACGCAACCTGTTCGTGACCGGAGGGAGCGGAGGAGGGGTACTGACATCCTGGATCGTGGGCCACACAAAGCGGTTTGCGGCTGCGGTCTGCATGAAACCGGTGATCAACTGGTACAGCTTCGTGGGAACAACCGATGGCTCGTCGTGGTATTACAACTTCAAGAAGCTGCCCTGGGAAGATCCGTCCGAGCATTTGCGGCGCTCGCCGATCACTTACGTCGGCAATGTCACGACGCCGACAATGCTGATCACCGGCGAGATAGATTTGCGAACGCCGATCGAGGAAACCGAGCAATACTATCGCGCGCTGAAGCTTCGCAAGATCGACACGCTGATGGTGCGGCTGCCAGATGAGTATCACGGCTTCAACGCGACGCCGCGTCATCCGTCGAGCAGACTTCAGCAGATCCTCTATTTGCGCGGCTGGTTCGAGAAGTACAGGAAGAAGTAGAAGATATTGATCTAATACTTCCGCGCCAGGTCCGAAAGGATCGGCAAGATCGGTTTGTTCGTTGCTTTGACTCGGTGTGACTTTGATCGCGCCGGGATTTTCAGGCGAAAGAGAAGAATAACATGATACGTACTACGCTCCGCAGAACCGCTGCTTTTATCGCGCTATTGCTTGTCTTCGCTGCGAGCGCGGCCGCGCAAGACCTTACTCCAAAGTTCGATGAGTACCTGAATGCGCTTCTCAATCAAGGGCGCTTTACCGGCTCGGTGCTCATCTCGCGAGATGGCAAAGCCATTTTCAGCAAAGGTTACGGTCTTGCGAATGTTGAGTTCGACGCTCCAAACACGACAGAGACGAAGTTCCGGCTCGGCTCGATCACCAAGCAGTTTACGGCAGTTGCGATTCTGCTCTTGCAGGAACGTGGCAAGCTCAGCGTGCAAGACCCGATCTGTAAGTACGTCGACAACTGCCCGACCGCGTGGAGCGAGATAACGCTCCATCATCTGCTGAGCCATACCGGCGGAGTTCCAAACTTCACAAGCTTTCCAGAATACGTTCCAAAGATGATGATGCCGGCAACTGTTGAGGAAATGATTGCGCGCTTCAAAGACAAACCGCTGGACTTCAAACCGGGTGAAAAGTGGAGCTACAGCAACTCCGGCTACTTCCTGCTGGGCTACGTAGTTGAGAAAGCCGGCGGCGAATCATACGAGAGCTTTCTGCAGAAGAATATTTTCGATCCCCTCAAGATGACGAGCACTGGTTACGATCATCACGACATCATCCTCAAGAAACGTGCGACTGGCTATTCGCTCGTTAAAGGAAAGACGGTCAACTCGGCGTTCATCGACATGACGCAACCTTATTCGGCTGGTGCGCTCTACTCCACGGTGGGAGATCTCTTCCTGTGGAATGAAGCACTGTACTCGGGGAAGGTGCTGTCGCCCAAGTCCAGCGAAGCGATGATGACACCGGTCAAGAACAACTACGGCTACGGTGTAGGCATTGAAGCTAAGGCAAATCACAAGATGGTAAGTCACGGTGGCGGGATTAACGGATTCTCTACTTTTCTTGCGCGCTTCACGGACGAGAAAGTAACGATAGTCGTATTGCGCAACGCTGACTTTGGCGCTCCGGGGCCGGGGAAAATCTGCCAGGATCTGGCATTAATCCTCTCGGGCGAAAAGTATGAGATTCCGGTCGCCGTTACTGAAGTGAAAGTTGATCCGAAGATTTTCGATACTTACGCCGGTCAATATCAGCTAACACCGGATTTCATTCTCACCATCAGCAATGACGCGGGCCACTTGATGGCGCAGGCCACCGGCCAACCGAAGTTCGAGCTGTTCCCGGAGTCCGAAACGAAGTTCTTTCTAAAGGTAGTTGACGCAAAGGTCACGTTTGTTAAGGACGTTTCTGGCAAAGTCTCGCACTTGATACTGCATCAAGGCGGTGACAAGCAAGCGAAGAAGATCAACTAGTTATTGGGCCTCCCGGGAAATTTGAGCGAAGCGAATCCACACTGTCACTCGACAACGGACCGGTCCAAACCGGTCCGTCCTCAACCCTGCCCCGTTTAAACCTGCCCATCGGCTACCGTGATACAATTAAGCGACAAATCAAATCCAAGATGTGAAATAGAGATTTGGGAACGAAGATGGTGGTGATGTGGCGGGATCGATAAAACAAATCGGAGTGTTGACCGGAGGCGGAGACGCCCCCGGTCTAAACGCAGTGCTCAGGGCGGTGGTCAAAACTGCGACCAATATCTACGGCTGGAAGGTGGTCGGCATCGAAGACGGCTTCGAAGGCTTGCTTGGCGAAACTTTGACCCGGCCGCTTGATCCAACCGATGTGCGAGGCCTGCTTCCTCGGGGTGGAACGATTCTCGGCACCGTGAGTCGCGGGCACTTCGCCACCCAGACCGGAGGCGCGAAGGATGAATCGGCATACCGGGAAGCTATTCACAACTGCGAACGGCTGGGGCTGGATGCGCTAATCGTCATCGGCGGCGAAGGCTCGCAGCGAACGGCATATGACTTCTGGCAAATGGGATTGCCGGTGGTCGGAGTCCCAAAAACAATCGACAATGATTTGGTTGGGACTGACATGACCTTCGGGTTCGATACCGCGATGGAGTTCGCGACCCAGGCGATTGATCGTTTGCACACGACTGCCGAGAGCCACGACCGCGTTATGCTGGTCGAAGTGATGGGGCGCGACGTCGGATGGATCGCGCTTCAAGCGGGCGTCGCCGGAGGCGCCGACGTGATACTGATACCGGAGATTCCTTTCTACCTCGAAAAAGCCGCAGCCCGAGTCGCTGAACGCGATGCTTGCGGCGCTCACTTTTCGGTCGTCGTTGTTGCAGAAGGGGCGCATCCGGCCGGCGGCGAGCAGGTCTACCAGGACAGCGGCCAACCGGACCGCGCTCGAAGGCTTGGGGGGATTGCCGAACGCGTCGGCGAGGGCATCTCTCTACTGACCGGCAAGGAGAGTCGGGCTGTCGTGTTGGGACACCTCCAGCGGGGAGGCCGACCGACCCCGTTCGACAGGGCGCTCGCGTCGGCATATGGATCAGCCGCGGTTCGCGCGATAGCAAAGGACAAGTTCGGTCACATGGTTGCTCTACGCAACCATGAAATCGTTACGGTGCCGCTCGAGCAATGTGTTATGTCGATCAAATGCGTGCCAGCGAATCACTACTTGATAGGTGTTGCGCGCGACTTGTCGATTTCTTTCGCTGGAGAGAACGATTAGTTCCCTGGGAGCAGAGGGATTTTGGATTTTGGATTCTGGATTTTGGATTCTGGATTCCCGGAGAGTTGCGGGCTCATCTCTTTAATCCAAAATCTAAAATCCAAAATCCAAAATCGATCTACTCCAACTCAAACTGATCCACCACCCGTCTTGGCGGTTGTTTGCTTTGAAGCTATCATCAGCAATCTGATTCTCTACCTCATTCTTCCACAGGAGAACGGATGCAAGCACTAAAGAAACAAAGCCTCACACAGGATGGGCTCGAGTTTGTGCGCAACGAGCCCGAACCTCGCGTCGGTCACAGCGATGTGAAGATTCGCGTCGAAGCCGCCTCGATCTGCGGCACCGACCAGAGCATCTACCACATCATCGACCGGCCCGGGATGCGCGACGAGATGCTGGTCTACAACGGCGGCGACGTGTCGCGCTACCGGCCAATCATTATCGGTCACGAGTTCTGCGGCGAAGTCGCTGAAGTCGGTGAGGACGTCGATCAAGGGCTGTGCAAACCCGGCGACTACGTCACCGCCGAGATGCACATAAGCTGCGGCTACTGCCAGCAATGCCGAACCGGCCAACGGCACATCTGCCGCAACATTCGCGTCAAAGGCGTTCACATGGACGGCGCGTTCGCCGAGTACGTTGTGCTTCCGTCTGACAACGTCATTAATCTGGAACGCTTCGGCGGACGCGAGGTGATACCTCCGCGCATCGGTGCGTTTCTTGACGCATTGGGGAACAGCGTTCACACGGTTATGGAAGGCGACGTTGCCGGAAAAACCGTAGCCATACTGGGTTGCGGCGCTCAAGGCTTGATGGCAACCGCTGTAGCTCGAACGATGGGCGCGACTCGCATCTACGTCACAGACTTTTCGGGTAAGGATGGTAGCGCTCGCCTCGCGAAACGGTTTGAGACCGCCAAGGAACTTGGGGCCGACTTCTGCTTTGACACCAACGAAGCTGCTGCGCCAGGACAGAAGGACGAGTTGTTCGAGCGAATCTCGGGCGAGCGCGGCGGCGGCGTGGATGTCGTGCTCGAGATGAGCGGCGCCGAAGCGGCTTACAACGACGCGGGCGCGATGGTGAAGAACGGCGGGCAGATCCTGTTACTGGGCATTCCGGCGTGGCCGCTAAAGTCGTTCGATTTCGGGAAGTACGCGGTGTGGAAGGGCGTGACGATTCGAGGGATCTTCGGCCGGCGGATGTTCGAGACCTGGTATGCGATGCTCGATCTGCTTGCATCGGAGAAATCGGGGCTGAAAGCGCGGCTGGAAAAGATCATCTCGCGAGAGCCGGTGCCGCTTGAAGACTTCGAGCGAGGCTTCGAGTTGGTAAGAAAGCAGGAGGCTGTAAAACTCCTCCTGGCCCCGAAGTCCTAGATGCATGCGATGCATGTTAGGATTGCGGCTAAGACCATGAGCGTGCCAAAGGGCTTACAACGTGTGAGCGTGGAGGAGTATCTCGAAGGCGAGAAGGACGGCCTCGTCCGCCACGAGTACGTCGACGGCCAGGTCTTTGCGATGGCTGGCGCAAGCGACAGGCATAACCGCATCTCCCTCAACCTTGCGGCTAGACTCGATGGTCATGTTGATGATGGACCGTGCGAGGTATTCATCGCCGACATGAAGGTCTCGGTCAGCGAAAGTGTCTTCTACTATCCTGACGTTGTGGTTGCATGCGATGGCCCCGCAGCCGATCCGTACTATCGCAAACAACCCCGCCTCATCATAGAAGTAACTTCGCCTGGAACCGAACGCATCGATCGCTCAGAGAAGTTGGTTGCGTATAAGCGCGTCAAGAGTCTCAAAGAGTACGTCATAGTGGCCCAGGATCGAGCACAGATCGAAGTGTTCCGCCGTGGGCGAGGCGACCGCTGGAGTTGGCAGGTGTTAACCGAACCGAGCGACGAACTGAAGCTTGAATCAGTAGGGCTGACACTAACCGTAGCTCAGGTCTATCGTCGCGTGAAGCTCCCGAGACGCGCCCGTCGTTAGTAAGACCGCGTCAAGATCTTGTTTGTTTGCAAAGAGAGTCGTGGCTAAAGGACCCTCAATAGAAGACCGGCTCGCCGAAGTCGCAAGTCTCAGCAACTCTCCCGACACTCCCGACACACGCAAGCAACTTCAAAAACACCTCGCCAGCAAGATCAACCTCGTCGCAGCTAAAGCCGCCGAGGTCATCGCTCACATGGAAGACCACAAACTGGTCGACGATCTGATCGCGGCCTTTCATCGATTCATGATTGAACCGGGCAAGACCGACAAAGGCTGCGCCGCGAAGATCGCCGTAGTCAAAGCGCTGCTGGCTGCCGAGTGCGACGATGAACAGGTTTTTCTAACCGGGATCCGCCACGTCCAGCTTGAGCCAAGCTGGGGCGGACCCATCGACACGGCCGCGCCGTTGCGGGCGCTTTGCGCTCTGGGTCTGGTACAAACCGGTTCGCGGAGAGCGCTCGACGAGCTTGCGGCACTGCTTGCTGACAGGGAGAGCGACGCGCGGATTGGTGCCGCTCGGGCGCTTGCTCATTGCGGACCGGCAGCCGCCCCCTTGTTGAGGTTCAAAGTACTCACGGGAGACGAACAGCCGGCCGTGCTTGCGGAATGCTTTCAGGGGTTGATGGGCTCTTCGGCAAACGCAAGCTTCGAGTTCGTGGCCAGGTTTGTAGATCCGAAGTATCCGTTGCTTTATGAACACGCGGCGCTGGCGCTTTCGGAGTCGCGAGTTCCCGGCGTCTTCGATCTGTTGAAGGAGAGATGGACCGCGACCTTTGACCGCGATTTCAAGGAGACGCTTTTGCTGCCGATGGCGCTCACGCGAGAAGAAGCGGCGCGCGACTTTCTGATAACCGTGATCGAGGCGGGCGAACTGAAAATGGCAAGCTCGGCGATTGTCGCGCTTGGCATCCATCGTCAGGACGAAGCAATCCGAAGTCGAGCCGAGGCCGCGATCGGCGGACGCCACCGGAAGGAATTGCTTGAAGTATTGCGACGATACTTTGATTAACTCTGCGTCTCGGCGTCTCTACGGTTAGATGGTCTCTCGGCATAACAACCCGCGAGATCACCTAACCGCAGAGCAAGAGACGCAGAGGCCGGCGCAAAGAAGAGTGTCTATTAAAGCAATGGCTTGAGCGAACGATAGACTGTATCGGCTACGATTTTTGTTCCTTCGGCGTTTGGGTGAATACCGTCAGCCTGATTCAACAAATCGATTCCCGCTACGCCTTCGAGCAAAAACGGGATCATCGTCACCTGGTGCTCGCGCGCAAGCCCGGCGAACGCTTCGTGGATTTGACGACGGTATTCAGCG
>Ga0134122_10002092_pt1 | contig 14633 bp, 34 predicted proteins | sample KB302_FD_96461 | JGI IMG/M metagenome (GOLD analysis project Ga0134122, IMG submission 96461) | Terrestrial soil microbial communities without Nitrogen fertilizer from Kellogg Biological Station, Michigan, USA - KB3-0-2 | ecosystem: Environmental > Terrestrial > Soil > Unclassified ... | reverse complement strand
TTCCTTTTTGGCTTGGCATCAGGGTCTAGCACCATGATTTGGTATTCAACATTGTTGATCTTAAACATGTGCTTTGGATTAATTGCGTGAATAATGCGCATAGCTTTGCGCTCTTCTCGCATTTCTTGAAGCGTTGCCTGTAGAGCAGGTGATGCCCCAGCTTCCACCATGAGCCTGGGGTTACACCTTTGGGAAGTAGGGACTCTTTCTTGATGCGAAATTGTCTAATAGATAATCCCAAGGTCTCTGCCCTCTCTAAAAGTATTGCCTGTTCTTGGGGTGTATGCGATGCTACTTCTTTATGATGACCAAAAGATAATTTGTCTCTACGTAGAGACAAATTGATGCTGGCGGCAATCCACTTGTCATTTCTGAGAGTCTGGTAGTCAAATCCAGTGACCTCTTCGGCTTCTTTGTACATTTCCCCCCATTTTGCCTCTCCATAGTTGAGCCAGTCTCCTACCCAGAAATGTATGCTGTTATCTGCATTCTTAAGAAATTCTCCGCAAGCTAGCCACTCTTCACGTGTAGGCTCTCCGATGGGAGCAAGCCCACACTTTGAAAAAGTAAAAGGGCTCTGTGTAGGAACTGGTACAATATCTACTGCCATAACTACTCTCCTTCTTTTGCATCAATTATCAACTTAGTGCCATCACTACCATGATCACTCATCGATCTAGCCATCATAACGCCAATCTCGTCCTTTCCATGCATGCAGTAGCTTTTGCAGTCTCAGCTCACCTACCATGTAGTACGTGAATACTACGATGATAGCCAACAAAATAAGTGATACTACTAACCATAGAGTCATGCGTGTTTCTCCTTACTCATAGTGCGCTCTCGAATACTGCGAAATCTGGTTTTCACTGTGTGTTTCGAGATATGCAGCTTTTCAGCAATTTGCTTGTGTGTAAGTCCTTGTTGCTTGAATTCTGCTACTTCTCGTTCTGCTGGTGTAAGCTGTGTTCTGTCTATGTGTTTGTTGCTTATCATAGCGTCTCCTCTACGTAAAACTGCTCTAGCATCTCAATTAGCTTGAAGTCTTCGGTGAAATAGGCACCTTTATTGAAGCGATTGCAGATAAGTTGGCCTAATCTCAGCTCAGGATAGCGCAACCAGAGCGCGAGCAGACGCTCAATAATCTCCTGTTTTTGCTCTGGCGTGTTCGCTCGTTCTGGCGTGTTGTGTGGATTCACGCCTTGCTCCTCTCCAGTAGCAGTGGCGAGAGTGCAAACCATACCGTCATCACGACGACAAGCAGACCTGCAACTATGCGTAAAGGCATAGGGAGCATGACAGCACTCATGATGAGATAGTTGAGAATAGCAGTCATTTGACTGCCTCCTGAATATGCGCGATAATTTCATCGCCGTACGCTTGCCACAGCATGCCTATTGCTTGAATTTCTGGTGGAACTAGCGTACTAATCAATCTCGAAAATTGCACGCCTTTGTCTCTATCCCATGAAAGATATATTGTTGTGCGGCTATTGGTTTTATCGATCAAAAATATGTCATCTTTGTTCATACTTTATCCTCTCGCTCTTTCACTGTCTGCTCGGTCCTGACCAGGATGCCGCGCAGCTGATCGATGCCATCCAGGACACGCTCCCTCTGAATGGCCGTCTGCATGGCCGTATTTGCGGCTGAGAAGGTCGCTAGGTCACTGCTGAGCAAATACGCAGTGTTGGCTACGATGTGCGCAAGATAGCGTAGCGTAGCGGCTCTCATGGCGTGGTCTCCTTCTGCACTGTCTTGAAAACGAGCCACTTTGTTCGCAGCTTTCGCAGCTCTTGCATTTCAAGACAGGCTAGGCCGATATTTCGCAGTGAAGCACACAATTTGCACGTTTTCACATGTTCCATGGATATGTAGTACAAATACCGATATGCCATGGCTGGTTCATCGTCGTAGATAATTTCATCGATGAGTGTTTTATGCACTGGTTGTGGCTCGGGTTCTGGCTGTGGAATTGGCTCAAAGGTGTAGGTGAGCTCGCCGTTGTGAAAGCGATTGCAGTGGCACGAGAACTCCACTTGCCACCAGTGACTTCTGACAACGGATGCACCGCATTTGAGACAGTGACCTCTGATGATCACTCTATATCTCCTTCGAATAAGAATACACGCACTTCACATCTTGGATTGCCGTTCGCTTTACGCTTGCCAATATGCGCATCTAAGACGTACTTGTCATTTATACCAAGACACTTGCATACTGAGTCCTGCACTACTTTCAAGCCACCATCTTCGTCACGTTGCAAAATGTCGTTTAAGAAGACAAGTATTTCAATGAAGAGAAAAAGACCGTGCTTTTTTACCATCTTCAAAACTTGCGCAAGTGCTACATGCTCGTCTCTGCTGAGTAGTTGTAACTGATTATTGAGCATTATCATAGCATCTGCTTTAAACTTCTTGTGTGCTTTTGTGGATACTATACGTGCATTGCCTGTTCTTTGCGATGTTCCTATCCCATAAGAGCCGTTGAGCGTGATCGGCAAAGGTAGCTCGAACTCTGCTATGGCAGGAGAGGATGTCAGCGTGTTCATGCCACGTTCTCCTTTTGCAGCAAATATTGCAATATATGCAAAAACGTTATGCAGTATTTACGTGGTGCTATCTCTTCTAACACAAGAAGTTCATCTTGCTCTAGAATATCAAGTTCTACTGCTACATCACCCACGATAACCTGCTTATTGTCGTTAGTGATTTGTGCTATGTGTTGTAAATAATTGCCTGAAATGTGCAATACACCATAATTTTGATATGGTTTGCAGTGCGGGCACGCATCAGGTGTAGAACTGGAAATGTGACGAAAATGCCGCTCAAGCGCGAGATAGACGCGTCGTGCGTCCGATTTTGATCGTCCCGGTATGATTTTGCACAGTTGCTTTGCGTTCATGTATTGATCCTCCTGTGTCATTATGTGTCACTTACACGAAAGTGGTAAAAAAGCAAGCAAGCGATGATACCACCAAAGTCGCATGCACAAGAGTATGGCAGTAGGATAGGATGACAATAGTCCTTGGCCATAACCTTTGGTGCGACTTTTGCAACTGGTGACTTATGCGCGTGTTGCGCACTCTTGCGTGATGGTGTAGAATGAAAGGCGAGTTTACATTTGTTGAAATCAAACCGTTTGTTACCATTTGTAAAATCCATAACAAATGGTAACAGTGTAAAGATAGAGGGTAGTGAAGCGATATGTAACGAGGTGTCGTATATGTTCATGACGCTACCCTCCCATGGCTAAGAGCAAATAACGGCATATTCAGATATATGGTTATTGAAGACAATTTCAATATATTCGCAACGAGGAAGCTGTATGCCATGCAAAAAAGGCATAAGATTGGGCTTGAATGGCTCTCTGTGCACATTAACGATAGACGTCACCAATTCTTGAAATCTTGATTTATGAATGCATATTTTGGTAGGGAAGACTTTATAATCAAGAAAGTACTTCTCTATGCAACCTGTAGATAGGACGTAAATGGGAACGTTTTCATGACTCAATTCAGTCCTGCGTGGCATAAAGTCACGTAGCGTTGTGACTTTCTTGACAATGGCGGGAAGGGGTGGCGGCGTAGTGACGGCTGCAAATGTGCTCGTGGGTGTGTCGTCTTCGCCAAAATATTCACTAGGCTCTCCAGAGAATATTTCTCCAAGTTCTCTGGCTATGCGTATCTCTTCGCTCTTTTTGCGCGTACTATTTTGTGTTTCAAACATCTTACGCCTCTTATTCACGATAAAAATGACGCGTCTAGAAATAAAATCCCAGCTATTTATGTCGGGACGCGTGACAAAATGCGCAATAGCAGGTATGATTGTAAGGTCTCATAGTTTTTGAATGTGGTACCATTTCTATGAGTAAGACTGCTCATAGATGGTAGAGACAATCATACCATGCTTTTTTGCAAAAACACAAGGGAGAATCGGGATGAATTCAGAAAACCTGCCAGTTTTGGACCCTGAGTACTATGTCCGCGATTTGCTACACGGAAAATCTGCTAAGAGCCTCTTTGGCGATCTGCTACGCCGTGTCTGCAATGCTGCAGGTATCAAGCAAACAAAACTGGAAAAGCTGGCAAGAGCCAAATATACAAAACTCATAGAAAGAGGATATATTGACTTTGAAGACGAATTAGGATCAATGGACCAAACAGTTATTTCACGTGTAATGAATGGAAAACAACCTATATCCTACACGCAAGCCTATATTTGGATTAATGTCATAAAAGAACATTATAATAGTCGCGAATTTCAAGAAGTATGCCGAAAGAAAAAACTTGCTGTACCTGATTTTGCACCATTAGAGCGGGCACTCTGGACGCTTTCCGCTCTTGCCTCTCCTGAGCAAATCATCGAAGCTTATCGAGCTACTCAAGATTTCAGTGCACTCCCTCGCGTTGGAGAGGAGCGTAATACTGATGTGCTCGGACGCATCCCTCAAACGCCTCGTCCTTCTATTGAGCCTCATTCCGATCGTTCCCATGGTGGCACAAGCCTCGTCAACGAGTACTACAATCAATATCAACGCAAACCAGAACTTCAGCAGTGAGCGCCTCTACTCCGCTCAGCTGAGTGCCATACATTATACTCCTAACCGGAAAACACTGCACCTAGGCATTATGTGCATTTTGCGCTATTCTCGCACAAAATTGTGTGAGTTTTGTAGTGCAGTCGTTAGAAGAGTCGCTTGGCAAGCGCATTAAATATCTGAGAAAAAAGAACGAGATGACTCAAGCGCAACTTGCTGAATCATCCGGTCTCACGGATAGGCACATCAGAAATCTTGAGAAGGGTGAACGATGGCCTGAGTCAGCGACGATTGCTAAGCTCTGCACAGGCCTCAACACCACCATTCGCGACCTCTTTGATTTCGATTACCCTTAGTTGCACAACCATAGTTGCGCCATACGCAATTTTGTTACGGGTATAGGGACCAATTTCAGCATTCGTGGAAAATTGGACAAATAGAAAATGGCCGCTCTGTTTGGAGCGGCCATTGTTGCTATGCAGACTTTCTACTCTCTTCGTTCTCTTGTGCCATCTCCTCGGTAGGATAGGCATTTCTCCACATATTCGCGTTTGCCTCGTCGGTCTCTTGCTGCGTGAGACCGTTTGGAAACAGTTCGTCATAGCGACGTTCCCAGTAATCTAGTTCTAGTTCTTGCATATTTACTCCTCTTCAATATATCCAGGCATATTGTACGAGCTGATAGGTCCTAGCTCTTTTTCATCTCTAATCTTCTGGACGATCTCTACAGCTTCACTCTCAGTTATTGCGACCGAGAGTGAACGCCAGACGCACGCCACCACTTCAGAAATGCAGTAATGCCGATAGAGTGCTGTTTGCTCCCGTATGTAGCGCTCAGCTTGCGCACGCGTATCACTTTTTCTTGAAAACCAACCCATGTCTAACTATCCCACTTTCTCGACTTTCAAACCTCTATCGCTTATACCGTGATATGTACACACGCTGACAATAGCGTCCTGCTCGGTATCACCGAAGACTTCGTAGCTTCGTCCTCTTTTGTCGGTAACAAACCACCGATACGCAAGAGGCGTTTCACGGTAGGTGTTCTGAGTTGGTGCACCTAACACCAACTCTAAAGCCTGTTTCCACTTATTCACTACTACCAACCTCCATAAATCTGAAACGCTGCAACATAAGCGGCTCTACGCTCGTCGTCGGTCATCTCCGCTTCGCTCTGGAGGATGGCCCACTCTCCATTGCGGATGATACGGATTGGCGGTACGGGCTGAGTGTCTGGACGCTCGTCTGTTTGGGTTGCTGATAGGGTTGCGTTCATGTATAATCTCCTTGGTTGTTTCATAAGAACCGGATGGTTCGGAATAGCGGTTCTCCATTCGCAGTGGAGGCCGCTTTTTTTGTTGTCCTTTTCAGTGGACATTCTTATAATATCACGAAGTTGATAGTTTGTCAAGTGCGTAACTTGAGTGTTGACAAAGTTGATAGTTTATGGTACTATTCAAAATGTTAATTCCAATCGGTGAAAGGAGGTAAGTATGCGAGTACGGCTACGCATCAAAGAGCTGGCACAACAGAAGAACATGAAGCAGTATCAGCTTGCAAAAGAAAGTGGCGTAACAGAGCAGTTGCTTAATCGCTATTGGAATAATCATATCCAGAGGGTGGATTTAGAGCAGTTAGCAATGATTGCCAAAGCGCTTGGTGTCGGTCCGGGGGATTTGATTGAAATAGACCCTGCTGCGTAGCCGGGGCTTACGATATATCAGTTAGAGGCCGATTTCGTAAGCCCGCAACTATTGACCAAGTATAGCGAACGCTGTCCTATTTACGCAACGGACAAGTGTTCGAGAGGGAAGGAGAGAGAGGATGAATGAGCCTATTAAACGCATTGAAGAGCTTGAGCAGTGGCAAAGGCAGGTGAACAAGGATATCGCTGAAATCCACCAGAATGAGACGTTTCTCGTCGGTCTGGTCAAAGAAATCAACCGAGATGTGAAGCTGATCGGCCTGCGAGTCTCTGGTATAGAGCACCAATTGACCGATCTGAGTGGAGAAGTCAGCCTTACAGCAAACAAATTTGAACAGCGTTTCAATGCTCTGGAAAGCAAACTTGATCAGATTTTGAGTAGGTTGCCAAAACAAGAAGAGTAATTGAAGCGCCCTTTGTCTAGGGCCGCAAACCTTCTAGACAAAGGGCTAACCCTAACGTGATAGGGCTCAGGCAAGAATACACCAGCCTAGCCCAATAGACAAGGAGGCTAGGCTATGATGACACTACACGCCACATCAACTCAGGAAGAGCAGGACCGCATTCTGGCCACGTTTCAAGCTGGCCATGCGATGTGCAAAGCTGCTCTATTCACGCTACTTTACGCAATAGCAACGTTTCTGCTCGCTATTGTCCACATATTCTCAGCAATCATCAATTTTGCCATAGGTGCGCTGACATGCCTGTATGGTGTGCTGTGCATGGTGAGACTGCTACTTGTCCTTTTGCAAGAATTGACGAAGACGCCACTTGCCACGATAGGAGGGAGCGACCGATGAACTTGCGCAAATGCTGGTTTGAGGCGCTGCTGGCTATGGCTGCGTCATTTGGTGTGATAGGCATCGTGGTCTGGCTCAATGCCTCACTCATCAAAATGTGGTGGTCAACGAACTGGTGGTGGGTTGTCGGCCTGATCGCACTAGTAACGAGCAGGTGGTGGTGGGAACCCGTACGCGAAATAGGCGTGCAGCCATGGCGGGGCTTTACAGCCTTTGTTGACTATGTTCAGGATTGGAAAGACCGCAATGAGCACCGCCTGATGCTGGTTGACACGCGTGGTCGCATAAAAGCTGGCCATGACATTGAGTATAGCAATCAGCTCACAGGTATCTCATTCAAAGCCAGTAATCCACTGCTCAAAGCCAGTGCGGTTAAGGTACAAGAGGTTCCCAATCCACAGCTTGAGGGGCCTAAAGAGGTCATACCCGCTGTCATTGCCTATAGCAGCATTGCAAGTCAGGTGCCAGCAGATCGGTCCTTGTTGGGTGTCTACCCAGAGACTGGCAACCTCGAGATAGTCGATCCTGAGCGCTACAAGACGGCTTGGTTCGTTGGTGGTAGCAATACAGGCAAGACAAACACGGTCTATGGCAAGGTGGCAGACGCTGTCCGCTGGGGCGCAAGAATGATCATTTGTGATAGTCATGCCTACAAAAAAGACAGCCTAGCGAATAAGCTGAGCGACTTTCACCATACCTTGCTTATGCCAATTGCTCAGACTGATGAGCAAATCAAGAATGCGATCATTGCCTTTTTGAGAGAGTTCAAAGCGCGTCGTGATCATGGTAAGTCTTGCGCTGACAAATGGCTCATTGTCGCAGACGAGGTAAACGCGACGGCTAATCATATGGTGCGTATCTCGAAAGAAGAAGCGGCATCACTGCTTGAAGAGTTCGGTATCAGGATCGAAGATGAGTACGTCAAACTGCAAGTCTTCTTCAAGTTCTTGGCTGAAACATGCGGGTATGAGGCGCGCGGTTTTGAGATGTTTGGCTACTTCATCAGTCAGAAAGTGGCTGGCCTGGCTTGGTTGCGCAATGCCATGATGACTGTGTTTGTGCACGGTCTGCTTATGGATAGTGAGGCACTTCTAGCAGCTAACAGCAGTCGCAAATATGCTGAGCTGATCAAATCATTCAAGGCTGGTCGAACACTCGTCTATGGATTGGATTTCGACCCGGTTGTCTTGCAGCAACCCAAGTATGAGATGGGGCAGATCGTCGATTCCACGATTGTAGCGCCTACTTCCAATGGGTCTTCCATGGTCTTCCAGCAACCAACCCGTGATGATTTTGGAAGATCTACGGAAGGCGCTCTAGAGGCGGTTGGAAGATACACGGAAGATAAAATCGATCCGAGCAGCTTTGAGCTCAAAAAATTAATTGCTGAAATTGGGAAGATGAAGAGCAACGGGCTCTCGAATGATGCCATTTTGAAGCAGTACGGACTCAATCCAGGGGGAAGAAATAATCAGAATTTGAAAGCAGTCACTGAAGTGATCAGTGAGCTAGAAGCAGAGGAGGCTTAGTATGGAGTCACGTATAGAGAAGTTCACAGGAGTTTTTTTCTGGGTCGGATATATCGTCTTTTTGTCGGCATCCATTCCACACGTGGCTGCCTACTTTCGCCACTTCGACCCGACAACGACTAACCGATTTGAGGACATCTCCTACTGGGTTATTGCCGTCGCAATTGCGGTGGTCATTGACGTGTCAGATGTCCTCGTCAGTATCGCAGTCATCCGCGCAAAAGCCAACGGAGCAACACTAAAAGACACGTTCTTATTCTGGATATTCATCTTCCTGATTATGGGATTAAGTTGGTTCTTCAATTGGCAATACAATGTGGTGTATGGCACGTCAGAATTCCATGTTGTTGACCAATATTCTATCGCGAGTGGAATCACAATTGGGCAGGTGAATCCTGTCATTGGAAGCGCGTTCCAATTGCTGATTTTAGTGTATACATTGATGGCTCATAAGTTTGCTCAGAAACCCAAAGAAAAGACCCTGGAAGAACTGATGCAAGAAGCCAATGAGATGGAGCAAAAAGCTGATTATCTGGCCCGAATTGATGCGGTCAAACATGCGGCAAGTTCCCGCAAATGGCAGGCTCGATTCGATGGTATCAGGCAGGTAAAAGATGAGGCACTCAAAACGATAAAGGGCCCCGACGAAGTGACTCCACAAGGCGATCCGCCAGCACTTGAGACACGAGACATTCCCGTTGATCTTGAGCAAGATGATGATGAAGTTGATACCGATGAAACACCTGTTGTGGAACCTGAGTTTGAGGATGAAAGTAAGCAAGATGGTTCCGCAGATCTTCCGCAGTTGGAACCCATTTCTGGCAAGCAAAGTGTCAGCATTGAAGAGGCAACTTTGATCCTTGGATTATCGGAAAGTTATGTGAGGGAATTGTTGAGGAAAGGCAAGCTTCGCAAAGATGCTCGTAACAAGAAGAAGATCCTGCTCAGTAGCATCAATTCCTATCAAGGATCCCGGCAATTTGTTCGCAAGAATGGACAGACAAATGGGCATCAAAAAATCACCCAACCACTGGACAATTTCGTCGAATTAAGAGTCTGAAAGGAAGAAACAATCATGCAAACATCATCCACCAAATTTCAATCAAAACAGTCGCAGAAGTACTGCATGCACTGCCTACGGGACATCTTCGGGCAGCCGGTAGTCGTTCGTGAGAAAGTGTCGTATCCAGGATTTCCAGCCATGTATGCCACACGCTATCTGCACGAAGAGTGTGCAGTGGAGTTAGAACGACAAGCAAGAGAGGACGAACTGTGATCCAAATACAGCCGATGCAAACACAACATCAGCGTGCGAACTGCGGAAATTGCACCACGCAAAAAGTCTACGTGTACTTATGCACAACGTGCCAAATGGAGTACTGCTCAGAATGTCTCCGAGCAGTACCACTAGCAGGTGAGATCTACCTCTTCTGCCAGGGATGCGCACATAAGATAGCACGCTATTGGTCAAAGTAGTTCAGCATTGCAACGGCAATATGAGCAATTAGTGAAGTTAGCCAAGTAAAGGAGAGGTAAAAATGAGAAAACAGGATATGTACCATCTAGGACTTCATAAAGAGGGATTCGTAGATGGCAAGACAAATGCTGAAGATGGCAATGTTTCAGCGATGACATATGGCAATTATGTAGGCGATCCAATGTACGGCGTATTTGTGAATGACAAGCTAATATATGAGTCTTATAACCCGTTTGAAGCGGAAGCCGTTTATAACAGGGAAAGAAGTAAATAGCAGAGCGGACACGGCAATCTGACATTGTCAGATTGCAAGGCAGTATCTCAGTTCAAGAGCGGCTCTTCGGGGCCGCTTTTTGTTGCGCTCTTTCTTGTGTAACTTCTGCATTGCAAGATGCATAACGGGTTTTACAGGACGTCTTGATTTCGCTTGACAATCATCTTGGTTTGTGGTATTATTCAAGTGTGCCAAGTGAGGTGCAAGAAATTGAAGTCAAGGAGAAACCTATGAACCGCAATTATCGCCCGTCAGGATACTACGTCAGTAAAAATACATCTCTTGATGAAATCTTGGCAATGGAAGAGCAAGATAGAATTGCTCAATCAGAGCAAGAGGCATGGGAAGAGAAATGGTCTATCAAGTGGACAGCCCAGAGCGGGCAGAGGATTGAGATCTGCCTTGATCAAACACTGGCTGGAGAGTTCGGCTTTAGCCTCAGCATAGATGGCAAAGAGCGGTTCTATGCTGCTACCGATATCAAGCCAGTCTCAAATATGCCCGGCATTGTCTCAAAAATCGGCAATGTTGGCCTAACAGAAGAGCGACGCAATGCTCTCCGTGCTATTTGGAAAAAGCGTTCTGAGTGGGTATCGTGCTAGGAGGTTCAAGATGAGAAGAGCAGAAGATAATCCTAATTGGGGAGGCGTCAGGCCTGGATCTGGTCGCCCTATTAGCAAATTTTCCTTGTCATTGGACAGGGAAAAGATGAAGAAGCTTAGAGAGGCTTGCGAGCTTCAAGAAGGCCGTATCCTCAATAATGGAGAGTTTGAGGAGAGTATGCAATCTCTCTTTGAGCAAGCTGCTCAGTCTTTTATCGATGCCGCAAAGCCTGAGTCAAAATGGACGGTTTATCTGTTCTATGATGGTGATCGAGATGGCAAGCTGCTCAGGGAAGCAAAAGACCTCTCTGAGGAAGATGCACTCAAGTTTGCATCTGCACATCAGAACGTAGAGGTTGACGGCTTCCTCTGCAATCGGATCATCGCTCAGCAGCAAGGAAGCCGTACGAATGAGTGGAGGTGGAGCACAAGGTCCTTAAATTGAGAGAGAGGTGACAAAGATGAGCAGCTGGGATTATCCAAGCCAAGGTCCAGATTTTGAGACGTTCTTCCCGGTTGGACAGCGTGTCCGGTGCGAGAATGAGTGTTTCCCAGGTCGCTGGGAATATGGCACGGTCAAGAGACATCGACACAATCAGTTCGGCAATCCACAATGGATCGGTATTCAAATGGACAGCGATCCAGAAGGCGCGGCCCTCACCGAGTATGATTATCGGTATCTCGACTGTGAGGACTCACGCAATTCTCTCGTTCGGAAAGTTCAAAGTTAGTTCTGAACAATTGGCAAGTAGTCCTGATGCATTTCAGGACGCAAGATGCTACAGTAGTAGCAAAGGAGAAAGAACAATCATGGCAAACAACATTGAAACAACGGCAGCAGAGAGTATTGAGGGGTGGTGGCTTAATAACCCCTCTGAAGAATTGTTCGTCCTTGAGGACACGGGAAGAGAGGAAGGTTTTTGCCTCTCAGAAACATGCAGTCACTGGAGCCATGATGAGATGGGTCCAGTGTATAAACTTACACTACGAAATGGGATGATGGCCCATGTAGGGACTGACTGGAAGTTTGCTAGCGATGAGAGAGACCCAATGGATAAGGTCGACTATTATGCAATTCCTGAAAAGGGGTGCTATCTGAAGGTCACAACTCCATTCCATTTCAACAAGTATGCGGAGATTGTTACCAGTCTCCCAACCTTTCAACCCGATGATGAGTATGGGCATGTACCATCACCTGAACAAGAACCAAAAAGAGAAGAAGTGGAAGAGCAAGAGATGCGAACTCCACGGAAACGCAGGGCTATACGCCAAACGAGAGACGAGCGGAGAGCACCAAGACCGAATAATCCGAGGAGGGATGATTAGGATTACACTGTTAGTTTAGTGGGGCAGAAATGCCCCTTTCAGGAGAAAGCATGCAATATCAATTTTCAGCTCAGTTCTTATCTGAAATCGTGCGCCTTGCTAAAGAGATTGCGTTCTACCAGCGAGGTGAGCGCAAATTGCAGGAGATTGAAACTCTTGAGGAGAAATTTGAGAAAGAGTGTCGAGAACTCAAAGAGTCAGAGCATCCCGAGGAAGAGTTGCCAGATGTGGTCTATTACGGACTCTGCCTGGCAGCTCAGGGTCAATATGGTGAGTATCTCAAACGGGTAGAAGAGCGGATATTGCCTCTCTATCCCTACACTCAAGCCCAAATTGAGGCTATAACACTTGCCAAGTATCGTCTCAGAGTCGAGCGATTCGAGACAGGTCATCCCGTGAAAAAAGACTTTGTAGCAGAGCGCGCTGCCATACAAGCCGCTCTCAAGTAGACGCTCCCACCATCAGCGCTCGCCACACGACGAGCGCTTTTTGCTGTCCGCATTCTTGTGTAATTTTCCATCAAAAAAGAGAGGAGCGTCTCTACTCCTCTCTTTTGCTGGTTTTAAGACAAACCAGCATTATTCCTGCCTGCCTTGCCCATTGCTTCCCTAAACGCTACCCAATCTCTGTGCAGCATTAATCCTTTCTTATTGCTTGCACATTCATTACAATACGCAAATGGCATAGGTATCTCATACGTCTTTTGCCATTCTGCAATGTAGTACTTCACAGGTTTCTCTTGTTTACAGGAGTGGCATAATCGGTTAAATCGCTTTGCCATGATTATCCTTCCTGCTCTTCGTCATCAGGTCCTAGTGCTATTTTGATGAGCTTGAGCACTTGTATAACGGCTTGCTCACGATCATAGTTCACATCGTCGCCGTCAGGATCGAAGCTGGTCAGCTCCTCTCTGATTGACTCAAGAGCTCTACGATAAATGTACTCTTCTTGGCTATACGCCATGATTGTCTATCCTTTCTACTCAGTGAAACCTCAGTGTTGTATTCTCTAGTCCTGGCCAGCCATCGCTGACAGGCTCGTAGAACCAGCTAGGTCTGAAGACATCCATGCAGTACCACTCTAGCTGCTCAGCATTCGGCTCGCTCTCGCCTTCTTCCCAAGCTTGTATCGTCTCCAGTGGTACCTCTAAGATCTCAGCATAATCCTCCTGACTGAATTTGAACATCTCACGTGCCCAGATGAGGCGCTCTGTCTGTATGCGCGGATTAGCTTTTGCTTCATGCTTCTTCTTGAGACGCGCTAACAGTTTGGCCTGAGTGTGCTGCAATGGCTCTCTACGTGCCTTACGACGCGCTTCTAAGTCGACAATGTTGTCTTCCATGTTGATTGTCCTTTCTGCTACTCTTCAGATAGCACTGGCTGTGGAGTCTCAATTTTTTGCACTTCAGTAAATCGCCATTTAAACCAGAGTACGCACTCACAATCCCACGCGTTCAAATCGTCCGGATAACCTAGGTGCGTTTCTTCATTGCCTTGCTCGGTCAACCAAATACCGTCGTGCTCCAGTGCCAATTTCTCAAAATCAATGGCTGTTCTGCTAAATCCATACTCTCTCCATTTGGGTTGGTCCCACGGGTACGCATGCAAAAGCTCATGAAGGTCCGCCAGACTGTCTATTACATAAAGCTTTGCATCAGCTTCTGGAGTGAGCAGGTACCAATCGAGATTGTACGGCTTCCTAAAGTCATTCCCCTGGCACCATTCAACCCATGCTGAGTCTTGCGTCTCCTCTCTCCAGGACGATGTCCAGAGGCACGTACGGCGTGCAGGTTTTTTGACGATAGCAGCCTCTTCGCTATTAGCGACAGGCATAATAGCCCGATTAAGAGCGTCTGCTGATGTGATGTAGAGCTGCTTGCCTATCATGCGACTTTCTCCAGTATCTCTATTGATTTCTTGACAAACTCAGGAGAGTAGCCATAATCTCCCTTCCAATCATGATTTCTCATGTAAGCGAGCATTTCATCTGGACTCTTCCAGATGATTTGGTCATGCAGCTCTTTGCGCAACTGGTCTGCCTGTTCAAGAGTGTCGCACGCTTGCAGCGCATCGCATCCTGAGCAAGAACCCCAGCCAAAGGTGAGAAACCCATACTGCTCACCATTTCTGTAAAGCACGCGACTATCACCTTGGTAGTCATCATCATCTACCTGCAAGAGGTTCTCATAGCCGAAGCTATCTAAGAGCAGGCTGTAATCGCTACTGATGTATCCCTGCCTCTCGTAGTCAGGGTAAACCTCTTTGATGTCTTTCATGTTCGTATCCTCCTGAAAACTCAAAGCCTCCGTTTCAAACGGAACCTTTCCTATCCTACAACTCTTTTTGTGCCTGTAACCTTGCCTGAAGACTTCTGCCCCTAACCGA
>Ga0134122_10002091_pt1 | contig 14634 bp, 8 predicted proteins | sample KB302_FD_96461 | JGI IMG/M metagenome (GOLD analysis project Ga0134122, IMG submission 96461) | Terrestrial soil microbial communities without Nitrogen fertilizer from Kellogg Biological Station, Michigan, USA - KB3-0-2 | ecosystem: Environmental > Terrestrial > Soil > Unclassified ... | reverse complement strand
TATAGGGAGACATTCGGAACTGGCAGAGCACCACTTCGTAGCCTTCCCTCGCGATTCTATCGAGCACCTCCTCCGACCTGAAGGTCTCGTCCACCACCATCCTGGCGCACTCGTACTTCGGAGGGGTTAGCGCCTTCGCCAAGCGCGCGCCGAGATCCTCCTCCTTGGTCAAGATTAGAACCCGTTGAGCAGCCATTAGGCCTCCGCGTGGCCCAGTTCGGACAACGGCTCAGAGCCGTCGGCAGGTATAGGAAAAACCACCCTGAATGTCGTGCCGGCGCCTTGCTGACTGGCTACAGTAATCTCACCGCCATGACGCTGTACGAACTCCTGTGTGAAAGCCAATCCCTGGCCGAAATGGCCCTCGCCGCGCGAGCTATAGCCGTAGTCAAAAATTCGATGTAGCTCCTCAGCAGGGATGCCTTGTCCATCGTCGATGAAATCGAGCTCGATCTGCTGCCGCAGCGGCACAAAGTGGGCGTTGATGATGAGCCGGCCTTGATGACTTGTCGCCTCAGCGCTGTTCTGCAACAGGTTCATAAACGCCGTGATCAGTTCTTCCCGCTGGCCTGAAATAGATGGGAGAGGAGAAGCCGAATCCAGTTCGATCACAATACCGCTTTCTGGGTAGTAGTACCGGAATCTCGATATGGTTTCCTCCAGCACCTTGTCGAGCGCTACCGTCTGTGGCACCTGATCGTGCTGTATGGCCTGGCCAAGAGTTCGTTCGAGGGCCTGCCGGATCCGATTAACGTTGGCGACCAGATCCTCAAGGTCCTTGGCTCCCAGGTCGACTCCCGCCTGTGCCATCATGCCAATGTTGTTCAGAGGATTCTTGATTTCATGGAGAAGAGCTCGGGCTAGCAGACCCTGTTCGGCCTTTCTCCGTTTCCGTTCGCGAAGAATCCGTATGTTGGCAAGTGCAAGAGCCACCCATTGCGCCAACCGCTGCAGCAGTCGCAAGTCCTCGATCTTGAACCTGCCGACTTCCTGGTGCTCGATTCCGAGGGCGCTCTCTTCCCCCAGTAGCGGCACAATGATGATTGACTGAGAATCCTCGAACAGTGGGCGGAGCCCGGCGCCGGTAAAAACCGGCGGGAGAAAAACCCTACCGCTGTCGATAACGTAACGATAGGCGCTGTCGTCGGACAGCGCGCTATTGGCCGGACGCTCCTCGCCGCTGCGCAGATCGACCGCCCGCTCCACCCGGCAGATGCCACCCTCCGCTCGCCTGGTGGCCAAGCAGAAGCCGTCGAAGCGCTCCAGGCCACGCAGTGTGCGAAATACCAAGTCCAGCACATCTCTCTTGTTCTCAAGCTCAAGCAACTTTCGCCCCATCCGCTCGATGGTGATTTGCTGGATTCCCCGGCAGATCGCCTGCGCGACCTTGTCGAAAAATTCTTTATCCTTTTCGACGAAATCATCCGCTCCAACCCGCAGCGAGTCTATCGCGTAATCGCGGTTCTCATAGGCAGTAAATACAACTGTGTAAAGGCCCGGCCTCAATGCCAGCGCTTGGTCTATTAGTTGCGCCCCGTCCATTCCGGGCATATTGAAGTCGCTAGCCAGCACCTCGATGTCGTCCTCTTGATTCAACAGCTGAAGAGCTTCGGCACCGGAGTTTGCAGTCAGGATTCTCCAACCCTCATCCTGCAGGTTGAGCCTCAGGGTGCTCGTTACATCCGGTCTATCGTCTACTAGCAGGACGCTCATTGGGTCAAGTCTCCGTTTGCGATTATCGGCAGAATGATCGACACTGTCGTTCCAATCCCATGGCGGGAGTTGATCTCAATGCGCCCGCCGGACTCCTCAATGACTCGCCGGCAGAACGGTAACCCAACGCCTGTGCCGAAATCCTTGGTCGTAAAGTGTTCCTCGAAAACTCGGGGAAGATCCTCTTCTGGGATTCCTGGTCCGTTGTCCGCGATTGATATCCGAGCCCTTTGGTCATCCTTTTCCAATGTGATCTCGATCCTCAGGCTGCCGCGGTTCAGGTCCCGGTTCTTGCGCATCTCCAGAAAGGCGTCGTGCGCGTTGATCAGAAGGTTTTCCACCACCTGCACGAAGTCTAGCTCCTCCATTCTAATTCTTGGATCAAAATCATGTTGGTAACTCATCACGAGCTCGATGTTCTTGATGAGAAAATATTCTTTGTAAAGACCTGAAACTATCTCCAGGCCCTGCCGCAGAGCAACCACTGGATTAGGGGCGTTACCAAGCCTGTTGTACTGTGAGATACTATGGATCAATTGGAAGCAAAGGTCAGTCTGGCGCTTGATTTCCTTGATACGCCTTGCCAGCTCAGGCTGGCTCAAGCGTACAAGGGCCTTACGAAGACTGCTGGACAGCCCATCGATCACAACAAGCTGATTCTTCATGTTGTGAGTGATGGACGAAACGACCGTTCCCACCGTTTCGGTGCGGGTATTGCGGATCATTTTGCGAAGAGTTTCCCGGTTCCGAACGTTGTCGAGCAGTAAGGCCACGATTTCGGCGCCACTCTCAAGGAAGGCTGAGTGCTGTTCGGCGAGACCATCTTGCCGCTGGGCGGTGAGCAGACCTACCGGGGATCCGTCTCCTCCGCGGCGGATGGGTACGATAAGATATGGCCGGGAGCCGGCCGCATCGTACTTGGCATAATGCACCTTCGCCGTCTCTTCCGGTCCCTCCACCAGCACCGCGCGATTCTCCCTCAATGCTCGCGACTCCGGATAGGAATCCTGAATTTTGATTGGCTCTCGATCGGTGGCGTGCAGAAAGGCTTCCAGGTCTCGCCCCTCTCCCGAAAAGTATGCCTTCGGAACGATGCGGTCACCTTCTAGAAGATAGACTGCTACCGAATCGAAGGCAAGCAGGCGGGCGATGATCTCCGGCACTTCACGGATCAGCGTATCTTCGGCCTGCGCCTTTCTCAACAACTTGGGCAACAGATCGACGAGCAAGTCGAATCGGCGGCGGCGGCGCACCTCAACCACGGTCAGAGCGAGTGCTCCAGCTCCGCCTACACCGAGAATGAGGAGGGCAAGGCGCCAGGCATGAGCCTTGACATAGTTCGGCGCCGTGATGGCCGCCCGCAGAATCCAGTGGGGCTCCCCGGAAGGGACCCAGTCGACGTAAAGAAGGGGTTTTACTTTGTCCCAACTTCCATACTTCGGAATAGCGCTGATCGGCTCGAGCTCTGTGTACGACGCGGGCTTCCCCAACCGCGAGTCGAAAAGCACCCTTTCGCGAGTATTGAAAACCTGCAGGTAGATTGGCGCGTGAAAGGACGGCCAGGACTTCACCGCCTGTTCGATCTCCGGTCGAGACAGCTCCAAAACCTCGCCTGCAGAATAGTAGCCTGCAAGGTCATAGGAGACGAGGAGCGGGGAGAGATGTCCCGAGGCTGTAGCCAGCGCATAGCGTAGGTCGGTCCTGATCTTGCCGTCGCCGCGAGACATCAACAAGATCACCAGGAACAGGCCTGACAAGACCAGCAGCATTTTCAAATGGCGTGACAAACGCTCCACCAGCGTTACCTGAAGCGGGAGGTGCTGCCGCTCCATTTCCGTCATTTTCGGATCCTCTCCGCATACTTCAAAAAGCTCGCATAATAGACCAGCGAGGACGACGGCCTCACTTTGGAGCGATAGCCCTTGCCGAAGAGGAGAGTATTGCTGCGCACGCTGGGCAGCCAGATGTGGGGAGGGTTCTCGTAGAGGCGGTTCTGAATCTTGGTGTACAGGTCCGCCGCGGCTCCTTTGTCGACGACGCGTTCGACCTGAGCGAATAGATCGTCGACTTCGCCGTCCTGAAAGTGCGAGATGTTCGTGCGGCTGGCAGAGTAAAAGAGCGGGTAAAGAATGGAGAGCCCCTCGCTTTCACTCGGCGTGTCCGGAGTCCAATCGACATAGACGAGATCGTAGGATGGATTCTTGGCCTGGAGCTCGGCGGAGAATCGCTTCGTCTTGACGATCCGTACGTCGAGCCGGAGGCGGTCTCTCAGATCTTCCGCGACGCTCGCGACGATCCGGTCGCGTGTGGCGTCCTCCCCCGCACGGACAAGAAGAGTGATGGGACCACGCCTCTGGAGCGCACGCAGGCGCTCCTGCGCTTCGCGGCCCTGGAGAAGTGTCGGCACGGTCGTCTGTCGAGTCTGATAGAGCTTCGCGATCTCCAGGTAGTAGCGGTAGCCTTCAGGCAACTCAAGTGTCTCCTGGGGACAGATCCTCTCGATCTTGGACTTGTCCACCGCGGCGTTCAGCAGCTCCCGAATGAGGCGGTCCTTCAGATCGGCCTTGGTGAGATTGATGGCCAAGAGGCTCAGAAAGGGCGGAGAGAGTCGATATCTTCCACCGAGCTCTGGCGGCTTGTTTGGATTGAGGAATCCTCCTTCTCCGAAGGTGGAAAGCATGAGGTTGGCTCCGCCGATCTCTCCCCTCTTCAGGCCCGCGAGGATAGCCGCCGCAGAATCATAGTAGCGATATTCCACTTTCTCCATCGCTGCAGTTGACTTGACCCAATCCTGATCCCTGTAGTGTTCGAAGCGTACGAGCAATATTGACTGGCCTTCGACGAGAGCGTGCGGCAGGTAGTAGGGCCCGGTACCTACGGGAGAGAGGCCAAACGCCGCCTTGCGGGATTTCTCATCCTTGCCGAGACTCTCATAGTACCGCTTGCAGGTAATGTGCCCCATGGCCGAGGCCAGCCGCGAAAGGAAGTCATCGTCCGGGTTCGTGAGCTTGACCTTGATCAGATCTTCGCCGACCTTCATGATGCTCTCGATGTTGCCAAGCTTCGATTGCTTCGCACCTAGCGACCGTCTGGCCCGCATCAGGCTGAACTCTACGTCATCTGGCGTGACGAGCTCCTTGACAACGTTTTTGCCTCCTTGAGAGTGGAGGTGAGAGTGGAAATAGACATCGTTCCGGAGACGGAACACGTAGGTCGTGAGGTCAATCCGGCGAAAATTCTTGGCCAACAAAGGCAGGATCACGTGCTCGTTCTGCGGATCGAACCCTACGAGGCCTTCCATGATCTGAGCCTCGACCAGGAGCGTCTCGGTGAACTGAGCGTCGAGGTAGTCGAGGCTCGTCACCGGCTCCGTGCGGCGCAGGGCGAAGATGAACGGGGCTGCTCGGGCTGGGCTCGCCACGTCTGCCGCCAGCCAAAGGCTGACCGTGGCCGCTGCCAGGCGATGGGCTTTTCGGTGCATGGTCATTGTGGTTCCCTTGTCGTTCCACTCCTTCGAAGCTGTCGTGTTACATGATGATGCCCCGGGTACCGGTTGCCGGCCTTCCTCGGTACCCAGGGCGGGGGTTGGTTCGTTTCATGTTCGCGTCCGCGTTGCTTCTACTCACCCATGATGGCCTAGAAGGCCACGTTCACGTTGACGTTCGGACCAGTGTTAGTAATAACTATCACCTCCTTTCAAGTCCTCTTCAAGAATCCGTCTGTTTGTCTACTACCTTCTGCCTGTCTGAGCGCTGGAACCTTTCGTGTCTTGCACCTCCTTTCGGTCTCCTTCGGTTTGCCTCACTTCTTTCACCTCCTTTCCTTCTCGCGATTCCCGTAGATTTCAAGGAAGATGCCAACGGCGTGGTCCTCGAAACCCCTCAAATTGCACTCTTCCTTGTGCAGATAGGCTGATTCGGTGGGGTACTTTTCTCGGTGGTGGGGTGAATTCGCCCCAGCGCCCCAGCCTGGAGCACGTGAGCAGGCTTGGCCATGCCAGCAGCACCGGGCCCAATAGCCTCAGCTCCTGCCGAAGTGCCACTGGTTGCGCGGATTTACGGCCGCAAAACGTTGCGGTCCAGGCTGGACTTGAGATATCGCTTCTCACGTTCAGCCTATCTCGGAAAGTGCAGAAGGGCAGGAGCAAAATGGACCTTCACGTCAGCTATCTTCTCCCGTCCCCAAACATATACGCGCCTGCTGTATCTATTGTGTCGCAAGAAATCATCGATCCGGGTGTGAGCCTGCGCTGTGATCGTTCCTGAGACTAGGATCAAGTACTTGTCCAGGTAATGGCCAACGCCACCAAAAATGACTTTACTGTTGAATGCCTCGGCGGTCTGCAACATAAGGGACGAGACATTCCCTTTGCGATTAACATTATCGTGAAGGTCTCCGATTCTGACTTGGACCCCAACATACTCCAACTCGCCCAGCCTGTTCTGTTCGTAGAACACGAGATCCTTGCCGTACTCCATTGGGCCATGGACGGCACGGACCTCCCGATACTCTAAGTGGTTGAATAGTTCAATCGCGAACTGGCGGAAGACTCTTTCATCCTGGAGGGAACTCAGATAAGAGACGACATCCGCATAACTCCTTCCAACGCTGTTACGACGCCTCTCAAGTCGCTGCAAAGATTCCACGATCACGGCTCTCACATCTCGACCACCAGGCTTGAGCACGCCGTAGGTGGCGCCCCCCAGAAAGAAAAATTCATCCAGATCGCGATCGTCAAGGACGAGGGCAATTACCCTGACCCGGCTCGAGAGCGAAGCGGCGTTGAGATCCCTCAGCAGGGCAAGAGCTGAATAGTAAGAAGACATTCGGTACTCGCATAGGACGATCTCCTGTCCTTCCCGTATGATGATGTCGATCAGGGCTTCCGGAGAGAAGCGCTCATCCACAGTTGTCCGGGAACACTCAAAGCCTTCGGCGCGGAGAACCGCCTCGCATTGATACCCGAGCACGTTATTCTCCGTGAGGATTAGTACATGCTGGGCAACGCGCGCACCGTCCGCGGGTCTGTCGTTTTGCCCAATGCGGGTCCCTTCGAGACGGCTACTCCAGAGAGCGTCTGGACGGGTTGGTGCCGGCATGCCCTTAACAAACAGTGAGGTATCGGTCAAATTGCTCGACTCCAACGTCGCGGTCAATTCATGGAGCGCTGGGTCTTGTTCTGGTAAAACCTGTATTGTCGCCGCACTGCGGTAAAGAGCGATCTCGATCTGCCGAGCTAAATCAGTCAACCTATCGCGGGCTGTCGTTGTATTGAGGCTCCGGTGGCGCAGCCGTCGCCAGTCGTGATATTGGCGATTTGCCAGAACCTGCACCAATGGATCGGAGGCCCGAGCCGTTTCATCCTCAATCTCTCTGCACTGTATATAGTAAAGAGGAAGAATGAGATCCGTTCTACCGAGTCGTTGCTCGTGGTCGAGAAATGCCTGAATCTCCTTGCGGCAATAGGTGCTTCGAAAGAAGCTAGGCGTCAGCACCGGCAGGAGAAACGTCACAGACTGGATCTGCCGTTCGATCTGGGCTTGTCCTACCTCTCCCCAGAAAAGGTCTGCACGATCCTGGAAGATTGGAAAGGGCTCACCAGTCTGCGCTTGTACTTCCAGTGCCAAGCGCCCCTTGAATTCGGTTAAATATCCGTCGTCGAGGTCGTCGTTGAAATGAGCATAACTCAGGAATGCCATCGGTGGTCTCATTTATGCAGCTCTCCAAAACAGCGTTTCTCCCACGGGTCTACTTATCTCTCGTTCGGACTGGCAAAACTACCTTGAAAACTGTACCAGCACCTTCCCGGCTCGTAACTGAGATATTGCCTCCATGACGTTGAATGAAGTCCTGAGTAAGCGCGAGGCCTTGGCCAAAGTGTCCCTCGCCGTCGGTGGTAAACCCATAGTCGAAAACCTTGCGCAGCTTGTCGGGGGGAATTCCCCGACCATTGTCCATGATCGCGATCTCTATTTGGCGCCGAAGCGGCACGTACTGTGCCAGAATGGTCAGCCTACCTCCTGTGGCCTCGGCACCGTTGCGCAAAAGATCCATGAAGGCGTGAATCAGCATTTCGCGCTTGCCGTGAATCCTGGGCAGCATCGAAAACGCCTCGAGATCGATCTCGACCTGACTTCTTGGATAATAGTCTCGGAAACGCGAGATCGTTTCCTCCAGCACCTCCTCCACGGCGATCACCTCCGACTCTCCTTCGCGCCCAAGCCGCTGGAGAGAGGAGTCAAGGACTTGGCGGATCCGGCTCACATTAGCGATCAGTTCGCCCAGGTCCGCCCCTTCCAGGCGCTCTCCGCTTTGCGCCAGCATGGAAATACTATTCAGCGGGTTGTTGATCTCGTGAAAAAGGGCATGAGCCAGCAGACCCTGTTCCTGTTCGCGGCGCCGGCGCTCCCGCAGCAGCCTAATGTTGGTCATTGCCAGCGATACCCACTGCGCCAAGCGCTGCATAAAGCGCAAATCCTCAAGCTTGAATCTGCCTGCAGCGCGGTCCTCGATACCCAATGCACTCTCTTCGCCTAGCAGTGGCACGACGATGATCGACCGCGAATCCTCGAAAGCGGGCTGGCTCTCGGGTCTGGCAAGGAACACCGGGGGGCAAACCGCGAGGCCGCTTTCAATGACAAAGCGGTAAATACTATTTGCGGAAAGCGCGCTTCGCATTGGAATTTCCTCACCAGTACGCAGATCGATCGCCAGCTCAACTCGGCAGGTCGCGCCCTCCACACGCCTAGTTGCCAGAAAAAAGCCGTCGAAACGCTCCAACTGGCGGAGCATTTGAAACACGCAGTCCAGCACAACCCTCTTGTTCCCGAGTGCGAGCAGCTTGCGCCCCATGCGTTCGATGGTGACTTGCTGGATGCCGCGGCGGATCGCTTCAGCCACCTTTGCGGCGAAATCATGCTGCTTGTCGATGAAATCGTCGGCGCCCACCTGCAATGAACGGGTTGCATATTCCCGTTCCTCGAAGCCGCTGAAAATGATGGCATAGAGGCCTGGCCTCATCGCCAGCGCCTGATTTACCAGTTGTGCTCCATCCATCCCTGGCGGCATGTTGAAATCGCTGGCCAATACCTCGATGTCTGTTCGCTCGTTCAACAATTGTAACGCTACAGCCCCCGAATCCGCAGTTAGGATTGTCCAGCCCTCCCGCTTCAGATTGAGCTCCAGCGCCCGCGTGACTCCAGGCTCATCGTCCACCAGAAGGATGCTCATGTCGCTACCTCACTCTTCATTGTCGGCATAAGAATCGAGACGTTCGTGCCCTCGCCGTATGAAGAATCCACATTTATGGTTCCGCCGGCCTCCTCCACCACCCGACGGCAGTACGGAAGCCCTACGCCCGTACCGTGTTCCTTTGTCGTGAACTGATCGAAGATCCGCGGAAGATCCTCGGACTTGATACCCGGACCGTTGTCGATCACGGAAATACGAGCCTTGCCAGTCTCGGCCGCTACTCGCACCTCGATTGTCTGGTAATCACGGCTCATTGACTCATCGCCGTTCTTGCGCATGTCGGAGAACGCATCGTCCGCGTTGATCAATAGATTCGTTATCACCTGGACGAAATCCAATTCTTCCATGTTAATGCCTGGCTTAAAGTCTGCTTGATACTGCTGTACGAGGTCGATATTTTTGATGCGAAAATATCCTCTGAAAAAACCACAGACCCTGTCCAATCCCTGCCGCACGTCGACAGAGTGGACCGGTGAATTGCCCAGCTTGTTGTACTGGGAGACACTCTGAATCAATTGAAAACATAGGCGCGTTTGCGCTTTGATTTCCGAGACTCGGATCCCAACCTCTGCCTCGGCGAGACTCCGAAAGTCATTACGAATACTCTCCGCAAGACCCTCAACCACAACCAACGGAGTCTTCATGTTATGAGTAATGTAGGGGACTATTGTTCCCAGCGTCTCAATTCGGGTGTTGCGAATCATCTTGCGGTAAATCCTCTCCATCGCCTCGCGGGCGCGAACATTTTCGAGCAGTAGGGCTACGATGTCGGCGCCGCTCTGCAGGAAGTCGGCGTGCTGCTGTTCGAGACCGTCGTGTCGCTGAGCGGTGAGCAAGCCTACCGGAGCTCCGTCTCCGCCGCGACGAATGGGTACGATCAAATAAGGCCGAGCTCCCGCGGCGTCATAGTTTGCAAGATGGATTGTGGCCGTCCCTTCCGGCCCTTGAACTAGAACTGGGCTGTTCTCCCGTAACGCCCGAGATTCCGGATAGTCGTCCTCGATACTGATGGGCACCCGGTCGGTCGAATGCAGGAAGGCTTCCTCATCTCGCCCCTCCCCGGAAAAACACGCCTTCGGAACAATGCGGTCGCCTTCTAGGAGGTAAAGGGCAACCGAATCGAAGTCCAGCATGTGGGCGATGGTTTTCGGCACCTCGCGGATCAGCGTATCCTCGGCTTGCGCCTGTCGCAGGAGCTTGGGCAGCGAGCCGACCAGCAGATCGAAGCGGCGGCGACGGCGTACCTCGACTACGGTCAGAGCGAGCGCTCCAGCTCCACCGACACTGAGAATGAGGAGGGCAAGGCGCCAGGCCTGCGCCATAAAATAGTTAGGCGCGGTGATGGCCGCTCGCAGAATCCAGTGGGGCTCCCCGGACGGAACCCAGTCGACGTAAAGAAGAGGTTTCTCCTTATCCCAACTTCCATACTGAGGTGTGGGGCTGACGGGTTCGATCGCTGTGTACGACGTGGGTCTACCCGATCGTGAGTCAAAGAGCACCCTCTCGTGGGTATTGAAGATTTGCAGGAAGATTGGAGCATGGAAGGGAGGCCAGGACTTTACCGCCTGGTCAATCTCCGGCCGGGAGAGTTCCAAGACCTCGCGTGCGGTGAATTCTCCTGCCGTATCATAGGCAACGAGGAGTGGCGAGAGGTGTGCGGATGCAGTGGCCAGCGCATATTGCAAATCAGTTTTAATTTTACTATTGCCGCGAGACGTCAGCAGAATCACCAGAAGCAGACCTGACACGACCAACAGCATTTTCAGATGCCGCGAGAGACGCTCTACCAGCGTCACCTGAGGCGGGAAGCGCCGTCTCTCCATCCCCGTCACTTCCGGATCCCTTTTATATACCTCAGAAAGCTCGCGTAATACACCAGCGATGACGACAACCTTACTCTGGAGCGATAACCCTTGCCAAAGAGGAGTGTGTTGCTCCTCACGCTGGGCAGCCAGATGTGCGGCGGATTCTCGTACAGGCGGTCCCGGATCCTGGTATACAGTTTCGCTGCTGCTGCCTTGTCGACTGCGGCTTCCACCTGAGCAAACAGGTCGTCGATTTCGCGGTCGGCAAAGTGCGAGATGTTCGAACGGCTTGCTGAGTAGAGTAGCGGGTAAAGGATGAAGAGCCCTTCACTTTCGCTTGGCGTATCCGGTGTCCAATCGACATAGGCGAAGTCGTACGTTGGCTTCGCGGCCTGGAGCTCGGCAGAGAACCGCTTGGTCCTGACGATCCGCACGTCGAGACGAAGCCGGGTTTTCAGATCGTCAGCGATGCTGGCGACGATCCTGTCGCGCGTGACGTCCTCCCCGGCACGGACAAGAAGGGTAAAGGGCCCGCGATTCTGGAGAGCGCGGAGGCGTTCCTGCGCTTCATGGCTTTGGAGGAGCATCGGCACCGTCGTCTGACGGGTCTGGTAAAGCTTTGCGATTTCCAGATAGTTACGGTAGCCTTCTGGCAGCTCCGATGCTCCTTGAGGGCAGATCCGTTCGATTTTTGCCCTGTCCACCGCTGCATTCAACAGCTTTCTGGTGAGCCTGTCGGCCAGATCAGGCTTGGTGAGATTGATGGCAAGAATGCTCAAGAAGGGTGGCGTAAGACGATATGCTCCACCTAGCCGGAGTGGCTTCTTTGTATTGAGAAATCCTCCCTCGCCAAAGGCGGATAGCATCAGGTTTGCACCACCGATTTCTCCGCGCTTGAGACCTGAGAGAATGTCCGCAGCGGACTCATAGTAGCGATACTCCACCCGCTCGATCGCTGACGGTGATTCGATCCAATCCCTATCCCGGTACTGGTCGAAGCGCACTAAGACTATCGACTGCCCGTCGACGAGAGGACGAGCCAAATAATAAGGCCCCGTACCCACAGGAGCGCGACCAAACGTCGCATTGCGGCTCGCGTCATCTGGACCGAGACCCTCGTAGTACCTCTTGCAAGTGACATGACCCGCAGCCGTGGCCAGACGTGAAAGGAAGTCGTCGTCCGGTTTCGTCAGCTTGATTTTCAGTAGGTCTGGCCCGACGGTCATAATGCTTTCAATGTTGTCGAGCCTCGCGTGTTGCGCGCCCGGCGAGCGTCTGGCGCGCATCAGGCTGAAGACGACATCGTCGGGCGTGACGAGCTCCTTAGCAGCCTTTGCCGTGCCGTGAGTGTGGGAATGGAAGTAGACATCGTCCCGGAGACGAAAAACATAGGTAGAGGGGTCAATTCGGTGATAACTCTTGGCCAACATGGGCAGGATCACGTGCTCGTCTTGCGGATCGAATCCTACGAGGCCTTCCATGATCTGAGCCTCGACCAGGAGAGTCTCAGTAAACTGGGCATCTAGGTAGTCAAGGGTCGTCACGGGTTCTGTGCGACGTAGGGCGAAGACGAAGGGTGCCGCCTGAGCCTGGCTCAGCACCCCGAACACGAGACTAATTGTGGCCACCGCCAAACCAATGTGTATCCGCTGGTGAGCCTTCATCTTCTTCAGCTGGCGTCGCGCCCTGAGGCTATCCGGCCCGGCGCGAGGTCCGTTCTCCTTCTGTTGTGCACCTTGTAAGTTTAGTTTACCGCAAAAGGGCCTCTACGCACCTCAACCTCCAACCCCCGAGAACCTGAATGCCAGGGTTTGCGCGGTTGGCGATGTTTGGCTGGAGTAACTCTGCTCGGCGTTAACCACCGCCTGGAGCGCGAAGCCCTCTCGCGCAGGCGAAGGGCTGAGGTGTCTGCCTAGATCATGCCTAGACGAGACAAGTTCCTTACCCCTCCAGCTCCTGCGCGTCGACCACGCAGAGCGCCGCCATGTTGACGATGTCGCTCACGTCCTGGCCTGCCTGCAGCACGTGGACGGGCTTGGCCATGCCGAGCAGCACCGGTCCGATCGCCTCGGCGCCGGCCAGGCGCCACATCAGCTTGTAGGCGATGTTGGCCGATTGCAGCTCGGGGAAGATGAGCACGTTGGCGGACTGCTTCAGGCGGCTCCAGGGGTAATTCTCCTGCAGGACCTGCTCGAAGACGGCGGTGTCGGCCTGCATCTCGCCGTCGACTTCGAGGTCCGGCTCATGGGCGAGGACGATCTCGACGGCGCGGCGCACCTTGCGCGCCGACGGATGCTTGTTGGAGCCGAAGTTCGAGAAGGAGAGCATGGCCACCCGCGGCACGATACCGAAGCGGCGGACGAAGCCCACGGTGAGCAGGGCGATCTCCGCCAGGTCCTCGGGCGTGGGATCGATGTTCACCGTCGTGTCGGCGAGGAAGAAGACGCGGTCCTGGAGGATCAGCACGTAGGTGCCGGAGACCCGCTTGACGCCGGCGCGGGTGCCGATGATCTCCAGCGCCGGGCGGATGGTGTCCGGATAGTGCTGGGTCAGGCCCGAGATCAGACCGTCGGCGTCCCCCATCTCGACCATCATGGCGCCGAAATAGTTGCGCAGGCGCATCCGCTTGCGCGCATCGCTCAGGGTGATGCCGTCGCGCCGCCGCTTCTCGTGCAACCGTTGGGCGTAGGTCTCGAACCGGTCGCTGCTCTCGTTGTGGATGATGGTTACCTGATCCTCCGCCAGGTCGAGGTCGCGCAGCCGGTCGGCGATCACTTCCCGGCGGGCCAGCAGGATCGGATGGGCGATGCGCTCGTCGACCAGCACCTTGGCGGCGCGCAGGATCTGCTCGTGCTCTCCCTCCGGGAAGACCACCCGCCGTGGCGCGCGCCGCGCCCGGTCGACGATGCCGCGCATCAGCTCCAGCCGGCGCGAGATCAGCGTCTCCAGCCGCTGCCGGTAGGCGTCGAAGTCGGCGATCGGCACCCGCGCCACGCCGCTTGCCATCGCCGCCCGCGCCACCGCCGGCGGCACGCGCAGCAAAACGCGGTAGTCGAACGGCTTGGGGATCAGGTACTCGCGGCCGAAGCGCAGCGACTGCAGGCCGTAGGCCCGCAGCACCGCGTCCGGCACGTCCTCGCGCGCCAGCTCGGCCAGGGCCTTGACGGCGGCGAGCTTCATCGGCTCGTTGATGTCGCTCGCCCGCACGTCGAGCGCGCCGCGGAAGAGGAACGGAAAGCCGAGGACGTTGTTGACCTGGTTGGGATAGTCGCTGCGGCCGGTGGCGACGATGGCGTCCTCGCGGGCTCCTCGCGCCTCCTCATAGCCGATCTCGGGATCGGGGTTGGCCATGGCGAAGACGATCGGATCGCGCGCCATGCTGCGCACCATGTCCGGAGTCACCATGCCCGCCACCGAAAGCCCGACGAAGACGTCGGCCCCGGCCATCGCTTCGGCCAGGGTGCGCGCCGGTGTGCCGGCGGCAAATTCCTCCTTATAAGCGTCCATGTGCTCCTCGCGGCCGCGGTAGATCACCCCGCCGCGGTCGACGAGGATGATGTTCTCCCGCCGCGCTCCGAGCTGCACGTAGAGCCGGGCGCAGGAGAGAGCCGCGGCGCCGGCGCCGGAGAAGACGATGCGAGCGTCCGCGATCGGCTTGCCCGCGACTTCCAACGCATTCAACAGGGCAGCACCCGAAATGATCGCCGTCCCGTGCTGATCGTCGTGGAAGACCGGAATGCCCATCTCGGCCTTCAAGCGGCGCTCGATCTCGAAACAGTCGGGAGCGCGGATGTCCTCCAGGTTGATGCCGCCGAAGGTCGGCTCGAGGAGCTTGACGGTGCGGATGAGCTCCTCGGGATCGGTG
>Ga0134122_10002090_pt1 | contig 14635 bp, 11 predicted proteins | sample KB302_FD_96461 | JGI IMG/M metagenome (GOLD analysis project Ga0134122, IMG submission 96461) | Terrestrial soil microbial communities without Nitrogen fertilizer from Kellogg Biological Station, Michigan, USA - KB3-0-2 | ecosystem: Environmental > Terrestrial > Soil > Unclassified ... | reverse complement strand
GGGGCAGGGGGAGCAGGCTCTCGAGGTCGTCGTGAAGGAGCATGGCTTCACTATATTGGATGCAGATATATTAGGTCAAGAGCTAGCCTCGGCCTCCGCGACGGCCGGGCACCCGAGAACCGTAAAAGAAGACGGAGGACTCTCTATGCGCCCAACCATTTTTCTCGTGGCAACGGCCGCGATCCTTGTGGCCCTCGCGAGCTGGAACCAGCCGGTGGTCGCAGACGCCCCGCAGGCCGTCGTCGTCACCAACTTCCCGGAGACCCAGCAGGTCAGCGGCCGGGTCGTCGTCAGCGAGCCGATCCCGCAGACGCGGTTCGAAACGAAAAAGGCCCTCGTTTCCCCGGCGGAGCTGTCGGACACGAACCACCTGACCGACGCGGGAACGATCGACACCGCCGGCTTCACGCAGGTGACCTTGAGCCTCTCCGGCAGTCTGCAGGGCAGTGCTCAAGCAGGCTCCGTCGGCGTGGTGCTCGTGCCCGACGTGCCGGAGGTCACCACCGCTCTACGGACGTACGGGGTCCTGCAGTTCGGGCTCCGCGCGCAGGCTGCCATCAAGCCCTCGCAGGCGGGGCTCTTCAGCTCCGAGTCGACGACGTTCCGGCTCGGCTTCCCCCGCTACCGGGTGCTCCTCTACAACGCGACGCAGAAGGCCGCCGACGCGACGGTCTACGCGTATCTGGGGACGTCGTAACGCGATTCGTCAAGGCCAGGCGGAGGCGTTCCGCGGGGTATGATCCCTAAGAGGACGTGATGGCACGCGGTTGGGAAAGCAAGTCCGTCGAATCTCAGATCGACGACGCCGGCTCGGATCTGGACCGGGGCGAGCCGCTCACGGCCGAGCAACGCCGACTCAGGCACAAACGGGAAGGGCTCGAGCTCTCGCGACGGCGGGTTCTGCAGGAGCTCGAAACGACTCGATCCGAGGTGCGTCGCGCCTCACTCCAGCAGGCGTTGGCATTCCTGAACAAGGAGCTCGAGGCGCTTTGACAGGGCGCTCGTGAGGAGCTCCGGCGTATTTGCGGCCTTCGTCGGCAGGCGTGTATAGTGACTGTATGGCGCGCAAGCTCACCACCACCGTACGACTAGATCCTGAGGACGCGGAAGCTCTCGCCAGGGCACGCGAAGATGGATTGTCGGCATCAGACCTCATCCGAAAGGGTCTTCGCGTAGTTGCGTCCCGGTATTACCCCAACCGTCGAGCCCCCTCGACGGGCCTCTTCGTGTCTACCGACTTGAAACTGGGTGAAGAGTCAGAGTTGTTCAAGGATCTGAGTTGAGCCGGATCAGCCCTCAGGTTTCCTGGCATACCGCACCAGGAGTTGCTTGAGGGCCTGCTTCGTCGCGGCGTCGGCCTCTTTGGTGGCCGAGTTGGCGGAGACGGCGATCACCAGGTCTCCGTCGTGCACGATGGCGACGATGGTGATGAACGTGTCCGCGCTTCCCTGATAGACGCTGACGGCGTCGAAGTCCCCCAGCGGCTGCACACCCCAGCCGAGGCCGCTCTTGATGCGCCGCGTGTGCATGAGGTGCGCGGTTTCCGGCTTCACCAGCCGGGCGTCGCCGTGGAGTGCCTGGAGATGCGCCACCAGGAAGCGGGCGAGGTCCGGCATGCTCATGTGGACGTCTCCCGCCGGAGCGAGAAAGACGGGGAGCTGGTACTTGCCGTCGGGGTCCTGCGGCACCACCCGCCAGAGCTGCTTCCAGTGGCCCCACGGCTGCGGCGCTCCACCCTTGGCCGGCCAGCCGAAGCCGGCCGTCGTCAGCCCGAGCGGCGCGAAGATGCGCGTCCTCACCAGCTCTTCCCAGGAGATGCCTGACGCCTTCTCGGCAATCGCCGTGGCGACGGTAAAGCCCGCGTTCGAGTACTTGAACTCCTGTTTCGGTTTGACCACCGGCGGCCGGGAGAACGCCAGGCAGGAGAACGCGAGCCGCTGCGCGGTGGGCGAGCCCGCCAAGCTGGGGATCGCTTTGAGGTCCTTCTCCTCATCGAACGGTGGCAGCCCCCCTTCGTGGGCCAGAAGGTCTGCCACGGTCACCTCCTTGTACTCGGGCCGCATCGTCGAGCTGCACTCCGGCAGGGCCTGCGCCACGGAGGTCGACCATTGGAGCTTCCCTTCATCGATCAGCGTGGCGATCACGGTGGCCGTCATCGGCTTGGTGACCGAGCCGATGTGGAACTTGTCGTCCGGCGTGACCTTTGCCGATTTTCCCAGGATGCGGACGCCGACGGCGCCGGTCTCGATCGAGCCGTCCGCGTGCCCCACGGAGGCCACGAGGGCGGGGACCTCGTGCTCGGCACGGATCGCGGTGAGGATCCCCGAGATCTCCTTCGACGCGTCCTCCGCCGCAAGCGGGCTGGCGGCGGAAAATCCAGCGATGCACAGGGCGAGGAGCGAGCGAGAAGTGCGGATCGCGAAAGGCATGCGTCCTCCTTTTGGGGAACACTACGCCGGCGGCAGGCTAAACGTTTCTCCCATCGCGGATCGACCCTAAGACTCGGCCCCTGGGTCCAGCGATTCCACCTTCTCAGCGGCCTCAGGCCAACGGCCGTCCAGGAAAGTCTCGATGGCGCCGAAGACCTTCTTGGGCGCCTCGATCCATGGCGCATGTCCCGCCTCCTCCACCGTCACGAGCCTCGCGTCTGGCAACAGCAGCGCCCATTCCCTGCCACCGCCGTACGGCGCGCTGCGGTCCCGTGTGCCGTGAAGGATCAGGACCGGCGCGCTCACCCTCGCGAAGTCTTCCTCCGTCAGCTTCAGAGCATGAAGCGACGGCAGCAACGTTCTGGTCCAATACCTCATCATGCCGCGCTCGTTCGGCAGGTCGCAGCGCCCCCAATCGACCCTGCCGGCGTCGGCCGGATGGGTGACGTAGATCAGGCGCAGGACCGACCAGACCTTCCTGCAACGCTCCTCTTGGTCTTCCGGCTCTCGCGCTGCCTGCAGCTTCGCGAGCTCGGCCAAAACTTCGCGCAGCGTGTCGTCCACGCCGGTCAGATGCGCGGGATATTGCTTGCCGGGGTACGGCTCCATGGGGCCCACCTGCACCATGCGACCGGCGTTGCCTCCGTACTTCATCGCGTAGAGGACGATCATCAATCCCATGTATGAATGGCCGACCAGGTCGAGTCTGCCGAGGCCGAAGTGCCGGCGGATGGCCTCCAGGTCGTCCACGTCGTTGTGGATGCCCCGCTCCAGCTTGGCGCCATCGTCGACCCGATCCGAAAGGCCGCGGTTGCGCAGGTCATAGATGATGAGCGTCCTGTTGACGGCGAGGTGCTCGAAGTCATCCAGCAGAACCATCCCGTTGGGGATGACGACCGTCTGCGGACCGCTGCCCAGGGTGCGGAAGAACAAGCGGATGCCATCCTCCGTGGTCACGTAGCCTCCGCTCGACACCATGGCTCTGCGCTCCTTTCGTCCTCGAACACGCCTGAAAAATGGAAAAGCCGCGACGAACGCGCGGCTGCCGAAAAAACGCGAGAGCCGCAGCATGCGCGGCTCCAGATGCATCCTACGTATCCAGTACAGGCGAGTCAAGAGGACCACCAGGGACCCGTCAAAGCCCCCGGAATCCTGGTCTCCGATCCCCGCCCTGCCATATCGTCTCTCCCCCTGGGCGCCGTCGCGCCGGAGCCCTTCCAACTGAAATCATGCCCGGCACCCGTCCCGCGGCAGAAAAACGCCGTGCGCGCGCTCCGGGAACACGGTGGTCCGGCCCTGGAACACGGTCTCCTGGGTCCGGAACACGGTCTTCCGGCCCGCAGGCGACGTCCTCCGGGTCCCTGCGACGTCCTGCGGGTCCCGTGCGACGTCCTTCGGGGTCCCGTGCAACGTGTTCCGGGCCCGGGATACGTTGTTCTGGGTCCGGAACACAGTGCTCAGGCCCGCTTGCACGGTGTTTTGGGTCCGGAGCACGGTGTTCCGCCTCGCTGGCGACGTGTTTCGGCCCGCGTCGAAGGTGTTCCGCCTCGCTGGCGACGTGTTTCGGCCTGCGTCGACGGTGTTCCGCCTCCCGGTGTTCCGCCTCCCGTGTGCGGCGCGGTGAGCGCCGGTGCCCAGCCGCTCGCCTGCGGATCCGCACCAAGAGCGCCGGCTGGTCGATTCCTGGATTTCATCGCCCCCGGCCAAAGCTCGAAATGGATGGCCCGCAGTACAATGCTCTGCGTGAGACCGCAATGATGGACCCGGGTTCCGGCGCGTCTCCAGCGCTCGACCTGCTCCGCTCTTCCCGCCGGATCGGGCTGGTGCTATCAGGCGGGTCCTCGCGTTGCGCCTTTCAGGTGGGCGTCATCGAAACGCTGGTGGAGCTCGGCGTGCGGCCGGCCCTCTGCATCGCCGTCTCGGCCGGAGTTTGGAACGGCGCGGCCCTCTCGGCGGGTGCCGTCGAGCGCCTGCGGCACTACTGGCGGGCTTTCGCGCGCATGCCGCCGCTGGACGCGCGCAACCTGCTGCGCGAGCACACTCCCTATCGCTACACGGAGATCCACCGGCGCACCTTCAGCCGCTACGTCGGCGCCGAGCGGCTGCAGCGTCCCGAGGCTGTGCCGCTGCTGATTGGTGTCACCCGTCTGCGCGACCGGCAGGCCGTGTACTTCGACGCGCGGACGGTGGAAGATCCGCTGGCGCTGCTGCTGGCCTCGAACTTCCTGCCGCCCTTCTACGCTCACGCCCCCGTGATCGCCGGCGAGCGCTACGGCGACGGCGGGCTCGCCGACAACCTACCCTACAAGCGCGCCTTCGCGGAGGGGTGCGACGCGGCGATCCTCGTGACCATGAAAGGGGAGAGCGAAGGACATCCTTATCGGAATCCGCAAGACCCCGACCACGTCATCCCAGCCTCCTTCCGCGAGCGGCTGGTGGTGATCCGGCCACGGCACCGGCTGCCCGCCGCCTTCATCGAGCGCCGGTGGCCCATCCTCCGGCAGACCATAGAGCTCGGCCGCCTGCGCACCCGCGAGGTGCTCCTCGGCGAGAGCCATCCGGAGACCGAGACGCACGGCGATGCGGGAGTCCTTGGCCCGCTGCTCACCCGGCTGCTGTTGACGCGGGTCCTTGCCGCGAGCCGCCGCGCGCGTACCCCGGTCGCGTAACCCTTCACTCGGGATATGGTCTTCCAGCGCTGTCCTGGCTAGAATGGATGCTATGACCCAACGCCTCGCAAAAGCATTTCAGGAAGCCTCTCACCTACCGGAGGAGCTACAGGACGAGATCGCGGCAAGGCTGCTTGAGGACATCGAGGGAGAAGCCCAGTGGGATGAGACGCTGGCGAAATCTCCCCATGCTCTCGAGAAGCTCGCAGACAAGGCGCTCGAGGAGCTCAAGGCAGGTCGGACAAAGAAGATGGGTTTCGACGAGCTGTGATCTCGCATCTCACGGAGGAGTTCAGAGAGCGCTTCCGCAAGCTACCCGACCGAGTCAAGCAAACGGCGAGAAAAAACTACAGGCTCTGGCAACAGGACCCATCTCATCCGAGCCTCGAATTCAAGCGAGCACACACGAGAAGGCCGATCTATTCAATCAGAGTCGGTATCGGATGGAGAGCTCTGGGTACCAGAGAGGGAGAGATCATCCTTTGGTTTTGGATCGGTCCCCACAACGCTTACGAAAAACTGATCGATCAACTATAAGACCGCCAAACGGAGGCCTTCCCGCCATGAAGCAGATCCACCCTGCTTTCAAGTATACGTTCCTCGCCTTCGCCATCCCTCTCCTCTTCTCCACCTCGAGCACCGCCGCGCCCATCAAGGCCCTCGTCGGCGGCCGGCTCATCGACGGCTATGGTGGAGCGCCGCTCGAGAACAGTGTCGTCGTGATCGAAGGGGACCGCATCAAAGAGGTGGGTCGCGTGGGCCAGATCTCGATCCCCGAGGGTGCGGAGGTGATCTCGACAGAAGGGATGAGCGTGCTGCCAGGGCTTTGGGACATGCACGTCCACCTGATGATCGTGGGGCACGGCGACTACGACCACTGGGACAAGACGTATCCCCTGGTCTTCCGCTCGACGATCATGCCGGCGGCGGCCAAGCAGCTCCTGCTGGCCGGCGTGACCAGCGCCCGCGACCTTGGTGCGCCGCTCGACGACATCCTCGCCATTCGCGAGTCGATCAAGAAGGGCGAGATCCCCGGGCCGACGCTCTACGTCTCCGGCCCTTTCCTGCAGCACGAGCCGTATCCGGGCACCGAGGCGTTCCGTTGGGGTATCAAGGGCGCGGACGACGCGCGCGCCAAGGTGAAGCGCCTGGCCGACGCCGGCGTGGACGTCATCAAGCTGATCGATCAGGACCAGATGACGATGGAGGAGGTGCGCGCCGTGGTGGACGAGGCCCACAAGCGGCACCTGCCGGTGGTCGCCCACTCGCACCGGGTGGAGGAGATCCGCCGCGGCATACAGGCCGGCGTGGACTGCTTCGAGCATACCGGGCTCGGCACGGCTCCCGAGTATCCGCCGGACATCTTCGATCTCATGCGCGGGCGCGCCAACACCCTCTTCTGGACGCCGACCATCGGCCCGCTCCTCCTCTATCAGGAGACCCGCGACGACTTCCCCGAGCGGCTCGACGATCCGCGCTGGCAGGCGGGCCTGCCGCCCGCGGTAGTGAAGGATATCCGCGATTCCCTCGCCCACCCGGACCGGCTCGACTACTTCCGCTACGTGCCGGGGCGCCGGCCGACGCTGAAGCGCAAGTTCGAGCAGCTCCGCCAGTCCGGGGCCGTGCTGCTGATCGGCACCGACAGCGGCGTGCCGCTCAACTTCCACAGCGACTCGACGTGGCGGGAGATCGACGCCTGGGTCAACGTCTTCGGCGTGCCGGCCATGGACGCCCTCCGCGCCGCCACCTTCTGGCCGGCGGTCTTCATGAAAGCCGAGAAAGAGGTCGGCACGATCTCCGCAGGCAAGAAGGCGGACGTCATCGCCGTGCGTGGCGACGTGCTGCGCCACGTCGACCTGCTGCAGGACGTGGACGTGGTGATCAAGGGGGGCGTGCGCTATAAGTAAGACGTCTTGGGTCCTGGGTCTTGGGTCCTGAGCAGGAGGAGCCCCAAGACCCAGGACCTCAGGACCCAAAACTGCCAGCCTACCGCCCGGCGTCGTTGCGGAATACCTCCCCGCCCTTCATCACGAAGCTCACCTTCTCCATCACCTCGACGTCGGCGAGGGGATCGCCGGGCACGGCGATCACGTCAGCAACCTTGCCGGGCTCCAGGGTGCCGATCGTCTTCGACAGGCCGAGCAGGTCCGCCGCCGACGCGGTGGCGGCGCGCAGGGCGTCGGCGGGCTTCATGCCGAGGCCGACCATGAGCGCGAATTCCTGGGCGTTCATGCCGTGCGGGCTCACGGCCGAGTCGGTGCCGAAGGCGATCTTCACGCCCATGCGGAGCGCCTTGCGGAACATGTCCGAGCGCACGGCGATGGCCCCCTTGGCCTTGGCTTCGATCTCCGGCGGATAGTGACGGACGGCCGCCTTGCCGGTCACGTACTCGCCGGCGAGGAGCGTGGGCACGAGGTACGTGCCGCGCTCCTTCATCATCCGCAGGCCTTCGTCGTCGAGGAACGAGCCGTGCTCGATCGAGTCCACGCCGGCGCGGATGGCGAACTTCGCGCCTTCGGCGCCGTGGGCGTGGGCCGCCACCTTCTTGTGCAGCCGGTGGGCCTCCTCGACGATGGCGTTCATCTCCTCCTGCGTGAGCTGCGACGTGTCCACCTCGTCGGCCAGCGACAGCACGCCGCCGGTGGCGCAGATCTTGATCACGTCGGCTCCGTACTTGACCTGGAAACGCACGGCGTCGCGAAATTGATCGGCACCGCTGGCGATGCCGCTCTCGATGCCCGGCTCGGCGCCGAAGCGGCCGTAGGGAAAGCCGGTGTCGTCGCAATGGCCGCCGCGGGCTCCCAGGGCGTGGACCGCCACCAGCATGCGCGGTCCGGGGACGACGCCGTCGCGGATCGAGTTGCGCAGGGCGACGTCGATGTATTCGTTGGAGCCGACGTCGCGCACCGTGGTGAAACCGGCCATCAGGGTCGCGCGGGCGTAGGCGGTGGCGCGGATGGCGGTCTCGGGCACCGCCCGGCGGAGCCCGTCGACGGTGCCCTGCAGCCAGTTGTCCGTCGCCTCCATCGACAGATGGGTATGGGAGTCGATCAGACCGGGCAGGAGCGTGGCATCGCCAAGATCGATCACCTTCGCGCCGGCGGGAATGGGAAGCCCCGGGCCCGCGGCCTTGATCTTGCCGCCTTCGACGATCACCACGCCGTTGGCGGCCGCGGTGTCGCTCCGGCCATCGAACAGCCGGGCCGCCTTGAGGACGACGACTTCAGGAGCCTTCCCTGGACCTTCCTGGGCGGGCAGGATTGCAGGGAGAAACAAGAACCCGAGGGCGAATGTGCGGAAGCTCATCTCGACACCTCCCAGGGAAAGACGCGCCGCATGGTATCCGGAGAGCGGGCAGGGAACAACTGAGATTCTTTCAGCCCAGGGGTACGGGCTGCCCGGTCTGGAAGGCGGCCGCCCGCTGCGCCAGGCGCTTGAAACCGCGGGCCTCGGCCGCCTGCCGGACCGCGCCGAGAGCGGCGCGGCCGGCGATCGGGTCTCCCGCCTTCAGTTGCAGGGCACCCAGCAGGAAGCGGGCCTCGAGCCAGGCGGCCACGTTGCCAATGCGAGCGGTCTCGGCGATCACCCATTGGAGGTGGCCCAAGGCCTCCGCGCTCTCTCCGGCGGCGACGCCCGCGGGCGCCATGGCCGTCACCACCTCGAGCTGGAGCTCCAGGTCTTCGCTCTCCTCGGAGATCGCATGCGCCTGCCCGGCAGTCCGCCAGGCCTCAGCGGTCCGCCCTTCGGCGAGGAACGCCTGAGAGAGCAGCGCCAGGGCGCGGGAGCGATGGCCGCTCATCCCTCTCTGGCCATACCAGTCCGCCGCTTCGGAAGCCAGGCGCGAGGATTCCCCGGGGTTCCCCTCGAGCTGAGCGAGGCCTGCCAGCTCGAGACGCGCCGCCGTAGCCTCCAGGGTCTCCCCATCCTCGACGTGATCCCGCACCGCCTCCTCGAGCTGGCGCCGCGCTCCTTTGAGGTCACCTTGCTCGAGGCTCCAGCGGCCGAGACCCCGGAGAGCTGTCGCGGTGAGAGTGCGGGAGCCGATCTGGCGTGCCAGCTCGAGCTGTTCACGGCTGAGCTTCTCCGCCGCCGCGAGGTCGCCCAACCGGTGCTGGAGGCGCGCCAGAATGCCCAGCACTTCGGCCGTGCCGATCTTGTCGTGGCCGTGCCGCTTCATCTCCAGAGCCTGCGTGAGCCGCCGCCGGGCCTCCGTGAGCTTTCCCAACCGGATCAGGTCTTCCGCCGAGGCGGCCAGCATCGAGGCGCCCCGGACAGGGTCGCCCACCTGGCGGGCGAGACCGTACGCCTGCTCGTGCAGCCGCAGGGCCTCCTTCAGCGAATCCAGCAGCGCCAGGTCGGTGCCCAGATTGCGAATCGCCCGGGCCTCATCGATGCGGTTGCCGGTCTGGCGAGCGATGGCGAGGGTCTCGCCGAACCGCTGCCGGGCTCCCACCAGGTCGCCGCGCGCGGCCAGCACCGTGCCCAGCGCGTTGAGGGCCCGCGCCCCCAGCACCCGGTCACCGCTCGCCGCATAGGAAACCAGGGCCTTTTTCAGCAGCTCCTCGGCGTGCGGCATGTCTCCCCGGTCCTTGTAGAGCAGCCCCAGATTGGCGAACAGCATCGCCATGCCCTGGATGCTGCCGATTCCGCTCAGCGTGGTGAGTGAGGCCTGGTACATCTTCTCGGCTTCCACCAGATCTCCCTGCTCGTGCAGGGCCACGCCGAAATGGGTGAGGAGAACCGCCAGGGCGGACGGATCACCCGACTTGGCGAACAACCCGCGAGCCTCGCTGAAAAGAGGGATGGAATCCTGGGGCCGGCCGCTGAGCAGCAGACCGTCGCCCTGCAGCATCAGCGCCTGCGCGAGGACCTGCTGCTCGCCCGATCGGCGGCCTTTCAGCACGGCGGTCTCGGCAGCCCGCAACTCGAGGCTGAAATTCGCGAGACGCTTGGCGATCTGTGCTTCCGCGAGATCGATGCGCGGGTCTTCGCCCGCCGGCGACGCCAGCTGGCGCAGCTCGGCCACAGCCGCCAGAGCCTCGCTGCCCCGGCCCGCGGCGGAGAGAGCATTCGCCAGGCGCAGGCCATACTCCAGATTGTCGGGATAAAACGTCCACAGCGAGCGGTAGATCTCGCTCGACCTCCTCCAATCCTTGCTCGCCTCGTCGAAGCGCGCCTCGATCGCCAGCCGCGCCTCCTTCGGCAGATGGGCCGCGAGCTGCACGGCCTTCTGAGCCTCTCCCCGGGCCTCGGCGTCGTAGCCGAGCCCCATCCAGGCGAGCGACAGGGCGGAGCGGATCACCGCCGAGCCTCGATCAGCCTCGGCGGCCTGCCGTAGGAGGTCGCGCGCACTGCGGGAGTCGAAGCGGCGGAGCCGAACCAACCCTTCAGCGTAGAGGCGAGCCGCATTCGGATTGGCCGGCTGCAACGCCTGCACGGCTTTCACTTCCGCGGGCGAAAGGTCGCCCCAGCGCAGGTCGCGACGCAGCCGGTGGCCGACCGCCGAGACCAGCTCGAAAAGATTCTCTTCCGTACCCACCTCAGCCAGCGAGGCGACAGTGTCACCCTCGGGTACGGTCAGCACCCGCAGGTCGATACGGATCTTGGCGGCCGCGCTCTCTCCCAGCGCGAGATAGGACCCGGTCACGACCAGGTCGGTGCCGAGGAGGTCGTGGAGCCGCCGCAGGTTCACCGCGTTCAGCTCTTCGGTGTAAGGAAGAGAGAGGGTATCCCGCAGCCGGGTGATCTCTTCGCCCGAGATCACCCGCACCTTGGACCCGGCGGAGAGCTCGGTCATCAGCATCTCGGAAAGCGCGATGGAAAGCCAATTCTCCTTGCGGTCTGCCGAGAGATTCCGCAGGCTCAGCACCGCGACCGCCGGACGCTTGACGGCCGGAAGGACGGCTCCTCGCTCGCCGCCGGATGGCGCGGCCGGCGACGGTCCTCGCTGGTACCAGACGACGAGCCCGAGGCCGGTCACCGCGAGCAGGAAGCCCACGACCAGACCGGCAAGCAGGAACCACCGCCCCGCGGGCTGCTTCGCCGGCTGGACGGGCGGCGTCGCAGCCGCAGGCAGCAGCTCCGCTCCGCTCCCGTCCGGCGCCGGAGGGTCTCCGGCAACCGGTGCGGCGGCTGTCACGACAGTCGGGACGGGCGCGATGGGCGCCGGCGCGCTGACCAACGGAACCTCGCCGCTCGACTCCCGGGGGATCTCGAGTACCTCGGCGACAAAGCTGTAGCCGAGCCCGGGTACGGTGACCACGTAGCGGTGATCGTTCGCGCGCTCCCCCAGGGCCTTGCGCAGGGCCGAGATGTTCTGCGTCAGGTTGGCCTCGGTGACGTAGGCGTCCGGCCAGACCTTGCGGATCAACGTCTCCTTCTCGACCACCTCGCCGCGGCTCTCGAGCAGAACCATGAGGATGGAGAACGCCTTCGGCGTGAGCGGCACCTGCTCGTCCGCACGCAGGAGCCGGCGCCGGACGGGATCGACGCGAAAGACATCGAACTCGTACAGGACCTTCTCGGTCCGCGCTGCCGGAGGACTCGTCGCCATAGATCGGAATCGGGCCAGGTTCGCTGCGGGCTCCTCTTGCGAGCTGCCTCGTGAAGCCATCCTCAAGGAGCGAAGGGACTGCCCGGGAGATTCTACTCCAACCTGCGAATCGCCGTTATCCAGCTCTTCTGAGTTTTTTTGAGGAAGCTTGAGTAGAACTCTGAGGACTCTTGATTGCACCTCCCCTAGACTCCACTCACCGCAGTAAACCCGAGGGGAGAAGGGGGAGCGGTCACCGGAGGGAGGGGGCCGCACGTGCAGGTCCTGCAGTTTTGAAGTCCTGATTGGGGAGGAGAAGAGAGCTCAGATTCTTTGAAATACCTTGGAGAACTGGTTGCAGCGAACCCGGAGGAGCGATCCATCCGGGTTTTTCTTTTGCATGAGCTTGGCAAACTCCCTTGACCCTCGCTATCCTCACCGTGGCCGGCGACCGGATCGTGCCGGAGATCCTGGCGGTGGAGTGAAAGGCCCGGATCGCCCGCTTCCCTCTTGCGAAGGAGAGAGATCGAAATGCGACACTCACGCCGCGTCATCCCGCTGTGCCTGCTCGCCGCGCTCGCCGGCGCACCTCTCGTCTCGGCCTCCGGCTTCGGCCTCTTCCAGCATGGGGGCCGGGCCATGGGCCAGGTGGGAGCCTTCACCGCCCGTGCCCCGGAGCCCTCGGCCTTGACCTACAACCCGGCCGCGATCACGCGTCTCGACGGCCTCCAACTCCAGGCCGGCCTCGATTTCAACAACGCCAGCGACAAGTACACCAGCGCCACCGGCGCCTTCTCCGGCCGGCACATCATCCAGTTCCCGCCCGCCGTCTATCTCACGTGGAAGCAGAAGCAGGGCCCCTTCGCCCTGGGGCTCGGCGTCGACTCGCCCTTCTACTACAGCCTCGATTGGAACAAGGCGCTCTTCCCCGGCCGCTTCCTCGCCCGCCGCACCGAGCTGCGGGTCTACGAGATTCACCCGGTGGTGGCCTACGACCTCGGCGAGGGCTGGAGCATCGGCGGCGGTCTCCGCTATGCCCTGGGCAACCTCGACCAGGACGACAACGCCCGGCTGCTCTTCTCGACCTCTCCTCCCGGCACCATCCCCCAGCCGATCTTGATCGAGGTGGAGAGGAACGCCAGCTCCGACGTCGACGCTTTCGGCTGGGATCTGGCCGTCCACTATGCCGCGCCCTCCTGGGGTTGGGGTGCCGTCTATCGCAGCCCCGAGCGGCTCAAGGGCAACGGCGACGCGAGCTACAAGGCGCGCGACGTGCCCTCGGGTTTCCCCAGCCTCGACGCCGCGATCAGCGCCCGTCTGGTGAACGGCAGCAGCCGCCAGTCCTTCGAGCTGCCCCGGGAAGCGCGCGTGGGCGTCTGGTACGCCCCCTATCCCGAGCTACGCGTGGAGCTCGACGCCGCCTACCTGAGCTGGTCGAGCCTGGAGGCGACCGATGTCACCTACGATCCCAACGTCTTCGGCGACGGTCCCACCGTGCGCACTCCCCGCGACTGGAAGAACACCACCAGCCTGCGGTTGGGCATCGAAGGCGACCTCACGGACAGCTTCGCGGTTTTCGGCGGCATCGCCCAGGAACCCTCGCCGGTTCCTGGCAGAACCTTGGAGCCCGGCTTTCCGCGCGGCGACGCTCTGGTCTACGGCGGCGGTTTCACAGTGAACCTGCCCAAGATCTCTTTCGACGTCGGCTACTCTCTGCACGATCACGACAACAACGACGCCGTCAACCAGGAGCTGTTCCAGCCCGGCCGCCGGGGAAGCTACAGCGCGAAGGACCAGGTTTGGGGATTCGCGGTGAGGTGGCGGCTGTAGGTTACGCCGAGCTCACCACCGGCTTCTCCGCCGCCGCCATCCGGGTGAACATGCCCGGTTCGTAGGCGGTGATCCTGCCGGTGAAGGCGGAAGCCGCCACGCTGAGCGGTGAGGCAAGCCATAGCTTGCCGGGTCCGGATCGCCCCTTGTAGTTGCGGTTGATGGCGCTGACGGTGACTTCGTCCGCGCTCTCCGAGACGCCGGGGCCGCAGCCGATGCAGGCACCGCAGCCGGGGTGGATGAGCTGCACGCCGGCCCGCTCGAAGGTGTCGGCGAGGCCGTTGTCCCGCACGAACTTCTCCACCGCCTGCGAGCCGCACTGGATCATGAAGCGGACGCCCGGAGCCACCTTGAGGCCGGCGTCCACCGCCTCCTTGACCACCTGGTGATAGAAGATCAGGTCGTCGATCTTCCCCGCCGTGCAGCTCCCGCCGTAGGCGATGTCGATCGGCACCTCGCCGATCTCGTCGATCCATTGGCCGTTGGTGGGGTCGGAGGGGATGCCGTGGTCGGGGTCGCCCGGATTGGCCACCATCGGCCGCAGGCTGGAAAGGTCGATGGTGTAGACGCCGCCCGCGTACTCGGCGTCCGGGTCCGGGGCCACGGCGCGCGCCTTCAACCGCTCGACGTCCACTCCCGGCCGCCACTCGGCGAGCCAGCGCCAGGTCTCATCGTCGGCGACCACAATGGCCGTCTTCGCCGAGCACTCCGTGGCCATGTTCGTGAGCGTGGCCCGCTCGTCCATCGAGAGGGTCGTCACCCCCGGGCCGGCGAACTCCATCACCCGGTCCAGCGTGAGCTGCGGTCGGGCATGGTTGAGGAGGATGTACAGCATGAGGTCCTTGGCCGTGACGCCGGGCTGGAGCTTGCCCACCAGCTCGAAGCGGATCGACTCCGGGACCTCGACCTGCGTGAACCCCTGGTGGATCAGGTCGGCGTACTCGGTAGTTCCCACGCCCCAGGCGAGGGCGTTGTTGACGCCGCCCATGCAGGTGTGGCTGTCCGTAGCCTGGATGAAGTCGCCGGGATCGATGAGCTGCTCGCGCGCCACCTCGTGGCAGATGCCGGGCGAGATGCGGTCCTTGGCCGAGAAGTCGCGGACGCCGGTGTGGCGCTGGAACTCCCGCTGCAGCTCGCGCAGGGTCTCGATCTTGTCGAGGAAGGCGCGCATCTTC
>Ga0134122_10002088_pt1 | contig 14648 bp, 12 predicted proteins | sample KB302_FD_96461 | JGI IMG/M metagenome (GOLD analysis project Ga0134122, IMG submission 96461) | Terrestrial soil microbial communities without Nitrogen fertilizer from Kellogg Biological Station, Michigan, USA - KB3-0-2 | ecosystem: Environmental > Terrestrial > Soil > Unclassified ... | reverse complement strand
TGATCCCCAAAACGTCGTAGTAGTCGCGCTTGGCCATGGGCCTGAGTTTCCAATTCTCGCCGTCTTACGCGGGCAGCTCCACGCGGTCGGCGTACGTGAGACAAGCCCCCGCCCTACCAGCGCATCGTCTTTATCACGACTGCTGGCCGGACGAGGGCTTGCATGATTAATCCCTCAGCTTAGGCAGACTTCTTCTTGTCGTCTTTGACTTCTTCAAAGTCAGCGTCGACGACATTATCGCCGCCGCCCCCCTTCTTTTCTGCCTCGCCTGTCCCGGCGCCGCCCGCCGCCCCTTCCGCGGCCTGCTGGGCGCCATAGATCGCCTCGCCGAGCTTCATCGAGGCTTGCGCCAGGGCGTTGGTCTTGGACTTGATCGCCTCGATGTCGTCGGCCTTCAGCGCCTCTCTCAGCTCGCCGATCGCCGCCTCGATCTTGCCCTTGTCGGCGGCGGCAACCTTCTCGCCCAAATCCTTGATCGACTTCTCGGTCGCATGGATCATGGCATCGGCACCGTTCTTGGTCTCGACCAGCTCGCGCTTTTTCTTGTCGTCGTCCTTGAAGCGGTCGGCTTCCTCGGTCATGCGCTTAATGTCGGCCTCGGTCAGACCACCGGAGGCCTGGATGCGGATCGATTGCTCCTTGTTGGTCGCCTTGTCCCTGGCCGAGACGTGCACGATGCCGTTGGCATCGATGTCGAAGGTCACCTCGATCTGCGGCATGCCGCGCGGAGCCGGCGGGATGCCGACCAAATCAAACTGGCCAAGCAGTTTGTTATCGGCTGCCATCTCGCGTTCGCCCTGGCTGACGCGGATCGTCACCGCGTTCTGGCCATCTTCGGCCGTGGAGAAGATCTGGCTCTTCTTGGTCGGGATGGTGGTGTTGCGATCGATCAGCCGCGTGAACACCCCACCCAGGGTCTCGATGCCGAGCGACAGCGGCGTGACGTCGAGCAGCAGCACGTCCTTGACGTCGCCCTTGAGCACGCCGCCCTGAATCGCGGCGCCGACGGCAACCACTTCGTCCGGGTTGACGCCCTTGTGCGGCTCCTTGCCGAACAGCTCCTTGACGATCTGCTGCACCTTGGGCATGCGCGTCATACCGCCGACGAGCACCACCTCGCCGATCTCGGCCGCCTTCAGTCCGGCATCCTTGAGCGCCTGTTGACACGGACCCTTGGTGCGCTCGATCAGGTCGTCGACCAGGCTCTCGAGCTTGGCGCGCGTCAGCTTCAAGGTCAGATGCAGTGGCGACTGCGTCTGCGGGTTCATGCTGATGAACGGCAGGTTGATCTCGGTCTGCTGCGAGGACGACAGCTCGATCTTGGCCTTCTCCGACGCTTCCTTCAGGCGTTGCAGGGCCAGCTTGTCGTTCCTCAGGTCGATGCCATTCTCCTTCTTGAATTCGCTGGCGAGATACTCGACCAGGCGCATGTCGAAATCCTCGCCCCCGAGGAAGGTGTCGCCATTGGTCGATTTGACCTCGAACACGCCGTCGCCGATCTCGAGCACCGAGATATCGAAGGTGCCACCGCCGAGGTCGTAGACGGCAATGGTCTTGGAGTCCTTTTTCTTGTCGAGGCCGTAGGCGAGCGCGGCCGCCGTCGGCTCGTTGATGATGCGCAGCACCTCAAGCCCGGCGATCTTGCCGGCATCCTTCGTGGCCTGACGCTGGGCATCGTTGAAGTAGGCCGGCACCGTGATGACGGCTTGGGTCACGGCCTCGCCGAGCTTGGCTTCGGCCGTCTCCTTCATCTTCTGCAGGATGTAGGCCGAGATCTGCGCCGGGGAGTACTGCTTGCCATGCGCCTCGACCCAGGCATCGCCGTTCGGGCCTTTGATGATTTTGTAGGGAACGAGCTTTTTGTCCTTTTCCACCATCGGATCGTCATAGCGCCGGCCGATCAGGCGCTTGATGGCGAAGAACGTATTCATCGGATTGGTCACGCCCTGGCGCTTGGCCGGCAGACCAACCAGGCGTTCGCCGTCGTCCGTGAACGCAACGATGGATGGGGTGGTGTTGGCACCTTCAGCGTTTTCGAGCACCTTGGGCTTGGAGCCCTCCATGACCGCGACGCAGGAATTGGTGGTGCCGAGGTCGATGCCGATCACTTTGGCCATGTGGTCTTTGTTCCTCTCTTTTGCGGCAGACCGTCCGGACCCAAAAACTTGGCACCCGGCGCCCATGGCCCACTATGGAGCCTTGAGAACGGTCCCCTAGAGCTGCGATTGCTTGTCTGGCGTTATATAGTGGGGCCCATTTGGGGCTGCAACGGTCGCCAGCGAGGCCTCACCCGGCAATTGTCACGAACCCGTTGATCGATGTACAGCAGCCACAAGATCTCCCCCGAAGCCGTACCCCCTGCCGGTTTTCGCTACCTGCCGGGCCGGCTGGACGCGGCGGAGCAGGCCCGGCTGATCGGCGAAATCCGCGCCGTGATTGGCCTGGCTCCCCTGTTTGTTCCCACCATGCCCCGCAGCGGTCGCGCCTTTTCGGTACGCATGAGCAATTGCGGCGCCCTCGGCTGGGTTTCGGATGCCACGGGCGGCTATCGCTATCAGGCCCATCATCCCGCGACCGGACAGGCTTGGCCCGCCATCCCCGAGCCCCTGTTGAGGCTGTGGGACGAGGTCGCCGATGGGGCGCCCCGCCCCGAGGCCTGTCTCATCAACTACTACGCCCCCGGCGCCAAGATGGGCACGCACCGTGATGCCGACGAGGCCAATAGATCCGCCCCCGTCGTCTCCGTCTCGCTGGGCGATGAGGCCATCTTCCACGTGGGTGGGCCTAGCCGCCGCGACCCCAAGCACCGTCTGGTCTTAAGGTCGGGCGACGTCGTGGTCCTGGGCGGCGCCGCCCGCCTCGCCTACCACGGGGTCGACCGCATCGCCCCCGGCAGCTCGGCCCTGGTTGAGGAAGGCGGGCGCTTCAACCTCACACTGCGCCGCGTACGCCCGAGCTAGCCCCCCGCGCCCAGCATCCCGCAAGGCCGGCGTTAGGGTGTGCCACCTTGACCATTGGGTGGGGTGTCGTCGTTGGCGGCGGCCGGGCGCGCCTCGGCGGGCCTCGCCTCGGCCTTGGCAACCACGACCATGGCCGGGCGCAGCACCCGATCCTCGATGGTAAAGCCCGGCTGGAACACCTGCACGATGGTGCCGGGTGCAACGTCACTGCGGGGAACCTCCATCATCGCCTGATGCAGGTGCGGGTTGAAGGGTTCGTCTTTCGGGTTGAGACGCTTGATGCCGTGGCGCTCCAGGATGTTGAGCAGCTCGCGTTCGGTCAGCGTGACACCCTCAAGAAAGCTCTTGAGCGCCGGCTCGCGCTCGGCGGCACCGGCGGGCACCGCATCGATCGCGCGCTGGAAATTGTCGCCGACGTTGACGATGTCGCGCGCGAACTTGGTGATGGCGTATTTGGCCGTTTCTTCCTTCTCGCGCTCGTAGCGCTTGCGCACGTTCTCCGTCTCGGCCTGGGCCCGCATCCATCTGTCCTTGTAGTCGGCGGCCTCGACCTGCAGCGCGGCGATCACGTCGTGCACGCTCCGCTGCCCCTCGCCGGCCGCGGCGCCGGGCGCCGGTGGCTCGGCTGCGGGGCCGGAAGGCGCGGCTCCCGGGCTCGGCCGGTTCGGGTCAGACTCGTCGGGCGGTGGTTGATGCATCATCTTTTCCGCGTTGCTGGCAAGGTACGTGCCCTGCCGATTAGCAGCCTTACGATCAGAACGAGACGACGGGCCATTGGGGTTCGTGCCGATATCGTGCAGCGCGGAAAAAATCAAGTCAGAAGGCGGCCCACAAGCTTGGCCGTAAAGTCCACCATCGGAATGATGCGCGCGTAATTGAGGCGGGTTGGACCGATGACGCCAAGGACGCCGACGATCTGTCGTTGTTTGTCCTGAAATGGGGCCACGATCAGGGACGACCCCGACAGTGAGAACAGCTTGTTTTCCGAGCCAATGAAGATATGCACCCCTTCGCCGCGCTCGGCGAGCCCCAGCAGCTGCACAAGATCACGCTTGGCCTCGAGATCGTCGAACAACTGGCGAATGCGCGCCAGGTTCTCCAGGCCATCGACGTCCTTGAGCAGGTTGGCCTGGCCGCGCACGATCAGGCTTTTCTGCTCCCCGAGTGCACCCGACCAGGTGGCAAGCCCGGCCTCGACGATTTTCTGCGTCAGCTGGTCGAGCTCGGCCTTTGCGGAGGCAAGCTCGACCTCCACGCGCGCCTTGGCCTCGCCGAGCGTCAGGCCGCGGATGCGGGCATTGAGGTAGTTGGCGGCCTCCGTCAGGCTGGACGGAGGCAGCCCGGCCGGCAGCGCAATGACGCGATTTTCGACGCTCTGGTCGTCGCCGACCAAGACCACCAGCGCCTTGCCGGGTTCGAGTTGTACGAACTCGATGTGTTTGAGCCTGCCGACCTGACGGTCGCTGATGACAAGGCCGGCGCAGTGGGAGAGGCCGGAGATCATCTCACCGGCCTCGCTCAAGACCTGTTGCAGCGACTTTTCGCGCTTGACGCCAATCTGGGCCTCGATCTGGCGGCGCTCCTCGTCGGTGAGATCGCCGATCTCCAACAGGCCGTCGACGAACAAGCGCAGGCCGGCCTCGGTGGGCAGACGACCGGCCGAGGTGTGGGGGGCATAGATATAGCCCAGGTGCTCCAGGTCCGACATCACGTTTCGGATCGAAGCGGGCGATAGCGTCATGGGCAGGTGGCGCGCGAGGTTGCGCGAGCCCACCGGGTCACCCGTCGCCAAATAGCTCTCGACGATCTGGCGAAAAATGGTGCGAGATCGTTCGTTCAGCTTTTGCAGGTCCGAGAGGGCCTCCAGCGACCCTGAACGGCTGAGCGTCTTATCCGAGTGCATGCGCCGAAATGTGAGGTTGCGGGTGCCCAGAGTCTAGGGAACAGCGCCCGTCCACGTCAAACGAAGCTGTGGAGGGGAAACGGACGAGGCCTTTTTTAGCTGGCGCCCCGGCGGGGAGCCAGGCTGGCGGCCGGCGCGGTCGGCCACAGGAGGAAGCCCCGATCCGGGTCAGCACAGGCCCCCGGGGGGACGGGGGTGTCGGGGCGCTCTTCACGATACCGGCCTTGTTGCGCCGCATGAGTTTAAGGAGACCGGCCCAGACGGCGGCCAGGGATGGACCGTAGATGGCGATCTCGGTGGACAGGTAGAGGTTGCCAAATGATCGAGATGCTTGGAGCTTTGGCGCGGGTAGTGGGGGCAGTAAGCAAAAAAGGCGATCCAGAGCAGCCCGCGCAGGGCACCCATCAGCTAAGCCATCCTGATGGCTCGAGCTCCTCATCCTGCGGGCCCATCACACTGAGCTTTCCCGCTGGCCTGCCCCACTCGCCTTTCCTCACTGGTCTTTCCTCACTCACCTTTCCCCGCTGGCCATTTCTCTTTAGCCGTCCTCTGGCCCCTCCCGGGAGGCTTGGGCGCGCGGCTGAGGGCGTTCGGCGGCGTTGGCCTATTCTCGCGGGCGCCATGCAAATGCCGGCCCGAAGTGCTTCCAATGAGCGCAAGATCGCTTTAGTGTGCGGCCCACAAATTTCCTCTGCTAGAGACCGAAGCGCGCCAAATGCGTCCCTCCAAGCGCAAGCCCGATGAACTACGCCGCGTCTCGATTGAGCGCGCGGTATCGATGCACGCCGAGGGCTCCTGCCTGATCAAATTCGGCAATACCCACGTCCACTGCACGGCGAGCCTGGAAGAGCGCATGCCGCCCTGGCTCAAGGGGCAGGGTCGCGGTTGGGTGACGGCGGAGTACGGCATGCTGCCGCGCGCCACCACCGACCGCACCCGACGTGAAGCCACCACCGGCCATCCCTCGGGCCGCACGCAAGAGATCCAGCGCTTGATCGGGCGCGCGCTGCGCGCGGTGGTCGACCTGCCCAAGCTCGGCGAGCGGCAGATCTCCATCGACTGCGACGTCATCCAGGCCGACGGCGGCACCCGCACCGCGGCCATTACCGGCGCCTGGGTGGCGCTGCACGATTGTCTGAAGTGGATGCAGACGCGTGATATGATCCGCGAGGGCGTGCTGCGCGACCATGTGGCGGCCGTCTCCTGCGGCCTCTACAAGGGCGCCGCGGTGCTGGACCTCGACTACCCGGAAGATTCAGGCGCGGACGCCGATGCCAACTTCGTCATGACCGGCTCCGGCGGCATCGTCGAGGTGCAAGGCACCGCCGAGACCCTGCCGTTTACGCAAGACAGCTTCGACCAGTTGATGGCGCTGGCACGCAAGGGCATTGCGGAACTGATCGAGCTACAGAAGCTGACCGTCGCCTAGAGCCACGCGGGGAGCAATGCTGCCATCCGGCATTCTCGAGACCGTGCTTTATGCCAAGGACCTCGACGGCACCGAGCGGTTCTACGACGAGGCGCTGGGTCTTGTTCCATTTGCCAAGGCGCACGGTCGCCACTTGTTTTACCGCTGCGGCAACCAGGTGCTGCTGATCTTCAATCCGGATGCCACCAAGATACCGCCCGGCCCCGGCGCCTTGCCGGTCCCGCCCCATGGCATGCAGGGGGAGGGGCACCTGTGTTTTCGGGCATCCGCCGGCGAGATCGATGCCTGGCGTGCCGCGCTGGAGGCAAAGGGCGTTGCCATCGAGGCCGACTTCGAGTGGCCCGGCGGCGGTCGCTCGATCTACTTTCGCGATCCGGCCGGCAATTGCCTTGAGTTCGCCGAGCCGCGCATCTGGAACCTGGCATGACCCGCCGCCTGCCGCCCGATACCCGCCTCGTTGTCGCCAGTCACAATCTGGGCAAGGTCGCCGAGATCGTCGAGCTGGTCGCCCCGTTCGGGCTCAGAATTACGACGGCCGGCGAACTCGGGCTGCCGGAGCCGGCGGAGACCGGCTCGAGCTTCGTGGCCAACGCCGAGCTCAAGGCGGTGGCGGCCGCCAAGGCGTCGGGCCTGCCGGCGCTCGCCGACGATTCCGGGCTCGAGGTGGTGGCCTTGGGCGGTGCGCCGGGCATTTATTCGGCGCGCTGGGCCGGGCGGGATAAGGACTTTGGCGTAGCCATGCGGCGCGTACATGATGAGCTTGCCCGCTGCGGCGCATGGCGGCCGCCGGGGCCGTTCGCCAACTTCACGGCCGCGCTGTGCCTGGCTTGGCCCGACGGGGAGGAAGCGGCCTTCGAAGGCAGGGTCCACGGCCACCTGGTCTGGCCTCCCCGCGGCGGCAAGGGTTTCGGCTATGATCCGATGTTTGTCCCCGAGGGCGAAACCGTGACCTTCGGCGAAATGGAGCCCGAGGCAAAGCATGCGATCTCTCACCGCGCCCGCGCCTTCGAGCGCTTCGTTCGCGCCTGTCTCAGCGATGCCTAGCGGCGCCTTCGGCGTCTATCTGCATTGGCCGTTTTGCGCCTCGAAGTGTCCCTATTGCGACTTCAACAGCCACGTCCGAGCGGGCGGCATCGATGAGGCGCGCTTTGTGGCCGCCTACCGCCGCGAACTGCGGCACTGGGCCAAGCTCGCCCCGGGCCGCACGGTCGGCAGCATCTTTTTCGGCGGTGGTACACCCTCGCTGATGTCGCCGGCCGCCGTCGGCACGCTGCTTGAGGAGATCGGCGCACTCTGGCCGATCGACGCCGGCGTCGAGGTGACGCTGGAGGCCAATCCATCGAGCGTGGAGGCGGGCCGGTTCGGCGGCTATCGCAGCGCGGGGGTCAACCGTGTCTCGCTCGGAGTGCAGTCCTTATCCGATGCGGCGTTGCGCGCGCTCGGCCGCCTGCATACGGCGACCGAGGCGGTGGCCGCCATCGAGGTGACGAGGCGCACCTTTGCGCGCTTTTCCTTCGACCTGATTTACGCGCGGCCGCAACAAACGCTTGCCGCCTGGCGGGCCGAACTCGGCCAGGCGCTGGGCCTCGCCGGCCAGCATCTTTCGCTCTACCAGCTCACCATCGAAGCGGGAACACCCTTCGCCGCCCTCAACGCGCTGGGTAAACTCGTGATTCCAGAGGAGGCGCGGGCGGCGGAATTCTACGAGCTGACGCAGACCGCCACCGCGGCAGCAGGGCTGCCCGCCTACGAAATTTCCAACCACGCCCTGCCCGGCGAGGAATGCCGGCACAATTTGCTCTACTGGCGCTACGGTGAATACGCTGGCATTGGCGCCGGCGCCCACGGCCGGGTGCTCGGGAGCAACGGCCGCTGGGCCACCAGCACCGAGCGCCAGCCGGAGCGCTGGCTGGCCGCCGTCGAGGCCCATGGGCACGCCATCGTCGAGACCAGCGTGCTGACGCCAGGCGAGCAGGCCGACGAGGCGCTGCTGATGGGGCTGCGGCTCAGCGAAGGCATCGATCTCGACGGCCTGCGCAAGATCGCCGGCGCCTGTCCGGGCGAGCGGGCGGTCGAACGCTTGATCGCGCGAGGCCTGCTCGAGCGCCAGGCGCACCATATCCGGGCCACGGCCGCCGGGCGGCCCGTTCTCAACGCCCTTGTCGTCGAGCTGGCGCGCTCGCTGCAACCCGCCTCAGTTGTTGAGGAAGTTGAAGACGCCCGAAACTAAGCCGGGCGCAGCGGGAGCCGCCGTGCCCGCCGCCGCTCCCAGCGCCGGCGGCGGGTCGATGATGCCCGCACCGATTTTTTGCACCTCAAGGATGGCCAGCCCCCGCTCGGCGGTCCCATCGGCGAGCAGGCGATAGGGCCCATCCACGCCGCTAAAGCCGCTCGGGCGCGTGAGCGCGCCGGCGGCGTAGCGCTCGGCCTCATTACCCGAGCCGGACAGCGTGATGGCCAGGCTCACCGCGTCATAGGCTAGGCTGGCGATGCGCGGCGGCGCCTGGCCGTAACTCTTGGCGAACTTCTGCGCGAACTCCTCCCAGCCGCGCGGATCGGGACCCGGGTACCAGGCCCCGACCAGACCGGCGTTGTGACCGGCATTGGCGTAATCCATACCCCCGGTGCCCAGCACTTTGACGGCGGTGCCATCGATCTCGGCTTGCGCCATCAGGCGCGCCAGTCTTTCCAAGTTCTCCTGCTCACCGGGCAGAAACAATGCGTCGACCTGACCGCCCTCGCTCTCCTGCGCGGTCCGCAGCACCAAGCCGAGTTTGCGCATGGGCTCGAGCATGCCGTTGGCAGACGCCGGGTAGGTCTCAAGCGCCACGATGGTGCCACCCGAGCGCTCGACGGCATCGCGAAAGCCCGCCGCGGCGACCTTGCCGAAGGCATCGTCGGGGATGAGGGCGGCAAACCGGCGCTTGCCTTGCCGCGTCGCATAGCTGACCACGCGCGCGATTTCGGGCGCGGGCTGGAAACTCAACAGATAGACGCCGCGGCCGGCGACCTGACGATCGTTGGAAAAGGCGACCACCGGCACGTTGGCCTGGCGGGCGATCGGCGCCACCGCGGCAACGGATTTGGCAAACAGCGGACCAAGGATCAGGCTGGCACCATCCTTGATGGCGTCCCTCGCCGCTGCAGCGGCCCCTTCGGGCGTGCCCTTGTCGTCCTTGATCAGCAACTGCAGATTTGGGCTGTCGCGGTCGAACAGCGCCAATTCGCCGGCCTGTTTCAGTGCCTTGCCGATGAGGCCCGGTTGCCCTTGCGCCGTCACGGAGGCGATGAGGGCCACTTTGACCGGCGCGCTCTTGGCGGCGGCGTCGGACCCCGAGGTTGGCGTCGCCGAGGTCGCCAACGAACCCGGCGCATTAGTGGCGCAGCCGGCCAGAACGACGGCGCACAGCACCAGCTCGAGATAGGCAAGCTTGGTCCGGCGCAGCCAGGCTCCTGCCGATGCCAGCGGTCCCCTCATCCCATGCCGTCGATGTTGCCGTCTTGGCGCCCGTCGGGGGGTCGATCTCGAATCCCCCTTGGCGAGGAAGGCAGAGTGAGCGCCGCGGCGCAACAAAAAAACGCCAAATGGGGTGGCGCTTTGGCGGCCGGCAGCGGCATAACTGCAAACATGCGCGAGCAATGAGAGGACCGTGACGCGACCGGCCGATCCTTTGAGCTCCGGCGGCGGCCCGATGGCCGAGCGCGTCCTTGCACACCTCGCAGGGCGGCTGGCGCAAGCTTTGCCGGCAGGCCTCTACATCGTCGCCACGCCGATCGGCAATCTCGGCGACATCAGCCTGCGGGCGCTCGCGACGCTAGCGCGCGCCGACCTCATCTACTGCGAGGACACGCGCCATAGCCGCACGCTGTTGGCGCACTTTGGCATCAACCGCCCGCTGCGTGCCTATCACGAGCACAACGCGGAGCGGGAGCGTCCGCGCATCATGGCCGAGCTGACGGAGGCTCGATCGGTGGCCTTGATCAGCGACGCCGGGACGCCGCTGATCTCCGATCCGGGCTACAAGCTGGTGCGCGCCGCGCTCGCCGCCGGCGTCCACGTCACGAGCCTGCCCGGCGCATCTGCCCTGCTGGCCGCCCTCACCTCCTGCGGGCTTGCCACCGATGCCTTCTTGTTCATCGGCTTTTTGCCGGCCAAGCAGGCTGCCCGGCGTACGCGGTTGGCCGAGCTCGCCGCGACGCCGGCGACGCTGGTCGCCTTCGAGGCACCGGCGCGCCTCCCCGCCAGTCTCGCCGACATTGCCGCGGTGCTTCCCGATCGCCCCGTCGCGGTGGCGCGCGAGCTCACCAAGTTGCACGAGGAGGTTCGCTGCGGCGCTGCCGCGGAGCTGGCGCAGTGGGCGGCACAATCGGCGCCGCGCGGGGAAATGGTGATCGTCATCGGTCCACCCGCCGCGACCGACACCGTGACCGACGAGGCGATCACAGCGCATTTGACCGGCTTGCTCGCGAGCATGAGCGTGCGCGATGCTGCCAAAGCCGCGGCGGTGGCCTTGGGTGTGTCGAAGGCACGGGCCTACGAGCTGGCGCTGGCCCTGCGAGGAAGCAGCGCGCGCTGAAGGCCGTGCCCGGGCCGCCAGGGATGGCGCGCGCGCCGCCATCGGGCCAACCTACAGCCGCCGATATGCGTTGGCGACCCGCCTAAAGGCTTGCTGCCCGCCACCGTCGATGCCGGACGCAATTGGCGGTTGAACTTGGCAGCGGAAAGGGCTTGCATGCGTCCTCGACCGTGCCCGAGCCGCCCTGGAGTGTGGAGCGCATGCCGCTCAGCGTAGCCTGCCAGATGGACCCGATCGACCGCATCGACATCCGCGGCGATTCGACCTTTGCCTTGCTGCTGGAGGCCCAGCGACGCGGCCATCAGCTGTTCTACTACACGCCGCCGCACCTCAGCTTGCTGGACGGCCGGCTGATCGCGCAGGGCTCGACGCTTGCCGTCGAGGACCAGGTTGGCAACCACTACCGCGTCGGCGACCCTCGGTCGGAAGACCTGAGCCGGATGGACGTGGTGCTGCTGCGTCAGGACCCGCCCTTCGACATGTCCTACATTACCACCACGCACCTGCTCGAGCGCATCCACCCCAAGACCCTGGTGGTCAATGACCCCGCGCATGTGCGCAATGCGCCGGAGAAGGTGTTTGTGCTCGACTTCCTCGATCTCATGCCGCCGACGCTTGTGACCCGACACCTCGAGCAGGTGCGGGCCTTTCGCGCCGTGCACAAGGACATCATCTTGAAGCCGCTTTACGGCAACGGCGGTGCCTCCGTGTTCCGGATCGGCGAGGGTGACACCAACCTCAATTCGCTGGTGGAGCTGTTCCAAACCGTGTTCCGCGAACCCTTCATGGTACAGCAGTATCGGCCCGAGGTGCGCGCCGGTGATAAGCGTATCATCCTGGTCGACGGCGAGGTGGCGGGCGCCATCAATCGCGTTCCCGCCGCCGACGAGACGCGCTCCAACATGCACGTCGGCGGGGTTGCCACGGCGACCGACCTGACGGCGCGCGATCTGGAGATCTGCAAACGGCTTGGCCCCGAGCTCAAGCGGCGCGGCCTGCTCTTTACCGGCATCGACGTGATCGGCCCCTACCTGACGGAAATCAACGTCACCTCGCCGACGGGGATCCGGCAGGTGCAGGCCTTCGGCGGACCGGACATCGCCGCGCTCATTTGGGATGCCATCGAAGCACGCGTGAGGCGCTAGCAGCGCGCTTGGCTAGGGCCAAGCCGAGCCGCGCCCGGCCCCTCACATGGTGGCGCCGATCTGCCAAGGCACGAATTCGTTGTCGCCGTAGCCCAACAGTTCGCTCTTGCTCTTTTCCCCCGAGGCCACGCGCAAAATGGCGTCGAAAATCTCCTGCCCCTTGGCCTCGATCGAGACGCCGTCGAGAATGTCGCCGCAGTTGATGTCCATGTCGTCGAGCATGCGGCGATAGATGTCGTGGTTGGTGGCGAGTTTGATCGACGGCGTCGGCTTGCAGCCATAGGCCGAGCCGCGACCCGTGGTAAAGCAGAGCAGGTTGCAGCCCCCGGCCACCTGGCCCGTCGCCGCTACGGGATCATAGCCGGGCGTGTCCATGTAGACGAAACCCTTGGCCGTCACGGGCTCGGCGTAGCGGTAGACTTCGTTGAGCGTGCTGGTGCCTCCCTTGGCCGCCGCTCCCAACGACTTCTCCAGGATGGTGGTAAGGCCGCCGGCCTTGTTGCCGGGGCTCGGATTGTTGTCCATTGAGCCGTCGTTCCTGGCGCAATAGTCCTGCCACCAGCGAATGATTTCGACCAACTTTTCGCCCACCTGGCGATTGCGCGCGCGCCGCGTCAAAAGGTGCTCGGCGCCATAGATTTCCGGGGTTTCCGAGAGCACCGCGGTGCCGCCGTGGCGCACCAGCAAGTCGGCGGCAGCCCCCAGCGCGGGATTGGCAGTGATGCCCGAATAGCCGTCCGAGCCACCGCACTGCAGGGCTAGCGTGATCTCGCTTGCCGGCACGGTCTGGCGTCGGGCGGTATTGGCGCGCGGCAGCATCTCCTTGAGGCGGGCGACGCCGGCCTCGATGGACTTTTTTGTGCCCCCCGTATCCTGGATGGTCATGGTGCGGAAGTTATCGCCCTCCACCAGACCGTAGCGCTCCTTGAGGCGGGCGATCTGGAACACCTCGCAGCCGAGTCCGACGAGCAACGCCGCGGCTAGGTTGGGATGGCCGGCATACCCCCATTGCGTGCGCTCCAGGACCTCGTAGCCCTCGCCCTTGGCGGCAAGGCCGCAACCCGTGCCGTGCACGAAGGACACCACGCCGTCGACGTTCGGGTACTGCTGCAAGATGCCTGAGCGGCTCACCGCTTCGGCTATGAAGCGGGCGACCGAGGCCGAGCAGTTGACGCTGGTCAAAACGCCGATGTAGTTGCGCGTGCCGGTCTTGCCGTTGCTGCGCCGAAAGCCCTGAAAGGTCGCCCGCCGTTCGGGCGCTAGGATCGGCTCCTCGCGCGCATCTTGGGCGTAGGCATAGTCGCGCTCGAACTCCGCAAACGAGCAATTCTGGGTGTGCACATGGCTGCCCGGGGCGATGTCTTCGCTGGCAAAGCCGATAATTTGTCCAAATTTCAGGATGGGCTGCCCCTTGGCAATGGCCTGGGCCGCCATCTTGTGTCCGCGCTGGATGCGCGCCGTGGCCGTTACACCTTCGACCGCGCAACCCGGGGTAACGGGATCGACGGCAACGATGATGTTGTCGCGCGCATTGAGGCGCAGCGTGCGGGGTGTCGAGGGTTCCGGCTTGTCCTGCATGGCGGCCTCCCGAGGTTGTCCGCATCATGCACCATTTTCGCCCCTGGCGCGATCTGATGCGCTAAGCTGCGCACCGGCCGACCGCGTGCCGAGGCGCCCACGGCGGCAAGGCCGCTTTCGCTCAAGATCGCTCATCAGCAAGGACCCGCCCCCGTGAACCTGTCATCCATGCTCAAGGCGCGTGCCGCCGAGGCCAAGCCCATTCGCATCGGTCAGATCGGCGCGGGGAAATTCGGCACCATGTTTCTGGCGCAAGTTCGCCTTACCGCCGGCATGCACCTCGTCGGCCTTGCCGACCTCGCACCGCAGCGCGCCAAGGATCGGCTGCTTGAGGTCGGCTGGCCAACCGCGCAGTTTGCCGCCCGCGACGTCGGCGATGCGATCAAGACGGGTAGGACCTTTGTCACCGATGATGCGCTGGCGGTGATCACCCACCCCGAGGTCGAGGTGGTGATCGAGGCCACCGGCGACCCCGCCACCGGCATCCGGCTGTGTCAGGCCGCCATTCAGCACGGCAAGCATATCGTCATGGTCAACGTCGAGGCCGATGCCTTGGCCGGTCCACTGCTGGCACGCCGGGCGCGCGAGGCGGGCGTCGTCTATTCGCTGGCCTGGGGCGACCAGCCGGCGCTGATCTGCGAGCACGTCGACTGGGCGCGCACCTGCGGCTTTGAGGTGATCGCCGCCGGCAAGGGCACGCGCTATCACCCGAGCTACCACCAATCCACGCCCGAGACCGTCTGGAGCATCCTCGATCAGTATCTGAAGATCACCGATCGCAGCCACATCAACCCGAAGATGTTCAACTCCTTCGTCGACGGCACCAAGTCGGGGATCGAGATGACGGCGGTTGCAAACGCCACGGGTTTGCGGCCGCAGTCGAATGGGCTTGGCTTCCCGCCGTCCTCGCGCTTCGACCTCGCCGAAGTTTGCAAGCCCAAGGGCGACGGTGGCACGCTGGAGATGAAGGGTGTGACCGAGGTCGTCTCCTCTGTCGACCGCCAGGCCAAGGACGTGCCGCACCATTTGGCGATGGGAACCTACGTCGTCATTGCC
>Ga0134122_10002087_pt1 | contig 14654 bp, 9 predicted proteins | sample KB302_FD_96461 | JGI IMG/M metagenome (GOLD analysis project Ga0134122, IMG submission 96461) | Terrestrial soil microbial communities without Nitrogen fertilizer from Kellogg Biological Station, Michigan, USA - KB3-0-2 | ecosystem: Environmental > Terrestrial > Soil > Unclassified ... | reverse complement strand
GGGAGGCTCGCGCCGGGAATCCCGAAGGAGCGACCAGCGCCGCAGGAGCCCATTGGTGGTGAGGGTGACGAGTTGGCCGGTGTTCTCAAGAAATGTGGCGCCGATCACCGGGTCCGCCTCACTCTCGCGGTAGTCCAGCAAGCGCGGCCATGGCTTACCTGGCCGCGCAGCTGCGGTATGCAACAGGAAGTTTGAGACCGGAAATCCAGAAAGAAAATCGTAGACCCTCAAGGCGGAGGCACGGTCCACGGTCGTGCCATTGGTACCCATGACAAACCAACGGCCCGAAGGGCTCAGCAGGTCGCCGCCGCGCACGGGATAGAGATTCGCATCACCGCTGCTGAAGGCCGACAGGACAGGAGTGTCGCTGCCGGTGGGCACGATCGTTGTCCCCGGTCCATCGCGCCGGAGCACGACCGACACTTGCCCCGGCAGCTCGCCCGTGACCTCGTCGCGGACGATGCGGATCTTCTCGAGATTGAGGACAATGTCGTATCCAAGATCGAACGGCAGGCCGGCCGCGTCGCTGAAAGGCAACGAAGGTCCCCACTGCCGCCGGTCGGCAAGGCTCCAGAGGGCAATCGCGTTGTATTCATAATCGGCGATCAGCATGTCCCCGTCGGAGGAGAACGCGAGATGCATGGCGCCGCCGTCGATCGCGGGAAAGAGAGGTGCTGACGGACTCCCGCTCTCGACGTCATAGTCGACCATCATCGCCCGTCCGTCCTCGCCGGCTCCGACAGTGGCGAGTCGGGTGCCTCCGGCATGGAACGAAATGGATTCCACGGGAGCCTTGCCGTCTCGTCTCCAGGCTCGCCGGAACGTCGCGAGATTCCAGAGCTCGACCCGCTCCTTCCCTTCCTCCTTTTGAGACGCCGTGGCGATCCAAGGTCCCTGCGCGCTGAGGGCGAGATCCACTCCGGTTTCGAACGTTTCCGGCAAGCGGCCAAGGCGGCGTCCGGTGGCCACGTCCCAGACCTCGATCCACGCCGCATACCCCCCGCCGGGCCGGCGGAGACGGGAGCGGGTCACGACCTTCGTCTGATCCGAGGTGAACTCCGCACCCAGGAGCTCTCCCGGGACCGGCAGGGCGAGGCTCTCGGGCAGACGCCGACGTAGCAGGTCCCACTCTTCGACCATACCGTCTTGCGAGACCGTCGCGAAGCCCGTACCGCTTGCCGCGGGCTGGAGGGCGACATAGCCGAGGGAAAGGGTAAAGGGTGGTGCGCCGAGATCGAGCTCATTGAGGTCGAAGAGCAGGAGCTGCTGCGTCCGCCCACCCTTCAGCGGATCACGAAGAGGCTCGCGAACAAGCATCCAGCGATCATTGCCCACGAAGCTCAGGGGGCGGTACTCCTCGCCCGCTTTCATGATGTACGGGGACAAGACACCGTCTCTCACCGGCACGCTGACGCGCGATCCGTGCACAAGGGACCAGATCTCCGCCGGATAACCGGACTCTGTCTTGCCGAGGACCGCGACCGTGCTTCCATCAGCAACGACATCCATGAGAGACACGTCGAATAGGCTCGTAAGCGGCCCGCCTACCGGCTGCAAGGTACGCCCGATCAGCTTCCAGGAGGAAACGCGGGATCCTGTGCCCCCTTCCCCCTCTTCGACGACCGCCACGGTGTGCCCGCCTCGGGCCAGGAAAACTTGGCGGACCGGCCGCGAAAAATGCACAGGCTCGGATCGCGGCGTCCCCGTGGTGAGGTCAAGGAGCACCAGCCATGCCCCACCTCCCGGTCGCGCGAGATCGATCTGCACAGTGGTCGACGAGGAAAAGTCCACTTGCCCCAAGAGCAATTGGGATGAGGCATGAAACACCGGGTGGTGAAGTCCCGAGGCGAGATCCTGCAAAGGAAGCACATACCCGTCGTAGCGCTGCTCTCCCGTAGCCTGGAGGACGATGGACCGATCGTCCCGGGTGAAACCGACGATCTCCGGGGGGCGATCGCCAGCCAGAGCTGCCAGATCGACCGTTCCGAACCGGCCCCCTGTATCGGTCCGCCAGACGATCAACCAGTAGGGGCTCTGGGGATCGAAAAACGGTTTGTAGAGGGCCGCAACCAACTTGCCGTCGAAACTGAACCGAGCCTCCCGGTATCGCGGGAAAGGTGTCGCGTCCGGGAGGGATACCCTCCTGCCGGGCCGGCCGGTGAGCGGTGCGACGAAGGACTTGCGATCGGACGAGCGGACGAACGCTTGGGTCAGGTCGGGAGAGAGAGCCGCGATGTCGACGCCGGTGTCAAGGTTGGTAACTACCTCCGGCGCCTGCTGCACAAGGTTCCTTGTCATAGCAATGTAGGCTAGGCGGAGGGGGTCGCTGTCCGGGGCGGTGCGCATGGCGTCGTCCGCCAGGAGGAATGCCCGGACCGGCTCCTCCTCCCAGGCGACGTAGGCGCCAAAAGCGCGCTGCTCCGCAAGGCGGCCTCGGGCTTCATCTGTCTTCTCACGCGCCTCGCGCGCATTCAGCACAGCCCAGATCGCAAGGCCCGTGGTGAGGAGGATCACGCCAGCGGCAATTGCCCAAAGCTTCCGCTGCCGGGAACGGCCCGCCTGCCGGCTCGCGGCAACGAATGTGGAATGTAGCTCGGTCGGGCGTGGCTCGCCGCGAGCGCTCGCCAGACCTAGCCAGTCTTCCGCCTCGGCCAGCTCGCTGCCCCGAAGCAGCAACCCCTCGTCACCGTCGCGACGCCTCCACTCCAAAGCCTGCAGCAGAATCTGACGGTGCAAGTGGACGATCTTGGGATCGCGATCGAGGCTCGCAACGATCACCTCGATCTGGTCGTCGAGAGTGCCATCAGGAGGTACCTCGATCCACTGGCGGGCACGCACCGCCTCGGGGAGCTCGTCGGCGGGGATCGGCTCCAGGAGGACTGGAATGATGCGTTTGCCCAGGTCCACAGCCCATCCCAGCTCCTGGAGACAGTAGCGTGAGGTGATCGCAGCCCGGCTGACTAGGAACAGGAAGCTGTCGCTGGCTTCGATCCCCTGCCGGAGCGCCCGGAGCCACTCGTCGGAAGGTTGCAGGTCGCGGCGATCGACCCAGGGGCGACGCCCACGATCCAGGAGCGCCTGCACCAAAGTCTCGACTTGGGTCAGGTTACGAATGGAGTAGGAGAGGAAAACATCCGTCCGCACATCGAGACCGATGGGAACGGCGATCCGTTCGAATACCTCATAGAGATCGCCTCTTCCTTCAATTACCCGGAGCCGGCGCGGACTATTCGCCAGCGCTGACTCGGAAAAGCCGGGGCGTGCGACGACCAGAACCTTGGCCGCCCCCTCACCGCTCTCCGACAGGGCGGCGAGCACGGGACGCAACGCTCCGACGTCCGGCCCGGCGATGACCACATGGGCCGTTGCGGTATCAATGTCTGAGGGAATGGTGCCGCCCAGATAGGCCGCCACGTACCCGACGCTCCCGAAGAGATCGAGGAGACCTTTCGCCAACTGCTCTTCGGAAGACGACGCATAGAGCCGGAGCGTGGGGATTTGGGCACCACGCTCCAGGGAGGTCTTCTGCTGGGGGTCAGTAGCCATGGAGGAGATTGGGACTTACAAAGATCCTCAGAGCCGATCCAGCTCGAGATCAATCCCTCCTGGGTGCGCCGCGCTGCCGATCTTGCTGCTGTTCGGCGCGATGCTCTGTTGGTTGTGGAGGGTCCACGCTCACCGCGCGTAGGCCCTCGCCCTTAGCTCACCACCGGCAACAACGCCCCCGACACCAGATCCCGGTTGGCCGGCGTTAGCGCATGCCGGTACTGCTTCGCCAGATCCGCCGTGTCCTCGCGGGTGACGATCCGCTCGTAGAGGTTGGTGCGCTGTTTCGGGATGTAGCCGCCCGATTCGATCAGATGCTCCATCTCGTCCTGGCTCATGCGGTAGGCGGTGCCGGCGGAGGAGACGACGTTTTCTTCGATCATGATCGAGCCCATGTCGTCGGCTCCGAAGGAGAGGGCGAGCTGGCCGATCTTTTTGCCTTGGGTGACCCAGCTGGTCTGGAGGTGGACGATGTTGTCGAAGAACAGCCGGGTGACCGCGAGGGTGCGCAGGTACTCCTCGGCGTAGGTCTCGGGCGTGTCCGGCATATCCGTGTGCTCGTGCTGGAAGGTCCAGGAGATGAAGGCGGTGAAGCCTCCCGTCTCGTCCTGGAGGTCGCGGACCCTTTGCAGATGCTCGATGCGCGCTTCGATCGTTTCGCCCATGCCGTACATCATGGTCGCCGAGGTGCGCAGGCCGTTGGCGTGCGCTTGGCGCATGATGTCGATCCACTCTTCCGACGAGCATTTCGGGAAGGCGAGCACCTCTTTGCGGATCTGATCCGAAAGGATCTCGGCGCCGCCGCCGGGGATCGACTGGAGACCCGCGGCTTTCAGGCGCGCGATCACGTCGTAGAAGCTCATCCGCTCCTTCTTGGCGATGAACTTCACCTCGGGCGGCGAGAACGCGTGGAGGTGGACGCTCGGGTAGCGCTCCTTCAAGTAGCGCAGCAGGTCCTCGTAGTAGGAGAGCGGCAGATCCGGGTGGACGCCCCCCTGCATCAGGATGCCGGTGCCATTCAAGGCGATCGTCTCTTCGATCTTCCGGCCGATCTCTTCGTTCGGCAGGAGATACCCTTCCGGGTCGCCGGGCGCGCGGTAGAACGCGCAGAACCGGCACTTGTAGACGCAAATGTTGGTGTAGTTGATGTTGCGGTCCACGTTGTAAGTGGCGACCTCGGGGTCGTTCCACCGGTTGCGGACTTCGTTGGCGGCCTCTCCCAACTCCAGGAGGTCGCCTTCGAGCAGCAGCGTATGGGCATCGCCGGCCGAAATGCGCCGGCCGGCCAAAGCATCTTCGAGGATGGTGGAAACGGGGCGTCCGGACGGTTCAAAGCTCATGCGGAGACTTTACCGAGAACGGCCGGGGGCGGCAACCGGCGGCAGGCAAGCCGCCGCCGACTTTACGAATTCGCGCCGTCGCCCGAGGCCGCCGCCGGTTCGGCGATCGTTTCGCCGCCGTCCTCGGCCTGGTATTCCTTGAGCCAGTTGTAGAGGGTGCGGATGCTGATCCCGAGCGCCTCGGCGGTCTTGGTGCGGTCTCCCTCCAGACTTTCGAGGGTGGCGAGCACCAGGCGCTTCTGGACCACCGCGACCGGGGTTCCGGGGGCGAAACGGAGCGCGCCGCCCGGCTCTTCCGGCCATTGGCCGCCATGGATTTCGGGCGGCAGGTCGCTCACACCGATCTCGTCGTCGGCGAGGATCGCCGCACGGTAGACGACGTTTTTCAGCTCGCGCACGTTGCCCGGCCAGGGGTAGGCGCGCAGGGCGGAGAGCGCCGCGGCGCCGAAGCGCTGCTGGCGCCCCTCGCGCCGGTTGTGCTCGGCGAGGAAGCTTTCGGCGATCGCATCGACGTCCTCCACCCTCTGGCGTAGCGGGGGGAGCGAGATCGGAAACACCTTCAGCCGATAGAGAAGATCCTGCCGGAACTTGCCCTCGCCCACCGCCTGGTCCAGGTCGCGGTTCGAGGCGGCCATCACCCGCAGATCCACGGGGACCGGCCGGTCGCCGCCGACCCGGACGACCAGGCCGGTTTCGAGGACGCGGAGGAGCTTGACCTGCAGCTCCGGCGGCATTTCGGACACCTCGTCGAAGAACAGCGTGCCGCCCGAGGCGCGCTCGAAGAAGCCGCGGTGCTGGCGGTCGGCGCCGGTGAAGCTGCCCCGCTCGTGACCGAACAGCTCGCTCTCGATCAACTGCGGCGAAATCGCCCCGCAGTTGACCGCCACGAATGGCTGGCTGCGTCGCTTGCTCCGGCGGTGGATCGCCTCGGCGACCAGCTCCTTGCCGGTGCCGCTTTCGCCCAGGATCAGCACCGAGGCCTGGGTGGGCGCCACCTTGCGGATCAGCTCGAAGATCTGCTGCATCGCCTGCGAGGCGCCGACCATGCCTTCGAAGCGGCCGAGGCCGAGCAGCTCGCTGCGCAGGGCGCCGATCTCTTCGTTCAGCTCGCGCTCGCGGCGCAGGTGGGCGAAGACCAGCTTCAGCCGGCCGAGGTCGATCGGCTTGGTCAGGTAGTCCGCGACGCCGTAGCGGAGCGCCTCGATCGCGGTTTCGACCGAGGCGAAGCCGGTGATCAGGACAAACGAGGATTCGGGCGCCAGCTCGCTCAGCGACTTGGCCAGGTCGAGGCCGTTGCCGTCGGGCAGGACCATGTCCACCAGCGCCAGGGTGGGCGGCTGGTCGGCCATGCGCTTCCGCGCCGCGGCGAGCGTCGACACGGTGTAGGGCACGAACCCCTCTTCCTTGAGCAAGGATTCCAGGGCACGCGCGGAAATCTCGTCATCTTCCACGATCAACGCGGTCAGCATGCAGCAGCTCCGAAGAGTCTAGGTAGAGATAAATGTATCCGAAAAGAGGTCTCGTCCGCACCCTCCCGGCAGGAGCCTCCCAGGCGGCGGGCGAGCAGGGCCAAACCCGAGCGGCTTTCTTCGGCGCTCCCGGGCACCTCGGCCGGCCGGCCGGGCTCGACGACGGCCTCGATTTCCGCCGCATCCGGGCTGGAGGTCAGGGAAAAAGTGATTTTGGCATCGGCTCCGGCATGGTCCAAAATCGAAGCGACGACGGTCAAGAGGGCGGGCACCAGGAGGTCGCGCCGGGTCCGCATCGTGATCGGCACGGGCGGAATCGCGGTGGACCAGGCGGCGCGCATCAGCACCGACTCGGTCTCGCCAAGGCCGGCGGCCCGGCGGGCGAGTCGGGCGAGGTCGATCTCCTCGACCCGCTGGGCGCCCGGCAGGATCACCTCGTAGATCGTCTCGGTGCTGCCGACCAGCCGGGCGTACCCCGCGCGCAGAGCTTTCTGCACCGCGGCAACCGCCTCGAACCGCTCGGGATCTTCGCCGTCCCGCTCGGCGCGCTTCGCGAGATCGCCGATTTCGACCGAGAGCAGCTCAAGATTCAGGCCGATCGAATTGAGCGGACTGTGCAATAGGTGCTCGACCGAGGAATGGAGGCGCCGCAGCGCGCGAAACTGCGCGGCCAGGATCTCCAGGTCATCGCCGCCATCGCTTTCGGCGGCCCCGATCGTGGTTTGAGATGTGGTTTGAGATACGGTGAAGGCACTCATCTTGCTCTCTCCCCTGACAACCGGGTTCGACTCCCGGGTGAATGGCCCTTTTTCGACCCGCCCGAAGGAGAACCCGCATGAACCCAGAACCTGCTTCGTCCGAAGTTCAGAAGGCGCACAGTACCAGACCGAAGATCCCGCCGCAGGTCTCGGCGATTCTGGCCGCCCTGCTGACGGGTTTCCTGCTCGGCGCCGGGACCGTTCTCTATCTGGTGGCCAGGAAAGGCCTGACGTTTCGATTGTCGGCGGCAACGCCCCCTGCCGCGAGCGTCACCGTCGCGGGAACTGGCTCCTCGCCCGCGCCGTCACCGCAGCTTGGCGGTCCTGCGCCGCAAAGCGTGCCGATCCCGACGCCGGAAGCTCCGCCGAACCTTGCAAATCAGGCGCCCGCCGTCCCGGACGTTTCCGGCACGGCTTCGGCGGCCCAAGTCGCCACGCCCGCGCCGGTCCTCTCCACCGCGGAGCTTTTGCCGGTCCCCGACGGGGCGCGGCGCCTGGCGATTCCGGTCGCCGGGGTGAAGGGGTCCGACCTGCGCGACTCGTTCGGCGAGATGCGCGACGGCACCCGCAAGCACGAGGCGATCGACATCCTGGCGCCGCGCAACACGCCGGTGCTCGCGGTCGACGACGGCAAGATCGAGAAGCTCTTCTTCAGTCAGAAGGGCGGCAACACCGCCTACCAGTTCGACCCGACCCGGACCTACGCCTATTATTACGCCCACCTGGACGCCTATGCGCCGGGGATGGTCGCCGGGTTGGAGTTGAAGCGGGGCGACCTGATCGGCTACGTCGGCACCTCGGGCAACGCCCCCCCCGAGACCCCGCACCTGCATTTTCAGATCATTCGCCTGACCCCCGAGAAGCATTGGTGGGAGGGTCAGGCGGTCGATCCGTTCCCTTATCTGACGATCAAGTAAGCCGCGCTCACTCGACGAACTCGACCGGAGTTCCGACCGTCACCCCCGCCATCAACCGCCGCGCATCCCAATTCGTCAGGCGGACGCAGCCGTGAGATTCGGTATGACCGATGGCCCCCGGCGAAGGCGAGCCGTGCAGCCCGTAGTGCTCCTTGGAGAGCCCGACCCAGCCGACCCCCACGGGGTTGTTCGGACCGGCCGGCAGGATCGCCTCTTCCTGGGTGGGCTCGGCGTCCCAGAACAGGTCGGGGTTGTAATGGAAAACCGGATCGGGGGAGACCGAGACGACCTTCCACGAGCCGATCGGCAGCGGATCGTGCTCGCTGCCCGAGGAGGCGGGGGCATAAAACACCGTCGCCCCCTGGGCGTTCAGGCCCCTCATGTTGCGACCCGCCTTGGAGACGACGATCTTGGCGATCTCCGTAGGAGAGGCCGGGGCCGCCGGAGTCGGAGGGGTCCCTTTGGCCTTGGGATCGACCGGGGCCGGCGGCGGCAAAACGTTGGGCACCCGCAAGGTCTCGCCCGCGACGAACTTGACGCCCGGGTTGAGCTTGGCGAGCAACTCGGGGCTGGCGTGGAATTGCTCCCCGAGCGCTTCCTTGAGCGACGCGTAGCCCATTTTTTCGAGCTTCGCCTGTTCCGCGGGATCCTTGGGAATCGGAGCGAACGGCCCGGCGGCCTCCTCCTCGGTGATCTTGTGGAGGACCAGCAACGGAACCGGAACCTGGTGCCTCAGCTGGCGGCGAGTCAGCCAATCGAGACGGCCGTCCCGCACCCGACGCCGGACCCGGCGTTGGAATTCGGCGATCGCCTTGGTCGAGTTCTCGCCCGCGGCGCCGTCGATCTCGCCCGACGAGATTCCCAGCCGGTCGAGCCGGATCTGGGCTTCGAGCAGGGGTGAAAGCGGCGCGGGGTCGGGGGACGGCGCCGGGCTCGCGGCGCGAAGGGGCAAGGCGACGCCCCAGCAGACAAAGGCGAGAACTCCGCCGAGGAAGATTTTCAAAGGGCGCTTGCCGTGCTCGGTCATCGGGTAGGTTCTCTCCGCTTCAGGTAGGGAAGCCGGAGAGAGCAAGCCCGGTGCCACGGCGGGCCTCTTACTGCGGGGCCGCGGCGAATTCGGAGATCGCGGCGCGCAGCGCGGCGAAGGTGATCGGCTTGGTCAGATGGCGCGAAAATCCGGCGGCCCGGCTGCGGGCGATCGCTCCGTCGCCGCCGAGTCCCGAGATGGCGATGCCGCGCAGACCGTAGCGGGAAGCCAGCTCGGGCATCAGGTCGAGCCCGCTTCCCGAGCGCAGCCAGAGATCGCTGACCACGAAATCGATCGGCGGATCGTTCGGGGCGGCCGCCGCGGCGAGCGCCACCTCCGGGCTGTCCGCATGGCTGACCTTGTGGCCCAGACGGCTCAACAGGTGGGAGATGGCAAAGGCGGTATCCAGGTGGTCCTCGACCAGCAGAATGTGCAGCGGCCGGTCGGCCGATCCTTGCCCGAACGGTTCCAGGCGGAGGGGATCCACCGACGGCGCCGTCGCTCCGGCCGGCAAGGCGGTGGAGAGGTACACGAAGAACGACGCCCCTTTCCCCAGCCCCGAGCTGTACGCCGACAGGACGCCGCCGTGGTCGTCGATGATCGAACGCGCAATCCACAGCCCGAGCCCCAGGCCCCCACCTTCCGGCAAGCCGGCGCGTTCGAACGCCTCGAACAGGCGCGGCACGTCCTCCGGATCGAAGCCGCACCCGTCGTCGCTGATCTCGATCACGATCCCTTCGGGCTCCTGCCGCCGGGAGCGGACGATGATCTTCCCCCCCTCCGGGGTGTAGCGAACCGCGTTCGTCATCAGATTGCACAGCGCCTGGGTGAGGCGGATCGGATCGCCCCAGACTTGCGAACCGTCCGCCGCGAGGTCGAGCTCCAGATGGAGCCGGCCGGCCGAGAGCGTCGCCCCCGCCGCGGTCTCGATCGCCTCCCGGACCAGCCGTTCGAGATCCACGACCTCGCGGTTCAAGGCGAACGTGCCGCGGTTGATCCGGGTGAGGTCGAGCAGGTCGTCGATCAGCCGCGCCTCCTGCTCGGCGTTCCGACGGACGACGTGCAGCTGCTCGCGGACCATCGCCGGCAGCGACTCGTCGATCTCCAACAGCGAGGAGATGCCGAGGATCGGCGCCATCGGGGTGCGCAGCTCGTGGCTCAATCGGGCGAGAAACATGTCCTTGGCGCGGTTGGCCTCTTCGGCCGAGGCGCGCGCCGCGCGCTCGACCGCGAGATCGACCCGGACCTCGGCCGCGCGCTGTTTTTGGATCGTGTAGCGGATCGAGCGATCGAGCAGCGCCGAGGTGAGCCCCGACTTCTCCAGGAAGTCCGAAGCGCCGGCCGCCATTCCCGCGAGGTCCACCTCGCGCGAGGCGATGCCGGTAAGCAGGATCGCGGGCGGCGCGTGGGGCAGCTGCCGCAGGGCGCGGACGAAATCCACCCCGGTCCAGGTCCCGAGGTTGTGATCGACCAGGCACAGGTCGTGGTCGCCCGAACGCACCCGATCGAGACCGGCCGGGTACTCACGCACCCATTCCAGCGAGACCTCCAGGTCAGGAATTTCCGCCAGGAGGTCGCGCGCCACGACGAAATCGTCTTCGTCGTCCTCGACCAATAGGATCCGCAGGGCGTCCATGGCTCAGCCGTCTTTTTTCCCCGTCAACTCGTCGGGGCGCCGGACGACGCCGAACCAGTAACGCCCCAGGCAGCGCATCGAATGGACGAAGTCGTCGAACAGCGCCGGCTTGGTGATGAACGAATTGCTGCCGAGATCGTACGTGTGGGCGACGTCGGCGTCGGCCGTCGAGGTCGAGAGGACCACCACCGGAATCCGCCGCAACGCCGGATCCTGCTTCAGCTCGACGAGCGTCTGCCGGCCGTCTTTTTTCGGCATGTTGAGGTCGAGCAGGATCAGCCCGGGCTGAGGCGCCGGCCCTTCGGTCTCGAACCGGCCCCGCCCCGCGAGGTAATCGAGCAGCTCCTCGCCGTTCTCGACCTCGAACAGGGGGTTTTCGACCTCCCCCTCGGAGAGGGCCTGGCGGGTGAGCATCCGGTCTTCCGGGTCGTCGTCGACGAGGAGGATCGTGGCTTCTTTAGAGACTCGGGGCATCGGGGGCATCCTCGCCGGCGGCGGATTTTCGGTTCACGGGAAGAGTCACGACGAAGAGCGACCCCCCGCCCGGACGTTCGGCAACGCGGATCTCACCGCCATGCCGCTCGGCGATTTTGCGGCAAATGGCGAGTCCGATGCCCGTCCCTTCGTAGGTTTCGCGGCCGTGAAGACGCTGGAACATCTCGAAGATCTTCTCATGATGTCGTTCCTCGATTCCGATGCCGTGATCCGCGACCTCCAAACGGCAAATCGGCGCGCCGGCCCCCGGTTCGATACGGCCGGAAACCCAGACTTCGGGGACCTGCCCCGGGCCGACGAACTTGAGCGCGTTGGCGATCAAATTCTGGAGCAGCTGACGCATCTGCGCGGCGTCCGCTTGAATCTTGGGCAGCGGCTCGACGTGGACCTGGGCGTGCGAGTCGGCGATCCGCGTTTCCAGGTCCGAAAGCACGCCCGCCGCGACCTCCGAAAGATCGACCGGCATCTCCGGCTGGGCGTGCGTGGTGACCCGGGAGTACATCAGCAGATCTTCGATCAGCTTCGTCATCCGCTCCGCGGCGTTCGCCGAGCGGGTGAGATAGTCGCGCCCTTCCGGATCGAGCTTCCCGGCGTGGCGCTGCATCAATCGATCGGAGAACGTGCGGATCTTGCGCAGCGGCTCCTGCAGATCGTGCGACGCCACCGAGGCGAAAGTCTCCAGCTCGCGGTTGCTCGCCTGAAGCTGGCGGCCGGCGGCGGTCAGCTCCGCGATCGCCCGTTCCCGTTCGCCCGCCTCTTGCTCCAGCCGGGCGTTCGAAGCTTGAAGCGCGGCGGTCCGCTCCGCCACCCGGGTTTCGAGCTGGGAGGTGAGCTGCTGCCATCTTGCGACGGCCCGCCAGCGGGCCTCGCCGAACCAGGAAAAGATCAGGCCTTGAAAGAGCACGACCAGGTAGGTGCCGGTGCTCGCCGATCCGGGAAACACGCCCCAAGCGGCTCCCAGGAACCAGGCCGTGGCGACCAGGCCGGGCCACAGGCCGCCGAGCCAGGAAACGCCGATGATGGTCCAGCTGGAGTGCAGGAAAGGGGTCCGTTCGGGCCTCGCCTCGAAGGCAAGCCTGGCCCAGACGACCAGGGCCGGCAGGACCAGGGCGATGAGCATGGCGAGCCGGAAATGCCGACGCTTGGCGAAACGAAACTTCATGGCCTCGGTTTCCGCGGCTGCGGCGGGCTGGGGCGTTCCGCCTCGGCGAACCACTCTTCGGCGCGGCGCCAATGGATTTTACGTTCCCGACCCGCCAATTCGATCCCGATCATGCGGCGGCCGATCCCCGCGAGCAGCGTACCGTCGATCTGCCCTTTCCGCCCCGACAGGCGGGCGTCCGCCGTGAGCTTGGGTCCGGCGTAGCCGATCCCGGTCGCCGTCCAGGCGGCGCTCGACAGATCGACCCGCCCGTTGGCGGCGACTCCCTTGCCGCGGAAAAAGTGCGCGGCGATCTTGGCACCCGGCCGATCGCCGAACAGGGCGAAGATCGGCATCGCGTCGCGCGCCTGCACCTTGCCGCCGAGGGAGAGATAGTGCTCCGCGCCCGGCGCCACGACGCCGTCGCCCACCGTGCCGATCGCCCACCAGTCCCGTGACGAAGGCTCCGCTTCCGGTCGTTCACTATCGCGAATCTCGATCCCCTCGCAACGCGCGCTGCTGCCGTCGAGGTCGAAGCGACGGCTCTTGAGGTTCTCGCTCGCCAGCGCCACCGTGATCCCGCATCGGCCGCGCAGCGCGAGGCCCCGCACGGTCGCCTTCACGTCGGAGGCGGAAAGGAGAATCCGGCCGCGCGTCCGGCCGGTGGAATCGATGGTCACGCGGGTGTTCAAAACCCCTCGCCCTCCGGTGAGCGCCAAGCCCGAACCGGCGGGAAGGTAGGCGTTGTAGTAGCGCAGGTCCGGCACTTCGGCGCGCGACAGCTCCGCCACCCCCGAGACGTCGGTGAGCCGGCCGTCCAGCTGGAGATCTCCGGAGGTGACGGCCAGATGCAGCTTCGGAGCGCGCGCGTAGGGAACGGCCGCGCCGCGCCGACGGATCTCGCAACGGCTGAGATCCGCCTGGCCGACCATCCGGTCGCGGCCGACCTGCCAGGAAAGGACCGCTTGGCCTTGGGCGCGATAATCGAGAAATTCGACGGTCGCCGTGCTCGCCCTGATCTCCGCCGAGCTTTCGGGACCGATCTTTCCTTTCGTCAATTGGAGCCGAGTCCGAAAATCGCCCTCTCCCCCCTCGATCGCGAGCCAAGGCACCTGCGGCAACAGCCCCAAGAGGAATTCGAGCGAATTCAGTTTCCCCGTCAGGCGCAGGTCCCCGGTGAGGTGTTGAACCGCCGCCCAGCCGCGCTCCCGGCGCGGCGAGTAGGCCGTGGTGAACGCCTTCACCGATCCTCGCAAGTGCTCGCCGGCCGGCCGGCCGGCGACGGACAATCCGGCGTCCAGGAGATGCAGCCGGGTGACGAGCACCTGCGCATCGCGGCCCAGCCGCAGGCGCAGGCCGCCCTGCGCCCTCATCGCACCGTCGATCCGCCAGCGTTCGAGCCATAGCTCGCGGATTCGTTCGAGCGAGACCCCGGTCAGCTCGATCGTCCACCGAGGGCGCGGGCGGATCTTCTTGAGCGTCGCATCGAACTCCTCGGGGGTCTGCGAAAAAGCTGGGACGATCGGCGGCTGGCCGTCGATGGGCGCCGCTCCGGGCGGCGGGATGCGCGCGACGCGAATCGCGACGCCCGAGGCGACCAGATCGTGGAAATCGAGCTTCCGGCGCGCCAGCGACGGCAGGCTCAAGGCGCCGTGGACCTCGTCGGCGTGGAGGCTCCAGCGGGTTCGCCGCGTGCGGCCGGCGAGATGGAGATCGTGGACCACCAGCCAGCCGGGGAACGGGCTGCGCGCCTCCCGCCACGACATGCGAAACCGCTCGGGCCGCCGGTTGAGCAGAGCGGCAAGCTCCGGAGAGCGGAGCCACCGCGCCGCGGCGCGGACGTAGAGCAGATTCGCGCCGAGAAGCCCCAGGATTGCCCCCATGACGATCAGCCCCTTGCGAAAGCGGCGCCGCCCCCGGCTGGGGAAACGACCGGGGGTCGATTGCGGTTCCATCACAGGTTTTCCGATCGCATCGCGAGGCTACCCCAGGGCTCCGCCGGCCGACCTGTATCGGCACCGGCTGCCGATGGGCCGTAGCGGCGCGCAGCAAATTCCGATGCCCGGCCCGGTTTCTCGTTCCCCCACCGAAGGCTTGCGAGGGGTATCATCGCCCGGACCATGAGCATCGAGCTTCGCCCCCCACTCTCCCGCGAGCGTCCGTCGTCTCGCCGCCTCGGCCGGTCCTCGCAGCCGTGCCGGCTCCTGGCGGCTTTCGCCCTCTCTTCTCTCACTCTGATCTGCCCCGCGGGTTCGATCGCCCAAGACGATGAGCCGGCGCCCCAGGCGAACTGGCGCCGCATCGGCTCGTTCAGCGGCGCGCCGG
>Ga0134122_10002085_pt1 | contig 14656 bp, 10 predicted proteins | sample KB302_FD_96461 | JGI IMG/M metagenome (GOLD analysis project Ga0134122, IMG submission 96461) | Terrestrial soil microbial communities without Nitrogen fertilizer from Kellogg Biological Station, Michigan, USA - KB3-0-2 | ecosystem: Environmental > Terrestrial > Soil > Unclassified ... | reverse complement strand
TGGCCGAGCGCTGGGAGCACATGACCCCAGAGGAGCGGGAACGGCTGCGCCAAAGCTGGCGCGGACGTTGGGGCTTCTGTCCGTCCGAAGGAGAGGGCCGCGACCAGGAATAGAGTCCTGCCGTAGGGGTGGCCCCCCGTGGCCGCCCTCGCTGCTGGTCGAGCATCTCGCGAGGAAGGCGATTCTGTGGTGGAAGCCGATCTCCCGGATCGGAGCACCGCCGGGTCTCTTCATCAATCTCGCGCTGGTTGCGCTGATGGTCGTGGGCTTGGCGCTGTCGCTCCGGAGCCGAGAGGATGTGACGTTGCGCGCTTAAGGAGGCGGGTCGCGGCGCCCAAGCCGGTTTGGCTACGGTGGGCTGGGTACTTCGAGGGCGAGATTCTTGAAGGAAAGGGCAAATTCCTTTTGTGAAGGAACCTACCCCACCTTCGCCCCCCGGTCCGCGAGCAGCTCGCGGAGCAGCGAGCGGTGGCAGCGGTTTTCGTCTTCGCAATAGCAGCCGACGGAGAAATCGGTCTGGTGGGAGAGCGCGGAGAGCAGGTCGAGGAGGCGGGTGCGTTCCGGTTCGGACATTTCGCTGCGATAGGCCTTGGCGAAAGCGGTCCATTCCTTCTCGCTCTCGGCGGCGAGGGCTCGCTTGACCAGATCGGCGCTGGGGGCGAGGTTCGGCAGCCAGACGTCATACCAATCGCCGGAGGCGAATTCGGTCTTCGGCACCCCGCGCGGAGGACGGCGGACGGTGCCGATGCGCAGGCCTTCGCCGGCTGCGCGGGGTGTGCCGAGGCGGACGATTCGTACGGTCATAGAGAGCCAGTTTAGTTCAGTATCGCGCGGCCAGCCCCGCTTTCAGCTCCGGTTTCAGGTTCTTCTGGCCCGCCACGTTGTCGAGGAAATCGGGATCGTCCGCCACGGTGAGCGGATCGATCACCAGGGGCTTGACGATTTGCGAGAGCGGCTCCGAGACCAAGCCTTGGAGCGGCAGCGCGCCCACCCGCCCTCTGCCGTTCTTGGCGGGGAGGCGCGGACGCAGGCCGATCTCCGTATGCTGGATCTCGTCGAGCGCCAGCTCCCAGGTGGGAAGTTCTTCGAACAGCCCGAGGGTCGGCACCGCGGGCTTCGGCTTTTCGAGCTCCTTCGCGGTCTGCGGCAGGTTTTGGAGCGCCGCGGCGAGCGCCTCCTCGGCGTTCTTGAGCGACAGTTTGCCCACCAGCTCGTCCTGCGTCTCCTGGACGAAATTGAACGCCTGGGTTTGGCCGTCGACTTTTCTCGTCTCTTTCTTCGCGCCGAACTTGGTCATCCAGGCCGAATGGCCGTAGCGGGGAGCGCCGTTGATCATCACCAGGCCGATGTCGGCCTCGTGCGCTTCGAACAGCTGCGCGTAGGCGTCTTTGTCCGTGCCGTCGATCACCAGGAGATCGGCGCGCTTGCCGGTTTCGAGCGATCCGAGCAGGGAGTCCCATTTGAGGATCGCGGCGGCGTTGCGGGTGGCGAGGGCGAGGATCTCGGGATCGGAAAAAACGTCGTTCGTGTCGTTCCAGGCTTTTGCGACCTTCAGCTCGCCGAGCAGGTTCTTGCTCCCCGAAGGGGACCAGTCCGAGCCGAGGCCGATCCGCACGCCCGCGGATTTCGCGGCTTTGACGTCCGCGGTCTCGCCGTAGAGCAGCAGGTTGGAAAACGGCGACCAGATCATCGCCCCGCCGTTTTGCGCGTAGGTGGCAAAGTCTTCGGCCTTGAGCGCCGCGCAATGGATGCCGGCGAGCTGATGGCTGATCGCCCAGCGGTTGGCGTCGATCTGGAGCGCTTTGAAATGTTTCAGCGCCTTCTCGTCGGTCCCTTCGCTCAGATGGAGCAGGAAGCAGGACTGCTTCTTCAGCCGCTCGAAGAACTTCGCGGCGGTCGCGGCCTCGACGTCGGCGATGCGGGTGTTCGCCTCCGGCAGGGCCGCCTCTTCGGTCAGCTCGACGTTCCGCACGATGCCGCGATAGAAGCGGCGGATGCCCGCCTGGCTGAACAGCTGAATCCCCTGGCTGGTGGTGCAGCCGCCCATCAGGGTTTTCGCTTCGACGTAGCGGATCAGCGCGGGGAGCACGTCCATGCTCTTGCCGATGATTTGCATCGGACCGCTGATGCACTTCCGGTACTCCGCGATGCCCGCCCATTGATCCCGGTTGGTGTATTTCTTGGGCACGTTCCACAGGCGCAGCGCGTTGTAGGCCAGATGGTTGTGCAGCTCGATCAGGCCGGGGTAGATCGTGCCGTGGGTGAGCAGCTTCGGCGCCTTGGAAAAACCCGGCGGCGCCGGGGCCGCGGCGTCGCCCACCGAAATCAGCGTGCTGTCTTTGACGTAGCAGCGCCCTTTGGGGATCACGGTCGATTGCGCATCCATCGTGACGATGCGCCCTTCGAGGACGTAGGGCCCGCCGCCCAGCGGATCGATCGCGGGTTTCGGTTTCGGCATCAGGCCACCTCAGAGGCCGGAACGGTCACCTTGATCGTGCGGCGCTTTTCCAAGGTCGTCTCGCCCGTGCGGACGGCCCAGCTATTGGTGTCGCACACCCAAGAGGGAAAGCCCGCAGGAACGTCCACCAGGGGGATCGGCGGCAGGTCCTCGGGACGCAGCGCGTCGCCGTAGGGGGCCACGACGTCGGCCGTATCCGGGTGCGCGATCGACGGCAGGAGGGCGGCGATCGCCATGTTGTACGAGGCGAGCATCGCCTTCATCGCCGCCTTCTTCACCGCCGCGGTGCCTCCCGCGCTGTCGGGCGAGGTCGGATGGAGCACGTGCTGATAGGGGAGCGTGGGGCGCCCCTCCGCCAGGTCGGAATCCAGCCACTGAGTCCAGGCCGCATCGGCGAGGCCGCCAAATGCGACCACCGCTTCGATCGGCTGGTTGTCGAGCAGCGCCGCGATCCAGGCGTTGCGATAGGCGGCGATCGCCGGATCCTTCTTGTGTTTGTTGCCGCCGAACTGGCCGTAGACGCTGTAGAGAAACGTATTGACCATCACGTAGCTGGTGGTGATCCCCAGGTGGGCGAGGAATCCCTGCACCCTTTTGCCCGCGGTGCCGACCAAAATACGGCGGAGGATCGTCTCGTGCTGGGCGGGATCCTGGCCGATGACCAGAACCCGCGCGCTGCCGTCCAGCCGGCCGCGGTGGAAGATCGGCCCCCATTCGACGCGGAAATCCTTGCTCGGAAACACCTCGGCCCCCGGCGCGTTCTCCACCAGAGACTTGTACGGCTCGGCACCGTATCCCGGACAGAAAGGCGTAGGCATGGGCGAATCTCCTTCTTGGATCGGATGGCCTATTATTTAGCATCAAGTTTAGCGCGTGACAAGAGGGCGGTTCCCTCCTCTTCGATCGGCGTCCGGGAGAATCGAGTTGTTACTTGAGCCGGCGGGGGAGCCGGGTTGTGGCATCCTTCCCGGATGCCGATTCCGTGGGTAGTCAAGATCGTTCGCGCCGCGGCGCTCGCCGGGATGCTTTCGGCGTTCGCCTTGGCGCAGGAGCCTCCCCGGCCTGTGCCCGCTCCCGCGCCCCGTCCGGCCCCGTCCGCCCCGGCATTTCCGGCGGTCGCCCTCGCGCCGCGGGAGCTCGATGAGGTGAGGGGCTATCTGCGGCTGGACGTCCGGACCGCCAAGGATTTCGCGGCGGGGCACCTGCCCGGGGCGGTGCGGCTTGACCTGGGGGAGCTGGCTCGGCGATGCCCGGAAAACGACCCGGCCGAGGCGGCTTGCCAGCGCACGGCGCTCGGCGCCCTCGGCATCGGCGGGGATCTTCCCCTCGCCGTCTACGGCGCCGATCTCGAATTTCCGGCCCGGGCGTTCCTGCGCCTGGAGGCCGCCGGCTGCCGCACCGTCCGCGTGCTCGACGGCGGCTGGGACGCCTGGCTCGCGGCGGGATTGCCGACCTCCCGGCACGCGCGGAAACTCCCCCCACGGTCGTTCAGTGCCGGCGCCTCACGCCAGGTGATGATCGAACCCGCGGCGGCGCTCGCGGGACTGGCCGGCGAGCCCGGCAAAGGGGGAAGCGGCCTGCAACTGCTCGACCTGCGCGACGAGGGCGACTGGTCGGCGGTGGGCTACGCCTCGCCCCCCGCGTTCCGGGCAGGGCACGCTCCGGCGAGTCTCCCTTGGGATCCTCGCGGAGGATTGCCCGTGGGCGGGCGTCTCCCCGAGCCGCAGGCCGATCGCCAAGCGTTCGAGCGTTTCGGCCCGGCGGCCGGCGCGACCGTCGATCCGACCGCGCCGTTCGCCCTCCTGGGCGATGGACTCTCCGGTCCGCGCCAGGCGATCGCCTACCTGCGCCTACGCGCCCTCGGGCTCGAAGCGCGGGTCGTCCGCGGCGGCTTTCCGGCCTGGCAGTCGGCCGGCCTGCCGGTCGTCCGAATCGTCGAGCCCGCGGAGGTCTACGCCCTGCTCGACTCGGCGGCCCTCGCCGGCAACCGCCCGGCCTCGCTGCCGATCCTCGACCTGCGCGATCTCGCCGATTACGACCAGGGCCACCTGCCCGGAGCGGCACCGCTGCCCCCCGCCCTGCTCGCTCAAGGACCCCAGGCGATCGAAGCGGCCGTCGCCGCGCGCTGGCCGAAGTCTTTCGTCGCCCGCGAGCCGCTGGTGATTCTCGGCTACGACCGCGCCTGCCTGCGAGGCCGAACGGCAGCCATCGCCGCGGCGCGCGACGGCTTCCGCACCATCCTCTGGCTCCGCGACGGAATCGCCGCCTGGCGCGCGGCGGGTTTGCCGGTCACACGGTAGGGGAGGCCGTTCTCCCTGGGTGGACGTGCCGGTATGGCCTCGAGTTTCCCACCGGCGTAGCGCGGGCTCCGTAGGATGAAACGGTAGGGATGGGCGTAGGGGCGGAGCTTGCCTCCGCCCGCGGTTTGCGCGGATCTCGGGCGGAGGCAAGCTCCGCCCCTACGCCCGGTCTGAGAGAGGTTCCCAGGCCGCCGCCGGCCCAGCTTTGGACCCGACCGCCCAGCTCGCTACAATTAAAGCGTGACGGACCAAGCGACGGCCCTGCGAATCCTCGAAGCTCTCCGTAAAGGGCCCGTAGGGGATTCCGGCGTGCTGGTCGGCTCGTCCGGGCTTTTCGGGTTCGAGACGCAGGTTCCTGCGTTGACCGAGGACATCGACATCGCCGTGCCGGAAGAGACCGTGGCCGAGAAGGGGCGGGAAATCGTGGCCGCACTCCGGGCTCTAGGTTTCGACCACACGCCGGGAACCGCATCGTTCTCCGGACCCGAGAATGCGGTGTTCGATTTGCTCGGACACGGCGATGCGGCGGAAGGGGATCACACCGGAGGCACCGACGCGCTGCGAGTGATGGTGTTTGAGGATCTCTCCCGGCTGCTGGCGAATCCCGGGGCGACGATTGAGCTTCCTTCCGGCGGGCGTGCCTTGAGGCCGGCGAGCTTCGTGATCGTCAAGCTTCTCACCGAGCGGGCTCACAAGGGAGCCAAGGACAAGCTCCAAGCGCTTCTCGTCCTCGCGGAGCGAGCCGGGGACTCAGGATTCGAGGCGGAGGTTCACGCTCTGCTCTCCGTGGTGGCTCCGGAGCGGCTCGCCGATCTTCGCGCCGCGGCGCAGGCCGCCGTCTTCTCGCTTCACAGAGATCCGACCTTCTCCGATGCTGGGGCAGAGGGCTATTTGTCCATGAGGCAGCAGGTCGAGGTCGGGTTCGGGCGCCTGAGCGCTCTTCTGGAGTGCCTCCATGCCTGAAGCCCGGAAGTTCCTCACCGCGGACGAGCGCCTGCGGCAGTTGGAGCGCGATCGGAAAATCCTTCGGCGGGAGCGGATGATCCGCGAGGTGGCCGGCCCCGTGTGGCACCGCATGGTGCGGGTCCTGCCTCTGAGCTTCGAGGCGCAGGGCCGGCTCGTCGCGCGGGTGCTTTTGGCCTCTCGCGAGGAAGTGATCGAGGCTCTCAAGGCGGACGCGGTTTTTGGCGTCGATACGGCCATGCGTCTGGCGCACGGGGCGGGATTCCTCGCGGTTCAGGAGGTCCAGGCCTATCTCGTGGGGGAAGAGCCGCTCGATCGGCTCGCCGCGGCGGGCCTGATCTCCGGCGAACCCTTTTTCGATCGCGTCCTCGTGCGCCCCTGGCCGGGCCCGGCCCGCTTGCTCGCCTGTTTGGTGGACGAGCTTCCGCCTTCGCGCGAGGCCGAAGGCGGCTACCGCGTCGTCACCGCTGAGCGACTGGGGCGGGAGCTGGTCGGCACGGTAGGGCCGCGGGCCGATTTGTTCGTCCTCTACGAGAAGGTCGAGGGACTCGGGGACGATCCTGCGACACCGCCTCGACCTTCCTGACGAACAGCGCTCAGCCCGGCTGAATCTCCATCACTCGAAATACCCCGCCACGTCCACGATCACCTGCACCGTCCCCGAACCGAGCACGAACGCCGAGATGGCGTAGCTCCCCGTGCCGTTGAGCGCGAGCTGCACCAGGGCGTTGTTCGTGCGGGTCTGCCCGGCGCTGAAGTTCAGCGTCGCCACCCCCGGCGTCGGGCTGTCTCCCGGGTAGAGGGTGAGGAAGCCGAGCGCGGTGGGGGCCGTGACGGTGAGGTTGGCTGCGATCGCGGTCGCCGTCGTGGGTACGCCGCAGAGGCCGTGGGCGGCGCGGATGCGCGGGACTCCGGAGACGAGCGGGCCGGCTCCGTCGGAGCGGCTGTCGTAGAGACGGCAAGGGGTGACGGTGAAGTATTGCCCCAGGCTCGCGTTTTTGGCGGCGAAGACGTCGATCGAGTTGTTCCGGTCGTCGGCCACGAGATCGGTGGCGGTCGAGGCGAAGACGACCACGCCGCCGTCGGCGCTGATTTGGGGATTGACGCAGGTGCCGCTCGGTCCGGGCGTCGGCGCTCCCGCCGGGCGGCTCACGAGCGCGTTCGTGGCATGGAGCCGATCGAACAGAAAGATATTGGTGCGGGAAGGCGACCCGGCGGCGAGCGCCGCGCCGCTCGCGTAGGCGACGAAGCGGCCGTCGCGGCTGATCGATGGCGGGCTCGCGGCGTCGATGCCCTGCGCGAGCAGTGGACTGCCGACCGCGTGGCTCGCGAGCGTGCTGGTTCCGGAGAGGCGATCGAACAGGAACAGATCGGAGATGCCGTTGCCGTCGCTTTGGCCCGTCACCAGGTCGGTCGCCCGGCAGGAGAACGCGACGTAGCGCCCGTCGCCGCTCGGCCTCGCGTCGTCGCACGGGGCGTTGCCGGTGGTCGCTGGGCTCCCGGCCTGGCGGCTCACCAGGACGTTTTCCATCGTTGTGCGGTCGAACAGGAAGACGTCTTCGCCGGCGTTGCCTTCGATCTGGTTCACCACGAGGTCGAACGCCTCGCTGCGAAACGCGATCCATCTTCCATCGGCGCTGATCTCCGGCGCGTGCGACGCCCCCACCGCCGGGCCGTTCGGCGTGTCGAACGCCTGGCTCACCAGGTCGATGCCGCCGGTCTGGGCATCGAACACGAACACGTCTAAGAATCCCTGGTTGTCGAACTGCCCGGGCGAAACGTTCGAGCCGAGGCTCTCGAACGCGAGATAGCGTCCCGAGGCGTCGAGCGAGACATGACCGGACGGGCCGTCCGCCGCCGTGACGGTGGAGCTGTTCGAGTGGCTCGCGAGCACGGTGGTGCCGGCGACGCGATCGAACAGGAAGACGTCCGGCCCGTTGTTGGAATCCACCTGGCCCGGCACGAGGTTGGTGGCGCCGCTCACGAACGCGAGGAAACGCCCGTCGGCCGAGATCGCGTGCGGCGACGGGTCGTCGAACAGCGCCTTGCCGGCGGGGGAGGTCGCCACCCGCTGCAGCGAGCCGGCGATCCGGTCTTCGAGGTAGAGCCCGACGTTACCCGGTGGCAGCGGCGTGGCCACCAGGTCGGAGGCGGCGCTCCAGAACGCGAAATAGCGACCGTCCGCGCTCGCCACCCCCGCGTCGGCAGGGCCGTTGCCCCCGGCGAGCGGAGAGGCCGACGTATGGCTGACGATCGAGGTCGAAAGGATCGCCGGGTTTCGGTCGCGGGCGTACACCTGGCTCGTGCCGGCAAATCCGGTCTGGCCGCTGACCAAGCCGGTCGCGGTGCTGGTGAAGGCGACGAAGCGCCCGGCGGCGTCGAGCGCCGCGGTCGGTCGGCCGAGCACGAAGCTGACGCCGCCGCCCGAGGCGGAGGGCCGGTCGGCCGCGCGGCGGGTGATCAGCTCGTTCGTGCCGCTCGGGTTCCAGCGGAAGAGATCGCCGCCGCCGTTCGTATCGATGATTCCCGCGACCAGATCGGCCGCAGGGCTCGCGTAGACGACCGCCGTTCCGTCGTCCGAAACGGCGAGCGCCCGTTCGCCGAACTGGGGAAGGCCGGCGCGGTTCGAGACCCCCGCGGCGTGGCTCACCAGCGCGGTCGTGGCGGCGAGCCGGTCGTAGAGGAATACGTCCTCGCCCGCGCCGGTATCGACCTGGCCGCCGATCAAACCGCTGTCGGGGCTGGCGAAACCGACGAAATGGCCGTCCGCGGAGATCGCGGGGCGGCTCGCGCCGATGCTCGCGTCGGTGGCGGCGCCCGCCTTGCGGCTCGCGAGGACGATCGCGCCGGAGGCCCGCGAGAAGACGAACACGTCCGGCGAGGCCGGGTCGGGATCGACCTGTCCCGCGACGTGGTTGGTTCCCCGGCCGGTGAACGCGACGAACGCGCCGTCGCCGGAGAGCACGACCTCGATCGCCTCGCCGTTGCCGGCTTGGGTGGCTGATCCGGCCGCGTGGCTCGCGAGGGTGACGATGGACGTCGCGCGGTCCCAGACGTAGGCGTCGGCGGAGCCGTTGCCGTCGCTCCCCCCGGCGATCAGATCGGTCGCGCCGGAAAGGAACGCGACCGCGCCGCCGTCGGCGGCGATTCCGAGATTGCGGACCGCGCCGCCGTTGCCCGCGGTCGTCGGCCCCGCGGCGGCGTGACTCACCAGCACGGTGGTGCCGGTCGTCCGATCCCACAGGAACACGTCGGCCTGGCCCATCGATTCGATTTGCCCCGCCACCAGATCGGGCGCGAAGCTGATGAACGCGACGTAGCGGCCGTCGGCGCTGACCACGGGGGCGAACGACGGACCGGCCCCGGTTTTCGCCGCCATGCCCGCGGCGTGGCTCACGAGCACCGTGCCGCCGGTCGTGCGGTCCCAGAGGAACACGTCGGCATCCGCGTTGGCGTCGGTCTGGCCCGTCACCAGATCGGTGGCGGCGCTCGCGAACGCGACATAGCGGCCGTCGTCCGACACCGCCGCTTCGAGCGCCGGGGCATTGGCCGCCGTACCCGGCCCGCCCGCGGCGTGGCTCGCCAGCACCGAGGCGCCCGTCGTGCGATCCCACAGGTAGACATCGTTGCCGCCGTTGCCATCGACAATCCCGGCCGCCAGATCGCCCGCGTTGGAAAGGTACGCGACATAGCGGCCGTCGGCGGAGAGATCCGGATCGCCCGAAACGCCGGCCGCCGCGGTCGTCGCGTTGCCCGCCGTGTGGCTCACCAGCGTCGAAGACCCGAGCGTGCGATCCCAAAGAAAGACGTCCGCGCCGTCGTTGCCGTCGATCTGCCCGGCCGAAAGGCTCAGGGAAGCGCTCGAATAGGCGACGAACCGGCCGTCCGCGCTGACACCGAAGCGCAGATCGAACCCGGCGCCCGGCAGATCACCGATCGCCGTGTCCGAGACCGTCGCCGCGCGCGAGATCAGCTCGACCTGGGGCATGAGAGCCGCGGGGAGCAGGAGGGCGGCGAGGATCGCTGCGCGGAGCGGAAGGGCGGCGGCCGGGTAAGTAATTTTCATAGGGGCTCGCGATCTTGGAAGGGGGGCGATGAAGGCCGAATCTTATCCGCCCGCGCGATCCTGCGGCGCGATTCCTCCTTCGCGAGAGAGAAAACCCGCCGGGCCCCGATGCCGCCGGACCCGACGGGTGACCTGATTCAAGCAGACCTTTTTAGCAGTTTTGGGTGCCGATGCAGCCGGTCTGCGTCACGCAGGGATAGACGACGGTGGCGCACAAATTCGCGCTCTTGCACGGGAAAACGGCCGTGGGGCAGCCCGCGCTGACACAGCCGGGGACGGTCGATCCGCCGACCGCGCCTTCCAGATCGCCTTCGAGCGCCCGAACCGTTTCCCGGCTGAGGTTGAGCTTCTTGATCGATTTGCGCATGTTTTTTCTCCTTCTTCCGTAGGGCGGCGCCCACCGGCGCGGGCTCGATGCTCGCGGGCAGGCGTAGCGGTTCTGACGCGAAGAGGCGGAGAGCCGAGAAAAGCGGGGCCACCCCCTGGGCTCGGATTCGCTGTACCCTGGAGGCAATCATGGAATCGCTGATCCGCCTCGCGCCCGCCTTTGCCGTCGCCCTCGCCTTGCCGCTCGCGTCCGTCCCGGCGTTTCCGGGCGAGCTGGTGGCGCGGCAGGTGCGCGACATCGACACCACCACGTACGGCGGCAGCTCGCATCCGCGAGACTTTTTCGCCAGCCAAGGCTTTGGATTTCTGGCGTTCGGGCGCGAGATGTGGCGCCTGGACGACCGCGAGGACTCTTTCCAGCGCGAGCTTTCCGGGCGCTCGATTCGCGAGATCGGCACAAATCCCTATTTCGTCTTGGAGGAGGTTCCGGGAAGGACCTCGCTCTGGGTTCTCAACAGCAGCCCTTCGCTGTCGTACCTGGTCCGTGTCCCGGGGGCGCCGTTTCGCCGCGTCGGCCAGGCCTGGCAGGGGCATGACGGATTGTTGTTCGAGGGGGACGAAGGTACCGGGCTCGGTCTCTGGTTCGCGGGGTTCGGATTGCCGGTGCGGATCGCCCGTCCTCTCCCGTTCGAAGACGGATCTCTGGCGCGCCTTCCAAGAGACGGCCTCGCGAGTAATTCCTTTCTCGCCCGCGACCGGGGGATGGGTACCGCTCTTTGGCGAACGGATGGCACGCCCCGGGGGACCTTTCCCGTTTTTGCCCCTCCGGGCGGTTTCGAGTCGATCCTCGGCGGGGTCGGCGGCCGCCTGTTGCTCACCGCGGGCGGCGGCGGCCCGGAGCTTTGGACCAGCGACGCCACCGCGACCGGCACCCATCCGCTGATCGAGATCGTCCCGGGTCGAAGGGCGGCCCGGATCGAAACCTTCGCCAAGGTCGGCGAGAAGATCTTCCTGGTGATCGACGAGGGAGCCCGCGGCCGGGAGCTTTGGGTGACCGACGGCACCGCGCGCGGGACGATCCGTCTGACCCGGTTTTCGCCGAGCGATCCCTTCGGAACCGCCCGTCTGCCCGCGAAGACGTTCGCGCCCGGCTTGGTGTTCTTCGCGAACGACGGCGTCCATGGCCGCGAACCCTGGTGGAGCGACGGCACGGCGGCGGGCACCCATCTGTTGGGCGACCTCTGCCCGGGACCCTGCGGCAGCCGGGGCGAACAGCTCCCGGTGCCGGCGGGCGATCCGGTCGCCGACCCGGTTCTGTTTTCCGGCTGGACCCCGGAGCGGGGCTTGGAACTCTGGCGAACCGACGGCACCCCCGGCGGCACGAGCCTCCTTTTCGAGACCTGCCCGGGACCCTGCGACGGCGATCCGCGCGGCGTCGTGAAACGCTTCGAAGGCGAAGGGCTTTTCTCGGTTCGGTTCACCGGCCTCGACGGCGCGGGAGATCGGGCGCTTTGGACGTCGGACAGCCTTCCTCGGCAGCTGGTGCGGCTCACTCCCCCCGGGGTGGACGTCTTCGGCGTCGATCCGGTGCCCGACTATTTGGGCTACGACTACTTCGCCGCTTCGGACGTCGAGTCCGGCGAAGAGGTCTGGACGACCGACGGCACTCCGGAAGGCACCCGTCTTTGGGCGGATCTGGAGCGGTTGAGAGACGAGGGCAGCGAGCCGTCCTATCTGGGGGCGGTCGGGGATCGGATTCTCTTCAGCGCGTTCGATCCTCAGCATCGGCGCCAGCTTTGGTCCAGCGATGGCCACGGCGAAGGGACCGTGCGAATCCCCGGCTTCGACCTCCGCACCGGCTGGAACCTGGCGCAGCTCAAAACCGTGGACGGGGTCGGATTCCTCCTCGCCTCGACCTCGGAAACGAACCTGGGCTCCGTCTGGGCGACCGACGGCACGGCGGCGGGCACGCGCCGTTTGACGCCGGAAGGGGTCGAGGCGGTGACCTACCTGGGCATTCACGCGGTGGGATCGCAGGCGCTGTTCTTCGCTCAGGACACCGAACACGGCTTGACGATCTGGACCAGCGACGGCACTTCCGAGGGCACCCGCCAGGCGGTCGATCCGGCGCCGGGACCGCGTTCGATGGTGGTCGATTTCGCCCATTCCGGAAGCGGTTTCCTCCACGACCGCGTGCTGTTCCGCCGCCGGGCCGACAACGGGCACCTTTGGATGACCGACGGCACCCCGGAAGGAACGAAGCGGGTGACCGAGGCTTATCCGTTCCTCGCCCCCTTCGCCAACGAGGGCGCTTACGCGAGCCGTACCGAAATGGTCGAGATCTACGGCCGATCCTTTTTCGTCGGCTTCGATCTCGACGGCGACCGGCGCGAGAAGCTGTGGGAGACCGACGGCACGGCCCAGGGGACGCGCGTCCTCTGGGCGGTCGCCGGACCCGAGAAACGGATCGACAATCTCTTTGCGGCGGGCTCTAAGCTCTATTTCGAAGCGACGGTCAACAACCCCGAGACCGGGTTTGAGGAAGAGGTCTATCTGCAGACGGAAGGGATTCCGGGAGACGCCCGCCAGGTAGGGGTGGCCTCTTCTTCGGGGGGCTATCGCGAGGCCGCGACGTTTGGCGACCGCCTTCTGTTTACCAATGAGAACTACCGACTGGCGGTCACCGACGGCACGGAGGCCGGAACGTTTCCGTTGCGTCTGCCCCATGGCGAGCCGGATTACGGCGGTGCGGTCGGCGCGATCGAATTCGCCGGGCGGTTGGTCTTTCCCTCCGCCGAAGCGTGCCATGCCTGGGACGGCGTCGGCGACACCCTGATCGCCCTCCCGGGGCCTGCCTGTTTCGCTCTCTTCCCGCCGGTCGGCGACAAACTGTTCTTCAGCGGCTTCGAGCCACGCACGGGTTTGGAGCTTTGGGTGCTCGAAGAGCGGTGACGCGGCATCGGGTTCCGTTCGGACCGGGAGAAGGACGCCCCGCCGACGCGACGGGCCGGTGATCGCCCGCAGAAATTCACTCAAGTCCCCCAGAAATTCGCCGAGCGCACGTAGAAAATCGAATTTCTAGGGGACTTCAGCGAATTTCTGCGGGACTTCAGCGAATTTCTCGGGGACTTGAGCGATTTCCTGGAGGACTTGAGCGAATTTCTCGGGGACTTGAGCGATTTCCTGGAGGACTTCAGTGAATTTCTCGGGGACTTGAGCGAATTTCTGGGGGACTTCGGCGAATTCTTGGAGGACTTCAGTGGTTTTCTGGAGGACTTCGACCAATTTCCAGGGGACTTCCCTCATTTCCTGCGTGGCTTCACCCCCTCGCCGGGCGATCCGACCGAACTCTCGGGGGACTCGAATGCCCGGCTGCGAGCGCTGACGGTCTCTCGGAGAGCGCCCGATGAATTTTCGCACGCGCCGAGGGTATTCGGCCGACAGCCGAGTCCATTCCGGGGAGCGCTCGGCGAATTCGACCGGCGCGAAAACGACAGGCCCAGGCGCATCGGCACCCCGGTAGTTCATGCGAGTAGAGACGTCCCAGGACGCTACCACGACAGAACCGGGTGCCAGCCCGTCGGGGCGTCTCTTCTCTGCGCGTTGGCCTCAAGAACCACGAACGTCGGCGAAACGTGACGGGGCCTCCGGCCACGGATGATCACAGTGCCGCCTACAGGCCTTCAGCCTCTAAGGACGCCGCAATCTCGCAGCCCCGTTTGACTCCCGTGGTTCCCTCTTATGCCCACACACGTGACCATTGCCAAGGTTGAACACGAGCCGCAGTCTTGGATTGGCACTTCCACGAGCGAATCTCGTCAGCGTATAGAGACAATTCTGAAGGACTTTCTTGAGATCACCGCCCGCTTGCCGGGATTCATAGGTTTTTACAATGGAGAGGGGGCCGGGGCAAGTATTCCTGGCCATTTCCATTTTCAGTTCTTTGAGAGGCCGCAAGGCCGCGAGCCGTTCCCGCTTGAGCAGGTTGCAGCGCAGGCCCATCCGCTAAAGTCCGTAGCTATTCGGCGAGATCGGTATCCAATCACCACACTCTATTTCCGTGGCCAGCGCGAGGAGATTGTCGAAAAAGGCGACGACGTGGGTTGGCTCCTGGACAGATATCTACCAAAACGATAGTGCGCTCTCCGCCAATGTCATCGCCATGGTTGACCCTCAAACACCAGACGGCTTCCACTTGTTTTTTGTGCCGAGGAATCGACATTACTCCCATGCGCCCGGCATGATCGGCCTAATCGGGGGGTTGGAAGTCTTGGGTGAGTTGGTTTTCTCGACGGAGGTTGAGAAACATTCGGTAGACATGGGCACTTTCGACTATCAGTCAGCCCGACAGACGCTTGGTGCGGTAGAAGCTCCTGGTGTCGAAGAGTTCCTATCGCGCCTTTAATCTCTAGCGGCTGCTGTCGGTTGGCGATCGTGCGGGGTGACCTGCGATCATGAGAGGCTCGCCAATACCGGTAGGCCTCTGTAGAAGACGCTCCAGTACCGCACCACGGCAGAACCGGGTAACAGCGCGTCGGGGCG
>Ga0134122_10002083_pt1 | contig 14658 bp, 12 predicted proteins | sample KB302_FD_96461 | JGI IMG/M metagenome (GOLD analysis project Ga0134122, IMG submission 96461) | Terrestrial soil microbial communities without Nitrogen fertilizer from Kellogg Biological Station, Michigan, USA - KB3-0-2 | ecosystem: Environmental > Terrestrial > Soil > Unclassified ... | reverse complement strand
GCGGCCAACATGTCGGCGGTGATGGACGATACCGACAAGCTGCGCCAGTTCCGCGACGACGCGGTGGCAGGCGGGCTCAGCATCGCGCCGCCGGACATCAATTCCTCGGGCTACCGCTTCGTGCCCGTGGACCTGAAGACGGTGCGCTACGGGCTGGGCGGGGTGCGCGGCACGGGCCGCGCGGCGATCGATGCGATCGTCGCCGCCCGCAAGGCAGGCCCGTTTACCGACGTGTTCGACTTTTGCCGGCGCGTCGACAAGCGCATGGTCAACCGGCGCTGCATCGAGGCGCTGGTGCGCGCCGGCGCCTTCGACGGCATCAACCGCAATCGCGCCAGCGTGCTCGCCTCCACCGGCCGCGCGATCGAGGCCGCGGAACAGGCCGACCGGGCTTCGTCCCAGAATAGCCTGTTCGGCGAGAGCGATGCCGCGCACACTGCGGGCCTGGTACTCGTTGAGGCGCGGCCCTGGGACCTCAAGCAGCGCCTGACCGAAGAGAAGGCGGCGCTCGGCTACTGCCTCTCGGGGCACCTGTTTTCGGTGTACGAGCGCGAACTGGCGAATTTCCCGCGCACGCCGCTCGCGCGGCTCGCCGCTTCCGGCGAGCGGGTCTGGATCGCGGGCGTGGTGTCAGCGGCGCGCGTGCAGATGACCCGACGCGGCCGCATGATGATGGTGATGCTGGACGACGGCACCGCGCAGCTCGAACTTTCGGTCTTCAATGAGCTGTTCGAAAAGCATCGCGACAAGATCAAGGACGACCGCCTGCTGGTGGTGCAGGGCAGGGTGCAGCGCGACGAATTCATCAACGGCCTGCGTGTGAGCGCGGAGGACGTGCTCGACCTCGCGGCGCTGCGCACGCGTTTTTCTGCGCGCCTGCGCATCGCGCTCAACGGCGGCACCGACAAGACGCGCGATCCCAAGCGCCTCATGGACATGCTGGCGCCGTACCGCGCGGCCGGCGAAGGCGGCTGCCCGGTGCTGGTGCACTACGAGAACGAGGGCGCGAGCTGCGACGTCGCTCTGGGCGAGGCCTGGAAGGTGCGGCCGGACGATCTCCTGCTGGGGGAACTCGCGTCCTGGCTGTCGCCCGAAGCGGTGCAATTCCAGTATGGGAACGCGGCGCCCTGAGCGCCGCTCGACGGGAAGAGTTCGCCCTAGTCGGTTTTTCCCCAGCGCACCGCGCCCAGTTCGGCGCGCATCGTCGTCACCAGCCTGCGGTACCACGCGTTGTGCAGGCGCTCGCCCGGGTCGCCGCGGCGCTTGTCGGCGAGGAAGGCGCCTATCATCGGGTAACAGGCTTCCAGCTGAGCGCGCGTGGCGTCGCGCAGGTCGCGGATCGGGAATGAACCGCCGTGCGCAATCGCGAGACCGAGGAGCGCGCGGCGCACCTCCGCCGCAGCGACGCTGGCGCCCAGCGTCGTCTTGCAGCTGAAGCGCACCTCCACCCCGGCCCATTCGCGCCTCGCCCAGCGCAGGCTGGTCTCGGCTTCCGCCTGGTAGCGGCGCACGCTGATGCCGCGCAGCGCAATGCGCCTGTCTGACGCGAGCTGGCGGACCTCCTTCAGGTAGGCCTCGAGCGTTTCCGGCTGCAGCAGGCATTCGATCGCGCATGCAGGAGACTGAGCGGCACCTGCTTCATCGATGTGCAATTCGACCGGCGCCGCCGCCGCCGCTGCGCTTGCGCACAGCGACGCGATCGACAGTGTCACGCTGTAGAGCACCCCGATCACGCCCTGGCCGCCCAGGGCGAGGCGAAACAGTTCGGCGTGGGTATTGCGATCCGCGCGCCGCAACTCACCGTCGGGGGTGCAGAGGGTGATCGCCGCCACGTGCGCCGAAACCGGCAGCCCGTCGGGCCCGGGGGCCGCCTGCGACAGCGCTTCGCCCACGGTGGCCGGCATTTGCGCGAAACGCTCCAGTACGATCCTGTGCGCCGCCAGATAGCGCACGAGTTCGCTCCAGGGCGTCGCTGCCTGGAGCTCGATCAATCCCTTTTCGGCATCGAGGTGCAGGATGCGATCCAGCTGCGTGCCGTCCAGGTTGAGGGCGTGTGCGCGCGCATGCCTGAGCGCGGTGCGCAGGTCGTCCGCAGAGCGCACCCGGATCGTCGGCGTGCGTGGCAGCGCGGCGAGGTCGGCGGCGGCGGGAAACGTCAGCGTGGCGTACATGGCGGTCTCCGGTTGCAGTTGATGTCAGGCGCAGTTTTTTCATGCCGCGCGCCCGCCGGCAACCGGAACCGCCGAAGTATCAGGATTCGAGACCCCGGGTAGCTAGGAACAGGGGAAACCAGGTTCCCCCGTTACCCCTTCCTACGGCGTAGGCAGGATGTCGAAGCCTATGTACGGCCGGTCGAACTCGTCCGACGCCTCCGGCGCGCTGACCTCGCTGACGCGCGCCGCCGGCGGGCCGCGTCCCGCCCAGGCGAGAATCCTTTCCAGCGCTTCCGGGCCACCCTGCACGACGGCTTCCACCGTCCCGTCGCGGCAATTCCTGACCCAGCCGCTGATCTCGTGCGATTGCGCCTCTCGGCGCAGCGCGTCGCGGTAACCGACGCCCTGGACGCGCCCGGAGATGCGCAGGTGAAGGGTTCGTGTCATGACGGAATTTTGCCTTGCCGTGGGATCGCGTGTGGCCATTGCGCCGCCGTGGTAAATTGCATCGCACTTGCAGGAAATGGGGGAAGTACGATGCGCGCAGCGTTGCTGGTAATTGCCGGACTGGCACTGGCCGGATTCGTCGCGGTCTCGTTCGTGCTGCCGGGGATGGCAGGTACCGAAGCAAGGGAAGCCGCGCAGGCGCTCATCTCCGGCACGGAGGCGCCCCAGAAGCAGATCGCGGCCGCCGCCGAAAAGGCGGGCAATCTCGCGGGCGCCGCAAACGACATCAAGGTCGCTTCCAGGGTCGACGCCAAGCTGGGCGAGTTGAAATGGATTGTGGAACCGAGCGGCGCGATTCGCGGCTGGAACGAGAAGAACGCGATCGAGATCTCGCTGACCCCGAAGCTGGAAGGCGGCAAGGTCATCTGGGCCTGCCGCGGTTATCCGAATGCCTCCATGCCGGCAAGCTGCGGCGGACGGGGCTGAGCCTCAGGCAGTACGCTTGGCCGAGCTCACGGCCGTCAGAATCCCCTGAATGATCGCCTCCGGATGCGGGGGACAGCCGGGCACCGCGACATCTACCGGCAGCACGTTCGCAATCCGCCCGCGACTCGCGTAGTTCTCGCCGAAGACCCCGCCGTCGCAGCCGCAGTCGCCGATCGCGACCACGAGCTTGGGCTCCGGCATCGCCTCGTAAGTCCGGCGCAGCGCCACTTCCATGTTGCGCGAAACAGGACCCGTGACGAGCAGCAGGTCTGCATGCCGGGGGCTGGCGACGAACTTGATGCCGAGGCCCTCGAGGTTGTAGTACGGATTGTTCGCGGCGTGAATCTCGAGCTCGCAGCCGTTGCAGGAGCCGGCGTCGACGTGGCGAATCGCCAGGGCGCGGCCGAGCAACGCGAGCACCTCCTCGCTCAGGCGCGGCGCGAGCGCGCGCAGCATGCCATCCGGCGCGCGCGGCTTTTCGCTGCAAATTCCGGCGCGCGCGATCTGCAGCAGGAGTTTGTGCATGGCTAGAGATCGACCCCGGCGTAGGAGAGGTTGAACGACTTGTTGATCAGCGGGAAATCCGGAACGATGTTGCCGAGGACCGCGTGTTCCAGCGCGGGCCAGTTCTGCCACGACGGATCGTGGGGGTGGCAGCGGCGAATCCTTCCACCGGCGCCGGCCTGCAGCGCGACCAGCACTTCGCCGCGCCAGCCTTCGACCCAACCGACGCCGCGCGCATCCGCCGGCGGATCGGCCAGCGTGACGCGCAGTTCCCCATCGGGCAGGCCTTGCAGCAAGCGGCGCTGGAGGAGCAGCGATTCCAGCACTTCCTCGAAGCGGACCACGATGCGCGCCGCGACGTCGCCGTTGCGGTGCGAAGCGATCCTGGGCGTGAACTCGTCATAGGGCGCAATGCCGGGGTGCACGCGCGCGTCCATCGCATTTCCGCTCGCGCGCGCGGCCAGCCCTACGACGCCTAGCGCAGCCGCGGTCTGCGGTGTGAGACGGCCGCAGTTGATGCACCGGTCCTGCAAGCCGGCATGGTCGTAGTAGATCGCGCGCATGCTGCGGACGTCCGCTTCCACCCTGTCGGCCTCGGCGAGCAGCCGCTCGCGGCCCGCCTCGTCGATGTCGGCGGCGACGCCGCCGGGAACGATGCAGTCCATCAGGTAGCGGTGGCCGAAGAGCGCCGCGTTGCTGCGCAGCAGGTCTTCCTTCAGGCGCGAGAACTGCGCGAGTCCTACCGCGAGGCCGCCGTCATTGCCGATGAAGCCAAGGTCGCCGAGGTGGTTGGCGATGCGCTCGCGCTCGAGCAACAGCGCGCGAAGGCGCAGGGTGCGGTTGCCCGGGCGCGCCCCCGTCATGGCCTCAAACGCCATGGCGTAGGCCCAGGCGTAGGCGACCGTGCTGTCGCCCGAAACGCGTCCCGCGAGCCGTGCGCCCTCGGCAAGCGACATGGATTCGAATCGCTTCTCGATGCCCTTGTGCTTGTAGCCCAGGCGCTGCTCGAGCCGCAGCACGCGCTCGCCGACGATGGAAAAGCGGAAGTGGCCAGGCTCGATGGTTCCCGCGTGCACCGGCCCGACGGGGATCTCGTGCACGCCGTCGCCTTCCACGGCGACGAAGGCGTAGCGCGGATCGCCCGGCGCGTGGCGCGCATCGAGCGCAAGTTCGCGGCGCAAGGGATGGGTGTCGGCTTGCCATGCGCCGTGCCGCAGCCAGCCGCGTGAGTCGAGGCGCGCGCTTTCGCGTGTGAGGGCGGGCACGCCGACGAGGTCGAACACGGCGCGCTGCATGCGCTTGGCGCAAGGAAACACGACAGAAAGATCGGGGTAGCCGCCCGCGGGCGCGTCGAGCGGTAGTTCCAGCCAGAGCAGCCCCTCGTATCGGGCCAGCAAGGCGTGCACCGAGAATCCGCCGTGGCGGTCGCGCTCGTCGCTCGCCCACAGCGCACCCAGGCGCCCGCCGCCTGCTGCCGTCGCCTCGCAGGCTGCGAGCCACTGCCCGCGGTCGCAGAGCGCGCGCCAGACCGGCGCCGCGCCGGGGAGGGATTCGAGCCGCATGCCTTCGATGGGTGCGCGCATGGTTTCAGCCGATCAGCAACGCGGCCTGGCGATACCAGCCGGCAAGGTAGGGCGGCATGTACAGGCCGAACATGAGCACCAGCAGCAGGTGTGCGAATACGGGCAGGAGCGCAGGGCGGTGCGGCAGGCGCGACACGCTCGGTTCGCCGAACACCATCGGCTGCAGCTTGCCGAAGATCGCGGCGAAGGAAATTCCCAGGGATACGAGCAGGATCGGCGCCGCCCAGGGCGCGCGCGCGATGGTCTGCGTGAGGATCAGGAATTCGCTTGCGAAGACGCCGAATGGCGGCAGTCCGAGGATCGCGACCGTGCCGAGGGTCAGGCCCCAGCCGACGGTGGGGCTGAGGCGGATGAGGCCGCGGATCTCGGCCATGACCTGGGTTCCCGCCTTCTGCGTGGCGTGGCCGACGGCGAAGAAAATCGCGCTTTTGGTGAGCGAGTGCATGGTCATGTGCAGCAGACCGGCAAAGCTCGCCACCGGCCCGCCAAGGCCGAAGGCGAAGGTGATCAGCCCCATGTGCTCGACGGAGGAGTAGGCGAACATGCGCTTGATGTCGCGCTGGCGGGAGAGGAACAGCGCGCCGACGGTGACCGAGAGCAGGCCGAAGCCCATCATCAGGCCGCTCGCGAAGGGGCGCTCGAGCGCGCCGTCGGTCAGCACTTTGAAGCGGATGAGCGCATACAGCGCAACGTTGAGCAGCAGGCCCGAGAGCACGGCGGAAACCGGCGTCGGGCCCTCGGCGTGCGCGTCGGGCAGCCAGTTATGCAGCGGCACCAGGCCCACTTTGGTGCCGTAGCCGACCATCAGGAACACGAACGCGATTGCCATCACGCTGGGCTCGAGTTGCCCCTTGACGCTGTCGAGTTGCGTCCAGAGCAGCGCGCCGACGCCGGCGCCGAGAATTTTCTCCGCCGCGAAATACACCAGGATGGTGCCGAGCAGGGCTTGAGCGATGCCGACGCCGCAGAGGATGAAGTATTTCCAGGCGGCCTCGAGCGAGGCATGCGTGCGGTACAGCGCCACCAGCAGCACGGTGGTGAGGGTTGCGGCCTCCATCGCCACCCACATCACGCCGAGGTTGTTGGTGGTGAGCACGAGGAGCATGGTGAAGCTGAAGAGCTGGTACATGCTGTGGAACAGGCGCATGCCGCCTTCGGACACGCGCCCGTGTTCACGCTCGATGCGCATATACGGCCGCGAGAACAGCGCGGTGGTCATGCCGACAAAGGCGGTGAGCGCGACGAGGAAGACATTGAGCGAATCGACGAAGAACTGGCGCTCAAGGGTGTCGAACGGGCCTTCGGCGACCACGCGCGCCACCAGGGCCGCGGACGCGGCGAACGTCAGCGCACTGAAGGCGGCGTTGAGCTCGGCCGCGTAGCGCCGGTGTCCGAGCAGCGCGAGCACCAGGCCCCCGGCGAGCGGGCTGGCGAGCAGCAGCAGCAGCTCGGCCGGCATCAGTGGTCCCTCAGCTTTTCGAGGTGGCGCGTGTCGAGCGAATCGAAGCGCTCGCGGATGCGGAAGAAGAAAATGCCGAGGATCAGCATGCCCACGAGCACGTCCAGCGCGATGCCGAACTCGATCACCATCGGCATGCCGTACACCGCTCCGGTAGCGGCGAAAAAGAGGCCATTCTCCATGGCAAGGAAGCCGATCACCTGCGGCACTGCCTTGGAGCGCGTGATCATCATGAGGAAGGACAGCAGCACGCAGGCAAGCGCGATGCCCAGGGTCGCCTTGGTGACGGTTCCGGCGAGGAGCGAAATCGGCTGGGCGAGATTGAAGGCGAGGATCACGAGCACGATGCCAATCAGCATGGTGGTCGGAATGTTGATCAGGGTCTCTATATCCCATTTGACGTTGAGCCGGCGGATCAGCCGGTGCAGGATCCAGGGCAGCGCTACGACCTTGAGCGCCAGCGTGAGCAGCGCCGAGCCGTAGAGATGGTGCTGGCCTGTGAGCCAGGCGACCAGCGCCGTCGACAGCACGAGGGTGAACCCCTGCGCCGCGAACAGGTTGATGAGCGAGATGATCCGGCGCTGCGCGAGCATCGCGAACGCGAGCAGCAGCATCACCGCGGCGAGGAGGTTGATCAGCTGCTGGCCGTAGTGCTGCAGCATCTCAGCGCTCCAGCAGCACGTGCACCAGCATCGCGAGCACCGCGAGCAGGAACGCGGTGCCGAGGAATTCAGGCGCCCTGAAGATGCGCATCTTGGCCGAGACCATCTCGATCAGGGCGAGCAGCGCTCCGCCTACCGCGAGCTTGGCGAGCAGGGCGGGCAGCGCGAGCACGATGCCGCGCCAGTCGCCGCCCCCGGCAATGCCGAAGGGAAAGAACAGCACCAGGCCGATGCAGGAGTAGACGAAGAGTTTCAGGCTCGCCGCGAGCTCGATCATCGCCAGGTGGCGGCCGGAATATTCGAGCACCATCGCCTCGTGGATCATGGTCAGTTCGAGGTGCGTCGCCGGGTTGTCCACCGGGATGCGGGCGTTTTCCGCGAGCGAAACCATGGTGAAGGCGACGCCGGCAAACGCGAGGCTGGGATGGATGACGAATTCCTTGTGCGCGAGCGTCTCGGCGATGGTGGTGAGCGAGGTCGAATTGCTGATCAGCGAGGCAGTGAAAAGCACCATCAGCAGCGCCGGTTCGGCCAGGAATCCCACCAGCATTTCGCGGCGCGCACCGAGACTGCCGAAGGCGGTGCCCACGTCCATGCCGGCGAGGGCGATGAACAGGCGTGCCAGGGCAAGCAGGCCGACCAGCGCGATCGCGTCGGCCGCGGCATTGAGCGGCAGGTCGGTGCCCAGGGTCGGCACGATCGCCGCTGCGGCGCACAGGCAACCGAAGATCAGGTACGGCGCGAAGCGGAATAGCGGCGAGGCGTTGTGCGCGAGCACGACTTCCTTGCGGAAGAGCTTGCCAAGCACGCGATAAGGTTGCAGCAGCGGCGGCGCGGATCGGCTTTGCAGCCAGGCGCGGCACTGGTTCACCCAGCCCGTCAGCAGGGGCGCTAGCAGCACGGCGAGCACGAGCTCGGTGAACTGCGCGGCAAGTCCGGCGAGACTGATCATCGCGCGAAGAGCAGCAGCGCGAGCAGCGTCGCGAAGCTGTATGCGAGGTAGACGGAGATGCGGCCGCGCTGCAGCAGCGTGACCAGCGCCGTCAGGCGCTCGACGCCGCGCGCGATCGGCAGGTAGAGCCAGTGCCAGAGCCGGTCGGTGGCCGATTCGCTGAAGCGCGGGCGCAGGTCATCTGGCGCCGGCGCGTGCTGCTCGAGGCGGAAAAACGGCTCGAAGACATGCCGAACCGGCTGGCCGAAGCCCTCGGCGCTGTCCTGCATGCGCGCGTCCTGGTCGGGAAAGCCGCAGTCCCAGGCTGCAGCGCGGCGCGTGCCGCCGCGATGAAAGAGCCGAATGGCGAGCCATGCCGCTGCGACCAGCAGCGCGGTCACCAGGAACACCAGCAGCGGGCTGTAGCTCGCGCGTTCGGCGTTGATCGGCGCGAGAAACAGCCAGCCCTGCGCGAGGTTGCCGATGCCGTGACCGGTGAGCGCGCGCGTGATCGGGTCGAGCAGCCCGATCACCATCGCGGGGAAGAGCCCGAGGAGGATGCACGCCGCGGCGAGCCAGAGCAGGCCGGTGCGTTCCCAGAGCCCTGCCTCCTGTGCCTCGGCGAGGCGCGCTTCCCGGTGCTGGCCGAGGAACACGACGCCGAAGAATTTGACCATCACGTAGCCCGACAGCGCCGCCGTAAGCGCGACCGCGGCGGCGGCCACCGGCACCAGCATGTTCAGGTAGCCGTGCGGCAGGCTGGGGGTGAAGAGGAACGCCTGCAGCAGCAGCCACTCCGACGCAAAGCCGTTGGACGGCGGCAGGCCGGCAATGGCGATGGTGCCGATGAGCGCGCACCACGCGACCCAGGGCATGCGCCGGATGAGCCCGCCGAGCCGCCCGAGGGAGCGCTCGCGCGTGGCATGCAGCACCGAGCCCGTGCAAAGGAACAGCAGGCTCTTGTAGAAGGCGTGGTTGAGGCAATGGTAGAGCGTCGCCGTGAGCGCGAGCGCGGCGAGCGCGCCCATGCCGAAGCCGTGGAATATCAGCGTGAGGCCGAAGCCGGCGAAGATCAGGCCGATGTTCTCGATCGACGAATAGGCGAGCAGGCGCTTCATGTCGGTCTGGATCGCGGCAAACACGATGCCGCCCAGCGCCGACACCAGTCCCAGCGCCAGCGCCACGACGCCCCACCACCAGAGCGGCGAGCCGATCAGGTCGAGCGTGACGCGGATCAGCCCGTAGACCGCGGTCTTCAGCATTACCGCCGAGAGCAGCGCCGACACCGGCGACGGCGCCGCGGGATGCGCCTCGGGGAGCCAGACGTGCAGCGGCACGATGCCCGACTTGGCGCCGAAGCCGAATAGCGCGAGCAGGAAAGCTGCGGTGGCCCAGGAGGCGGAAGGCTGCAGCGCGCGAATGTGCTCGAAGGTGTAGTCGCCGGCGCCAGCCTGCAGCGCGCCGAAGCAAAGCAGGATGGCGATCGCGCCGACGTGCGCGATCAGCAGGTACAGGTAGCCGGCGCGGCGGATCTCGGCCTTGTCGTGGTCGCTGGTGACGAGGAAGAACGACGATAGCGCCATCGACTCCCAGGCCACCATGAAGAAATAGGCGTCGTCCGCCACCATCACCAGCGCCATGCTGGCGAGAAAGGCGTGGAAATAGAGGCAGATCAGGCCTGGCGCGGTTCCCTGCTGCTGCCTGAAGTAGCCGCAGGCGTAGACGGAAACGCCGGCGGACACCGAACCGAGCAGCAGGAGGAAGAAGGCGGAAAGCGCGTCCAGCCGCGCATGAAAGGGCAGGTCCGGCAGGCCAAGTGGCAGCACGAGCGAGTTTGCAGGCTGGAAGATCGCGCGCAGCGCGACCGCGGCTAGGCCGAGTCCGACGACGGCGCCCGCGGGGTACAGCACGCGCGTCGCCCATTCGACGCTGCCGTTGCGCGCGAGGCCGAGCGCGCCGATCACGAGCCACGCGCAGGCCAGCGCGAGCACTTGCTGCAGCGGATCGGTCAGCAGGTTCACGAGGCGAGGATCAGGGCGGCGATCAGCAGCCCGGCGATCGCCGCGCCGGCAAGTGCCAGCACGTCGCGACGTGGCCAGCCGCGCCACACGGTGATGCGCGCGGTACGCATCATCTGCGTGGCGCTCGAGAGCTGCGGCCTGGTCGACAGCGGCGCGCCCGAAGTGAATGCGGCCAGCCGCTGCGTGCCCTCGGCCGAATCGAAATTGCGCGCCACGCCGCGCGTGGGCAGGTCCGTTGCCGGCACCACCTCGATCGCGGCGGCGACGTCGGCCTGCCGGCTATGCGTGCCAGGCTGCGCGAGCAGTGCAGCGCGCTCTTCCGTGCTCACCGCGGCGTGCTGCGCCTGACCGGAGAACGTCGGCAACGGCGCAGGGTGTGGGGGCAGGGTGGCCGCGCCCGCGATATTCCGCTCGCAAAGGCGCAAGTCGCGCGCCAGGTCCGCGGCGCTCTGGTAGCGCTCCTCCACGGTCTTGGCGAGTGCCTTGGCGACGATTGCGTCCAGTACGTCTGGCACCGCGGCGTTGACCGCGCTCGGCGCGGGCGGCGCGATGTTCAGCGTCTGGTACATGAGCGCAGGAAGCGTCTCGCCGTTGAACGGCGCCGCACCGGTGAGCATTTCGTAGAGGATGATGCCGAGCGAAAAGATGTCGGATTGGTGTTCGGCGCGCTTGCCGAGCACCTGTTCCGGCGACATGTACTTCGGCGAGCCGAGCGCGGTGCCGGTCTGCGTATGCACCTGCGAGGTGCGCATGCGTGCGATGCCGAAATCGGTGATCTTGATCGACCCGCCCGCGCTCACCATGATATTGGGCGGCTTGATGTCGCGGTGAACCACGCCGCGCTCGTGGGCATAGGCGAGGCCTTCGGCGACCTGCGCGGCGATCGACACCGCGCGCGCGAGCTCGATCGGTTTGCCGGGCTCGAGGAACGCGCGCAGTTCCTGTCCGTCGAGAAATTCCATCGACATGTAGGCGGTATTGCCGCTCTTGCCGATGTCGTGGACGGTGACGATATTGGGGTGATTCAGGCCGGCGGCGGCGCGTGCCTCCTGCTGGAAGCGCACCTCGTAGAACGAGACGCCGTCCTCCTCGAGCGCCATGTTCACGGTCTTGATCGCGACCAGGCGCTCGAGCAGCGGATCGCGCGCCTTGTAGACCACGCCCATGGCGCCGCGGCCGAGCTCGGAGAGGATTTCGTAGCGGCCGAGCTTCGTGGTCTTCATCGCGTTGGCACGTGCGCTACTCAGCGCCGCGCCGATTTTACCGATCTGAACACGGGGCCCCAGCCCGGGTGGCCGGCCTCCTCCGGCGCGAGCTCCAATTGCGGATCGACCTGGAGCGCCATGCGGAACTCCTCGCGGCATTGCGCCTGCCGCCCGGAGGCGCAGTGGATGAACGCAAGGTGCTTGCGGGCGTTGACGTGGTCCTTTGGTCCGAGCCCGGCCTCCAGCGCACCCTGCAGGCTCTTTTGCGCCGTGGCGTAGTCGCCGAGCTCGTATTGCCGCAGTCCCGCGGCAAGCGCCTGCTCGCCCTTCGACTGGAACAGCGATGGCATGCCAGCGCCGGGTCCGCCGGCGCAGGCCGCCGTCAGCAGCGCGAGCAGCGCCGCCATCAGGTTGCGCATCATAGTTTGCCTCTCTGCGATTCACCGAAACGGTAGCGGATGCGGACTTCCTGGCCCTGGCGTATGTCGATGCGCGCGACATGCGGCGGAAAATTCGCATTGCGGATTTCAATGGTGTGCGATCCGGGGGAGACTTCGATCGTTCGCATGGGCGGGCTCACGCCGCGGCTGCGCCCGTCGACGAAGACTTCGCCCCAGGGCGCGATCTGCAGCTGGATCTGCGTGGCGGAGGGCGGGCGCGGCGCGGCTGCAGGCTCGCCGACAGGCGCAATTGCGGCGCGCGGGCGCGGCGCGGCGGGTTTGACCGGCAGGGCGGCCGCCGCTTCCTCGCGCGCGCGCTGTTCGTTGCGCTGCGACTGCACGCGTGACGCAGCGCCAACGATGCAAAGGAGTATCAGCGGCGCCAGCACGAAGGTGCGTCGCTGCAGGCCGAACGGCCCGGGCGCGATCAGGGCCGCAGTCAGTGCTGCGCCCCGGTCGAGACGCGGCTTGGTCGCGCCCGTGTCCGAACTTGGCGCCGGCAGCTTGCCTTTGCCGACGACGTAAACCTCGTGCTCGCGCACGTGCTTGTCGGTTCGCGCCCCGAGGTAGCTGAACAGGCTGACGTAATCGCTCGACAGGCAGGAGACCACTTCATAGAACGAGCGCGATACGAGCAGCTGGCCCGAGGTGGAGAAGCTCATCACGCGCTGGGCGACATTGATGCCGTCGCCGATGATGTTGAGCTGGGAGTTCAGGTCGCGCACCAGCCGTACCGGCCCGAGATTGATCCCCATGCGCACGGCGAGGCGGGAGTCTGCCGCCACCGCGTCGCGGATCTGCATCCCCACCAGCAGCGCATCCTCCGGATCGCCGAGGAAAGTGATCGCGGCGCCGTCGCCGGTATCGAGTACGACGCGGTCGCGCGCCACGATCGGTTTCAGCGCGCTCTCGAGAATGGCGTTGAACAGCTGCTTCATCTGCAGCTGGTCGGCGACGGCCTTCTTCGAATACTCGACGATGTCGAGAAAGACGATGCTGCAGACGAGCGTGCGGCTGCTACTTTCCGTCATGGCTGGGGGGCGCCATATGCGCGAGCGGCGTCTCGGCTGCGGTGCATTTATTCTATTTCACGCGCATGCCGGGCAGCGCTCCGGCGTCCGCGGCAATGAGGAACAGTCCCGGCCCGTCGCCGGAGGCCGCCAGCACCATGCCCTCCGACACGCCGAACTTCATTTTGCGCGGCGCGAGATTGGCGACGACCACCGCCATCCTGCCTTCGAGCTTCGCCGGATCATAGGCGGACTTGATGCCCGCGAACACGGTCCGCGTCGGGCCGCCAAGATCGAGCGTCAGCTTGAGCAGCTTGTCCGCGCCTTCGACGTGTTCAGCCTTGACGATCTTCGCCACGCGCAGATCGAGCTTGTTGAAATCGTCGATCGAAATCGTCCCGTCGCTCACGGCGGCTTCCTTGTTGGTAGCAGTGGCAGGTTGAATGTCGAACAGCGCGTCGAGCTGCTTGTCGTCGACGCGCTGCATGAGGTGCTTGTATTCACCGATGGCGTGGCCGGCCGGCAGCAATTCCTTCGCGTCGGCCCAGCTCAATTCGCGCAGGTTGAGGAAACGTTCGACCTGCCTCGCCAGCGCAGGCATGACCGGTTTCAGATAGATCGTCAGGAGGCGGAATATCTGGATCGAATCCGAGCAGGCGCGCTGCAGCGCCGCGTCGCCCCCGGCTTTTTTCGCGAGTTCCCAGGGCTTGACCTGATCGACAAACGCGTTCGCCTGGTCGGCCCAGTGCATGACCGCGCGCAGAGCTTTGCCGAATTCCCGCGCGTCATACATCTCGGCGATGCTAGCCGCCTCGGCCTGCATCCCGCGCACCAGGGCGTTGGAACTCTCGACGCCGACCAGTTTCCCGCCGAACCGCTTCGACAGAAATCCCGCCGCCCGGCTCGCGATGTTGATGTATTTGCCGATGAGATCGCTGTTGACGCGCGCAAGAAAATCGTCGGGGTTGAAGTCGATGTCCTCGACGGCACCGTTCAATTTCGCTGCGATGTAGTAGCGCAGCCATTCGGGGTTCATGCCTAGGTCGAGGTAGCGCAGCGGGTCGATGCCGGTGCCGCGTGACTTGGACATCTTCTCGCCCGAGACGCCGATGAAGCCGTGCACGTATACGCGGTCGGGCGACTTGTAGGGCTGGCCCGCGAACTTCAGCATCGCCGGCCAGAACAGGGTGTGGAAGTAGATGATGTCCTTGCCGATGAAATGGATCTGTTCGCACTGGTTCAGCGTCTTCTCGAAATCGAGGCCCTGCTTCGCGCAGTAGTGCTTCAGGCTGGCGAGGTAGCCGATCGGCGCGTCGAGCCAGACATAGAGGTATTTCTCCTCCGCGATGTCGGGTACGCGGATGCCGAAGTAGGGCGCGTCGCGCGAGATGTCCCAGTCGCCGAGCGCCTTGTCGCCTTCGCCCTCGAGCCATTCCCTGGCCTTGTTGGCGACCTGGGATTGGAGCCGGTCCTTGTCGCCGATCCATGCCTTGAGGAAATCCCTGCACTTGGGATCGGAGAGCTTGAAAAAGAAATGGTCGGACGTCTTCAGCACCGGCTTCGCGCCCGAGAGCGTCGAATAGGGGTTTTTCAGCGCGGTTGCGGCGTAGACGCTGCTGCAGTTCTCGCAGGCGTCGCCGTACTGGTCCTTGGCGCGGCAATTCGGGCATTCGCCCTTGATATAGCGGTCGGCGAGGTACATGCCCTTGACCGGGTCGAAGAACTGTTCGACCGGCTTGCTGTAGACGAGTCCCGCT
>Ga0134122_10002082_pt1 | contig 14663 bp, 12 predicted proteins | sample KB302_FD_96461 | JGI IMG/M metagenome (GOLD analysis project Ga0134122, IMG submission 96461) | Terrestrial soil microbial communities without Nitrogen fertilizer from Kellogg Biological Station, Michigan, USA - KB3-0-2 | ecosystem: Environmental > Terrestrial > Soil > Unclassified ... | reverse complement strand
GAACTTCGGGACGTGGAAGACCAGTGTCGTGAACGCCAGGGCGACGCGAAACGTCGCGAACCGACACGAGGGGACGGGAACGAACCAGCCGTTGCCGAAGCTGTGCTCGGCGGCGGCGTCACGGGGCGGCGTGGACACGAATCTCCGTGAGGGCAGGCAGATCGCCGGGCGGGACCCGGGTCCACCGGATGGACGCGACATAGGTATAGCCGTCGTGCCGATCGCGCGCGATGAAGGAGAGGAGGCGTGAGAATCGATCAAGCGCCTCGGCCTCCGACCAGTACACGGTCCGCATGCGCATCGGGTCGGGCGAGCGGTAGCCCCGCACGTAGTGCCCGACCTCCGGAACCGGCTCCGCACCGCCATCTCCCCGTGTCCGGAAGAGCCGCACCTCGTACGTGGACCCGATCGCCGAGAACATGCCCCAGCTGTAGCGGGCCCACCGATACTGGAAGTGGGGCGGTTCGAATTTCTGCAGCAGGGGCACGAGGACCTGGACCGAAAGCCAGAGCGCGATGAACGCCGCCGCCCCGCGCCGGCGCCACCCCGAAGTCCCGGTGGTGAGAGGGCTCATGTCGGACGCCGCCACTCTACCCGGTGGGGACGGGCTCCATCAAGGAATGGGTGTGGACGGGGCGGTTGACCTCTCGGCCCGGGCACCGCATGCTGAACGTCGTGAGCGGTACTCCCTCCCCGCGCTCCGGCGAGCCCACCGAGCCGGCAGCCTCCTCCTACTGGGACGGAATCTCCGACGGGATCGCGGGACACTATTACCACGACGCTGTCATCGGCCGGATCAAGCGAGCGGCGCATCTTCGGCTGATCGCCCGCTGGTGCGGCGACCTGCGCGGCAAGGTGGTGCTCAAGACCGATCTCTTCGAGGAAGCCCATGGCAGCGATCAGTTTCTCTTCGAGCTTCCGGAGGACGCGGTGCGGGTGGGCGTCGACATCGCGCCGCTCATCGCACGCCGGGCCGCGCAGCGGGCGCGCGCGGCCGGGACCAGGCCGCCTTTCCTCCTGGCCGCCGACGTGCTCACGCTCCCCTTCCGGACGGGCTCCATCGACGTGATCGTGTCCAACTCCACCCTGGACCACTTTCCCGAGCGTCGCCTCATCGATAGGGCGCTCGGCGAGCTCCACCGCGTGCTGCAGCCGGGCGGCGTCCTGATGATCACCTTCGACAATCCGCGCAGCCTTTCCTACCTCGCGGGCCGCCTCAAGCGGCTCCTCCGGCCCGATCCGTTCTATCTCGGCCATACCCTGTCGCGGCCCGAGCTCACCGACACCCTTGCCCGACTGGGCTATTGCGTCACCCACACCACGGCAATCATCCACGGCATGGAGAACCACTCGTCGGCGGCGATGTGGGCGGCGGCGCGGGTGGGCGGCCATCGGCTCTCCGCGGCCATCGGCAGGGCGCTCGGCGCCCTCGAGCGGCTCGAGGCCGCCCCTACCCGCTATCTGACCGGTGCGTTCGTCGCGGCCCGGGCGGTGAAGCCGGCGGCGGACCGGCCGGAATGACCGCGCTCCCGACCTTCTCCGTCGTCATCCCGACCTATCGCCGTCCCGCGCGGCTCGTGGCGTGCCTGCGGTCCCTCGCCGCGGTGGACTATCCGCGCGACCGTTTCGAGGTGATCGTGGTCGACGACGGAAGCGGTGCGCCGGTGAAGACTCCCCCGCTTCCCCTCGAGCTGACCGTGCTGACCCAGCCGCACGCCGGACCCGCCACTGCGCGCAATCTGGGCGCGGCGCGGGCTCGCGGCGACTACGTGGCCTTCACTGACGACGACTGCATGGCGGAGGCCGGCTGGCTTCGGGGCTTCGCAGTTCCTCTCGCCGAGGCGCCGGATCATGCCATCGGGGGGCGAACCGTGAACGCGCTGCCCGAGAACCTGTACTCGAGCGCGACCCAGCTGCTTCTGGACTTTCTCCACGAGTGGAGCGTCAAGTCCGGGAGCGGCCCCTTCTTCGCCTCCAACAATCTGGCGGTGCCCACCAGGCTATTCCGGACGCGCGGAGGCTTCGACACCGGGTTTCCGCTCGCGGCGGGTGAGGATCGGGAATTCTGTGATCGGTGGGCCCGACTGGGCGGCGGGCTCTCCCATGCGCCCGCGGCCGTGATCCGGCACGGCCACCATCTCACCCTCGGACGCTACTGGCGCCAGCATGTGAACTATGGACGCGGCGCGCTCCGATTCCACCGGCTGAGGGTGAAAGCCGCCGGTGGTCGCAAGATCAGGACGCCGCTCTCCTTCTATGGGCGCCTGGTCTTCTACCCGTTGACGCGCGACACCGGGATGCGGCGAGTCTCACTCAGCGCGCTGCTCGCGCTGGCCCAGCTCGCGAGCGCGATCGGCTACTGGCGGGAGGGACGGTGTCGATGAATGACCCGGCGCCACGGGCCTAGCTGGAACCCGCGGATCCACCCGGCACGGCGGTAGCCGGCCTTTTCCAGGGGCCGGAACGCGCGCTCGTTCCTCGACCACACCACGGCCAGCAGCCGGCGGGCGCCCGCTTCCCGGTAGAATCGAGCCATCCAGGCGATGCGGGCCCCCGCAAGATCGAGACCGCGGAATGCCGGCGCCGTATGCGAATCGAACTGGAAGACGTCGCCGGGCTCGAGCGGCAGCTCGCAGTCGAGGAACTCCACTCGGGCGTGGCGCGTCACCGCCCATCCTGCGTGCACGATCTGGCCGTCGTGCCACACCGCAAAGCACCGGGCGCCCTGCTCCAGGCGCTCCCGGATGGCCGCGCCATCGGCCTCCGGTCGGAAGCGCGCGAAAGCCGGCAGGTCGGCGGCGGTGATCGGCCCGATGCGGACGGGCACTCGCGGGCTGACGTCGGGCAATGGCCGGTCGAGCCAGCACTCCATGATCTCGACTCGTCGGTAGAGCCAGCTCCTCACGCGCGAGGGTCGGGGGCGGGGGGCTCGAAGGTTGCCGGCAACCGGGACGCCACCGCGGCGCGCACGCGGTCGGCCAGCACCCGCGCGGCGTGCCGGAGGTCGCCCCCGGCCGGCGGCGTGACCACGGGGTGATAGATGATGGTGAGCCGGCCGGGACGCGGTAGCATGCGCCCCGGAGGCCATGCCTCGTGACCGCCCAGGATGGTGACCGGGAGCACCGGCACGCCGCGCGCGCAGGCCAATCGAAACGCGCCGAGCTTGAAGCGCTGGAGCTTCCCGTCGAGACTCCGGGCCGCCTCCGGAAATATCATCACGGCATGCCCGTCATCGAGCAGCCTCACCGCCGCCCGCGTGGCCCGGGGATCCGCGGACTCGATATCCACCGGGAAGGCGCGCAGTCGCCGGATCAGCCAGGCGAAGCCCGGAATGTCGAAGAGCCGGTCCCAGGCCATGTAGTGGATGGGGCGCCGGATGGGAATGCTCACCAGCGGAGGGTCGGCGAAGGTCACGTGGTTGGGCGTGATGAGCAGCGGGCCCTCTTGCGGGATATGCTCGATTCCCTCGAAGCGGATACCGAAGAACATCCGCGCCGAGGCCCACATGGCCGGGCGAACCACGTCCAGGACCGGCGTCTTCACGTCCCGATACTGCCACGGACGCGCGGAACGGAACAATGAGCGCTCCGCCGCTGGTGATCGCCCACCGCGGCGCCTCGGCCGCGGCCCCGGAGAATACCATCGCCGCCTTCGAGCGCGCCATCGCCGACGGGGCCGACGCCATCGAGCTCGATGTCCACCTCTCGCGCGACGACCATCCGGTGGTCATTCACGACGAGACCCTCGAGCGCACCACCGACGGCTCCGGATCGGTGCGCGCCCATACCATGCGTGAGCTCAAGCGACTCGACGCGGGGGCGTGGCGGGGTCCGGCCTTCGCGGGGCAGCGGCTGCAGACGCTCCAGGAGGTGCTCGAGCGATTCCGCGGCCGCACGCGGTTCTGGATCGAGCTCAAGGGAGGCTCGGACCTCTACCCCGACATCGAGGAGCGTATCGTCGGGCTGCTGGAGGTCTATGACGCGATCGACGGGTCGCTCGTACAGTCCTTCGATCTCGCGGCGCTGGCGCGGCTGCGGGCGTTCTCCCGGGAGATCATCCTGGGCGCCCTGCTGGATCGGGCCCCGCTCGACGTGGCGGGCGACGTGCCCGCGGCCGCGAACGCGGTGTGCCCCTCGATGCAGATCCTGGGAATCCCGGAGCGGGAGGCGATCCGGCGCTCCGGGCGGCAATGCCATGTCTGGACGGTCAACGAGCCGGCCCAGATGGACCGGCTCGTTGACTGGTCGGTGGACGGGATCATCACGGACCAGCCGGCCGTGCTCCGGGCCCGTCTCCAGGCCCGGCGAACCGGCTGACCCGCGCTAGCTATTCGTCTTCGTCTTCGCCGCGAACGGGGCCGCCCACGGGCTGCAGCCGCTTCGACCGCTCGAGGCGGTCCTGGCAGCGCACGCAGGTCGTGACCTCGGGCATGGCCCGCAGCCGCGCCGGCGCGATGGGCTCCTCGCACTCCTGGCACGTGCCGTAATCGCCGCCGCGCAGCCGCTCCAGCGCCTCGGCGAGCTTGTTGGCCCGCTCGACGAGCATGCTCCGGGTGGCGAAGCTCATCTCGCGATCCTCGTTCAGCTGAATCAGATCCACTTCATCGGCCAGGGGCGTGTTCTCCCCCGCGCCGGGGAACTCCTCGAGGACCAATCCGCCGCCCATGCGGCGAATTCGGCTCACGGTGTGGCTCAGCTCGCTCTCAAGCCGCTTCTTGATCTCGTCCATCGCTATCCTCCTGGGTATCGGGCTGGGTATCGGGCCTTGCCCGTCCCTATGTTGGTCATGGGAGAATGCAAAGCCCATGCCCGACCCTCGGCTTCTTGGACTATGCGTAAAGCTTCGATATTCAAGATTCACTCCCGGGCCAAAGGGATTCAGGAGGGCGAATTTCCTACCCGGCTCAGGGAGAAATCCGCCCCGGAGTGCCAAATCTTGTGGCCAAAGAGGGACGCCGGGGCCCCTGGGCTCCTGGAGCTGCCTCTTTGGGGGGGGCGAGGGACGGCGAGGGCCTGCCTCGCTGGTAGCCACTCCCGCGCCGCGAAGAGCGGCATCAGTACGATCGCCGGGGCCCCGATGGCGGCGATGAGGAATCCGACGGCAATTCGGCCGAGCCCAGCGGAATGCCCCGGATTCCCGACCCCGTGAGCGACGTCGGATCGTCGCTGCGACATGGCACAGGTACCAAGGCTGACCCGGCACGAATACCAATCCTCTGGCCCGCGACGTTTTGTGGAATCTCAAAGAATCGAGCATTTAGCTTCGACGGTGAGTCTGGCATCCCCTGTGCGTCCCCCGGGGTGTCCGATGAGTATCCGCATCCTGCTTGTCGACGACAACGAAGTGTTCCGGCGCCCATTGCAACGGGCCCTGGAGGCGGCCGGATTTGAAGTGGTCGCAGTATCCAGCGCCGAGGAAGCCCTGGACGTCCTGGGCGGGAGTACGGTTGACGTACTTCTCACCGACCGCCGCTTGCCGGGGATGGACGGTGTCGAGCTGCTCGCACGCGTCAAAGGCACATACCCCGCCTTGGTGTCCATTGTGATGACCGCGTACGGCACGATCGAATCGCTGACGGAGGCGATGCGGCTCGGGGCCGAGGACTACCTGGTCAAGCCCTTCGAGGTGCCAGATCTCCTGTGCGCCCTTCATCGGGCCCTCAACCAGCACAAGTTGCCGGCGCGGGGGCGGGGTGTTGATAAACCAACTCAACAAAGGGGGGGAAGCTATGGCCGGTAAGGATCAGGTGCCCAAGGATTTCCGCCGCGTGGTGGTTGCCGCCGCGGTGGGAAACATCATCGAATGGTACGACTTCTACATCTTCGGGAGCCTGGCCGCGATTCTGTCGGTCAAGTTCTTCGACAAGACCCATCCGGTGGCGGCGCTGCTCAGCACGATCGCGCTCTTCACCGCCGGCTTCCTGATTCGCCCGCTGGGCGCCTTCCTGTTTGGCTGGCTGGGTGACCGGGTGGGCCGCAAGTACACCTTCATCGTGACGCTGACCGGAATGGGCTTGGCCACGGCCGCCATCGGTCTCATACCGACCTTCGCCTCCATCGGCGTGGCCGCGGCCTTCATTCTCTTCGGTCTGCGAATGGTTCAGGGACTGTGCCTGGGCGGGGAGTACGGGGGCGCGATCACCTACGTGGCCGAGCACGTGTCGGACGAGCGCCGAGGATACTACACCGGCTGGCTGCAGACGTCCCCGACGCTGGGCATCGTGGTGTCCCTCATGGTGATCGTGGGCACCCGGACGTATCTCGGCAACGACGCGTTCAATGAATGGGGATGGCGGATTCCGTTCCTCATCTCGTTCTTGCTCGTGATGATGGCCATCTACATCCGGCTGCAGCTGGGGGAGACGCCGGTCTTCCAGGAGATGAAGGCCAAGGGCGGGATGGTGAAGAATCCGTGGCGAGAGGCCTTCCTCAGCGCCAACATCAGGTACATCCTGGTCGCCATCGTGGTCCTGATCGGTCAGGGCGTCGTGTGGTATAGCGGCCAGTTCTGGGCGCTGTACTTCCTGCAGACGGTGAAGAAGCTCGACGTGCTGACCTCCAGCTACATCGTCGGCGCGGCGTTGCTCATCGCGACCCCGACGCTGATCCTCTTCGGTTGGCTCTCGGACCACATCGGCCGGAAGCCGGTAATCCTGGGGGGCATGTTCCTGGCGTCGGTGACGTACTATCCGCTCTATTCCTGGCTCGGTCAGGTCACGAATCCCGGCGCCGTCAACTATCCGGCCGCCATCCTCATCATTTTCATCCTCGTGTCCTACGTGGGCATGGTCTATGGCCCCGTGGGAGCGTTTCTGGCCGAGTATTTCCCCAGCCGGATTCGCTACACCTCAGTCTCCGTGCCGTATCACATCGGCAACGGCTGGGGCGGCGGCCTGGTGCCCTTCATCACGTCGGCCGCATACCTGTCCAGCGGCAGCGTCGGCTACGCCCTGATCTACCCCATCGTGGTGCCGGCGGTGTGTTTCCTCATCTGCCTGTTCATCATGCCGGAGACGCGCCACATGAGCATCTGGGAGCCGGAGAAGACGCGAGCCCCCGCTCGCGGGTAGTCTGACTGACGCCGGGCGGGGTCTCCACAGGCCCCGCCCGGCGATCCCCGTCGCTGACATCTCCGCTGTCGGCCCGCGTAAGCCGTGACACACTCCGCGCGGGCGGCTTGGTATCCGGACCCGCCGCCGACTAGAATGGCCCCTCGTGAGCGAGCCCAGCGCGCTGCCGGTCTACGCCATCCTGCCCTTCGTGGCCATGCTGCTCAGCATCGCCGTCCTCCCGCTCTGGACGCCGCACTGGTGGGAGCACAACCGGAACAAGCTGGTGGTATCCGCGGCCCTGGGGCTCCCGGTGCTCATCCTCTACGCGTTCCGGAAGCCGGGCGCGCTGCTGCACATGGGCGAGGACTACGTCTCCTTCATCGTGCTTCTCGCCGGTCTCTTCGTGATCTCGGGCGGTGTCCTGCTCCGCGGCGACCTCACCGCCACCCCGCTCGTGAACTCGGCCTTCCTGGCGGTGGGAGCGATGCTGGCGTCGGCGGTGGGCACCACCGGCGCTTCCATGCTGCTGATCCGCCCGCTGCTGCAAACCAACCGCGAGCGGACCCGGCGCCGGCACACCGTGGTGTTCTTCATCTTCCTCGTCTCCAATGTCGGCGGCATGCTCACGCCGCTGGGCGATCCCCCGCTCTTCCTCGGTTACCTCGAGGGGGTTCCCTTCACGTGGACGCTCCGGCTGTGGCCCCAGTGGCTCGTGCTCACCGGCGCGCTGCTCCTGATCTATTTCGTGTGGGACTCGATCGCCTACGCGCGGGAGCCGCTCGCCGCCTTGCGGCGCGACCGCGCCCAGATCGAGCCCCTTCGGCTGCGCGGCGCCACCAATGCGATCTGGCTGGCGGGGGTGATCCTGGCGGTGGCCTTCCTCCGCGCGCCCCTTCGGGAGTCCGTCATCGTCCTCCTGGCCGCGGCGTCGCTCTGGCGAACCCCCGCCCCCGTCCGGCGCGCCAACGGTTTCACGTGGTATCCGATCATCGAGGTGGCGGCGCTGTTCCTGGGGATCTTCCTGACCATGATTCCCGCGCTGGAGCTCTTGCGGCTGCGGGGCGGCGAGCTCGGGGTGCGGACCCCGGCGCAGTTCTTCTGGGCCGCGGGGGCGCTGTCGTCGTTCCTGGACAATGCGCCGACCTATCTGGCCTTCCTGGCGCTGGGACAGGGCCTGGGGCTGGCCCCGGAAGTGGTGGGCGTGCCGGGGACCATTCTCGCCGCCATCAGCGTGGGATCGGTGGCGATGGGAGCCAACACCTATATCGGAAACGCCCCCAACTTCATGGTGAAATCGATCGCGGACGAAGCCGGCGTGAAGATGCCGAGCTTCTTCGGCTACATGCTCTACAGCGGGGCCGTCCTCATTCCCCTCTTCGGGCTGGTGACGCTCCTGTTCTTCTGAGCGCGGCTCCGGCTAGTCCTCCTCGCCGTACTGGTCCTTGAGCCGCGCCACCACGGTGGGGTCGGCCAGGGTGGTGGTGTCGCCCAGCGCCTTGCCCTCGGCGATGTCGCGGAGCAAGCGCCGCATGATCTTGCCGGAGCGGGTCTTGGGAAGATCGGCGGCGAAGATCAGGTCGTCGGGCCGCGCGAGGGCGCCGATCTTCTTGCTCACATGCCCCTTGAGCTCCTCCATGAGCTCCTTGGAGCCGAGATTGCCGTCCTTGATGGTGACGAAGGCGGCGATGGCCTGGCCCTTGATCTCGTGCGGCCGTCCGATCACCGCCGCCTCCGCGACCTTGGGGTGGTCCACCAGCGCCGACTCCACCTCCATGGTGGAGACGCGGTGACCCGAGATGTTCATGACGTCGTCCACGCGGCCGAGGAGCCAGAAGTAGCCGTCCTCGTCTTGCTTGGCCCCGTCGCCGGTGAAATAGATACCCGGATACTTGCTCCAGTACTGCGCCGCGAAGCGCTTGGGGTCGCGATAGATGCCGCGAAGCATGCCCGGCCATGGCTTGGTGAGGACGAGGTAGCCGGCCTTGGCGGGCTCCCCCTTCTCGTTGACCACCTTGGCCTCGATGCCGGGGAAGGCCTTGGTGGCGGAGCCCGGCTTGAGCACGGTGATGCCCGGGAGCGGCGTGATGAGGATATGACCGGTCTCGGTCTGCCACCACGTATCCACCACCGGGCAGCGCCCGCCCCCGATCACCTTCCAGTACCAGACCCAGGCCTCGGGGTTGATGGGCTCACCCACCGACCCCAGCAGGCGGAGGCTCCGGAGGTCGCAACGGTCCGGATACTGCTCACCCCAGCGCATGAAGGTGCGAATGGCGGTGGGCGCGGTATAGCAGATGGTGATGCCATGACGTTCGATGATCCGCCAGAAGCGATCCTTGTCCGGAAAGTCCGGCGTGCCTTCGTACATCACGGTGGTGGCGCCGTTGGCGAGGGGCCCGTACACCACGTAGGAGTGGCCGGTGACCCAGCCGATGTCGGCGGTGCACCAGTACACGTCGGTGTCCTTCAGGTCGAACACCCAGTTGGTGGTCGCGTACACCCCGGTGAGATAGCCGCCCGTCGTGTGCTGGATCCCCTTCGGCTTGCCGGTGGAGCCGGAGGTGTAGAGGAGGTACAGCATGTCCTCCGCGTCCATCTTCTCCGGCGGGCACTGGGCGGGAGCGTCCTTCACGAAGTCCGTCCACCAGATGTCTCGCCCGGAGACCATGGGGATGTCCTGGCCGGTGCGCTTGAGCACCACCACCGTCTTGACGTCGGGGCATTCCTTGAGCGCGGCGTCCACGTTGAGCTTCAGCGGCACGATGCCGCCCCGGCGGTAGCCGCCGTCGGCGGTGATCATCACGGTGGATTCCGCGTCGTGGATCCGGTCGCGGACCGCATCCGGCGCGAAGCCGCCGAAGATGACGCTGTGGGGCGCGCCGATGCGGGTGCACGCGAGCATGGCGATGGCGGCCTCGGGTACCATCGGCATGTAGATGGTGACCCGATCGCCCCGCTTGACCCCGTGCTGCTTGAGCGCGGCCGCGAAGCGGTTGACCTCGCGGTAGAGGTCCCAGTACGTCAGGGTGCGCGTGTCGCCGGGCTCACCCTCCCAGATGAGGGCGGCCTTGGTGCGGCGGGCGGTATTGATGTGCCGGTCCAGGCAGTTGTAGGAGACGTTGAGCTTGCCGCCGATGAACCACTTGGCATTGGGGGCCTTCCACTCCAGCGCCTTGGTCCACGGCTTGAACCAGTCCAGCCGCTTCGCCCACCCTTCCCAGAACTTCACGGGATTCTTCGCCGCCTCCTTGTAGATGGAGGGGCGATTGATGTTGGCCTTCTTCACGAAGGCCTTGGAAGGCGGGAACTTCCGCCGCTCCTTGAGAAGGGCCTCGATCGCGGTCGTGCCGCCAGCGGGCTTGCTCGCCATTGGGAACCTCGCGTGAGTGAGTGACTCGGTCGCGTCGCCGCGCCGGCTAACTTCTAAACCATCGCCGTCCCAACTGCAAGGCCGGACTCAGCCGGGCCGCGGCCCCTCCCCGCCCTCCGCGGGGGCGACGCGCCGGAGCCCGTACCGCACCATCTTGTCGGAGAAGTTCTTGGGGTCCATGTCGGCATGCTTGGCGGCGGCGGTGAGCTTTCCGCCGTGGACGTCGAGCAGCCCCGCCACGTAGGCGCGCTCGAATTCCTCCACCACCCGGGCCTTCGCGTCGCGAAACGGCAGCGACAGGTCCACCGGCGCGTGCGCGCCGCCGGGAACGAGGAAGCGCTCCAGTCCCGTGAGCACGTCGCCCTTGGACACGATCACCGCGCGCTCGATCACGTTCTCGAGCTCGCGGACATTGCCCGGCCAGGGATAGGCCAGGAGCGCCTGCCGGCTCTCCGGCGCGATGCCGCGCAGGCTCTTCTTGCAGCGCCGGTTGGCCGACTCCAAAAAATGCTCGGCCAGCATGGGGATGTCCTCCGGGCGCTCGCGCAGCGGCGGCACCAGGATGGGCATCACCGCGAGGCGGTAGAACAGGTCGCGGCGGAACGTTCCCCGCTCGGCCTCCGCGTGGAGATCCTTGTTGGTGGTGGCGATGAATCGAACGTCCACCTCCACCGGGCGGTCCGAGCCCACCGAGGTGACCTTCTTCTCCTCGATGGCGCGCAGAAGCTTGGACTGCAGGTGCAGCGGCATCTCGCCGATCTCGTCCAGGAGCAGGGTGCCGCCATTGGCCATCTGGAAGAGACCCCGGCGATGCTCGCTGGCGCCGGTGAAGGCGCCCTTCCGGAAGCCGAAGAGCTCCGACTCGAACAGCTCCTCCGGGATCGCCGCGCAGTTCACCGCCACGAAAGGCCGCTCGCGCCGCGCGCCCGAGAAGTGGATGGAGCGGGCCAGCAGTTCCTTCCCCACCCCGGTCTCGCCGTAGATGAGAACGGTGGTATCGAGATCCACCACCGACTGCACGAGCTCGAACACCCCCTGCATGGCCGCGCCCTGGGCCACGATGTTCTTGAAGGTGAAACGCTCCTGGTTGCGGAGGATGGTCAGGCGGCTCGCGGACTTGAGCTCCTGGAACTCGATGGCGCGGCGGATGACGAGGAGCAGCTCGGCCACCTCGAAGGGCTTGACCAGGTAGTCCTCGGCCCCGAGCCGCATCGCCTCCACCGCCGACTCGATGGTGCCGTAGGCGGTCATCACCACCACCGCGAGGTCGGCGTGGTCGGCCTTCACGCGCCGCACCAGCTCCACGCCGTCCATGCCCGGCAGCCGCTTGTCGGTGAGGACCACGTCCACGTCCTCCACCTTGAGGGCGTCGAGCGCTTCCTCCGCGCTGGGCGCCGGCAGCACGTCGTAGCCGGCCAGCTCCAGCGTCCGGTGCAGCGGGCGCAGGAACACGTCGTCGTCCTCGACCAGCAGGATCTTCCGCTTCATGAGTCTCCTCCCGTCGCGATGGAGTGGACCGCCGCCGCCGGGAGGGCGATGCGGACGCGGGTGCCGCGTCCGGGCGCGCTCTCGACCGCGATGTCGCCGCCGTGCAGGTCGATGATCTTCTTGACGATGGACATGCCGAGTCCGGTGCCGGACGGCTTGGTGGTGTAGAAAGGCAGGAAGATCTTCTCGCGATCCTCGGCGCCGATGCCCACGCCGGTGTCCGAGACCTCGACCACCACGCGGTCCGGCGCGGCGCGCAGATCCACCACCACCCGGCCGCCGGGCCCGCGCGGATCGATGGCCTCCAGCGCGTTCTGCAGCACGTTGGCGAAGACCTGGCGCAGCTTTTGCCCGTCGCCCACCGCCACCAGATCCCGCTCGATGGTGCCGTAGACGACGTCGATCTTCCGCGGGCGCCCGGTGGCGGCGGCCGACTCGACCACGGGGTCGAGGATGCGCAGCACCTCGTACTCCGCCCGCTCCAGCCGCGTGTCGCGCGTGTAGTCGAGCAGGCTGTTGATGATCCCCTCGATCTCCCCGATGCCGGCGAGAATGGCGCGGGCCATCTCCTGCGACAGCGGCCGCGCGTCCAGCTCGCCCGAGGAGAGAAGGTTGGTGGCCATCTTGATCCCGCCCAGCGGGTTGCGGATCTCGTGGGCGACGCCCGCCGCCATCTCGCCCAGCGACGCCAGCTTCTCGCGTTGAATGAGCCGGCGCTGGGTCTCCACCTGCTCGGTGAGATCCCGGAGCACCCCCACCGTGCCCATGAGCTGCCCGCGCGCGTCGAAGATGCAGCGGACGGCGAGATGCGCGGGAAAGGTCTGCCCGGCTCCGGTCACCCCGGCCACCTGCCCGCTCCACCCCGTCCCGCCTTCCACCGCCCGCGCGATGGCGGGAGCGGCGCGGCGGCGATCGTCCGGACCCAGGAGATCGGCGTAACCGAGCCCGGTGAGCCCGTGATCGCCCACCCCGAGCAGCCGCTGGCCGGCGGGATTCACGGTCACCAGCCGCCCGTTGACGTCGGCGGTGAAGATGCAGTCGTCCACGCTCTGGACCACGGAGGCGAGGAGGCGCTCGCCGCGCCGCACCTCCTCCTCGCTCACCTTGAGCGATTCCTGCATCTGCTGGAAGGAGGCCACCAGCTGCTGCGCCTCGTCCTTAGAGATGGTGAAGCGGTCCTCCACGATCATGCGCGCGGCAGCGGCGCCCAAGGGAGCCGCCAACAGACGCTCGAAGCGGATGCGCAGCTCGAGCAGCTCCGGCACCGAGAGATCGGCGGGGGACTTGCCGCCGAACAGCTCCCGCGTGATCGCGCGCGCCTCCTCCTCGCCCACGAAGTGGTGGACCAGCCGCTCGATCTCGGTGGGCGAGAGGATGGCGGGAGCGCCCGCGCCTCCCTTGTCCTCGGCGCGCGCCCCCACGAAGGCCGCCGCCTGGGCCCGGTCGTCCGCACGCTGCTCGCTCAGGAGCGAGACCAGGACGAAGAGCCCGGTATTGAGAAAGAGCGACCAGAACACCCCGTGGCTCAGCGGATCCAGCCCTTCCAGACCGAGAAAGGCGGTGGGCCGGAAGATCCCGAGGCCGAACGGGCCGTCGACCAGGAAGGTCGCGGTCAGCACCCCCTCCTTTCCCAGCGCGGGGATGATGAGGGTGTAGAACCACATGAAGAATCCCGCCGAGATCCCCGCGAAGGCGCCCTGGCGGTTGCCGCGGCGCCAGTACAGGCCAAGGAGGATGGCGGGCGCGCACTGGCTCACCGCCACGAAAGACAGCAAACCCATCTCCACGAGGAGGAACTGGCCCCGGTCCAGCCGCGCCCACATGAGGCCCAGCGCCACCACTCCCAGCATGGCCAGGCGCGTGTAGAACAGCGTGATCCAGTAGATGTCCTCCATGCTGCGCCGGCGCAGGAGCACGGGGAGAATCACGTCGTTGGTGATCATCTTGGAGAGCGCGAGCGAGTCGAGCACGATCATGGCGGTGGCGGCGGAGAAGCCGCCGAGGAACACCACGATCGACATGAGCCGGTTGTCGAAGTGCAGCGGCAGCCGCAGGATGAAGCTGTCCGCCTGCGCGCCCGCCTCCGGGAACACCGAGAGCCCGGCCAGCGCGATGGGCAGGACGAAGAGGTTGATGAGGAGGAGATAGAGCGGGAACGACCACGACACCGTCCGCACGTCCCGCTCCTGCGCGTTCTGCACCACCAGGACGTGAAACTGGCGGGGGAGGAACATCACCGCCATCATCGAGATCACGAGCATGGCCGTCCAGCGCGAGTAGGAGGCGGTGGTGGGCTGGTCCAGCGTGAGGAGCCGCGACCATCCGGGATGCGCGGCGGCGCGGCCGAACAGATCCCCGAATCCGTCGAAGAGCCCCCAGGTGACGTACACCCCCACGCACAGGAAAGCCACCAGCTTGACCACGGACTCCACCGCCACCGCGGTCATGAGACCGGTCTGGTGCTTGGTGAAGTCGAGGTTGCGGGCGCCGAAGAGGATGCCGAACAGCGCCAGGGTGCCCGCCACCAGCATGGTGGGGTCGAAGACGTCGAGCACCGACGCTTCCCGCATGATCATGGTGAAGGACACCGACACCGCCTTCAGCTGCAGCGCGATGTAGGGGATCATGCCGCACACGACCAGGACGGCGACGAGGGTGCCGAGAGCGGCCGACTTCCCGTAGCGGCTGGCGATGAAGTCGGAGATGGTGGTGATGCGCTGCTCCTTGGCGACGCGCACGAGCTTGCGCAGGACG
>Ga0134122_10002081_pt1 | contig 14667 bp, 9 predicted proteins | sample KB302_FD_96461 | JGI IMG/M metagenome (GOLD analysis project Ga0134122, IMG submission 96461) | Terrestrial soil microbial communities without Nitrogen fertilizer from Kellogg Biological Station, Michigan, USA - KB3-0-2 | ecosystem: Environmental > Terrestrial > Soil > Unclassified ... | reverse complement strand
TCCTCGATCGATTCTTGCGGCCTGCTTTCGGCGTTCAGGATCATTTTTCGCACCTCGCGATTTTCATCTCGAATTTCATCTCTAGAAGCGCGCGGCCAGGCTCAACCGAGCACGGCGCGCACCTCGTCCAGCAGCTCCAGGATGGCCGGGAAGAAGGTGAGCAGGAAGAACAGCGGAAAACCCGCCAGCATCACCGGAAACGTCACCTTGACCGCGGCGGCGTTGATCTTCTTGAGTGCGGTCTCGCGCCGCTTGGTCCACAACAGCTCGGCGTGCGCCGCGAGCGTCGTGCGCACCGGCGTGCCGAGCCGGGCTCCCAGCTGGAGCGCCGAGGCGATGCCGCGCAGCTCGGCGACGCCCGTGCGTTCCGCGAGCGCCCGGAACGCGGTCGCCGGATCTTGCCCGGCGTCGAGCTCGTGCCCCACGGTCGCCACCTCGCGGGCGAGCGGGTGCGACGGGGCGAACCCCTCGCGCCCGGCGCGCCGGAACGCCTGTTCGAGGCTCAATCCGGAATGGAGAAAAGCGACCAGCAGGTCGGCGAAGAAGGACAGACTGTGCGCCACCTTCGCCTTGCGCCGCCGACGCACCCCGAGGAGCCAGAGATCGGGCAGCACGAACCCGAGCAGCGCCGGCAGGAGCAGCCAGGCGGCCGTGAGCGACGCGGGCGCCACGCCCCAAGGGGCGAGCAGCTCGATCAGCAGCGACGGCAGCAGCAGGGCGAAGATCAGGCGCGCCGCGAGGAAGAAACCGGACAGCGTGGCCGGGTCGTACCCCGCCTGGCGCGCCAGGTTGGGAAAATAGCCGGAGAGCCGCGACGACGCGCGTTGCCGCCAGCCGCCGGCCGGCGCGGCCCGGCCCGGCAGGGAGCCCGGAGGACGAAGCGAGTCGCCCGGCCCGTTCAAGCCACCGAGGCCGCCGAGGGAGCCGGTGGCGCCGAACGACCCGAGCGACCCGGCCGGCCGGGTGCGCACGAGCCAGATCACCGCCGCGATCAGGCCGAGGGTGAGCAGCACGTCGAGCCCGCTCACAGCTCGATCCTCAAGATTTTCCCGAGCCACATCCAGGCGACGATCTGGAGCAGGACGGCGACCACCAGCAGCGACGGACCGAACGGATGGTCGAGCAGGCGATGAATCATGCTCGGCAGCTTCCAGAGGAAGATCGGGATCACGGCGTAGGGAAGAAGCGCCACCACCACCGCGGTCACCCGCGCGCCGCCGAGCTGGCTGAGCAGGCGAAGACGCACCTGAATGCGGTCGCGCACGATCCGGCCGACCGATTCGAGCAGCGGCGCCAGATCGCCGCCCACCTCCCACTTGGCGATCAGGCTCTGGGCGAACAGGCGGACCCCTTCGGCGTCGTACCCTTCGGTGATCCGCCGCAGCGCGCGCCGGATCGGCATCCCAAGCGCCAAGCGGTGGGCAACTTCGGCGAACTCCCGGCGGATCGCGCCGGTCGAAGCCTCGGCGACGCTGGCGAACGCCTGGGCCGGGTTTTCCCCCGCCTGGAGCGAGCCGACCATGAAGCCGAGCGCCTCGCCCAAGCGCGATTCGAAGCGCCGCGCGCGGAAGCGTCCGAGAGAGCCGAGCCAGGCCCAAGGGAGATAGACGGCGAGGCCGCCGCCGGCAAACGCCGCGATCGGCAGGTTGGGAAACGTCGCGAGCAGGGCCGATACCACCGCCACCAAGCCGAGCAGAACCGCGGCGACGAAGGTCATCGGGCCGATCGGCAGCCCGGCGGCGCGCAGCTTCCGTTCGAGCGCCGGCACCTCCTCGCGCCGTTCCATGTCCGATTTGGCAGAGGCGTCGCCCGCGGCTTCCGAGCCAATAGCGCCCATGCCGCCCGCGGCGCGAAATTCGCGCCCGCCGCGCTCGCCCTGCCGCTCGGCGAGGCGGTCGAGAAACTGCCGGTCGCGACGCTCGGAGAACCCCGCGCGCAGGAAGTCGGCCGCCGCCGCCGCGACCACCAGGGCGGAGGCGAGCAACAGCAGCCCCTCGGCCCAGACCGGCATCACTCTTTCCCCTCGGTCGGTTCAAAAAGATCTTCCGAGAAGCCGGAAATCCCGACCAGCCTCGGCAGAAACGCCGGCCGGATGCCGGTCGCGACATGGCGCCCGGCGCCGCGCTCCCGGCCGCCGCCGTCGGCGTCGAAGCGGAATAGCTCGCGGGTGGTCAGCTGCCCCCCCACGACCTGCACCTCGCGCACGGCCGTCACCCGCCGCGAGCCGTCGCGGAAGCGGTTCATCTGGATCACCACGTCGAACGCCGCGCCGAGCAGCTCGCGGATCGCCGCGCTCGGCAGCTCGAACCCGCCCATCTGCACCAGGTTCTCCAGCCGCCGCAGGGCGTCTTCCGGAGTGTTCGCGTGGACCGTGGTGAGGCTCCCCTCATGCCCGGTGTTCATCGCCTGCAACATGTCGAACGCCTCGGGACCGCGCACCTCGCCGACCAGGATGCGGTCCGGGCGCATGCGCAGGGCGTTCTTGACCAGGGCGCGCAGCGACACCTCGCCGTTGCCTTCGATGTTCGGCAGCCGCGCTTCGAGCGACACCACGTGCGGATGGGCGAAGCGCAGCTCGACGGTCTCCTCGATCGTGATCACCCGCTCGTGGTGGGGAATCAACGCCGCGAGCACGTTCAAAAGCGTGGTCTTCCCCGAAGCGGTGCCGCCGGAGATCAGGATGTTCAACCGGCCACGGACGGCGGCGGCGAGCACCGCGCCCATCTCAGCGCTGATGGTGCCGCTCGCGGCCAGCTCTTCGAGCCGGAACGGCACCGGGCGCATGCGGCGGATCGACACCACCGGCGCCACCGAAAGCGGCGGGATCAGCGCGTGCAGCCGGCTGCCGTCGGGCAGGCGGACGTCCACGTGCGGCGACGCCTCGTCGAGATGGCGCCCTTGGGAGCCGACCAGCCGCCCGAGGATGCGCACCAGGTGCGCCGCATCGTCGAAGCGGACCCGCGTCCGCTCCAGCCGGCCGAAGCGATCGACCCAGACCTCGTCGGGTCCGTTGACCAGGATGTCGGAGACCGTCGGATCGGAAAACAGCGGTTCGAGCGGCCCCAGCCCGCGGATCTCGGCGACCACCTGGTCTTCGAGCTTGGCGCGCTCGCGCGCTTCGAGCGGCGCCAATCCGCCGGTGGCGACCGCGTCCTCCACCAGCCGCCCGACCCGGTGGCGCGCCTCGCGCGAGCCGATCTGGGCGGTGCCGTTCCGCTGATCGACGCTCTTTAAGAACATCTCCAGGATCTGCCGCCGCTGGCGCCGCGGCGCGCTTTCTCCGGACGCGCCGCCCGCGGCGTCGCCGCCGAGCACCCCCACCGTGCGCTCGCCCGGCGCGATCCGCCGCTCGCCCGAAAGATTCCGGCGATGGCCCCAGCCGGCGCGCAGCAGCTAGCGATAATCGGTCATCCGCGCAGGCTCCTCTCGGGCATCGCCGAGGCCGCGCCGGCCCCGCCGGAGAGCAGCGATTCGGCCAGCCGCCCCACCGCCTGGGAAAACGCCGTCTTCGGCTGGGCCAGAACCATCGGCGAGCCGGTGGCGCCCGACGGGCGCACCGCCTCGTGCTCCGGCACGATCAGGTCGATCGGCCGCCCCAGGTGCTCGGCGACGGTCCGTTCGGACAAATAGCCCGGGGAGGAGGAATGCCGGTTGAGCACCACCCGCAGCCGCTCGCGGGCGAATCCCTGCTCCGCCAGCAGATCGAGCCAGATCGCGCTCGCCACCACCGTCGGGGCGAGCGCCTCGGTGACCAGGACGATCGTCTCGGCCAGATCGAGCACCGCGAGGCTCAACAGATCGAGGGTGGTCGGCGTATCGACCACCACCAGGCCGAAGCGGCGGCGCAGGGCGATCAGCGCGCGCCCCAGATCCTCCGGCGAAATCCGTTCCGCCGCGCGCGGATCTTTCGGGCTCGCGAGCAGCGCCAGACCGCTTTTGCTCTCATAGGCGAGATAGCTCGACAGCGCCTCCGGGTCGTCGAGGTCGCGCACCAGATCGGCGAGATCGACTTCCGGAACCAGCCCCACGAGCGCCGCCGCGCCGCCGAACTGCAGCGCGGCATCGCACAGCGCCACGCCCGAGGCGACCCGTCCGGAGGCGGCGAGCGCCAGCGCCGTGTTGACCGCGAGGGTCGAGGTGCCCACTCCCCCCTTATGGCCGACGAAGGCGATCAGCCGCCCTTCGGCGCGCTGCAGCTCCGCCGAGCCCTCGGTTCCTCCCCCACCCGCCGCCGCCTGAAGCGCCGCCGCCAGCTCGTCGTCCGCCGCGGGAAGCGCCACGAAATCGCCGACGCCCGCCCGCGCGGCGCGGCGGAACAGATCCCCCTCGCGCTCGAAATTGGCGAGCGGGCTGTAGAGGCCGATGATCAGCCGCCCGGGGCGCCGCGCGGCGCGCGCCAGCTCGAACGCCAGCTCGCGGTCCTCGCCGAGGTCGAGCAGCACGACGTGCGGATCGATCCGCGACAGGCTGCGCAGGCCGGCGAGAAGCGAGGGCGCCTCGTAGGTGGCGACCGGGCCGACCGCGATCCGGCGCAACGCGGAATCAATCGCCCGCCGGGTCGCCGCCTCGGCATGGGCGATCAGGATGCGCAGGACCTGGCGCTCCGCGCCGCCCCCATCCATTCTGCCGGGCTCGCCGAGCCCGGCGCCGAAACCCGAAGCGACCCTCGAAGCGACCACCACAATCTCCTTCTCGCCCGCCGGACGTCGATGTCAATTGGTTTCGGTCACTATACCCAGCAATTTCCGATTTGTGAACCGTGAATCTTTCTTTTCCCCCGATCCCGAGGGAGAAAACCCTGATCCCCGAGGGAATTCCGCCCGGGTCAGGTTTCTTGAAGGGCAAAATCAGGCATTTCCCGATAGGTTTCTTGCCAGGATTTCGATTATTTTTAGAATCGTAGCCGAAGGTTTATTTTTCGTTCGCCCTGGGAGGAAATCTAGATGACGAGAATCCACCCGCGAGCCCTGAGCGCCCTGGTCGTCGCCGCAGGTCTCGCCACCGCCTCCGCCGCTTCCGCGATCACCCTATTGGATTGGTCCACGGTCCCTTGGAATCCGGGCGACTTGACCCACACCTACACGTTCGGGCCGCCGGAGAACGTGGACGTCACGATCACCGTCTCGACCACGGCTCCCGGACCGGGACCGGCGGGCACCTTCATCAACTACGACGGCGTCTCGATCAATCCCCCCTGCACCCTCGCGACACCGAACAAGGACGGTAGCCCCTCCCCGGGCACCTACCCCTCGAACCGCTTCGGGACCAAGCTCGACCTGGGGGTGGTCTTCGATCCGGGCGCGAACAGCAACCAGTCGGTCTTGATCGCGGTCAAGTTCACCAACGCGGGCACCGGCTCCGGCGGCCCTTTGAAGCCCGTCGCCACGTTCAAGTTCGAGATCTCCGACATCGACTGGTCGGGCGGCGGCAACGACTGCGCCCAACCCGTGATCCAAGGCTGGCGCCGGGACCAGGTGGTCATCACAGCCGCGAACAACGCGACCCCGGTGACCGCCTTCACGCTCACCCCGCTGGTCGCGACCTCGCCGCCGCGGAGCTTCCAGATCACACCGTTCAACACCGCGACCGCGGTGGGCGACGCGAGCAGCGGCCTGCAATCCAACACCGACGACAACGGCTCCCTGGTGGTCGACTTCGGCGCCTCGTTCGTCACCGACGTGCTGATCACCTACAACGAAGCCGCGTTCAACAACGTCGGACCGGTCTTCAACACCAACCCCGGATTCCGCGGCATCGCCATCCTCGGCGTCGCGATGTTCCCGGTCGGGCTGACCGATTACTCGGTCGAGTAGGAGGGCCGATAAGGCCCGTCCGCTTCGCCCGTCACCCCTGTGCCGAGCAAGAGACTCAGCTAGCCAGCCAGGGGTGATGGGTCGCAACCCGCAAACTAGAATGGCTGGCACACGCTGGCCTACCAGCGGGGCGGGAGGTTCACCATGAAAATTGCCGTGGAGGATCTGGTCCTGCAGGCGAAGGCTGGAGAAAAACTCGTTCTGGACGCCTTTGAGTATTCGGCGAACGATCTCCTGCGGGTCGCCGCCGCCGCCGCGGGTCACGAGAATAGCGTAGTCATCGCAAACGCCCGTCGGGGCCTCGACACCAACGAGCAGGTCATGATCATGCTCACGGGTGGCGGCGCCGTAATGTTGCGCCTTGACGAATGAGCGCTAATTGAACGGATCTATGTCTCGGAGGTGAGGGAGCTCGGCAAAAGGATTTCCATGGTAGACGAGGAGCGGCCAGGCCCCCCAAAGCCTCGAGCTCTCCTGCCGCATCCGGCGCTCCAGTGCTCGCCGTGCCGCAACCAACGCCGCCGCCATTCCCCGGGACCCATCCAGCTCATAGAGCGACTCCCCAATGGACTTTCCGAGAGCGTCATAGACAGGGAAGGCACTCCCGATGACTGCACCGGCGCCCTCCGCAAGGAGAGCCGCGGCGAGGTCCTCCCGCCGCCCGCCGTAGTACCGCGTCCGCCCTGACCTGCAGGAGTTGAGCACCACCAAAGGCTCGCTCGGCAAGAGTTTCTCCAGGCCGAGGATCGCCTTGAAATCGCGAAGGTTCCCGGGCCCGAACGGGGCCGTAGGGCGCTCGTCGTCGCCGCTGTGCAGGAGGAGGACCTCCTCGTCGACTACGTTCGCTCCATGCCCGGCGAAATGAAGGACTGCCAGCGTCGGCAGACTGAGCAACCGATTGAGGGCCGACCAGCTCGCCGCGGCGCCGAGCAACGGCTCGCCTTCGGGAAGCAGCATGTATCCCAGGCGTTTGAAGGACTCCGCGAGTGCCCGAGCTTCGTCGGCCGCCGCAGGCAAGGGCTCGCGTGCCTCCCCTCCGGCATTCCAGGGACAGAGCACCGCGGCGGTCTTGAACCCTCTGCCGAACGTGCACGGTCGAAGGCTCCGCAGGGATTCAGCGGAGAGGGGACTCCACCGGGCCAGTGCACGGTGCAGACCGAGCCAATCCTCCTCGCCGCTTCCGAACCGCAGCGCCTCCCAGGGGAATTGCGACCAGAACGAATCGCCGCTGATCAAGACCTTTTGGTCGCTCTGCGGCTCAAGCGCCTCGCAAACCGGCGGCGGAAGGTTGCGCCAGACCATCTCGCCGGCCACTTGTAGCGCCCGTCGCCGCTCTTTAGCCGGGCGTAGGTCGTCGGGATCGAAGACTTTGAGGGTCTCTTTGAGAAGTCGCAGGGCGGTCTCGCCGAGCTCCGGGACCTGGAACCATTCGAGCGCACCCGGCGAGGGATCACCGAGCAAGCCCAGCAGCGTTCCCGACACCCCCTCCTCCGCGATGAGAATTCGCAGCGAACGTCCACATCCCTGCGATCTCCGACGGAGCTCCAGCGCCGCGGCTTCCAGCGTTTCCTCGGGCGATCCGCCGATCGACCTGACCGCTCCTTCGCGGAGCGCGGCGACCGTACAGAAGGCATGAGCGCTTCTCGACGTGCCAAGTTGATGGTGGAGGAGTCGGGCGTAGGCCGCGCGAACGCGGCCTTTCTGCAGCCAGATCCCGGAAGGATCCGCTCCCGTGTGCTCCACGAATTCCACGGCTTGCCGGGCAAATGACAAACCGTCTTCGGCCTCGCCTTGGGCCTCGGCGACCAGGGCCAGGTTGGTCAACACTCCGGCAATACACTCGTCCGGAGCACCGCGTCCCCGGGCCTCAAGCTCGCGGTAAACCCGAAGCGAGTCCATGTAGGCGTCGCGCGCTCCGCGGAATTCGCCTCGTTGGTAGAGGAGCCCACCGACATTGTTCAGGTTCGTGGCGATCTCGGGGGCATACCGTTGCGGCTGACGCTTCTCGAGAGCCCGCCAAATCCTTCCCGCCTCCTCGTGGAGGCGCATCGCCCTCTCCCAGTTTCTTGCCTCCGCGGTCACCGTGCCGAAGCTGGTGAGGGCTCGCGCCAGCTCGGGGCCGTGGACTTGGGAGTCCTCCGCGGCGAGGACCTGTAGGATCCTCACGGCTTCCTCGCAACACCGCATGGCTTCCGGCAGGTCATCGACCTCATGAAGCAGATTCGCCAGGTTCACGAGGCGCGCCGCCAGCAAAGGTCGGTAGCCGCTCGGCTCGCGCTCCGCCAGGTCGCGATATACATCCACGGCAGCGCGGGAGGCCCGCGCCGCTTCGCGGAACTGGCGCTGCCATGTTCGCAGTTTGCCGAGGTTGGTGAAGACCAATCCGAGTTCGCGGCTCGCTTCGTCCCCCGGCGCCGATTCGCGAAGAATCAGGAGCGCTTCATCGAGTGCCGCTCCCGCCGCCCGGTAATCTCTGGTTTCGCTCAGCACTGCGCCGAGGTTGTTAAGCGAAGTTGCCAGGTCGAAACGATAGGCGGCCGGCGCCTGGGCCGCCAGGGCGCGATAGATCTTCACCGCTTGGTGAAAAGCGTCGGTAGCCTCCGGAAACTCGTGATGCGCCGCCAGGATCCGTCCGAGGTTGGTCCACCCCGTCGCCAGTCCCGGAAGGTGAGCTCCCGGGTTCTTCTCCGCCAATTCCCGCCGAATCTTGAGCGCTTGCCGGGAGACCTCCAGCGCCGCCTCCGATTCATTGACACCGTCGAGCGTCAGCGCGAGGTTGTTGAGAATCAGGGCGAAGGCGGATTGCGCGCCCGGCTCTTCTCGCTGAAGGGCCGGCCGCAGCTCCTCCATCGCTTCGAGGAGCACGCGCCTGGCGGAAGCGTAGTCGTGCATGCTCCCCAGAACGGAACCAAAGCTCGCGAGCGTCGTGGCGAGGTCGTCCCGGCCGTGGGCCGCGCCCAGGAGCGGCATCTCACGGAAGTGGCCCAGGGACTCCTCGTAGGCGCTCTTCGCGGCGACGAAGTTTCCCAGCCCGGCTTCGAGACAGCCCAATTCCCCCAGAGAGAGCGCGAGCGCACGACGGAACCGAGTCGGAGACTCCTCCGCGAGGACTTTAAAGATCGCCAAGCTCTCGGTGATCTCGTCTCGCGCCATCCGCGCCTCGCGCTGCAGGCTGTGTACCTGGGCGAGGGCGCTCAGCGCCGTCGCGAGGTCCGACCGGTTGGAAGAAGTCGGATCTCGGGCAAGCCGGGCTCGATACGCGCCAACGGCCTTCTGTAGGAGCTTCCCCGCTTCGGGGTAGCGTCCCTGTTGCCGAAAGTTCGTTCCCAAATTCACCTGGACGCCGAGGAGCTCGGGCGAGTCCTGGTGGATTCCGGCGTCGCACAGACTGGTCAAGGCTTCGCGAAGGATCGCTTCCGCTTGTCCATAGTCGCCCGTTGCGTTGTGAGCGATTCCCAAATTGCACAGAGCCAGGGCGATCCGCTCCCTCTCCTCTCTCCCTCTACTCTTGCCCGGACCGAGATCGACGACCCGCCGCAGGAGAGGTATTGCCGCGTACCAGGCTTGGGATTGGCACGCATAGGTTCCCAGAGCGAGAGCGAAGCGAATCTCGCACCCTTGGAAACCAGCTTCATGGCTGAGCGTCAGCGAGCGAGAGCACGCCCAGAGAGAATCGGTGAGACGGGGATCTTGTAAGCAATCCGCCGATTCGAGCAGGAAGGCCGTGCCGCAGAGAGTAAGCAGTTGGAGCGCAGCGGACTCTCGCTGCCGGCCCTCGCCGTCCAAGTCTTGGACCGTCGAGAAAAGCCGCTCGAAGTCAGCCTCGGACAGAGGGAAACTCAAGCCTCCGAGCAGCCTGGCGAGCGACGGGTCCGGGCAATGCCTGCAGGCGTCGTGGAAACGCCCGACTTCCTGAGTCGCAATGAACTCGTCGAAGTTACCCAGCCAATCGAGAGACGTTTCCATCGGCGCGTAAGTCCGTGACTCCTGACCCTAACACGCAAGTCCGGGCGAGGAGGAGCTTCCGGAAGCGTTCAGGAGGCGTTCGGTGCATGGTGACAATGGAAAGTCTCAACTTCCACAAACAGTCAAGATTTCGATAGCACGCCTCGATCGCCCCGCCGTACTCTCCACCGCGTTGGATCTCGGGTCGTCCGAGATCCCGCGGCGCGAAGCCGGGGCGATCGTTTCCGCTCCTCTCGGCGATCGTTTTCGGCTCGCGCCGCGCAGCTTTAAATCTTTCGTTTCAGCCTTTTTCTTTTCCTCGGCGGCCCGTCTCCCGAAAAGGCCGGCGCCGTTTCTTACCCCCTCCGCACCCACCCTCCTCCTTCTCTCCGGGCACTGTTCGCCCGGAGCCTTCCTCCTAGGAGCCGGTCGAAACTCACTCGCCCGCCGATTGACTCGGGGTGCGCACTGCGGCTACAAATTCCCCCTCCACCCGCAAGAAACTTCAGCGGCGCGGCGATGCCCGAGTCGCCCAAGGAGGGGAAATGCCGATCGGTTCCATCCACCTCTTCGCCTTCGACTACCCGCCCCCGGGCCTGCTGGTCTGCGACGGCCGGACGGTCGAGACGGCCAGGTACCCCAGGTTGGCCCAGGCGATCGGCAACCGCTTCGGCGGCGACGGCAAGAGCACTTTCGCGCTCCCCGATCTCGCCGCCTGGGCGCCCCGAAAGTCGCTCCCCTGCATCGCCGCGAGCGGCGGCTTCGGCAGCTTCGAGCCCTTTTCCGCCGAGATCGGTCTGTTTCCGTATGAGTTCGAGCTTAAAGGTTGGACCCGTGCAATGGCGCCGTTTACGCCACCGACGACCTGCGCCGGGTCACCGATTTCAAGACTCTCGCCCTGCTTCAGGACCGCTTCCAGGAAGAAGACGGACCGCGCTACTGCTTCCCCGATTACCGAGGGCGCGCCCCGGAGGGAATGCGGTACCTCCTCGCCAACGGCGACATGACCCACTTCCCGAGGCGGGAAGGCACCGAACCCTCCGACCCCGACTCCCCGGAGGAAATCCGCAACTGGCTCGTCGGCTCGCCGTTCCTTTCGGCGGGCGGCTTCAACACCCGCGGGCTTCCATCCCGCGGACGGACGGACGCTCCGGATCGAGGAGTCGCAGGCCCTGGCCTACCTTCTCGGCACCCGCTTCGGAGGCGACGGCAAGTCCACTTTCGGCCTTCCGGATTTGCGCGCGATCGCTCCACCGAAGCATCGCTATCTGATGGCGCCTGAAGGAGCCATCTACCCCTCGAGGGCGTAGGTCTCCGGTGCCGGTGGCCCGTCCCGCGTGGCCTGGTCCGGAGCGGAACCTTCGGCTAGGCTCTGCGTACCTCAGAGTCTCCCCCCAACGCCCAACCGCGAGGACACCGCATGCTCTCGATCCACCGCTCGATCTCACTTTCGTCGGCCGCCGCGCTCGCGCTTTTCCTGGGGGCCGGACCGCTCGTCGCGGACGCCCCGCCTTCGAGCGACGCTCCGCCGAAGGACGGCACGCAGAAGGTCGATCAGGAGATCAAGCTCGAAGATCCGCCGGGCGTGAAAGGGCTCAAATACCGCCTCCTCGGCCCCGCCTGGGGCGGCCGGACGACGCGCGCGGCGGGGGTGCCCGGCGATCCGAACCTGTTCTATTTCACCGCGGCGTCCGGCGGCGTCTGGAAATCGACCGACGGCGGTAAGAGCTTCTCGCCGATCTTCGACGACCAGCCGATCTCGTCGATCGGCTCGTTCGCGATCGCGCCGTCCGACCCGAACGTGATCTACGTCGGCTCGGGCGAGGCGAACATCCGCGGCAACGTCGCCGCCGGCAACGGGATCTACAAATCGACCGATGCGGGCAAGAGCTGGAACCACGTCTGGACCCAGGAGGGGCAGATCGGCGAGATGGCGGTCGATCCGCGCAATCCGAACATCGCCTACGCCGCGGTGCTCGGCCACGCGTTCGGCCCGAATCCCGAGCGCGGCGTCTACCGGACGAAGGACGGCGGCCGAACCTGGGCGCAGGTGCTCAAGAAGGACGAATGGACCGGCGCCTCCTCTGTGACGCTCGATCCGAACAACCCGAACATCGTCTTCGCCGGCCTCTGGCAGGCGCGGCGGCGGCCGTGGGAGATGACCAGCGGCGGCCCGGGCAGCGGTCTCTGGCTGTCGCGCGACGGCGGAGACACTTGGAAGCAGCTGACCGGCAGCGGCCTGCCCGACGGCACCTGGGGGAAGGTGGGCGTGGCGGTGGCACCGTCCGACAGCCGGCGGGTCTACGCGCTGATTGAGAACGAAAAAGGCGGCCTGTTCCGCTCCGACGACGGCGGCGAGAGCTGGACCCTCACCTCCGGCGACCGGCGCATCCGCCAACGCGCCTGGTACTACACGACCCTCGCGGTCCATCCGACCAACCCGAACGAGGTCTGGTGCCCGAACGTGCCGATGCTCAAGTCGATCGACGGCGGCAAGACCTTCGATTTCGTCGAGGGGCTGCACCACGGAGACTGCCACGATCTCTGGTTCGATCCGAAGAATCCGAAGCGGATCATCGCGGCGAGCGACGGCGGGGTGGACGTCTCGTTCGACGGCGGCGAGAGCTGGAGCTTCCCCTCGCTGCCGATCGGCCAGTTCTACCACGCCTCGGTGGATGCTCGGAGGCCCTTCTGGGTCGCGGGCGCGCTCCAAGACATCGGCACCTCGCAGGGGCCTTCCGACACTCTCGCCTACACCGGAATCCGCAATATCGATTGGCGCGGCGTGGGCGGCGGCGAGGCGGGTTTCGTCGCCTCGGACACCGCCGATCCGGATGTCATCTATGCCGGCGAGTACGGCGGCACGATCACCCGCTATGACGGCGAGACGGGGCAGACGAGAAACGTCAGCATCTATCCGGACAACCCGTCCGGGCACGGCGGCGAGGATCTTCTCTACCGTTTCCAGTGGACCGCGCCGATCGCCGTTTCGCCGCACGATCCGAAGACCATCTACCACGGGGGCAACGTCCTGTTCCGCACCCGCGACGCGGGCCAGACTTGGGATGCGATCAGCCCCGATTTGACCCGCAACGACAAGACCAAGCAGAAATGGTCGGGCGGGCCGATCACCGGCGACAACACCGGGGTCGAAACCTACGCCACGATCTTCGCGGTCGCCGAGTCTCCGGTCGCCGCGGGAACGATCTGGACCGGCAGCGACGACGGCCTGGTTCAGATCACCCGCGATGCCGGCGCGCATTGGGAGAACGTCACCCGCGCCGTGCCCGGCTTCCCCGAATGGGGCACGGTGTCGATGATCGAGCCCTCGCCGAAAGACGTCGGGACCGCTTACCTGGTGGTCGATGCCCACCGGCTCGACGACATGACGCCTTACCTCTGGAAGACCACCGACTTCGGCAAGAGCTGGAAGCGGTTGGGGCTCGGCGGCAAGCCGGGCACCGGCCTGCGCCGCGACGTCTACCTCCACGCCGTGCGCACCGATCCGGCGCGGCCTGGCGTGCTCTATCTGGCGACCGAGCGCGGCGTCCTGCTCTCGACCGACGACGGGGCGACCTGGCGCTCGCTCAAGCTCAACCTGCCGACCGTGGCGGTCCACGACCTCGCGGTCTCGGGCAACAGCCTGGTGGTCGGCACCCACGGCCGCTCGATGTGGGTTCTCGACGACACCTCGCTCCTGTTCCAGCTGTCGGACGAGGTGCGGAAGAGCGACCTGCATCTCTTCCCCGCTCCCGATGCGACCCGTTGGACCCTGCGCGAAGGGGTCGCGCGCCAGGGGGTGTGGACCGCGAGCAACCCCGAACGCGGCGTGCACGTCGCCTACTGGCTGGCCAAGGCGCCGAAGGGCGAAGTGACGCTGGAGGTCTACACCGACTCCGGCCGCCTCGTCGCCCGGCGCAGCAGCAAGGCGGCGGAGGCCTCGGGCAGCACCGAGTACGTGAAAGACGAGCTGGACGAGCTGAAAGGCCGGGCTCTGGGGAAGGAGCCGGGACTCAACCTCTACTCCTGGGATCTCGGGTGGGACGGAGCGGAGATGATCCCCGGCGGCATCCTCGACGCCGGATACCCCGCCTACGGCCCGACCGCTCTACCGGGTACCTACACGTTCAAGCTCACGGTCGATGGCCAAACCCAAAGCATGACCGCCAAAGTCGTCGCCGACCCGCGCTTCCCCGTCGCAACCGCCGACCTCGCGGCCCAGCTCGACCTCTCGCTCGCCGTCCGCGACGACCTCACCCGCCTCACCCGAACGGTCGAACGGCTCCGCTCGGTCAAAAAGCAGGTCGCCGCCCGCGCCGAGCTGGTCCGGAAAGACGAGACCAAAGCCGAACTGATCAAAGCCTCCGACGCCGCGGTCGCCAAGCTCGACGCGCTCGAAGCGAAGCTCCACAACCCGAAAGCAACCGTGGTCTACGACATCCTCGCCTTCGAAGGCGGCGCCCAGCTCTACTCCCGCCTGGCGCCGCTGTTCGACGCGGTCAAGGGAGGAGACGGCGCGCCGACCCAAGGCATGCGCGAGGAGTACGCACGGGAGAAGGCCGATCTCGAGAAGTACGCCGCCGAGCTGGACAAGCTGATCTCGGGAGATCTGGCGGCGCTCGACAAGCAGGCGCAGGGGGCGGGGCTACCGGGAGTGTGGGCCGGGAAGTAGCAAAGCGGAACGAAGCACGATTCCTGGGACCGCTGGCGTCCTCGCCGGCGGTTTTTCGCTACGGCCGACGCCTGAGGCCGCTCGGCGCCCGCGCCGCCGAGACGGCGGCGGTCTGTGCGCCCGTGAGCGCACTCGTTCAGAGAGGTGCAAATCCTCTTCAGGCCAACGCTCTCCGGCCTGGAACCAAAGATAACTGCGTCGCCGCGAGGCGGGGTGGGGAGCAATCGGAGGTGAGAG
>Ga0134122_10002080_pt1 | contig 14671 bp, 15 predicted proteins | sample KB302_FD_96461 | JGI IMG/M metagenome (GOLD analysis project Ga0134122, IMG submission 96461) | Terrestrial soil microbial communities without Nitrogen fertilizer from Kellogg Biological Station, Michigan, USA - KB3-0-2 | ecosystem: Environmental > Terrestrial > Soil > Unclassified ... | reverse complement strand
GTCGTAGACGGTGACGCCGGGCTTGAACCCGCGCAGCTTCTTGTCCTTGAAGAACCAGCCCTCCACCCAGCCCACCGCGATGGAGGCGTGGTCCCCGCGGCTCAAGATGTGGCGCTGGAGCTCCCAGTACAGCGCCTTCCGCTTCTCCCGGTTGGTCTCGCGCAGCGCCTTGTCGGCCAGCTCGTCCACCTTGGCGTCGGTGTGCCGGCCGTAATTGCTCCCCGCCTCGCCGGTATAGACGATGTGGAAGATGCCGGAGGGCTCGTTGATGTCCATGGCCCGGTCCTGGGTGGCGATGATGGTGAAGTCGCCCTTCCCGAAGGCGGCGTAGCCGGCCGCGCTCTCGTGGGTCTTCAGCGTGCCGCGGATGCCGATCTTCCGGAGCTGGGCGATCACCACCTGCGACCGGTCCACGTAGTTTCCCACCGCGCGCGTGGCGATCTCGATGTCCAGCCCGCCCGGATGATGCTTCTCCACGAGCTTCTTGGCCTCGGCGATGTCCTGCTCCTTGGGCTGGCGGCAGCCCGGCGCTTTCGCCACCTCGTCCAGCGGCAGCGCGAAATCGCCCACCAGCTTCGGATCCAGGATGGCGCAGGGCACTCCGGCTCCCTCCAGGGCCTTGGCCACCAGCTCCTGCCGATCGATGGCGAGGTTCACCGCCCGGCGGAGGTCCGCGTTGTTGAAGGGCGCCTTGGCCGCGTTCAGGAAGATGACGAACATGGTGTTGATGGGCGCCTGATAGATGTCCACGTCGTCGCGGGCCCGCTGGAGCTCGTCGGCCTGGGTCTTGCGCATGGGCGGCCAGGCGTCCCACATCATGACCTTGCTGGCCTTGGCGGCGGCGAGCTGGGTGGGGCCGGCGACGAGGATGAACTGCTTCACGCCGTCGAGATAGGGCAGGCCCTTGATGAAGTAGTCGGGGTTTCGCTCCCACTCGATCAGGCTGCCCCGCTCGTACTTCTTGAACTTGAACGGCCCGGTGCCGATCTGAGCCTCGGGGGCATTGAGATCCCCGTACTTCGCCAGGACGTGCTTGGCGGCAATCCGGCACCAGGCGGAGGCCACCGAGGGCAAGAACGGCGCGGCGGCGAACTTGAGCTGGAAGGTGACGGTGCTGGCGTCCACCGCCTCCACGCTCGCCACCATGGGCTTCAGCGAGGCGCCGCACTTCGGGCTCTTGAAGTCGGGATTGAGGATGCGGTCGAAGGTGGCCTTCACGTCCGCGGAGGAGAAGGGCTGACCGTCATGCCACTTGACGCCCTTGCGGAGCTGGAAAGTGTACGTCTTGCCGTCGGGGGAGACGGTCCACTTCTCGGCGAGATCGCCCACCACCTTGGTGGGATCGTCCGGATCGTAGTGGAGCAGCCCGCTGTAGATGCCCGCGGTGGCCTGCTGGACCACCAGCGGCGACTCCGCGTGCACGTCGAGGCGGCCCGGATCGCCGTAGTCGAACCAGGTGAGAATCCCGCCCTGCCGGGGCTTGTCCTGCGCCGAGGCGCCGGTGCCGATCAGCAGGGCCACGAGAACGAGACTCACGATCCGGGTGATTCTCATGGTGGCCTCCGTTGGAGTTGTCGGGCCGACGGCTATCCGAGTCCCCCGCGCAGTCGCGGGTCGGTGAGATCACGGATCGAGTCGCCGAGCAGATTGAGCGCGAACACGGCCAGGCTGATGGCCAGGCCCGGAAAGAATACCATCCACGGCGCCGTCTCCAGCGCCTGCACGCCGGAGGTCAGCATGCCGCCCCAGGATGGCTCGTCGGGCGGCGCCCCCGCCCCGATGAAGGAGAGCGAGGCCTCCACCACGATGGCGTAGGAGACATTGGTGGTGAAGAGCACGATGTAGGAGGCCAGGCAGTTCGGGATGAGGTGGCGGGTGATGATGCGCGCGTGCGAGCAGCCGGCGGCGCGCGCCGCCTCCACGTAGGGCGCCGCCACCACGCCGAGGGCCACGGAGCGGACGGTGCGCGCCGCGGTGGGGGTGAGGAGGATGGTGAGCGCGAGGACGACGTTGGTGATGGACTGCCCCAGCGCGGCCATGAGAGAGAGCGCGAGGATGATGGGCGGGAGCGCCATCAGGCTGTCCACGATGCGCTGGCTCCCCGAGTCCCAGGCGCCGCCGAAGTAGGCGGTGGTGACGCCCCACAGCGAGCCCAGGGTGATACCGAACACCACCGAGAAGAGCCCGACCTGGAGCGAGAGGCGCGCGCCCCAGATCACCCGGCTGAGCACGTCGCGGCCGACCTGATCGGTGCCCATGGGAAATTCGGCCCCGGGCGCCACATAGGGCGCGAAGCCGGTCTCCTTGGGCCCGTGCGGCGCCAGCGCGGGGGCGAGCACCGCGACCAGGATCATGGCGAGGACGATCACCGCCCCTGCGGCGCCGAGCGGCTGGCGATACACGAAGCGGCCGAGCGCGCGCGCCATCACGCGTACCGGATGCGAGGATCGAGCCACGCGTAGAGGAGATCCACCGCCAGATTGACCAGGAGGAACACCACCGCCATCACGAAGATGAAGGCCTGCACGGTGGGATAGTCGCGCTGCGAGACCGCCTGCACCAGCGAGGTGCCCATGCCGGGCACCACGAAGATGATCTCCATGATCACGAGGCCGCCCAGCAGGCGGCCGCCCCACCAGCCCACGAAGGTGACCACGGGGAGCAGCGCGTTCTTGAGCGCGTGGCGATAGACCACCGCGCGCTCGGCGAGGCCCTTGGCGCGCGCGGTCCGCACGTAGTCGTGGCGGATCACCTCCAGCATCTGCGAGCGCGTGAGCCGCGTGATGGGCGCGCTGATGTAGTAAGCCTGGCAGAGCGCGGGCCAGATGAGCTGCTTGAGGTTCTCGAGCGGATTCTCGGTGAAGGGCACGAACTCGAGGGGCGGGATCCAGCGGAAGAAGCGCACCAGCGCCCAGAGGATGAGCGCTCCCGTCACGAAGAGCGGGAACGAGAGCCCCGACAGGCTCACGATGCGCGCCGCGTAGTCCACCCAGGTGTTCTGGCGCACCGCCGAGATCACTCCCAGCGGCACCGCCCAGATCACGGCCAGGAACAAGGTGAGGCCGGCCAGCTCCATGGAGCGCGGGAAGCGCTCGGCGAGAATGGCGCTCACCGGCCGCCGCTGCGAGTAGGACTGGCCGAAGTCGCCGCGCAGGGCATCCCACATCCAGTGCCCGTACTGCACCAGCACCGGGCGGTCCAGGCCCAGCTCGGCCCGGATTTGCTGGATCTGCTTCTTCTGGACGGTGCTGGACTCCGATCCGGTCTGGTAGACGAGGATCTCGGCGATGTCACCCGGGACCAGGCGGAGCAGGATGAAGACGAGCAGCGAGGCCCCGAAGAGGGTGGGGATGAAGAGGAGCAAGCGGCGCAGGACATACCGTCGCATGCGGGGCGCGGGTATGCTACGGGCGCGGCCCGCGCGCGTCAAGCGCGGGGTCGGAGGAGGCGGACGCATGGCGAGCGCGGTCCACGTGGTCGAGCACCCGGTGGTCCAGCACAAGCTGGCCCTGCTCCGGCGGAAGAGCACCAGCACCTCGGAGTTCCGCAGCCTGGTGGCCGAGGTGGGCATGCTCCTCGCCTACGAGGTGACCCGGGACCTCCCCACTCAGCCGGTGGCCATCGAGACGCCGCTGGCCCGGACCACCGCGCCCATGCTGGACGGGAAGAAGATCGTCTTGATCTCGATCCTGCGCGCCGGCGCCGGCCTCCTGGACGGGATGCTGCGCATTCTTCCCAGCGCCCGGGTGGGGCATATCGGGCTCTACCGCGACCCGCAGACGCTCGCCGCGGTGGAGTACTACTTCAAGGTCCCCAAGGTCATGCGGGACCGCGACGCCATCGTGGTGGACCCCATGCTCGCCACCGGCAACTCCGCGGTGGCCGCGGTCGGGCGCCTGAAGGCCACCGGCCCGCGCTCGATCAAGTTCGTCTGCCTGCTCACCTGCCCCGAGGGGTTACGCCACTTCCACGCGGAGCACGCGGACGTGCCCGTCTACACGGCGGCGGTGGACAGCCACCTCGACGGACACGGCTATATCGTCCCCGGTCTCGGCGACGCCGGCGACCGCCTCTTCGGCACGAAATAGACGCCGGCTAGATGGGGCAGACGAGCTGACCTAGGCGCTCGGTCAGCCGCGCGTTCTCGCCATAGTCCACGGGGACGTCGACGAGGGACGGCCCCGGATGCGCAAGCGCCTCGATCAGGGCCGGGCGCAGCTCGCGCGCGGAGCCCACGCTGAACCCCCGCACCCCGAAGGCCTTGGCCAGCGCCACGAAATCGGGATTGCCGAAGCGCACGCCGGCGGTCCGGCCCATCTGCTTCTCCTGCTTCCACTCGATGAGGTTGTAGCCGCCGTCGCGGAAGATCACGCAGACCAGAGCCACTCCCAGCCGGTGGGCCGTCTCCAGCTCCTGGACATTCATGAGAAAGCCGCCGTCGCCGCATACCGCGACCACATGGCGCTCGGGGTGGGCGAGCTTGGCCGCGATGGCGGCGGGCAAGGCGAAGCCCATGGCGGCATAGCCGTTCGAGATCAGCACGGTATTGGGCTCGTAGGCCGGGAAGGTGCGCGCCACCCACAGCTTGTGGGTGCCGACGTCCGAGATGAGAATGTCCTCGCGTCCCATCACCTCGCGCAGCTCGCGCAGGATGCGCTGCGGCTTGATGGGGAAGGTGTCGTCGGCGGAGCCCACCTCGATCTGCTCGAGGATGTACTTCCGGAGCACGGAGAACGGCGCGGGGTCCTTCTGCCCCTTGACGAGGTCGCCCAGAAGGTCGAGCGTCTCGCGCACGTCCGCCACCACTTCCACCGCCGGCTGGTAATAGCTGTCCACCTCGGCGGGAGTGAAGTCGATGTGGACGATGGCCTTCTTCTTCTCCGGGTTCCAGAAGCGCGGGGCGTACTCCACGGGATCGTAGCCCACCGAGATGATGAGATCGGCTTTCTCGAAGCCGCAGGAGACATAGTCGCGCGCCTGGAGCCCCGCGCTGAACAGGCAGAGGGGGTCGTCATAGGGCAGGCACCCCTTGGCCATGAAGGTATTGACCACGGGAATCCCGTGTCGGCGGGAGAACTCCCGCAGCGCGGCGGAGGCGCGGCCGCGGATCACGCCGTTGCCGGCGAAGATGAGCGGGAAGGCTGCCGCCTCGATGAGCTGGGCGGCGGCGTGCAGCGCGGGGCGATCCGGCGAGGGGCGGCGCGTGCGCTCCGTGGATAGCGGCGTTCCCTCCGCGGTCTCCTCGGCCACGTCCTCGGGCACCTCGATGTGGCAGGCCCCCGGCTTCTCCGACTCCGCCAGCTTGAACGCCTTGCGGAACACCTCGGGCACGACCGCGGAGACCTCGAGGCGAGTATTCCACTTGGTCAGGGGCCGCAGGGACTCGACGATGTCCACATACTGATGCGACTCCTTGTGGATGCGGTCCCGGCCGCCCTGGCCGGTGATGGCCACCAGCGGCGCGCGGTCGAGGTTGGCATCGGCGATCCCGGTGGCGAGATTGGTGGCACCCGGGCCCAGCGTGGCGAGGCACACCCCCGCGCGGCCCGTGAGCCGGCCCCAGGCGTCCGCCATGAAGGCCGCGCCCTGCTCGTGCCGCGTGGGGACGAACTGGATCCGCGAATCCACCAGGGAGTCGATGATGTCGAGGATCTCCTCGCCGGGGACGCCGAACACGTAGCGCACGCCCTCGTTCTCCAGACACCGCGCAATGACGTCGCTGGCCTTCATGTGGACCTCCAGGGCCAGCATACGCTTTGGGTTGCAACCCCGCCATCCGGGGTAGACGATAAGGTGACGGTCAGAAGTACCCACCGGCGAGAGCAAGAGAAGGAGTCCAGCCATGGCGATCCAGTCTGTGAATCCGGCCACCGGCGAGGTGGTGGAAACCTTCGCCCCCACGTCCCCCGCGGAGGTGGAGCGGGCGCTGAGCGGCGCGCACGCGGCCTTCCTCGAGTGGCGCGGCGTTCCCGTCGCGGAGCGCGCGGCGTCCATGCGAAGCGCCGCCCGTGGATTGCGCGCGCGCAAGGATGAATTCGCGCGAACCATGACGGTGGAGATGGGCAAGCCCATCGTTCAGGGCGAGGCCGAGGTGGAGAAGTGCGCCTGGACCTGCGATTACTACGCCGAGCACGCCGCCGCCATGCTCGCCAGCGACCCGCGGGAGACGGATGCGCTGCGCAGCTATATCCGATATGACCCGCTCGGGGTCGTGCTCGCGATCATGCCGTGGAATTTCCCCTTCTGGCAGGTGTTCCGGTTCGCGGCGCCCGCGCTCATGGCCGGCAATGGCGCCATCCTCAAGCACGCCTCGAACGTGTCGCGCTGCGCGCTCCAGATCGAGGAGGTGTTCCGGCAGGCCGGGTTCCCGCGCCACCTCTTCCGCACCGTGCTCCTCGAGTCCGCGGCGGTGAGCCCGCTCATCGCCGACCGGCGCATCTCCGCGGTGACGCTCACGGGGAGCGACGGGGTGGGCAGCAAGGTCGCGGAGCAAGCCGGACGCGAGCTGAAGAAGACCGTGCTCGAGCTGGGGGGCAGCGATCCCTTCATCGTGCTCGCCGACGCGGATCTCGCCGTCACCGCCCGCGGCGCCGCCGATGCCCGCCTCGTCAATGGCGGGCAGAGCTGCATCGCCGCCAAGCGCTTCATCGTGGTGGAGGCGGTCGCCGATCGCTTCCTCGATCTCTTCAAGAAGGAGCTGGCGGCCCGGCGCATGGGCGATCCGCTCCTGCGCGAGACCCAGGTGGGGCCGCAGGCCAAGCACGACCTCCGCGACGCGCTCCACCGCCAGGTGGTCGAATCGAAGAAGCGCGGCGCCCGCGTGCTCCTCGGCGGCGAGATCCCGGCCGGGCCGGGCGCCTTCTACCCGCCCACCCTGCTCTCCGCGGTGGACAAGGGCATGCCCGCCTTCGACGAGGAGACCTTCGGCCCGGTGGCGGCGGTGATCCGGGCCAAGGACGGCATGGACGCGGTGCACCTCGCCAACGAGTCGAGCTTCGGACTGGGCGCCTCGATCTGGAGCCGCGATCTCGCGGCGGCGGAGCGGCTGGCCGCCCAGGTGGAGGCGGGCGCGGTCTTCGTGAACGGGATGGTCAAGTCCGACGCGCGACTGCCCTTCGGCGGCGTCAAGCGCTCCGGCTACGGGCGCGAGCTCTCCGAGTTCGGCATCCGCGAGTTCGTGAACATCAAGTCGGTATGGGTCGCCGCGATGGGCACCGCGGAGTCATCCGGCTCCGAGTAATCGGCGCAGGAAGGCAGCGTGATCCCAGGCGCCGCGGCCCACGCTGAGCCCCAGCCGCACGACGACCAGGCGGTGCGAGGGAATCACGGTGAGGATCTGACCCTCGTGTCCGATGGCGTGATAGGTATCCGGCGGCAATCCATGCTCGCCCGAGGGCGCATAGCCGCGTCCCAGCCGGAGCCAGAAGTGCGCGCCGTAGACGCCGTCGGGCGCGGCGGGCGCCGGGGTCACGCTGAAGGTCACCCAGCCCTCGGGCAATAGGCGCCGGCCCTCCCAGGTTCCATCCTGCAGGAAGAGGAGCCCGAAGCGGGCCCAGTCGCGAGCAGTCGCGAACATGAGCGACGAGCCGACGAAGGTCCCCGCTGCGTCGGGCTCGATGACGGCGCTGGTCATGCCGAGGGGCTCGAAGAGCGCGCGGCGCGGGAAGAGCTGATAGTCCGCCTCGGCGCCGCCCACCGCTCCGCGCAGCGCGCGGGCGAGAATATTGGTGGTCCCGCTGGAGTACGACCATCGTTGTCCCGGCGGGGCGGCGAGGGGCTTGCGCGCAGCGTAGCCGGCCGCATCGCCCGTCCCGAACAGCATCCAGATCACGTCCCCGAGGGGATTCCCGTATGTCTCGGTGAACGCGAGCCCGCTCGACATGTGGAGGAGCTGCCGGAGCGTGACCGCGCGGCGGGGATCGCCCGCCGCGCGCCATTCCGGCGCGGAGACCGGCGCGTCGAGGGCGAGCTTTCCGTCCCGCGCGAGGACCCCGGTCAGCGCGTTCATCACGCTCTTGGTCATGGACCAGCCGGGCAGCGCCGATCCCGGACCGAAGTCCGCGCCATAGCGCTCGGCGACAAGCCGTCCGTCCTGGACGATCACCACCGCGCGCGTGCGCCGGGTGGGCACGGGGCCGGGCTCGGCGAAGGCCTCGTCGACCGCCGCGGTGACGAGCGGGGGGTCCAGCGCGGGGGAGCCGGCGGCGGCGCGGGCCGCGCGCACGGCCCACGGCGTCCCCCTCGCCGGCAGCGCCGCCACGTTCGCGGGCAACCCGCGTGAGGAGAGCTCTCCGGGACCGACGCCGAGAGCCAGGGTGCAGCCCAGCCCGTCGCGATACACCGCCACCCGCTCGCCCAGACCGAGAAACGCGCTGCGCACCGTGCGACTGCTCCGCTCCACGTCGGCGCTCACGAGGCGGAGAATGCCGGGATCGTTGAGGCGGATCTCCGCGTCCCGCACCGCCTGCGGCTTCCGTCCCGAGACGTAGACCGCCGAGCACATGGTCTTCGCGACATAGCCATTGCCGACGAGAATGACCTGCCGGGCGAAGTAGCCGGCGGTGAGGAGGATGGCGAGCACGACCGCCAGCGCGGCCCGCCGCCACCACCGGCGCCACGGAGAGGCGACGGCCGAGCTCACCCGCGGAGCCGGGCGATCACGTCCAGCACGCGCAGGATCTCGCTTCCCTCGCGAATCATCTGGCGGTCGCCGGCTTGCCCCCAGCGCAGCAGCCCGTCGCGATCCACCACCACGGTGGAGCGATACGCGACATTGCGATCGGCATCGTGGACGCCGTAGGCGCGCATGACCGCGCGGTGGACGTCGCTCAGCAGCGGAAAGGGAAAGCTCCGCGCGGCCTGAAAGGCAGTGTGGCAGAAGGGCGAGTCGCCGCTGATGCCGAGGAAGACCGCCCCCCGTCGCTCCAGCTCAGCATGGGCCTGCCCCAGGCCGGTGAGCTCGGGGGTTCAGATATTGCCCCAGTCGTAGCAATAGAAGCCGAGCACCACCTCCGCCTTGCCCTTGAACTCCGCGAGGGAGACGGAACGGCCGAGGGTGGACGGGAGCGAGAAGTCCGGAGCGGGCTGGCCCCAGCGCAGCGCGGGCACGGCTTCCATGGCGGATATGCTAGCCTCCTTTGAAAGGAGAAGATATGTCTCATCGCGGCCTGAAGTTCGGGATTTTCCTGGCGCCCTTCCACCGGGTGGGCGAGAACCCCACCCTGTCGATGGACCGCGACATGGAGCTCATCCAGTGGCTCGATCACCTGGGCTATGACGAGGTCTGGGTGGGCGAGCATCACTCCGCGGGCTGGGAAACCATCGCCTCTCCGGAAATCTTCATCGGCGCCGCCGCCGAGCGCACCCGGCACATCATGCTGGGCTCCGGCGTCACCAGCCTGCCGTATCACCATCCGTTGATGGTGGCCAACCGCTTCGTCCAGCTCGACCACATGACGCGCGGGCGCGCGATGCTGGGGTGCGGCCCGGGCGCGCTGCCCTCGGACGCCTACATGATGGGCATCGAGCCCGTGACGCAGCGGCCCCGCATGGAAGAAGCGCTCGAGGCCATCATGCGGCTCCTGCGCTGCGACGAGCCGGTGACGATGAAGACGGACTGGTTCGAGCTGCGCGAGGCGCGCCTGCACCTCGCGCCCTATACCGATCCGCATTTCCCCATCGCGGTGGCGAGCACCATCACGCCCGCGGGCGTGATCGCGGCGGGCAAGCACGGCCTCGGCGTGCTGTCCATCGGCGCGGGGCTGCCCGGCGGGCCGGAAGCGCTGGCCGCCCAGTGGAAGATCGGGGAGGAGACGGCGGCCAAGCACGGCGTCTCCATGGACCGGAAGAAGTGGCGCGTGGTGGTGAACGCGCACGTCGCCGAAGACGACGAGCAAGCGCTGCGCGAGGTGGGGCCGGGGGAGCGACGCGAGACCGTCACCTACTTCGAGGAGACGCTGGGCCGTCCCCCCGGCCGCGCCGACGACCCGCTGCGCGAGGGCGTGAAGATGGGCACCACCCTGGTGGGCTCGCCGGAGACCGTCATTCGCGGCATCGAGCGGCTACAGGGGTATAGCGGGGGCGGCTTCGGCGGCGTGCTGTTCCGGGCGCACGAGTGGGCCACCCGCGAGCTGACCATGCGAAGCTACGAGCTCTTCGCCCGCTACGTGATGCCGCACTTCCAGGGCTCGCTGCTCACGGTGCGCGACTCGAACGAGTGGGCGCGGTCGAATCGGAAGTCGATCTTCGGGCCCAACGTGGAGGCGGTGCGCCGGGCCTTCACGGACGCCGGCCGCAGCGTGCCGGAGGAATATCGCGCGCGCACCGTGGGAGCGCGCGATGTGCCGGAGGAGCCTTCCGGGGACTGATGCGACCGAGCCCGCCGGGTCTCCGGCGGGCTCGGCGATCTAGCAGCGGCCTTTCTTGGCCTGGCCGGGGGGACAGTCCTTGCTCCCCTCGTCACTCCGCGACATCTTCTTCGCGTGCCCGGGGGGGACCTTGTAGTACTTCACGGGCACCGCGATTACCGGCGGTGGCACTCTTCCGACCTCGATCACCGCCCACGGGCCACTGTGCGAGCCGGCGACCAGCCACCGGTCCTCGTGCAGGCTGTAGTAGCGGCCGTCATGGAAGAAGAGATTCGCGTTGACCTCGGGGGCGTACTTGACCGGCGAGTTGGGCACGATGACAAGCTTGGGCGGAGACACCAAGACGACGGGTGGCCGGACATTCACGTTGATGTTCACTTGCGCCAACGCCGTCGCCGGCCACCCGAGCCCGGCGACCATGGTGAGGGCCACTACGAGATTCTTGTACATGATCGTCCTCCTGGCACATCGGAGGAGCAAGGCCGATGCCAGACACACCTATTGGGATTCCGCATACTTATCCCGCTGATGCACGGCGGGGGTGCCGTTTCTGGGAACCAGCAAACGGAAAAGTTACACGACGGCTACGGGAGCTGGATCTTCCCGCCGCCCCGTGGACCGGGGCCACCCAGCCCGGGTCCGCCGAGCCCCCCGCCTCCCATGCCGGGCGGCACGCGGTCGGGAATGACGATGGACGAGGCGGCTTCACGCCGCATCTCCTGGAGCTGGCGCATGGTCCGCTCCACGCCCACCTCGGCGGCAGCGGCGAACTTTTCCGCCGCCTCGCCCAGGGACCGGGCCTCGATCTCGAAGGCGATGGGCAGCGCGCCGACCGAGGTGACGAGCTGCGCTTCCCCCAGATAGAGCACCGGGCGCCCGGGGTCGGGGGTTCCGTCGCGCGTCACCGGCGAGAGGACGCGGATGGTCCCCATGCGGCGGTCGGTGTACACGTCCTCTCGAAAGAGGCTCTCCGGATCCATCTTGAGCTGGGCGCTTTCGGCATCGCTCGACATCAGGGACCTCTCGTCTTCGGGTAGTGGGCCAGCCGCAGTATTATAGCCCTCTCGCGTCACTCACCGTCGAGGAGACTGCTCATGCGCCTGCCGCTCGAAGACGTCACCGTGCTCGACCTTTCCCATGCTCTCGCCGGCCCGTTCTGCTCGACCATGCTGGCCGATTTCGGCGCCCGCGTGATCAAGCTGGAGCCCAAGGGCGCGGGGGACATCGCCCGCGCCTGGGGCACCCCGCTGCCCGGCGGCGAGACCGCCTACTTCGTGAGCCTGCACCGCAACAAGCAGGGCATCGAGGTGGATCTGAAGCACCCGGACGGCAAGGCGCTCTTCTTCCAGCTGGTGCAGCGGGCGGACGTCGTGCTCGAGAACTACCGGACCGGCGCGCTGGCGCGGCTGGGGCTCGCCTACGAGGAAGGGCGCAAGCACAATCCCGCCATCATCTACTGCTCGGTATCCGGCTTCGGCCAGGATGGGCCCTATCGCGACCGCGCCGCGCTGGATCTGATCCTCCAGGCGGAGAGCGGCATGATCTCCGTGACCGGCGAGGAGGGCGGCCGCGGCGTGCGCTGCGGCACGTCGGTGGCCGACATGACGGCGGGCATGTACGCGGCCTTCGGCATCATGCTGGCGCTGCGCGTGAAGGAAAAGACCGGACGCGGCCAGGCCATCGACGTGTCCATGCTCGAGGGGCAGATGTCCCTTCTCGGCACCATGATCGGCGGCTATCTCGCCGATGGCGAGATGCCCGCGCCCATGGGCACCGCCTACAAGGCGCTGCTGCCGTACCAGACCTTCCAGACCAAGACGCGCGATCTGGCGCTGGCGGTGGGGAGCGAGAAGCTCTGGCAGGTGTTCTGCCCCGCCATCGGGCGCCCGGAGCTCGCGAACGATCCTCGCTACCGGAAGAATGCCGACCGGGCCCGGAACCGCGCCACGCTCATTCCGCTGCTCGCGGAGGTGTTTCTGACGAAGACCTACGAGGAGTGGGAGGCCATCTTTCTTCCCCAGGGCATCCCCTTCGGCGCCATCAACAATATCGACCAGGTGGTGAACCATCCGCAGGTGAAGGCGCGCGGCGCCCTCGTCGAGATGAACCATCCCCGCGCGGGGAAAGTCCGCATGGTGGGCGCTCCCGTCCGCCTGTCGGAGACCCCGGGCTCGGTGCGCACGCCCTCGCCCATGCTGGGCGAGCACACCTCCGAGGTCCTGCGCGATCTGCTGGGACTGAGCGCGGCGGAGGTCGCCGCGCTGCGCGGAGCGGGCGTCATCGGCGGCCGCTGACCGCGCGTCCCGCCCGATCGCTCGGACGGGACACGCGGTCCCGCTCGCCGCCTTACTTCTTCAGCATCTCGGCGCGCGCCTGCTTGGCGCGCTCGGCGCCGATCGCCGTCTTCACGTCCTTCTCTTCCTCGGGCGGCGGCAGCACCGCCGGCATCCCGAGCGAGGCGATCCACAGCTCGCGGGCCCACCCCTTGGTGTGGTAGAGGTGCTCGTCCTCCTCGTCCTCCACCTCATCGTGCGCGGCCTTGAGGGCCTTGGCCTCCTCGCCCTTGAGCTTCTTCGCCAGCTGGCCCATCAGCTCCCAGTTGAGATGATCCTTCGTCTCGGCGAGCGCGATGCACTCGGCGGCCACCATCTGGGCCGCGTCCGCATTCCCGGCCTCGAGAGCCATCTGCATGGCCTTCACCAGGGACTCGCCGATGTGGCGGACCACCAGGCGACCGGGAGTCTCCGTCTCGGTGTCGAGGCCGAAGGTTTCGAACAAGCCTTCCACGATCTCCACGTGGTGCTCGGTCTGCTCGAGGTACTTCTCCCATTCCTCCTTGAGGTCCTCGTTCACCGCGCAGCGTACGGCGGTCTCGTAGATCTGCACGCCGCCCTGCTCGGTCTCGAGAGCCTGATACATCAGCTCCGCGATCTGTTCCTTGTTCATGTCCTGCCTCCTGGTCCGATTCAAATTCGACTCCGGCTTCGAGGAGAGCAAGGCGCGTGCCTGTCACGGCACAACCCTTGCTACGTCCTCATATGTCAGCGACGCAGTCAAACTCGACCTCGGGAGGGTCATCATGGGTGTCATTGGTTGGATCGTCTTCGGTCTCGTGGTGGGAATCATCGCCAAGCTCGTCGTACCCGGTCGGGATCCGGGGGGAATGATCTTGACCATCGTGCTCGGCATCGTCGGCGCCTTGGTTGGCGGCTATCTGGGGCGCATGCTCGGCCTCTATGGCCCGAATGATCCGGTAGGCTTTCTCATGGCCCTCGGCGGCTCCATCCTGCTCCTCGTGGTGTACCGGATGGTCGCGGGCGGTCCGCGGCCGGCGCGAATGTGAGCGTTCGGCGCTCATGACGGTGAAGGCGCGTCGGATGGGGGCGAAGCTACCGGGTAACAGCTCCCGACGACGCGCCCCGCCGGAGACGGCCCCCACCAACGCCGATCCCGCCGCGAGCAACGTGGAGAAGATCGCGCGGCTCGAGGCCGAGCAGCTCCACCGCCGGTCGTTCTTCGAGCGCGCGGGCGATCGCGCGGTGGCGATCGCGGGCCGCGGGTGGGTGGCATGTCTCCACCTCGTGTGGTTCGTCGGCTGGATCGCGGTGAACACGGGGAAGGTATCCGGCCTGGCTCCCTTCGACCCCTATCCGTTCAACTTCCTCACCATGGTGGTGTCGCTGGAGGCCATCTTCGTCACCCTCGCCGTGCTCAACAACCAGAACCGCATGACGTATCTGGCCGACAAGCGCGCGCATCTCGATCTTCAGATAAATCTCCTCGCCGAGCAGGAATCGACGGCGACGCTCCGGCTGCTCCAGCGAGTGGCCAGGAAGGTGGGCGTCCCTACGGACGAGGTGGACGAGGCGGAGGCCTTCGTCCAGGAGACGGATGTGGCCGACCTCGTGACCGAGATGGACGAGACGCTGCCCGGGCCGGTAACCGCCCCGAAATCCGCCGCCGGCTCCCCCGCCGACGGCCAGTTGACAAGAGGCAAGCGCCGAGGATAATCAGCGCACCGTCCCGACCGAGCCCTCGTGCCGAGGAGGCCGTCCATGATCCTTCGACGCGTTTTCGCTCCGGCTCTGATCGCGCTGCTTGTTCTGGCCGTTCCATTCTCGCGAGCCGACGCGGCTCCCGAAGGTCAGCTCGTCTGGGGCGTGCACATCACCCTGGCCCCCACCTGGTTCGACCCCGCCGAGACGCCGGGCATGATCACGCCCTTCATGGTGCTCTACGCGCTGCACGACGCCATGGTGAAGCCCATGCCGGCGGGGCCCCAGACGGCAAGCCTGGCCGAGTCG
>Ga0134122_10002075_pt1 | contig 14691 bp, 13 predicted proteins | sample KB302_FD_96461 | JGI IMG/M metagenome (GOLD analysis project Ga0134122, IMG submission 96461) | Terrestrial soil microbial communities without Nitrogen fertilizer from Kellogg Biological Station, Michigan, USA - KB3-0-2 | ecosystem: Environmental > Terrestrial > Soil > Unclassified ... | reverse complement strand
GTTGGTTGTGGAGGCGGGAGCCGACTATGTGAAGACATCCACCGGGTTCGGCGTCGCCGGCGCAACGGTGGAGGATGTGAGATTCATGAAAGAGACTGTAGCAGGACGGGTAAAGGTGAAGGCCTCGGGTGGCATCAGGGACTGGAAGACTACGCTGGCCATGCTGGAGGCTGGCGCCGATCGGATTGGTAGCAGCGCAAGTCTGGCGATTGTGGGAGAGTGGGCCCACAGGCTGAAGGTCTGACAACGCAGCACTCAAAACTCAGAACTCGAATTTCCTCCACATCGCACATTCCTCATTCTGTTCGTCCCGACTGTTTCGCCTGTCGCGCTTTTCCCGCTGGTCTCGCTTCTGCTATAGTGCATCCATGATTACACGCGTCATTGTTCTAGTGGTTGATGGACTTGGTGTCGGAGCTCTGCCCGATGCGGCAGAGTATGGCAATGCCGACCCCCATACCTTGTCCCATTTGGCCGATGCAGTTGGGGGGCTCACTCTCCCTACGCTGGAAGGGCTCGGACTTGGACATATCACGGAAGTCAGAGGTGTGCGGACGATGTCGCAGCCGGAAGCTTGTTTCGGTCGTCTGGGATTTCTCTCGAAAGGGGTGGATTCCATGGCGGGCTACTGGGAGATGGCAGGCTATATCGCAACCGAGGCCCTGCCCCAGTACACCAATGGATTTCCTGCCGATGTGGTCGCGGTCCTCGAACAGGTCTTTGGCCGTAAGGTCATCGGCAATCGCTGCGCCCCGGCTGCAGCCATGTTGCGCGACTGTGAGGCGGAGCACCTTTCGTCCGGGGCATTGATCATCTGGACGGATGGACGACGAACCTGTCATGTGGCGGCGCATGAAAAGGCCATGCGTCGGGACGATTTGTTTCAACGCTGTCGGGATGCAAGAAAATTACTCAAGAATCCCTGGGGTATTTGGCGGGTTTCGGCCCACCCCCTCGTAGAGGATGCTGGTGTGCTGAAGTTCGGCCCTCAACCTCGCGAGTTCGTGGTGGAACCTCCTGTTCCGACCATGTTCGACGTGCTGAACCGCGCGAGCCAGATTCTGGTTGGAGTGGGGAGAGTCAGCGATCTCTTCAGCGGTCGAGGCCTCACCTCGTCTCTCCCCGTTGGACCATGGGGGGCGTTATTTACCGAGGTCACGAAGATGCTGAAAAAGGTTCCACGAGGGTTGATCGTTGCAGGGCTTGATGTCTTGGAATCGGATGCTGCACAATCGGCTGCGGCCCTCCATGATTTTGATCGACGGATTCCCACATTGTTGGAACAGCTTCGCCCGGGCGACCTGCTTGTCCTGACGGGTAATCATGGACGAGATATCACACAAGAGGGTCAGGTCCCGACGCGGGAATATGTTCCTCTCCTGGTCACTGGGCCGAAGTTGGCGCAGGGGGTTCATCTTGGCATCAGGATTTCGGCTGCTGATCTGGGACATACGATTGTCGAGGCTCTGCTAGGGGAGCAACTTCCTGTCGGGGAGAGTTTTCTCGATGCGCTCCGGGCGGGGTAGTGCATAAGACGTAAAACGTGATTTGTGAATCGTAAGGGGCAGAGGGAGTAAGCGGGTGCGGGGATGTCGTACGAACGTAGACTCAAGGAACTGCGTATAGAGTTGCCTCTCCCGCCGAAACCTCTGGCGACCTACGTTCCGGCTGTCCGGGCCGGAGAGCTCTTGTTTTTGTCCGGCGTTCTTCCCATGCGAGAGGGACAGTTGGTCTTTTCCGGTAAGCTGGGACGTGATTTGACGGTCGAGCAGGGGATCGAATCGGCCAGGCTCGCACTCCTCAACGCGCTGGCCATCGCCAAGCAGGAACTCGGGACGGTGGATCGGATTACACGGATCGTGAAGGTCGTCGGGTATGTGGCCTCGGCGGAAGGTTTTGTGCAGCAACCTCAGGTTCTTAACGGGGCCTCGGATCTCCTGGTTGAGATATTTGGAGAGGCTGGTCGTCATGTACGGGTAGCTGTAGGGGCGGCTGAACTACCTCGTGGGGCTCCCGTCGAAATCGAACTGATTCTCTCTATCTCATGACGGGTTTCTTTACAAACAAAACAAACCGAAGAGAGAACAGATGAACCGATTGATAAAGGTATTCGGAGCCAGCGTGGCTATGATGACATTGTGGACGGGTCTGAGTGTTGGTCTCTGTGTGGCTGCTCCGTCCGCGCCCGAGCTATATCCGGCAACGGCGGTTCCGGGCGCCACCGTAGCGATTGGCGGCAAGGGGTTCGGCACGTTTCGATCTGTGCAAATAAATCGGGTGACGGTCGGTGGGATCCCAGCCTTGATTCAGCGGTGGGAGTCCGATCTGATCGAGGTCAAGGTTCCCTTTCATGCTCAATCTGGTCCCGTCGAAGTCATCGCTGGAAAGAAGAGGCTGGCAGCTGGAAAACTAATAATATTGCAGCCGGTGATTACGGCGGTGACACCGGAGGAAATCGAACCAGGCCATACCGTGCAGATTACCGGCGTACATTTCGGTACGACGGCAGGCCCCCGAGACCCTAATACGATGTTCGGCGTGAACGATGTGAAGATCGGCGACGTGGTCGTCAGGCCCCGTCGCTGGAAAGATGACCTGATCGAAGTCGAGGTCCCCACGAATGCTGCGTCTGGTGACGTGGTCGTGCGATTGGCCTCGTCCGACCCTTTGCCCGACGGGTCCTGTTGTGCACCCGTCCAGCATACGGTTAGCAACGCGGTTCCTCTGACGCTGATCCCGAGCATTAGGGTCGATCCGGTGAGCGGGCCAGTCGGGACAAAGGTCGTGTTTTTCGGTCAAGGTTTTGGCGCTGCGAAAAGTTCCGGGGACAAAGTCACATTCGGCGGGCACCTTGCTACCATCGCTCAGTGGTCCGATCATACGATCGTCGTGCATCTCCCGATGGATGCTGAAACCGGACCTATCGCGCTGACGGTGCAGGGCCGTGAGCGAACAGTCGGAACTTTTACCGTTCACACACCAAGAGTGACCGGCGTGACGCCTTCGACCGCTCCAATCGGCACTTTGCTCAGGATCAGCGGAGAACATTTCGGGTTCTATTCGGAAAGTGGATCGACCCCTTTCGCCTTCATGGATTTCAACACGGGAGAGAACCGAGTCGATATCGGCGGAGTCCGTGCCGTCATCTATCGCTGGCAGGACGATCGCATCGATGTGTGGGTGCCGTTCAGTGCGAAGAGCGGGCCGGTTGTAGTGTATCGAGGGGCGGCGACGCCTCACCCAGACGGTTCCTGTTGTGCGACGAAGGATACGCTAAAGACCGAGGCCGGCGTCTTTACCCTTGTGACGCCGAAGATCGATTCATATAGTCCCCACTCAGGGGGGCTCGATGAGCTGATCACGATCAAGGGGTCTGGGTTCGGCTCGTTTTTGAAAACAGCCGAGCACGCGGATTTGCGCCTCAACCAGGGGGCCTATAAGCGGCGAGACAATCTAGAGCTGGATGAAAACGTGTCGCGCACAGAAGTGCTGTTTAACAATGTGGCAGCACAGGTGGTCTCTTGGACCGATACGGAAATTGTCGTACGAGTGCCCCATCGTAATCTCTACGGTGTAGGGAAGCGGCATGAATTCCTCCCTGACCTTGCCACTGGTCCGTTGATCGTGCGGCGGGGTTCCTGGGATGTACAACCTGACGATACTTGTTGTACCTCGAAGAAATGGCTGACCCTGGAAGCAGGGACCTTCACGATTGTCGCCAAAGGCATGCCGGATTCTGACTACTTCAATAATAACCGCTCTGATGCAGATACGAGCCAGTGAGAGATGGCTTATCCGTAGCCCTTCTTGCTCGCGGAACAGAGGAAGGGATAGAGCCTGATGATCTTCTGTGCTCGCGCAACGCGCGGTCGCGGACTACCCTCGTTGGACGCGCGCAGTGAAGGACAGTCCGGCAGCTCCCTTGAGAAGGTGTAATGGCGGAAAAAAGTAAGCAAGAAACCCTCGCCGGAGCTAATGGTACGTCTCGGCTTGTCCACCGAGTTTTTTTGCAGCTTGCTAAATCATGGTCGGTCTTCACTCCGTCACGTGGCGGATGCCATGTGATTATGGTGTTGATGATCCTGTTGTGCGCTTCGCCCGCGGGAGCTGCTGATTCCCCTCTGACGGTCACCCCTCAAGTAAGCCATACGGAAGCCCTCTTGATGGGACTCTATTTCTATACTCCCCGGCTCGGCTGGGTTGTCGGAGCCGGCGGTACGATTCTGAAGACGGTCGATGGGGGAAAGAATTGGAAGAAAGTCGGCAGCGGTACCACAGCGAGCCTCATGAGTGTCTTTTTTTACGACGAGAAACATGGCTGGGCCGTCGGAACCAATGGAACGATCCTCAGAAGCCAAGATGGTGGGAATACCTGGCATGCGCAACTTATCGATATCCAGGTACCGCTCTACGGCCTCTCGTTTGTGTCGAATAGCGAGGGATGGGTGATTGGTGGGAACGGAACCATTCTTCATACGAAAGATGGCGGGGCCCATTGGATTGATCAATCGAGTAAGACCAGTGCAGCCCTCTATGGCATACAATTTCTCACCGCGCAGCATGGGACAGTGGTTGGGGCAGTGGGAACCGTCCTGGTGACGGACGATGGAGGGATGACCTGGACTCCACAAGAGACGCAGGGCGCTGTCACACTCTTCGATGTGTATTTTTCTGATCCGTCGATCGGGTGGACTGTCGGGAACGCGGGCGCGATTTTCCACACAACAGATGGCGGGCGTAAATGGACCGATCGCACGTTGCCCTGCGTTCGTAACTGCACGAAGCTGACCGATCTCTTGCGAGTGCGCTTTACCGATCCTCAAACCGGATGGATAGCGGGGGAGCGGGGCATGGCCTATCGGACCACCGATGGCGGTTTTACCTGGACAGAGCAGGGTGCAATCGCCAAGGTCTCGCTGTTCGGCCTCTCGTTCCCTGATGGAACACAGGGCTGGGCTAGCGGAGAAAAAGGCACGATCGTTCATCTGGCCGTTGGCCGCTGACGGCTATTAGGATGCTGAAAAAGCCAGCCAGCTCTCCGGAAGGTTGAGGTTTAGGCTAAGGTTAAGGCGGAGATGGAAAGAGTCTGGTCTTTGACCAACCTCACCCTTCTTCAGACGCTGCATCCTCTAGTTTCCTAGTTGTTCCCTCGCTCATCGAGTCTTGATTGGAGAATACTGAGGGCGGCGATGGCTGCAGTCTCGGCCCGTAAGATTCGTGGCCCGAGGCTAAGCGGGAGGAAGCCCTGCTCTTGTGCCAGGCCCTGTTCGCTTTCTGCCCATCCCCCCTCCGGCCCAATTAACAGGACAATCGGATGCCGGCGGCCCTGTGGCAAGGATATGGTCGCGAGTGAGGGGTTGCTGGTGCGTTCCGTCAGGATGCCTTTTATTGGTACTGCGGCGTAGCGCTGGCAGATCTCTGCGAGGCCAAGTGGGTCTTCAATAGTAGGGATATTCCAGCGTTCGGATTGCTGTGCTGCGTCACGCGCGATGCGATGCCATCTGGTTCGTTGATGATCGAGGCGTTGGGGATTGGGCTTGATGACGCTGTGCAGGCTGTATAGGGGTGCAATGGTCGCGACGCCAAGTTCTGTGGCTTTCTGAATGACCCAGTCCATCTTGTCGCCCTTGATCAAGGCCTGTCCGAGTACAATGGGCGAGGTCGTTCCTGTCGGCTCGATCTGCCGATCAAGGATCCGGCTGTCTATGGCATGGGCGCTGACATGAGTCACTTCCACCTGATAGCGGGTTCCACATGCATCGTTCAGAGTGAGATAATCTCCTGGGTGTAGGCGGAGGCTATCGCGAAGATGATGGAGGAGATCACCGGTTATGCGGATCGTGGGGGGAGTGATCGCGTCAGGACCAACGAAGAATATGGACATAATGCAGATGTCTGGCTATGGCAAACGATCTGCAAGTATCTGCGTCGTTCTCGGCTCGAAAAAAGCCTCAACGTATTTCAGCGAATACGCTTCCGGTTTTTTCGGGCCTTGCGCCGCTCATCTACCAGCAGCTCCTTTGCCTCGCCACGATAGATTTACCTGGACAAAGGGGCCTGACGCTATTCGAAAAAAGTCTTCATCTTGTCGAAGAAACCATCGCCGTCTTCTTCGACCGTCATGCCGCTCTCTTTGCCGAATTCCTTGAGCAATTCCTTCTGGCGAGCGGTCAATTTGGTGGGAATTTGAACTTTCACGACAAATAATTGGTCGCCGGTACTCTGGCCTTTAATGCTGGGAATACCCAGGCCCTTGATGCGCAGGGTCTTATCCTGCTGTGTGCCTGCTGGAATTTTGAGAACCGTATTGCCTTTGAGTGTGGGGACCTCAATTTTTCCACCGAGTATGGCAGTGACAATATGTATCGGCACGTCGCAGAGAATATCCTGACCTTGCCGTCTGAAGGTCTGGTGCGGTTTAACCGTAATCGCCACGTAGAGATCGCCTTGCGGGCCGCCATTGACTCCATGTTCCCCTTCGTTCGAAAGGCGCAGGCGCATGCCTGATTCAATACCGGCCGGAATGTGTACGGCGATGGTCCGTTCCCTATAAATGCGTTGACGGCCCTGGCAAGCAGGACAGGGCTCTGTGACGATTCGTCCCTCCCCCTCGCATTGGCCGCAAGGCCTGGTGATACTGAAAAACCCCTGCTGGAAGCGCATCTGCCCGGCCCCTTTGCAGCTGGGGCATGTCTTGACGGATGCCGCGCTCTTCGCTCCGGTCCCTTTGCAGTCGTCGCACATTTCCCATCGCGGGATTTTGAGTTTGGCCTCTTTCCCGTACACGGCTTCTTCGAAGGTCAAGTCCAGGTTGTACTGGAGGTCGTTGCCGCGCTCTGCCCGAGTGCCGCCTCGCTGGCCGCCGAAAAAATCCTCGAAAATGTCGTTGAAGGCGTCGCCGAATCCGCTTCCGCCAAATCCGAACCCGTCTGCACTGCCGCCCTGTTGGGTTCCGGCATGCCCGAACATGTCGTAGCGCTTGCGCTTCTGCTGATCGCTCAGCGTCTCGTAGGCTTCGTTGACTTCTTTAAATTTTTCTTCTGAAGATTTTTTTTGCGCTTCCTCCGTCTGAAGGTCAGGATGGTGCCGGCGGGCCATATTCCGATAGGCCTTTTTGATCTCATCGTCGGACGCGGTCCGGTTCACGCCTAAAGTTTCGTAAAAGTCGCGCTTAGACACAGGTGGCATCTCTTGAGGTGAAAGTGCAGCAAGACCGAGCTTCGTGGGTCAACGAAGCTCGGTCTTGCTGACGGTATTCTAACTTATTTCTTATCCTTGTCCACTTCTTCGAATTCCGCGTCGACGACTTTGTCATCTGTCTTGGTCTCACCGGCGCCACTTGCCGTTCCGGCGCTTCCACCTGCCGCAGCTGTCGCCGAAGCATTTTTATACATTTGCTCAGCCAGCTTGTGGGACGCGGTCGTCAAGGTATTGGTGGCAGACTCGATCGCATCAGGGTCCGTTCCCTCAAGTGCTTTCTTCAGCGCGACCACTGCTTCTTCGATCTTGGTCTTATCTTCCGCGGAGATTTTGTCGCCGTGCTCGCTCAGGTTCTTTTCCGTCTGGTAGATCAGACTGTCGGCCTGATTTTTGGCTTCTGCGGCTCTCCGTCGCTTCTTATCCTCTTCCGTGTGGGCTTGCGCATCCTTCACCAACTTTTCGACTTCGTCCTTGCTCAAACCACTGGATGCAGTGATCTTGATGGACTGTTCTTTTTGGGTCGCCAGGTCTTTGGCTGAGACATGGACAATGCCGTTGGCATCGATGTCGAACGTCACTTCGACTTGCGGCATCCCGCGCGGGGCGGGAGGAATGCCGACCAAGTCGAATTGTCCGAGCAGCTTGTTGTCGTTCGCCATTTCGCGTTCGCCTTGGAAGACGCGAATGGTCACGGCTGTTTGATTATCGGCAGCCGTCGAGAAGACCTGGCTCTTTTTCGTCGGAACGGTGGTGTTCCGGTCGATCAACTTGGTAAAGACACCGCCAAGTGTCTCGATCCCCAGCGAGAGGGGTGTGACGTCGAGGAGGAGCACGTCCTTCACTTCGCCCTTGAGTACGCCGCCCTGAATGGCGGCGCCGACGGCAACTACTTCGTCGGGATTGACACCACGGTGCGGTTCTTTTCCGAAGAACTCCTTGACCGCCTGAATGACTCGTGGCATGCGTGTCATGCCGCCTACGAGAACCACTTCCTTGATGTCGCTTGTGGAGACGCCGGCGTCGGAGAGGGCCTTCTTGCAGGGTTCGATCGACCGTTTGATCAGGTCGTCAACCAGCTGTTCAAGTTTCGCGCGGGTCAGTTTCATCACCAGGTGTTTCGGTCCATTGGCATCCGCGGTGACGAAGGGCAGATTGATCTCCGTTTCCTGCGACGAGGAGAGTTCGATCTTGGCCCGTTCCGCCGCTTCTTTCAGACGCTGGAGGGCCATACGGTCTTTTCGAAGATCGATGCCTTGATCTTTCTTGAATTCATCGACCAGCCAATCCATGACGCGCTGGTCGAAGTCGTCACCGCCGAGGTAGGTATCGCCGTTGGTCGACTTGACTTCGAAGACGCCATCGCCGATCTCGAGAATGGAGACATCGAAGGTGCCGCCACCCAGGTCATAGACGACGATCCGTTCGTCCTTCTTTTTGTCCAGGCCATAGGCGAGGGATGCAGCTGTCGGTTCATTGATAATACGGAGGACATTCAAGCCGGCGATCTGGCCTGCATCTTTGGTGGCCTGGCGCTGGCTATCGTCGAAGTAAGCCGGGACGGTGATGACCGCTTCAGTGACTTTTTCACCCAGATAGTCCTCCGCGGTCTGACGCATCTTCTGAAGAATCATGGCAGAGACTTCCGGGGGGCTGTACCGTTTGCCGCGCAATTCGACATAGGCATCGCCATTGTCTCCCTCGGTCACCTTATATGGCAGCCGCTTGATTGCGTCTGTCACTTGCTGGCTGCGGAATTTGCGGCCCATCAGGCGCTTCACCGAGAAAATCGTGTTTTCCGGATTCGTGATCGCCTGGCGCTTCGCAATCTGCCCGACGAGGCGCTCACCTTTTTCTGTGATCGCGACGACAGACGGTGTCGTGCGGGCTCCCTCCGCATTCGCGATAACCACCGGCTCACCGCCGCTCATAATGGAAACGCAGGAATTCGTGGTTCCAAGGTCGATGCCGATCACTTTGCCCATGTGGCTACTCCTCTCTATACTAGGTCTGTCGTTGATGTTGTTACGATGAACCGATCGCCTTGTCTGACTCTGATCCGCTGCCACCTGGCCCGGCTGAAACGCTTACCATGGACGGCCGTAAGATGCGGTCATGCAGGAGGTATCCTCGCTGCAACTCGTCCACAACATGCCGCTCTGGAACATGTTCTGACGCGACAGACGCAACGGCTTGGTGTTTTGCGGGATCGAACAGCTGGCCGGCCGTCTCGACCGGCATGACATGAAATCTCGTCAAGGCTCCTGTTAATTGCTTGAGGGTGAGGTCCACACCCTGAATCAGCACCTCGCTGGTTCCACCGTTCCTGGAGGCCTTGATAGCCCGCTCTAGATTGTCGACGACCGGCAAGAGCTCTTTGATCAATTGCTCATTGCCAAACCGAATGAGATCGCGTTGGTCCCGCTGATTCAACCGTTTATAATTATCGAACTCCGCGGCAAGTCGGAGATATTTGTCGTTCCAACCTTTCACCTCCTCAGCCTTTGCCGCGAGCGCCTGCTGAAGCTCATCGACCAGATTTGTGTCCTGGATCGCGGGGCCATCACCGGGCGATTGATTGTCCAAGCCCTCGATTGTATTTGCATTCTTCGCTTCTTCGGCCATACAAGACTCCTCTGTTCGTGGGAAGATAGCCATAGGGCATACAAAGTCAACCGGGCCAGAAAAATTAATTACTTGCGCGACGAAATCGCATTGGAACCCAGCTGAAGCCATTGTGAATGATGCGGATTAGACCTGCATGGTGGGAGGGAGGCTACCCTGAGCTCGTCGATAGAGAAGTTCAAGCCCTTCTAATGTCAGGAATGGTTCAACCTTTTGAATGGAAGAGGCTTCGGCTGCGAGGATGGAACTGAGCCCCCCAGTGCCGATGACATAGGCAGAGCGTCCGAGTTCCTGTTCCATCCGCCGCACGACAGTGTCGACCAGTCCTGCATAACCAAATAACAGACCTGCTTGAATGCTACCGGCTGTGTCACTCCCGATCACCGTTTTCGGACGGATCAATTCCACTTTGGCTAGTTTGGCGGCCCTTGTGAACAGGGCTTCTGCCGAGATCCCAAGACCAGGGGCGATGACGCCTCCGAGGTAGTGGCCTTCGGCCGTGATGGCGCAGAAGGTCGTGGCGGTGCCAAAATCGACGACGATGAGATCGCGGCGATACTTGTGGTACGCAGCTGCGGCATTGACCAACCGGTCGCTGCCGATTTCCTTTGGGTTGGGGTAACGGAGCGTGAGTCCCGTGTCAGTATCCGAAGTGACGACCAAAGGACGCTGATGAAAATATTGTCCGAGCATGTCTTCGAAGGTTCCGGTCAGAGCAGGGACGACGCTGGAGATGATGGCGCCGGAGAGACGGTGAGGGAGTTCTGCATCCTTGAGAAGGCTAGCAAACAGGATGCCATACTCATCCGAAGTTTTTTTCACATCTGTGGCCAGTCGCCAGTGGGCCGCCAGGGAGCGGTCGTTGTAGACGCCCCAGACAATGTTGGTGTTGCCGATGTCCACGACGAGGAGCATGGTGGGATCTATTGTACGTTTCAATTGGGTGATTTAGCCAGTAGGCGTTCTGGTCTGTGGTTCATTTGGTTATTCGGTTTGTTTCGTTTATCCGATGCGTGTGCATGTTCAACCAAATAAACTAAATAAACCAAATAGACCAAACACACCAACAAACGCCCGGCTCATGTTCTCAAATGGATGATGTCAGCTACGCGCAAGCGCTGAATTTCCGGGGGACGGCCATCGGTGGGAAGGGGGCGTTGGATGACTCGCAAGGCTCCGTCTGGCTCGATAGTTTCGGCGAGTCCCACAAATTCCTTGCCGTCGGTCAGCGTGGCTTTGACGTGCTTTCCGATTGTGCTGCAGCGTTGTCGGTAAGCCAACGCGATTCGCTCCGACCCGCGGGACTCACACTCGACAAGACAAACTTCGAGCTCTTGCAGGAACTGCGTAAGAAGCCGATGGCGCTCGATGTGGCATCCTGTTTCTTGATAGATGGTTGTGGCCGTTTCTCGCAGGTCTTTCGGGAACTCGCTCCGATCCCCGTTGACATTCAACCCCATTCCGATCACTTGAAACGGCTCAGATCGCGCTCCCGTTCCACTTTCGCAGAGGATGCCGCCGACCTTGCGTTCGTTGAGAAGGATATCATTCGGCCATTTGACTGCGACGCCGGCTGCGGCAATCAATTCGATGGATTCAGCCGCCGCCAGGGCAGTCAGCAATGGGAGCCAAGAGAGCCACTCGGCCAGCCGATCGTGGCGGATCGGTTTTCTGATGACGATAGAGCAATAGAGGTTGACGCCCGGGGGAGAGAACCACTGTCGCGAGAGCCGGCCACGGCCTTCCGTTTGGGACTCAGCTACAATGACGGTGCCGTGCTCAGCACCAGCGTGGGCAAGGGTGACCGCCTCTCGGTTCGTTGAATCGATCTGATCGCGCAGTTCGATGTGATGGCCAAGGGCTTGCGTGGCCAAGGTGTTGCGGATTGCATCAAGGCTGAGCGGTGAACCGTGTTGCATCGACTAGGGGCGCCTCCTCGCAGGACGCTGAAAAAAAGGGGTCGAGGTGGCTAGGATGATCCCTGTGCTCGCGCAACGCGCGGCCTCGGAAGGGCCTCGTTGGACGCGCGCTAGGGGAATCATCCTAGCCACCTCTTAAAGTGAGGTTTGCTGCGGCCTTGCCCGCGGAACGGCGAGTCTGTCTTGGCAGACTCTGGGTGGGCGGGTGAGAATGTTGGCCTTTTTGAGCATCCGCTTAGTAAACTCCTGTTTTCCGAACGTGCAGGCAAGTGAAACTTCTCGTCACCCGGTTATTTTTTCTGCCGCCTGCTGGTCTGTGGCTCGAGTACGAGGCTCATGGCCGCGCCCGGGGCTGAATGGGTGAGAGCTCCAATGGAGATACGGTCCGGGCCTGCCGACGCCATCGCTCGCACGTTCTTTAATGTGATGCCTCCGGATACTTCCACGAGCGCTTGCCCCTTGATCATCCGGACGGCTTGACGGACTGAGGCCACGGTCATGTTATCGAGGAGAATGATGTCGGCTTGTCCTGCGAGGGCCTGTCGCACATCTGCCAACGATTCCACTTCAACAATAATTCTCATGGTCCGAAGGTTATGGGACCTCGCCTTGCGGCAAGCAGTCTGGACCGGCCTCGTCGTGTGGCCCAAGAGGGCCAAGTGATTGTCCTTGATGAGGACTGCGTCGCTCAGCGACCGGCGATGATTGGCGCCTCCTCCGAGGAGAACCGCCCACTTCTGAAGGGCGCGTAGGCCCGGGATCGTCTTTCTCGTGTCGAGGATGGCCACGGGGTATCCTCGCACTGCATCGCAGAATCGATGCGTCAACGTTGCGACGCCGGAGAGGTGTTGGAGAAAGTTCAGGGCCACTCGTTCGGCCTTCAGGATGGATCGTCCGTCTCCTTCGATTTGGATGAGACAATCTCCGCTCCGCGCTCGTTCCCCATCCCGGCGATGGATGGATAAGACGAGGGTTGCATCCACCGTCTGAAAGGTTCGCACTGCAGCGGCAAGGCCAGCGACCACCAACGGTTGTTGGGCAATAATGCGGGCAAGCGCCGGTGTGGGAGAGGGAAAAAGTGCGGCTGTTGTGACGTCGTCTACAGGGAGATCTTCTTGGAGTGCCAGTCGAATCGCGCGTCGTATATCGGCAACCGGGGGGGTGATCATCGATTACGACCCCAGCATGCCCTGTACTTGCTGTGCACTGCTTGCGAGCATGGATTGATCCCGGCGCAGGTTTTTCACGCGATTCTGATGATCCGCAATGACATCAGGTGGGGCCTTGGCGATAAACTCTTGATTGCGCAGTTTCCCTTCCAGGCGCTGGATCTCCTTCGCCTGTTCAGATTGCTCTTTGTTGATGCGATCCAGCGCTTTCTTGAGATCCACGTCGCCCGCCACCGTCATACCGACGGATAAGCCTTCCGTTACCAACCTCAGGAGGTGGCTGGTCGGCCAGCTGACCGGCGGGATCAGATCAACGGTGCCGCGGCCGAGATGGGCGAGGTAGCTTCGGAGTTCATGTAGATGATCCTGTCGCTGCTGCTCGTCATGTGCGACGTAGAACGTGGTCTGTTGCCCTGGTGGATAGTTCAAGAGGACGCGCGAGGTACGTACCAGGCTGATGGTCTGTTCGAGCAGTGTAAATCGTCGGTCCATCTCCGGTGCTGTCCACGAAGATTCAGGGGTCGGATAGTTCTGAACCACAATGCTCTCCCCCTGATGGGGGAGGGTATGCCAGATCTCTTCGGTGAGATACGGCATGAATGGGTGGAGGAGGCGCATGGTAGTTTCGAGCGTCTCGACAAGCGTCTGTCTGGTCCCTGACCCTTCCGGGCTCGCCGGGTTTTGAAGGGTAGGCTTGATCAGTTCGAGGTACCAGTCGCAGTACTCATGCCAAATAAATTGGTATAGGTCATTCGCTGCGCGGTCGAATCGATAGGCTTCCAACTCAGAGGTGACCGACTGGATGGTCTGGTTCAGGCGGCTGAGAATCCAGCGATCGGGGAACGTCCGTTCGGATGGTGCTATAGGCGTCCGTGGTCCATCGAGATTCATGAGACTGAAGCGGGCTGCGTTCCAGATTTTGTTCGAAAAATTCCTGTAGCCTTCGATCCGTTCCTCGGCAAGTTTAATGTCGCGTCCCGGGGAGGCCATTGATGCGAGCGTGAAGCGGAGCGCGTCGGTGCCGAACTGCTCCATCACTTGCAACGGATCAAGGACGTTGCCTTTCGACTTGCTCATTTTCTGACCTTCGGCATCACGGACCAGGGCATGGATGTAGACATCACGAAAGGGGACATCACCCATGAACTTCAGTCCCATCATGATCATGCGGGCGACCCAGAAAAACAGAATGTCGAGTCCGGTGACGAGAGTCGAAGTGGGATAGTAGGTCTTCAACTCAGGCGTGCGGTCAGGCCATCCCAATGTGGAGAAGGGCCAGAGGGCAGAGGAAAACCAGGTATCAAGGACATCGGGGTCGCGGATGAGCTCAGTTCCGTTGCATATGGGACAGGATGCAGGCGCTTGTTTCGCGACGATTGACTTGGCTGTGGAAAGGATAACAAGACGCTTGGGGGTGTGTCCGGGTCTGTACGTGATACCTGGAACCTTATGCTCTGTCTCGAACAGCGATTCCGTGTTGCAATGTCGACAGTACCAAGCAGGGATCTGATGCCCCCACCAGATTTGACGTGAGATGCACCAATCTTTGATATCCCTCATCCATCCGAGGTAATTGTTCGTCCATCCATCTGGAATAATTCGGATACGTTCGTCTTCGACAGCTTGGATTGCAGGCTCGGCCAGGGGTTTGATCTTTACGAACCACTGAGGGGATAAATAGGGTTCGACCACGGTCTTGCAGCGATAGCACTTTCCAATCGCCATCTTGTGGTCGTCGACTTTCGTCAGCAGTCCTCGGTCTTTCAGCCATTGCTCGATCT